>Ga0308169_10002015_pt1 | contig 22013 bp, 25 predicted proteins | sample PhyBR1_2_FD_202139 | JGI IMG/M metagenome (GOLD analysis project Ga0308169, IMG submission 202139) | Phyllosphere microbial communities from UC Gill Tract Community Farm, Albany, California, United States - DLSLSB.R1 | ecosystem: Host-associated > Plants > Phyllosphere > Unclassified | place...
AGTCGAAGTGGATGCGGCGGGAACAGGGGAGGGAGCGGCAGGTGGAGGGGAAGAAGGTTTGGATTTCTTCGTGGGAGGGGCGGAATCCTTCTTTTTCGATTCCTTGACAGCTTTCGAGGAGACTTTCTTCTTCTCTGAGTCGGATTCGCTCGAGGAACCGCTCGAGGAAGAACCGGATGAAGAGGATGAAGATGAAGAAGATCCGGAAGATGACGAGGATGAACCTGAGGATGCCTTGCGTTTCTTGCCGTTGGTGGATGTAGCAACGGGGGCAGCGAGAGTGGGAGGACCGGGACTGGGTTTCTTCGCTTTGACAGCTTTGTCAGATTCATCGTCTGAATCAGATTCGGAGGAGGATGAGTCGATGGAGGAAGAGGAAGAGGAAGAGGAGGAAGCGGCTAAAAGTATAAAAGGGAGAAACAATCAGCTTTTGGGAGAAAGGAGCAAATGAATACAGCGTTTGAGGAACGAACCTTTGATAGCTGACTCCTCCACCTTCTCGACCGCAGCTGCAACTTCATCTTCATCACTGCTATCGTCACTCGACGAACTCGATGAACTAGACGAGCTTTCTTCCTTCTTCTCTTCCCCTCCCTTCTTCGCTTCGACGATCTCATCCTCATCACTGCTATCCTCACTCGAGCTGCTCTCTTCCTCCTCAGCCTTCTTCTCCTCTCGTTCAGCCTGTACTACCTCGAGAACTTCTGCGGGTAAGATTTCCTTCTCTACTTCCTTCTCTGAAGCGCTGTCGTCTGAAGAGTCCGAGTCGGAGTCGGATGAGCTGTCGTCTGAAGCGGAACCATTGGTGGTCGCTTCCTCTGCTTTCTTGCCTTTCTTCGCTGATCTAGGGACGAAACAAGAGGGAGGTCAGAAAGTTGATCGATTTTTCGCCGGCTCGATCGCTCAAGCACACTCCCATCGAGCAGGAGAGTACAAGAGAAGATTAGACTCACTCTTTACCCAATTCCAGCTTTGCTCTGACGAGACTGATCAATTCCAACCCATTCAAAGATTGACTTTCTTTGTCCGCCTCTTCTCCATTCAGGGTTAACCCAGTTCCTTCAGCACCTTTCCATGGTTGTTTGTTAAGTTCTTTGATCAATGCAGAGGTCGATTTACTCAGTTGGTGAGTTCGGAGGAATGCGAGAATGAAGAGATGAGTTTCTGTCAATACAACGAGCACGAGCATCAGCAAACGGACTCTGGAGATACTTGTGAAATTATACATACGGCGCAAAGCTTCTTCCCGTTCTTGCATCTTTGTAGAGGGTGGGTGAAAGTCGAGTTGAATGAAAAAAAAAAGTTCCAATTCCCGCAAAGAAAAGCTTTCTCTCTTCGCAATTCTATTCAATTCAAGAGAGAGGAGGAACAACGTCAAAAGTTTTGGCACAAAATTTGCTACAATAGGTACCCTTACATAATGTCGTGTAAAACCAAGCAAGAAAAGGCAAAATACAGAACGCCAATGTGCAAAAAACCCAAAAAACAATCACCTCGATCCCTTTTCCTCCCTCTAGCCAGCTAGTCCCTCTACTCCCGCATCATTTATTGAATCAAGCAGCGTAACCACCATCTATCGACAGGACTCCAGGCTCATCAGTAACCGTTTCCTCGTGAAATTCGATGAGCCGAAAAGAAGAGACTCACCTCCCAACGTTCTGAACATGTTCTTTCCCCCGTCCGTCTCCACTTCCAACTTCTGAGCCCCTTCGTTGTTTGTAGCGATGTTAGTCAAAATATCAATGTAATCACTATCGCTAATCCCCATACTCTGGAACGGATTATTCGTTCCTCCTGATCCTCCTCCTCCTTGACTTTGAGGCGGTTGAGAATTCATCGGATCGAATCCGAATACCGAGACTGATTGGGCGACTGCGTCCCGTACTTCATCGGTACTGAATCCGAGGGCTCGAGGAACTTCGGCGAGTTGTTGGATGAGCTTCAGGTGCGGGAGATGGCGCTGTACAGAGAATCATTCGACAAACTGGGTCAGTTGAGCACTGGGGTACAGCTGGCAGAAGAGTCTAACGTACATCGAGCATTCCTCGCAAGTTTTGCTTGGTAAAAGGTTTCGGAAGTACATCAGTCATACCTAATCGTTCAACTCCTTTCATCAGCACCTACTCGTCACTGAACGGAGCGAAGGCGAGGACTGACCGTGTGAGAAGTAGGTCATTACATCGTGAGGACCAGAATTCGAAGTCATTGAAACGATTGGAGTGGTCGCATCGAATTGTCGAATCATTGAAGTCGCCGAAACACCTGCGAAGGATGAATGAGGAAGGTCAGTATGCGCTCGAGAGGGCAAAAGAGAGAGAGAGAAAGAAGAGAGCGCACCATCAAGATTTGGCATAACGATATCCTGCACGAGCGACGCCAGCCTATCAGACTCAACGGTAGGTAATCGATAGAGAGGAGTTCAGACGTACCATGAGAACCAAATCATACTTATGAACCTTCATCTTCTGTACCGCACTAACTCCATCGACCGCCACATCTATATCGCACCCGAAAACCTCTAAAAATTTGCTACTCAACTTCCTACAAACCTGATCATCCTCGACCAACAACACCCTAGGAGGAACCGCCCATCCCGGTACATTACTCTCTCTCCTCTGATTCGATAATCCAGGTCGATTGTTATTGGATCCTGAATGATCCCCTGCTGATCCAGGAGGCGCTTGTTGTTGTTGTTGGGGAGGAGGTGGCGCGTGATCATAGGTCGGAGGAGCGTTGTGTTGGAATTGAGGCATCGCGGAAAGAGGTTGAGAAGGAGAATGATGGTTTTGAGCGGTAGGTTGGGTTTGAACTGAATTCTGTTGAGGCTGAGATTGCTGTTGTTGAGGGTTCTGAGGTGGGGGCATACCGTTATCACTTCGTCGATCTTCGTCGGGATGATGTCCGAAGTTGAAGTGGTTGAAATCGGGAGGAGGAGCGGGAAGAGGCATGGGAGGGAAAGCACCTCCTGAGAGGGAAGCGCGTCGAGACAAGTCGGCCATTTGATCGTAGGATGCTCGAGCGACTTCGGTATAGGAGGAGATGAGTTTTTGAGCTTGAGACGAGGGAACGAAAGGAGCAGTCGGATCTTGAGATTTCGAAGATTTCTGATCTGTGAGATCGGGAGACATCTACATTAGGGTCCGTCACTAAGGTAGTGTAAAGAGGCGACTCACCAGCTTCGAGGTTGACGAGGTATTGAATGATATTCTGCATCAACTGATCTTGAGCAACCATATTCCTCTGGAAGTTCATCATTTCTCCGATCACCGCTTGATAATCCGCACTCAAATTCGTCATGTGTTGCTGCATCGCTTGTTGAGCGCGAACGAGACCGTCAAGTTGACCTTGGAAACCTTGATCGAATCCTCCTTGAGGTGGTTGAGTAGGATCGAGAGGACCGTTTTGATTAGGTGCGGGACCAGCTGCACCTCGCGCTCGTGCTGCTGCTGTAGCTTGTTTCTTCGCGGCGGGTGCCTTGCGCTACAGATCGAATTGGGGGTGGGCATCAGAAGAGCGGCAGCGACCATTAAGAGAGAACTAACCTTGATGTTTTCGAGATTATCCTTCATATCTGCTCGGAAGTTGGGATGCTTGAATTCCCAGGTCTGTGAGGAGTTCACTCTTAAATCAGTATCGTTGGCACGTTGCGATGTAACGCTCAAGATCGATACTCACGTTCTCACCGTACGAAGGACCTCCTTCTTCGGCATTCTTGACTTTGTGGAAATCGTACTTGTTCAATTGACGAACGAAGGAAGCAAAATTCGAGTGCTTGAAGTGTAGCGGAAGGATGTGAGTCGTGAATTGGTTCATGTCCTGAGCGCCGAATCGAAGAATTAATCAGTTTCAAGAAGCGAACAGATTCGTATTCACATCGACACACCTTGACAACGAAAGAGTCTCCTTGATATCCCCAGCTGACGACATCTTGGAATTGACCATCTTCGAGCATTCTGTGCGAAGGAAGGCAGAATATCAGTTCGCAATTCTAGCTTCTCTCGCTTCCCGGGCCTCTTCTCCTTTTCCAGCGCTCCCAGCATACCCAGCACTCCGCTTTTCGTATAAATCCAATCCTACTAGCCACCGCTCGTGACTGGCAATCCTCCCGCTCGACCTCTACACCGTCGCGAAGAAGCAGGAGAAAGTTCTTCTGCTCACCTGTACAATTTCTTGACGAATTCGCTCGCACCACCTTTCGTTTTCCCCGCTGCGGTAGTACTCGTTCCACCTCCCTGACTCGCCGTGTCCGAATTTGGTTTCTCATCCTCATCTTCCTCGTTCATGATCTGAGCCGCTTTCCTTTTCGTCCCTCCTCCTCCTTGTTGCATCTGTTGCTGTTGCATCGGAGGATGTTGCTGTTGTTGATAAGGTTGTTGGTGAGAAGGACCTGCTTGAGGGTAAGGAGCATGTTGAGGATTGATTTGTTGTTGATGGGAAGGATGAATCGAATGATTTGGGTTCGGAGGGTAAGGATGCTGTTGTTGACCGTAAGGATCTTGAAGTGATCCTGGATGAGCGTAACCTTGCATTGTTTGCCTCACTCAACTCTTTTGCTTGTTTCAAATGTGACGAAATGTGAGATTCCAATTAGATCTTCTAGTAGAGAGAGAGAGAGAGCGTAGAGGGGAGGGGGAGAGGGACGAAGTAGGTCCTCGCTCTAACCTGATCGAAGTGGGCCAAGTCGGTGAGCTGCTAGCGGTGAGGTCGAAAGGAGAGAAGAGAGGCTTGTCTCGATCGAGTAGGAGGGAAATAAGAGCGAGTAGAGTAGTAGAGGAGCTGTTGCGATGATGTAGCGCTGTTGAGTGAGTTTCTCTTTTGATGTCAATCAACACGTCGAAAGAGTCGAGAGTCGAGACTTTGATGAGGAGGTGGTCGAGAATGTCGGGAAGTTCGGAGAATCGTTGTAATGAATTGATTCGTTATGCACGTTAGCACCACTCTCGACCTTGTTCTTTTGCCTTCAAACTTCGCCGCCTTGCTTATAAGCTATATCTCGAGCTACTGCTTGGACTGGGGCATTCGTCCTCGCGTGAGAGACGAGATATTGTCGACGAGAGCCAGCCGCTGTTTTCCTCCGGGGAGGTCGCTGTTTTTTGCCGGAACTTTCGCTCTCTCCAACTTGAACCAGAAGCTAAAAATCTCCCTCTCTCTCACACCTTCACCTCACTCGACTGCAACTCATCTCCAAGCCGCAACCTCGATCAACAAATCCTCCATTTGCTTTCTACAGCAACACTAGCTCAACACTATCTACTAGCAATCTCTCGCCATTCGCTCAGAACTCCGCTCTTCTTCGGTTTACTTCTCCCTCAACAACAAGAAACCCTACTACCATTGACAGCGCGGTCCCCGAGGTGGATGCCGGTGCTTCTGATGGGGCTCTTGATCAGCCGCATGCTCGCTTTCAGCGAAGATTGCAAACTTTTTGCCACGTTTCTCTCCTCGCTGCGTTCATTTCTCTGTGCTTCTTGACTGCTTCCCTCTTCGGTCTTTTTACACCTGTACAAACGGACGCAAGTATTGGTAGAAGGTTACTGTCAGGATCTGAATTAGGTGGCATGTTTTGGTTTTCAATTTGCATTCTTTTTCGATAGTTCTCTCGCTGCAACAGATGCTTTCATACATAGAGCCCTCTGTTACAGTGTGCTAGACTCGCAGAGCTTCTTGTCGAGTCGATAGGAGCAAGCGCGCTGCATTTGGCCCTCTTAGGGTCAGTTCTAACGCGGTAATTTAAGCGATTCGTTGCAACGAATCGATTTATGTTAGAAAAACGATTCACCCTTATAACGCGATTTCTGCGTTAGGGCGTTTTCCGCGTTATAACGCTGCTCTGAACTTCCCGACAAAGGTGAGTCGATTCGAATTCCTCAAAGTCAGCGAGATCTCACCTTTTCCATTCACTTCTTGCGAGAATGAGTACTTGCGGTCATAGTCAGCTGAGCATCAGCAAGACCACTGGGAGACGTCCATCGTAAAAGGAGAAAACCGAAAGAAAAAGATCGTCGTCTTTGCTCTACTTTGACATATGAGCTGACCTTGTGCGACAATCTAACGGCAGTCGAGCTCCAGAAGACCTGAACAAGGGCGAAGAGTGGAAACGCAAAGGAGTTTGTTTGAAACTTTCTCTGTCCTCTCGACTGCGGCGCTTGGGCCCTTGACAAGCGCCTCCTCTCCTTTCATCCTTCCTCTCTCTCCCACTTCTCACTCCATAAACCAGCGACAGCATAATGGGGGACGTGCAAAGCGCAGGAGGCAGTGTCGAGCAACCCAAGCTTTCGCAAGGAGCAGCCGCTTCTCCTCCTCAAGTCAAGAAGAGGCCTTCGGTACGGTCTCGCTCTCGTATACAGGCTTATAGTATAAGTACTGACAGGCGCGATCATGATGACACAGCTCGTGAAAGCTGTCTCTGAGCAAACACGCTCAAAACGTCGTCGACTAGATCGCTCTTCCGTTCATCCAGTGCCGAATTCGAGATCAATCCCACCGACTGACTCGTCTCGCCGCCTATCTGCGTCCCCAGAAGCACTCGCAGGGTCAGGAACGGATCAAGTTGACGAGAAGTTGACGATTCACAAGACGAAAAGAACGAAACGAGCGATGAGAGCAATCAGGGCCTTACAAGGATGAGGGAGTGAGGAGTCAGAGAGTGAAGAAGAGGCAATATCACCTCCGATACCGGCAAATAGACTTCTCTCGAATCAGCGTTCCGTCGATGACTGACTTTTCGATTTTTGAGATAGGTCGTTCATGAAAGACCTTCCCTCTCTCGGTCCGTCAACCCCGGAGCTCTCCAACCTCAAATTCACATCTCCAACACTCTGATGCTCGGCCCTCTCAACGAATCGCATGTTCTCGAAGACGGTCGAATCCTCTCGTTCGCACAAGGCTCGAGATATCAAGGACGAAGATGGTTCCAACTCGCCGCTCACCGCATCTGCTTCGATCACGGCTTCACCCTGTCGGTCTACCACACTCCCGAGATAACCTTCCCGGTAGGAGACTGTCCTCGTCGAGGGAGATTGACGTTGGGTTGTGCGCGGAGTAACGCGAAGTGTCCGTTTCGAATCAAGCTCAACTTCACTTTGAACGAATGGGGGAGGAGTGATGAGGAGGTCGAGTACGAAGTGACGGGATTCGTCAACTCGCACAATCATGGTCCTTTCGAAAATTCGACCATCTATCGAGCTCCAAAGATCACCGGCAAGAGGTTCTGGCCCAAGGTAGACGGGAAGAGTGTTGGCAAGGAGAAGGAAGTGTCACCAGAGTTGTAGAGTGCGGCGCCTTTTTCAGACCACGAAACAACGAACGAAGTTTTCGAAATCTCACTTTTTCCCACTCCGCGCAACTCCGGCGGACCATGACATGTCCGCAACCGCTTAATCGATCTCTCTTCATCTTTTGATACGATAGAGAGTGCGGGTGGAGACGCCAGCAGCTATGGCTGGTTGTGAAGCTCCCGCTCTTGCGCGATCGTCAACTGCCGACCTCGCTCAACTCAGGAAGAAACCCTCGGTGCGTCTGCTTCCCACTAAGTAGTATGCAAAAAGTTCCTACTAATAACTTAAGCGAAAGATCAGCTCGCATATCCTTCGTCGTATCTTTCAAGCTCAAGCTCGATCAATCCCTCGCAACAAGCTCTTTCAGCTTTATCATCGAGAAATCTAGCTCCTCTGTCCACTTTCAAGCCCTCCCCAGCATCTTTGCAGTCAATCCTCAATCCTGTAGAGCCCGAAATAGCTGAAGATCGAATGAAGACTGGAAAGGGAAGGGAGGAAGATCAAGCTCAAGCTTCGACGAGTCAAGCAGAGGCAGTCGAGTTGGAAACCGTCGGTAACGATAGAAGTGCAAGTAGATCTCGCTCATCGGTGGCCTTACTTTCGTATCATTAGCTTTCATCGCTGACCGACTATCGTGAACGAAAACAGTTGACCGATCAAACCCCTTCGCTTTCTTCTCCGATTGAATCTGCCTCTCCTCCTGCCGCCTCTCATTCGATCCTCGGTCCTATCGCCGAGACTCACGCACTCAATTGTGGCACAACGCTCTCTTTCTCGATAGGAACGAAATTCGTCGGTCGCAAACGATTCCAAACTGAAGCATACCGAATCTGCTTCGACCATGGCTTCAAGTTAATCGTCAATCGTTCTCCAAGCCTCAGAAGCGCTTCATCTACTCTTCCAGATCAAGGCCGCTACGAATTAGCTTGCTCGAAAGCGACGAGGGGTACCAAGTCGTCCCAAATATCTTCTCAATGTCCTTTCAAGGTTCGACTCAGGTTCACTGTCGAGAAATGGGGGGTCAGTGATGAGGACGTAGGGTATGAGATCGTTGCGTTTGAGAACAGGCACAATCATGCAGAGGAAGAAGACTTGGTTCTGAATCAGAGATTCAACTTCAACAGCATAGTCTTCAAGCCCAAAACTCCCAAGAAGTCGAATGTCAATTCTCAAGAAATTGCCGAAGAGGGAGAAGGAGAAGTGCGAGAGGTCGACGTAAGGGAGAAGCGGGAAGAGTCGAAAACGAAGCTCACGATCAGTCCCGTAAGCTTTACCTCTCCCTGATCCCGAGCCTATATCATGAGCTAGCTGAGCCATCGCGCGACCCCATACAGCCAGCTTCTCCTCTTCAGTCACAAGGACAACACCGATCCGTCTCCTTTCCGTCTCCTCCAGGCGTCGATTGTTCGAGTCCCATCGTCCCCGAAACTCCTCAGTACTTATCCCCAGTAGTCGACGAGTCAGTAGATGTCGAGATGATTGATGTTGTGGATGAAGAGGCGGAAGAAGAGGAGTTGTTCGAAACGATTGCTGTTGCGCTCAAACAAGCGAAGGTAAGTCGTTCCCTCAACAACACGAACGAGACGATGAGCTTACCTCGCAGTCTCCTGCACATCGATTCTACCACAGCGAGTCATTGAAATACGACGTGGAGAGTCCGAGAACCCAAAACTTGCAGAAACCTGAATGTCGTTAAATCTGCTCACAATAGAAACAATCAAGGTGTCTACTTCCCCGTGCTTGAGGTAGCGTATTGAAGATCGAATACGTATCGTCGTGAAGCGAGATAAGCGAGAGTTGAGCGACAAGTGGAGAGCGAGAAAGGACGATTCGAGGGGTGGAGAGAGGGCGAAATGTTGCGCTTCTCCTCGCTGATCTCCGACGCTCGGGCAAGTGGAGGGCGTATCCTCTGTGAGTAGCAACTCGGTAGTCAGCTCTGACTCTTCGATTGGGATTCGAGAGAGATAAAGCGTGCGAACCTGCGAAAAGGTCCCGTTTCTGCTCATCTCCTCTTTCTCCCGCATTTGGACTACTTAAGAAACGTTTCAAGCTTGATAGCCACCTTACAAATACCGAGTCGAGCCAAAGCGAGAGTGAATACGAAGCTGAACGTGTTTTTCTCGAGAAATCGATCGAGAGAACAGCGAAGAAGCCTTCAAAGCGATATCTGAGTCAGCCAAAGCCAAAGCAAGAGACCTACAGTCTCTACAGTAGTGTACAAGTAGTACGAACGTGAGAGTAGAGCCCAACCCTTCCCTCCCCAAAAAATCGTTCAACTTGCTGCCTCTGCCATCAACGACGATGACTTCAGCTTCTGCGCCATTAGCTCAGCTACTACACCGAGCTGATGAGCTAGTACGAGCGTTCAACTCCCACCACTCCTCGTCGTTCAACTCTGTCCAATCCATCTCATCCGCTTGTTCCCAACTTCAAAACCTCCTTTCTCTTCCCCAAACCCCAGTAACGCGTTCAAGACCAGAAGGAGGGATCAGAGAGAGAGGAATGGCGAAAGTTCAAGAGACGATCGAGGAGAGTTTAGGTGCGGTGAGGGAAGGGTTGGCTAAAATGGAACAGGACGTAGAGTTATTGAAGCAATTGTTGTTCGAGGCGGATCTCTTCTTGAGTACTCCGAGCTTGGCGCTACAGCATGGACTCAACCCGAAGGAAGCCTTGACTCATGTTTCGAGTTTGTATCATGATTATTCGTCGGAAATGATTCGATTGAGGTGAGTCTGCTTCTCTGTCCTACAAGCTTCTTGAGCTGACGTCGGCAGCGAGATATGCTCCACAGGGAGGTGCTCGCGGACTTCACGTGTGAACAAATCTCGCCAGATGAATTTGTTGCGGAATGGAGAACTATGAAAGAAGTCGACAAGGGCCAGGAAGCGGAACTGAGCGATCTCGTCGACGTACTCGGTAGTTGGGGATCAGGTGGTGGTCTCGATGTCGAAATGAGCTAAGCTATCGTAAGTAGGTTGAACCAAGGTACTAAATTTCTATCATGCTGAAAAAACTTCTATAACTCTATAGCTCCCACTTGATTACTCTCTTCAAGACCTCTACAAACTCTTCCAATCCCTCTTTGTCGACCTCATCAAACGCTTCAATCCTCTCACAATCGATATCCAACACTCCAATCATGACTTCCTCTTCCTCGATCCCTTCTCCCACTTCTCCGTAATCCTCCCTTCTCCTGATCTTGATCGAGATTGGAACGACAATCTCACTCTTCGTCACTCCATCACAAGCGATGTGACCCGGTCTCTTCTCGACGTCGGGTACAACGACGGTCTCGTTTTGGAGGAAAGAAGCGGCACAGACACCAACGGGTCGGGAAGAGGAGGGTGGTGTGAGGGAGACGGAGAGGCAGGCTGGTCGACCGTGGAAAGGACCGAGATAGAGTTGGGTTGGTTGAGTGGTTCGGGATTGAGACGAGGTGAGAAGCGAAGGTATCAGGTAGAACCCTATTGGCATTATCATCCTTGTTGTATCAGCAACGATTGTATTGTCGTGAAGAGAGACGCTGGGAGAGATCGCTCACCTGCCCAATTCACTCTCTTTCCATCTTCCTTTCCAAATCCTCCTTCGACATAATTTTCATAAGATCCAAACAGCAATGACGCAGCATTCTAGAAACGAGGTCCATCAGTTCCTCGCATTCGTCGTTGAGGCTCGATAGTTGCGACTCACAGAGAAACAAGTGATGAAATTTGAAGGATCTTGAGGTGAATGAGGAGTCAACAGAGCTTCCAGCGTCGAGTTGACGTGAGAATAGAAATCTCGTTTGCTCAGTCCATTTGGGAGAGCCAATGAATCAGCGTGCGGCATTGAAGGAAGTTGGAAAGTTGAGTGAACTGGAGGAGGGAGAGCAGCAAATTCGGTTCGGACTCGAAGCTGTGTCCGAAGTTTCGTCGCAATGTCTCAAAGATTTCTCGCTAATCCAGCTTCCCGCCCTCTCCGTTCCCAGCCGGCGATACGTCTACGCAGGCTCACGACAGTTGTAACGTTTCAGAAGGCTCTTTGTGCGAAACAAGCTTTGACAACGAGCGTTGCGAAATTCTTTTGCGCGGGAAGACATCTTCCTCTCTCCGAATTCCTACCCCTGATCAGCGAGCTGCACCGCTTTTTATGACGATCCCTTCCTTCCAAAGTGGGAACTCGCTAAACGGACTCCTGTCTTTCTAATCCCCCTCAAACGGTCGCTGAGCGAAGTCGAATTTTCCAACCGCTCTCACGAACGTTGAATGGACTCCTCTACTCTTCAAAACCACTACAACTGAGTAACGCGAATGCCAGTCGAAGAACCAGCAAGTGAATCGAGATCTAGTTCTCGAGCTAGTTCAATCAGATCGACTTCTTCCTCTCCCAAACAACCCACTAAATCTACTCAAGAACCTCTCAAGAATGATCAAGTACCAGCAGCTCGACCAGGACCCATCTCACGTCTAATCTCTTCTTCTGCTCGATTACCTTCACACTCATCCTCTCACTCCTCCTTTTCTTCCCCTCCAACTCGACGACAACGACCAGATCGACAAGCATCGACCACTTCATCTTCCCGAATCTCATTCGAACGAGAAGGGAGACCTCCTCATCCTCGCAATTCTAGTTCGACAACTTCAACTCGTCGAAAACCTCGACCTCAAAATGTCGCTGGACCTACAACCGAGCAATCTTACAACGCTGCTGGGTCATCAGGAGGAGGAGGATTACAGAACTCGATGTTCAAGCGAATGGATTCGACTCAAGGAGGAGGATCTGCGTTCAATGGAGGAGGAGGAGGAAGTACCGCTTCAGGAGCGAGTCAAACTGGAGGGGATGAGAAACCTTTATGGGCGATGGGAGGAGTGTTCCCAACGAAAGATCGACGCAAATCGAGTGTCGCGAAAGATTGGGCGAAATCGAGGGAGAAGGAGAGGAGGGAATTAAAGAGACAAGAAAAGAGATCGAGGAGGAAAGGGCCGGAGAGAATGGATTCTGCTATCACTGAACATAGTAGCACGGTCGGAGGCGAAGGAGATGGAGGCTTGCCGAGTGATACGATCGTCGAACAGGAAGATCCGTTCGATAGGTACAACGGCGAGGAAGCGAGAGGGAGCGGGGAGGAGACAGATGAGAGTGCGAACGCTCAGAGTGACAACAGTGGGATGTCGAGAGGTGGAAGTACAGTAGGACACCCGGTCAAACGTCAAGATCACGAAGACAGCGCAAACGAGATTGAATCGAACGCCGTCGCCGAAGAATCCGAAACGGCTTCAGAACTCGCTCGAAGGAGATCACCCGGAGAATCAACACTCGCCGAACAAGAACAAAAGAAACATGATGACGAGTACGACGAGAAAGTGGATCGAGGAAGAGATCAGGTCGAACAGGATAGCAAGAAAGGAGGAAAGACCCCTCGATCAGGTAGGAATGGAGGAGAAGACTTCGATGAGGATAGTTGGTCAGTAGGGAGCGGAGATACAGGAGCAGATAGCGACACTCCTCAAGTCGGAGGTCAACTCAATCAGAACAAGGAGGATTGGCAAGACGACATGACTCCCGATGGACCTCCAGTTCGGAACGCTTGGGGAACGATTCGTTATGCTTTGAGGGAGCCGATGGCAGAGTTCCTCGGGACTCTCATGCTCGTTGTCCTCGGTATCGGAGGTAAGTCTTCGGGTTTCTTCGTTTCTCCAAAACGATAAGCTGACTCGAGCATTCTTTCTCTTCTCGCAGCTGATTGTCAAGTGAAGATCTCCGGAGCTACTGTATGTCCTCACTCATCTGCTCGGATCCTATGACTCAAACTGAGCTCTCTATTTCTTCGAATACAGGCTGGAGATTATTCGAGTCAGAACTGGACTTGGGGATTCGCTGTGATGATCAGTGTCTACGTCGCAGGAGGTATCTCGTGAGTCAATGTCTCGCTTCGTTAGCTATCGCCAGCGTCTGATGAATCGTGAATCCCCCTCACAGTGGAGGACACACGAATCCAGCAGTGACGATTTCTCTCGCTATTTTCCGTGGTTTTCCTTGGAAGGTGAGCTTGATCCCGAGTACACTCACTCTCGCGCCGGTACTGACTCTCCCCCCGTCACAGATGGTACCTCGCTACGTCATCGCTCAAGGTTCGTTTTCGTTCCTCCCCTTCTTTCGAAATCCATCGTCTCATTTTTTGACCCTTCTCGCAGTCCTCGGAGCTTTCGTCGGAGCGCTTATGGTGTATGGCAACTACAAACGAGCTATCCATGACTATGATCCCAATCAGCTCATTCACGCTCAAGCCGATCCTCCACTTAACGCTTCTGCAACTCTCTTCTTCACTGCTCCTGCTACTCAAGTCGGCACTACTCCTCTAGGATTTGCACAGTGAGCTCTTGTGCCTACGTGATACTAGCCTACGTGATGACTGACCGTCCTTCATCGATTCTAGGGAAGTACTTGCTGGAGGAATTCTCATGATTGCGGTTTTAGCTCTCGGAGACGAGGTAAGTCTCCTTTCTGACTCTCACTCACCTCTATCGAGTCTCACACGATGCTCCTCGATCAGAATAATGCCCCTCCCGGAGCTGGACTCGGAGCTATCGTTCTTGGCTTCGTCGTCGTCGCTATCGGAATGAGTAACGTTCGTCCATTCTTTCCTTCTCTTGCTCGTCCCGGCTCTAGTGCTGATGGTCGCTTAATCACGATGTTTAGGGATGGGTCAGTGGTTACGCGATCAACCCTGCTCGAGATCTCGGACCTCGATTGGCTCTTTGGGCAGTCGGATACGGAACGAAAGTTTGGACTCACGACGATTGCTGGTGGATCTTTGGTGTAAGTATTGGCATGGCCTCTATTCGCTCGAAGCGATAAGCTGACTCTCCCTTTTTCGTTTCGTAGCCTTTACTGGGTCCTCTCGTCGGATCGCTAGGAGGTTGTTTGGCTTATGATATGTTTATCTTCGCTGGTCCCGGATCGTACGTACCCTTTACCTGTATCTGTGAGCTCATCAGAAAACTAACGAGCTCCGCTTCCCTTCTAGTCCCGTCAATTGGTCAGCGCACGAACTCGCAGCCTCGGTCGGCGTCCCTCAAATGTACCATCTCGCGAAACGAGCAGCTCACCCGAAAGCAAGACACAAGCAAGCTCAAGCCGAACGAGATCTCGAAGCTACTCTTCCCACCGATGGACGACGAGCAAACATCATACGACGAGCAGAGTTCACGGGACAGGAAAGACCAGGCCGTAAAGGATCGACTGAGAGGAAGGATCTCGAAGTCGTACAGAGATGGAGAAGAGGGCGAGACAAGGTGGAGAAACAGAACGATTACAATCGAGGGAAGTACGAAGAGGCTAGAAAGAAAAGTATCGAGAGGCAGAAGAGACAGGTCAAGGAGAGGTCAGACGCTATACAGAGTGCCTTCGCGGCGGAGCTAGAGAACGACGAGGTCGTTCATCGCCCAGAGGAGAGTCACAAGAGGCAGTAGGTACAGGTCGGAAGAGAACAGAGTAGAGTCGTCGTTTTTTCCAATTCCCCTTCGCAATTCGCAAACAGATACCTTACAATAGACTTATCCTTCCCTCTAGACACTACCTATAGATCTCGTTACCTTGTCGCTGTTTAAACTTTACTTGCAAAATATTCTCTTTCCTTTCCACATTCGAGCTCGTTGCTCTTCTCGGAACTCTCCATCGAGTTCGCCTGCTCCTTTCTTTCATTTCAGACTTTTGGCAGACGGTCGAGAGGATCAAGGCTAGTACCGTAAAAGTTTGAGAGGGATCTTCGGATATAGATATTTCACCCTCTCTTTTTGAGTTCTTCTTCTTGTATCTCTCTTTGACTCTTCGCTTCCTTCTCCTCAAGTAGACGCTTTGTATTATCCAGCTTCGAACCTATTTATCGATGAATTGGACTTGTGTGTATCGTAGACTATTCCTTTCGCTTTTCTCGCAATTCTCAAAACACTCGTAACGCTCGATTCTGTGTCTCGTTCGCTAGAGACGAAAGATATTTTTCAAAGTAGCGAAGGTATATACCTGAGAGTACAATAGAAACATTCGATCAATCCTTCTGATTTTCGTCTTCATTCGATCTCGTCTTCGTCAAAATCGATGTAAATTGTTCCTCCTTTCTCGATCACTCCTCCGTCTCGTTCTGCTTGACTTCCTGCTTGAGGTCGCGCTACTTTGATCTTCTTCTCGTCGTCGCCTCGGAGAGCATCGGCTCGTTGTTGCAAAGCGAGGATTTGAGCTTCGATAGCAGCGAGTTCAGCGTTGTCAGCAGCTAGAGGAGGCGATTGATCTCGAACAAGTTCGATCTCAGGAGGTAAGGCTACGCGCAACAGAGAGCGTATGAGCGAAATCCCATCGAGCGGAGTTCGTGAAGGAGGAAAAAGGTCGGAACTCACGATCGACGAGACCTTTCATTTCGAGACCAGCTGTGAAGTCAAACAGTCTAGTGTGAATCACATGAGAGATCCAAAAGGAGCAGAGGACTCACCTCGACTCCAGACCTCAAAGGAGTAGATTACGGCGGGATTGTCTTCGTCTAATCGCTTAGTGACCCAACAGGTCTCGTCAAATTCTGCATCTGTCATCTCGGCAGCTTCCATACTAGGATGCAAAAGATAGATAGTCAGAGTGGCTGAAAGCTCGAGAGGCGGAAGAAAGGTAGTGACGAACCAGGCAGCGAGAGCAAACTGAGCTTTCTTTTCAGACTCGTGCAGCGTCTTCGAGAGTTCAGGTTGAGCCCATTCAAGGCAGTCATCAGGATCTGAAGGTCTTTTGCGACGACAGCTTTTCAGCGGAGACAGACAGACGTCGATGCTTCCGACTTGACGGATTGTGGTTGTATCGGTGGTCGCGCTTTCGATATCTTCTGTCGAAGGGACTGCTCCGAAGGAGAAGGTGCGAATGTGGTGCTAGTATTGAATCTGCGGAAGCTAGGTTCTCGTGACAGCAGTAACACGGTCAAAGAAACGCACCTCGTCTGATCGTTCCTCTGAAAGCTCAACTATACGCTCCTCTGACTCGATAGGGAGCTTGAAGTACGTTTGAGTTTTCTGGCTGGTTCCGTCGTGGATTCTGATGCGGCGACGGTTGTTGAATACGAACGAAACTTTGGGGGTTCGGATGCGGGTCTCACTCACAGTTCTCCTTCGAGGAAGTAATACAGTCCCAGCGCAGCCTTGGCTATTCTCCTCTGATCCCAGTAACATATCTTGAAGCGTCCACCCGGCGTTCCCTCAATACAACCACTGACTAGACTCGTCGGTCCGTTCATCCTCGAGTTTTGAGCGTAGATCCTCGCTGGCTGCCCTTCAATCTCGATGAACATCTTCAATTCTGACACCTGAGTACTTGAGCTGAGCAGGAGAAAGGGAACGAGGAGTCGATAAGGAATGAATGGCAAAATCATCAGCGAGACTCTTTACAGGGCACAGTGATGGGGCGACAGAGCTTACAGCCAGCTCTGAGCGTCTGGGAAGACAGCAGGCTTCTCCTCGTCGTCCGACATTGCTTGAGATGCGATGTTGACCGAAACTTGATGAAGGCGATTGACTGATTGAGGAATTTTCTAGGAGCGGTGCGCCCGGTATTGGAGCTATCCGATACGACTCTGATCCTGCCGGTACTAGTTTGAGCGTTGTAGATGCTGACGAGCGAGAGATGGACGAGAAAGAGCGAGAAACAGACGGAAAAGCAGTGAAGAGAGAAGCGGTTGCGCTTGTACGTCGAGATCTAGAGAGATTGCGAGTGTGTAGCTTGACTGGAATGCGAGTTTGCGAGTAGAAGGTGAAGGGAAAGAGGGAGAGCCCAGAAAGTCTGGAAAGTTGGGAAAAGTCCCTCGACCTCTCTCTCATTTGTTTGAGTCGGATGGTAGCTCGCGAGTCCTACCCACGGATTACTCCCCTCGAGACAAAGGGATCTAACGAGAAAAAAGAGAAGTTTCGCAAAACTTTCGCAACTAGATTTTCGACGACAGCTAATCTTCTCAATCAAGCACAACACGAATTAGGTACAGGAACACAGTAAATTCAAGCGACAGAAACAAGCGATCTCATTCAAAGCTCAATCTTTCCCTTCTCGATCCTTTCCTTCCTCAACCTTTCATTCTCTAGTTCCCTCTTCTCCTCATCTCCAACATCGTTCTCCTCAAAGTCGACGTAGATCCTCTTTCCCATATCGATAGGAGGGTGACCTTGCCAATCGAAAGGAGGAGGAGGTGAAACTTTGGGTTTGATGTCGAGAGTTTTCGCTTTCTTTGCGAGAAGTCGAGCTTTCTTCTCTTCGAGAGCCTTGAGTTCAGCATCGATATCTGCGTCGTTGTCGTCTTCATCTTCGAGAGCGGTAGAGGTACGTTTGGAAGAGCCGGAAGTGCTAGCGACAGGCGAGTGGATTTCTTCGTCTGCGAAGAAAAGTAAAGTCCGCGATGAGGGCAATCTGAGATGAGACTTTGTCGACGACTCACCGACGAAGAGTTCATCTTGAATGACAGCTACGGGGGAAAGCGAAAGGTCAGTTCGGCCTTGAGAAAGAGATGAGAAAGGTCTGCATACTAGCGGAGCGAATATTGAAACGGTAGGTAATGTAAGGAACTGGATGATCGACTATGTCGTAGGAGTTCTGCATTGTAGGCTCGCTTTCCCTCAAGACAGAGGCCATTGCAGGACCGTTTGATGAGGAAGTCGAGGGTCCAGCTGACGATGTCGAAGATGGAGTATTGGGAAGCAAGTCTCCCAAGCTATTCTCGAGCGAATGTCAGCGATTACTTGTCACCAGATATGCGTAGCGAGTACAAGGGAAGGCTGTCGACTGACCCTGCAGACAATCCGAATTGAGCTTTTTTGAGTTTCTCATCGATTGGTTGCGAATCTTCGGCCTTGACAGCAACCTGCATCTGACTTGAGCCTGTCGAGACGTTGCTTGTACTTGCCTTGACTCGAATCTGTTTCACTGCCTTGATCCTGCAGTACTTGATCGTGATAGTGCCGACTTCTGAAAGATTGCTCGAGTTCTGTACAGCTTGAGTGTTGTTATCGGTGGTCGCTATTTGTCCGAAGCGGAATGGACGCTTGTGTGACTGTTTCCAAAGTCGATTAGCATCACTTCAAGAAGGGGTAATGAGAAAACGACGGACTTGTCCGACACTTTGGTGAGAGTAAGACCACAAACGTTCGGGATCTCCTTGAGCAGTCTTGTACTGATCTGAATCTTTCTTTGCGATATTGCCTCGTATACTGTAGCTCGATGAAGACCTGAGTAGAATGTACGAAGCGGGACCAAGGCAAGGACTTACAATTGCCCGTCGAGGAATATCCTGATCTCGAACGGCTTTGTGAGTTTCGTCCTTCCATCGTAGAAGTGCACCTATCGATTAGTGTCGTCAGCCATTTCCTCCAGGTACTGACACCATGATTGAAAGAAAGTCGAACTCACTTCGAATTCTTTCCCTTCGATTCCAGCGATCTCTGCAGTAACATGCGAATGATTCGTGGTATCCTTCTTGTGAGTAGCCAAGACCTTGTCACCCATTGTGATCCATACTTTGACTTCAGGAACGAGAGAGGAGGAGCTGTAAGAGAACGGGATGATCAGAGTTGAATCAACGAGAGGACAAGGGAGAACAAGGGAGACTCACAGACACTCCCATTCTTTCGGTAGAGTTACTTGTTCGGTCATTGTTGTTACTTTGAGACGGTTCGTAGGTGATTTGAGAGGCTAGGAGTGAATGAAAAGGAGTCAGCAAACTTGTAGGGATGAAGACGTCAAGGAGGACAGAGACAGGGTAAGGAGGTAAGAAGAAGGCTCACTCACAGCTCTGGGTACTGCTTGAAGTTCTGGAGGTTGATAAGCGTGAGGAAGCTGGAATTTGGAAAGCGAAGTGATGCGGAAAAGGAAAAGAGCGAGAATCGCAGCTCCTCGCAAACCTTGAGCTAAAGTCGAAGAGTCGAATCTAGCTCTCCATGAAGCTGGATGCAAATCGATCCCCATGATCCGTGTCGCACTCTCGGAGATGCTGTAAAAGCTCTCCACTTGCGAAGAATGAAAGTTTCGCTTCTCGAGCTTTCGAAAACTCACTTACTCCGTCAGTAGAAAAAGCGGTATAAAGACAACAATCAGAGGACTACAGCTCGACTCGATTCCTCTCCCTCTTCTCCCTCTCCAGCTTCTCTCGTTCTAGCATTCTCTTCTCCTCTTCCTCGGCACCCTCTTCATCGAAATCAACGTAAATCCTCTTTCCCTTGTCGATCGGTGGTCGTCCTTCCCAGTCGAATGGTGGTCCAGGTGAGACTTTCGGTTTGATATCGGCTGCACCAGCAGTTTTGGCTCGTTTCGCTTTGAGTCGAGCGGCTTTCGCTTCGATCGCGGCGATCCTTGCGTCTAGTGCATCGGCATCTTCTTCTTCATCTTCATCGCTGTCGGAGAGTGAGATCGTTGGTCGTTTTGAGCTTTGTGAAGTGCTTGCGACGGGTTGAGGAGTTTCTTCGTCTACGAAAAAACGAAGAGTCAGGTTCGATTGAGATGTGAACAGATAGGTGACGGAGCGTACCAGGTAGAACATCATCTTGTAACCCGACTAAGAGAGGTGGTGAAGGTAAGAACAGATTCCGAAACGTCAGGACAAGAGCAAGGGGAAACGCACTCGGAGAACGAATCCTGAAAGTCCAGGTCAAGTACGGTACATCGTCGGCGACGTCATACTTCCATTCCTGCGTCCAACCGCTGCCTTCGTCAGAGTCGCTATCTTGCCGATTCGTTTCGATTTTGCGCTTTTTGCCAACCCTGTGAGCCGGGCAATGACTTGTTCAGTACGAGATCTTACAGAGACGTGCGCGAGACTTGCCCTGCAGACAAGCCAAATTGCGCTTTCTTTGCCTTTTCATCGAGAAGATGCTCCTGCCCTTCCTCTGCACTCCCGTCATCCGATTCTGAAAAGTAAGTTTTCCGCTTCTTCTTGTTCGAGACCCTAACCTGTCGAACGTTCTTGACTCGCTTGTACTCAATCCTGATTGTACCGATTTCGGCTAAGGCTCGAGCTGATTGCGTCGCTTTCGATTTTTCATCGGTTGTTCCGATAGCTCCGAATACGAAGGGTTTGACATGAGACTGTTCGACGCAACAGACAGTGTCAGCGCGACATCGAACAACAATGTCACTTGCACCATACCTTGCCAACAACCTTTGTTGCGTATATATGAAAACGGTTTCGATGCTCTGGAGAGTTGGCAAATTGACTGTCGTCTTTTCTGATCCAGTGCCCACCGACGCTGTTCGAAACCAGTGTCATCTGTCAGTTAGAAAAGTGACCCATGCTTCCGTGCCGTTCTAACTGGGACTCACTGCTTTCCATCGAGGTAAACCCTTCTCTCGTATGGACGAACCAATTTTGTTCTCCCGTCGTAAAAGATAACCTACTTTGATCACAATCAGCGTGGACTTCATTTGACGTTGAAGAATTCGTGGTTACTCACCTCGAATTCCCTTCCCTCAATCCCAGCGATTTCCGCTCCAACTTTCGTATGATCCAAAGTATCCTTCTTGTGACTCGTCAATACTTTCCCTCCCATACTGATCCATACTTTGATCTCTGGAATCTTCGGCGAGGACCTATACCCTCCAATTTCCCAGACGAGATCAGCGAGAAATGCGAATATGCGAAAAGTGAAGAGAACGCACAGGGTTTGCCATTCCTCGGGTAAGACGGGATTATCAGACATCCTCAAAGTACTGTGAGGTATCTTCTGAGCTTCTCGGAGGTTGTAGAGAGGAGAGATTGAAGTTTGTTGATGTAGATTGATGTCGAGTCGAGGAGAGCTGCCGAGGTACCGCGAATGAACGTCAAGGGTATCTACAGAGCTTGAAAGGGCTCCGAGGGTATCTTGAGGCTCTGTGAGAGAGTTTGAGAAAGAGCGAAAAATGCGGGAGGAAGAATCTGCCATCTGAAGTCTCGCAAGATAACGTTCACTTCATGTCCCGGCTTCTCGTCTGTAGTCAGACGTTGCGCAAGTAGCTGAACGAAGGCCAACGAAACGACGATGACGATGGAACGGATCGCAGTCTCTCGAAACTCTCGTCGAACTGTGCATCTCTCGGTAGCGCTCGCCGACCATAAGAAAATTAACAGAGAGAAATGCTCGAGAGCCGGGAGTATTGCAAAGAATGCGAGGGTTGCGGTATAATCGAACAGAAGATGCAAACAGGAATGAATCTATTGGAGGAAAGGGTCTCGGAACTGTACGGCGTCAACCACAGCTTATCAGTACTCGAACGCAAGTGAGAGGATAGAGCAAGAAGTAGAGACGTACATGTTTTTGGTTGTTTCCCCTGATACCCTTGATCAAAGCCTGATCGTTGAACCTCCTGATTTCCTTGAACTGTCTCGTCGCCTTACCCGCTTCCTTCGCTTCACCCTTGTTCCTAGCCTTGATGACCTCGTTGTTCTTTCCACCATACCCACTTCCTCTAGCAGGGATCAAACCAGCCTCGTAAATAGGTCGAGCGTGAGTCTTGTCCTTTGCGATTCTCGGTACGAGGGAGAGGAGGGCTTGAGAATGAGCAGAAGGTTTCTTCTCTGCTTGAGAGGCGTGAGGTGGGGGAACGAAAGGAGAACCTTCCAAGTAAGGGAGGAAGTTTTGTTTGTGAATGTTTTGATGTTTGCGATGACCGATTCGAGCTCCTGATGGTAAAACCAATTCGTACTCTGTATCTCCGTAAGTGATACCGGAATCCTCGGGTAGCGAATCGTCGTCCGAGTCGGATGCTGAGTCG
>Ga0308169_10002016_pt1 | contig 22003 bp, 19 predicted proteins | sample PhyBR1_2_FD_202139 | JGI IMG/M metagenome (GOLD analysis project Ga0308169, IMG submission 202139) | Phyllosphere microbial communities from UC Gill Tract Community Farm, Albany, California, United States - DLSLSB.R1 | ecosystem: Host-associated > Plants > Phyllosphere > Unclassified | place...
GAGACAGAGACCGGAACAGCAACAACAGTGTCGGCGGAGCCTGAAGAGGGCACCTACAGTTTCACCGCCATGGAGGCCAAATGGCCGCAGGTGTGGGAAGACCTCAAGGTTTTCACCCCGGTGGATGACGGGTCCCGGGAACGCCGCTACGTGCTTGACATGTTCCCGTACCCGTCGGGCGACCTGCACATGGGCCACGCGGAAGCATTCGCCATGGGCGATGTCGTGGCCCGCTACCTGCGCCAGCAGGGCTACGATGTGCTGCACCCGATCGGCTGGGACTCCTTCGGCCTGCCCGCGGAAAACGCCGCGATCAAGCGCAACGCTCACCCCAGCGAGTGGACCTACGCCAACATCGACACCCAGGCAGCGTCCTTCAAGCGGTACGCCATCTCCGCCGATTGGTCCCGCCGCCTGCACACCTCAGACCCCGAGTATTACCGCTGGACGCAGTGGCTGTTCAAGCGCTTCTACGAGCGCGGCCTGGCCTACCGGAAGAACTCCCCGGTCAACTGGTGCCCCAAGGACCAGACGGTCCTGGCCAACGAGCAGGTCGTCAACGGCGCCTGCGAGCGCTGCGGCACCACCGTCACCAAGAAGTCCCTGAACCAGTGGTACTTCAAGATCACCGATTACGCCGACCGCCTGCTGGACGACATGGAGGAGCTGCGCGGCCACTGGCCCGAACGCGTCCTGGCCATGCAGAAGAACTGGATCGGCCGGTCCGAGGGTGCGCACGTGAACTTCGTGATCGAGGCCGACGGCGGCAAGCCCGCCAAAGAGGTCACGGTCTTCACCACCCGCCCCGACACGCTGTACGGGGCAACCTTCTTCGTGGTGGCAGCTGACGCGCCACTCGCCGTCGAGCTTGTCACGGACGAGCACGCCGCTGCCCTGGACGAATACCGCGAACGGGTCAAGGCGCTCTCCGAGATCGAACGCCAGTCCACCGAGCGTGAAAAGACCGGCGTCTTCACCGGCCGCTACGCCATCAACCCGCTGAACGGGGAGAAGCTGCCCGTCTGGGCCGCCGACTACGTCCTCGCGGACTACGGCACGGGCGCCATCATGGCCGTCCCCGCGCACGACCAGCGCGACCTCGACTTCGCCAAGGCCTTCGACCTGCCGGTTCGGGCCGTCCTGGACACCAGCGAGGAAGATCCGGCTATCTCCGGCACTGCCACGGCGGGGGAGGGCAAGCTGATCAACTCCGGCGACCTCGATGGGCTTTCGAAGGCCGAAGCCATCCCGGCCGCCATCGCCATGCTGGAGCGGCAGGGCACCGGCGAGAAGTTCGTGAACTTCCGGCTCCGCGACTGGCTGCTGAGCCGCCAGCGGTTCTGGGGCACGCCAATCCCCATCATCCACTGCCCGTCCTGCGGCGAAGTGCCCGTTCCGGATGACCAGCTGCCGGTGACCCTTCCCTCGGACCTCCGCGGTGAGGACCTGGCACCCAAGGGCACCTCGCCGCTGGCCGCGGCGGAGTCCTGGGTCAACGTGGAATGCCCCACCTGCCACGGCCCCGCCAAGCGGGATACGGACACCATGGACACGTTCGTGGACTCGTCCTGGTACTTCCTGCGGTTCGTTTCGCCGCACTACACCGAGGGCCCGTTTGATCCGCAGAAGATCAATGACTGGATGCCGGTGGGCCAGTACGTGGGCGGGGTGGAGCATGCCATCCTCCACCTGCTGTACGCGCGCTTCTTCACCAAGGTCATCCACGACCTCGGCATGCTCGATGCCGACGAGCCGTTCAGCGCACTGTTGAACCAGGGCCAGGTGCTCAACGGCGGCAAGGCCATGAGCAAGTCGCTGGGCAACGGTGTGGACCTCGGCGAACAGTTGGATAAATACGGTGTGGACGCTGTCCGCCTCACCATGGTGTTCGCTTCCCCGCCCGAGGATGACGTGGACTGGGCCGACGTCTCGCCGTCCGGCTCCGCCAAGTTCCTTGCCCGCGCCTGGCGCCTGGCCAAGGACGTCACCAGCGCACCCGGTGGGGACTTCGCCGCCGGCGACCGGGGGCTGCGTTCGGTCACGCACCGCACCATCGCCGACGCCGCGGAGTTGCTGGACGCCAACAAGTTCAATGTGGTGGTGGCCAAGCTGATGGAACTGGTCAACGCCACCCGCAAGGCGATCGACTCCGGGGCTGGCTCGGCGGACCCTGCAGTCCGCGAAGCTGCCGAAGCGGTTGCCGTGATCCTCAGCCTCTTCGCCCCGTACACCGCGGAGGACATGTGGAACCTGCTGGGCCATCCGGCATCGGTGGCAAATGCAGGCTGGCCGTCCCACGACCCCGCCCTCCTGGTCCGGGACACGGTCACCGCCGTCGTCCAGGTGCAGGGCAAGGTCCGCGACCGGCTGGAGGTTTCCCCGGACGTTTCCGAAGACCAGTTGCGCGAGTTGGCCCTGGCCTCGGAGAATGTCCAGCGCGCCATGGACGGCCGGGGCATCCGCACTGTGATCGTCCGTGCGCCTAAGCTGGTCAACATCGTTCCGGCCTAGCCGCACCCGCAGCACAGGCCGGCCGTCGGAGATTCTCCGGCGGCCGGTCCTGACTGAGCCGGTCACCGTCTCCAGGAGGCACTTTGCCTGACAGTAATGCCGCCGCCTGGCCGTGGGTCCGAGCCCGACTGTCGGGCCTTCGCCCCGCCACCCGGCCTGCACCAAGGCGTGGCGGGAGCGCCGCGGTGCGCACCGCCGTCGTGACCGACTCAGCTGCCGCCCTGCCTGCGGACTATTCAAGTGGTTTGCCGCGGGACGGGGTCCTGACCGTAACGCCCATGCCGGTCATGGTGGGGGCCGAAATTTACGGCGAAGGTGAAGACGACATCCTGGAGACCATCGCCGTCGCACTCGCCGCAGGGACCGCGGTCAAGACGTCCAGGCCTTCGCCGTGGCAGTTCGAGCAGGCTTACCGCGCTGCCGAGAAACGGGGGTTCGAAGGGATCGTTTCGGTCCACATCTCCGGTGAACTTTCGGGCACGGCAGACGCCGCCCGCCTGGCTGCAGCCAGGGTGGGGATTCCCGTCGACGTGGTTGATACCCGGACCGTGGGGATGGCCCAGGGCATGGCCGTGCAGGCAGCCGTCGAGGCTGCCGCGGCCGGCGCCGATCATGCGGCTGTGGCCGCTGCCGCGACGGCGCAGGCCTCCCGTACCAAAGTCTTCTTTTACGTACCGAGCCTGGAACAGCTGAGGCGTGGAGGGCGGATCGGAGCCGCGGCCTCGCTCCTGGGAACCATGCTTGCCATCAAGCCCATCCTGGCGGTGGACGGCGGCAGGATCGTGCCGCTGGAAAAGGTCCGGTCAGCCGCGCGTGCGGTGGCCCGCCTGGAGGAAATCGTGGTGGCAGCGGCTGCGCCCCGTCCGGGTGAATCGGTTTGCCTTGCCGTCCATCACTTTGGCAATCCGGAGGAGGCGGAGAGCCTGGCGGTCCGGCTGGAAGCGGCCCTTCCCGACTGTCCTCCCGCCCAGATCAGTTCCCTTCCGGCAGTGCTGGCCGCCCACGCGGGACTAGGAGTCCTGGCGGTCATCGTGGGTAGGGTGGAGAGCGGGCCTGGGAGTGACCAGCGCTAAATCGAAATCGCAGGGAATTCTTTCGGCGCCCCTTACGTTGCAGGACCGGTAACATCCCTCGACAGAGAAGAGACCCACCTCGTGGCAACCGATTACGACGAACTACGCACTGACGTTAAGGAATCCCAGGAAAACTCGCTTGAGGCCCTGAAGTCCGCCAAGGCTCCGGATGCCAAATCCGTGGTCCAGGAGCTCGACGAGGCCGACACCCTGGACGGATTGACCCCTGGCGGAGAGTTCATCGCCGAAGAGCTCGTCGTCCAGGTGGTTCCGCAGGCTGAGGATGAGTTCACCTGCTGGTCCTGTTTCCTCGTCCGACACCGTTCCCAAAAGGCGCGAGAAAAGGACGGCCATGCCTACTGCATCGAATGCGAGGGCTGAGCAGCTCCTGAAGGCCTCGGCGGGCCTGCGTAAGGCGTTTGCTGCGCCCTTGGCTGTAGCAGATCAGGAAGTCCCGGACCATGGTCCGGGACTTTTCTTGTTCCCCGTCGATGAACTCTTTCCCGGTCCTGCTGTCAGTGGCTTTATGCAGGTGAATTCCGTTCAGGGGCAGTTCGTACGGGAGTAGTACGTTGGCTCGCCGTCAACGTACCGGGTTCGGGAGATCGTCTTGCACCCGTTCTCGTCCGTAGAGACCAGCTGGCTGTGCGCTTCCTTCCATTCACCGTCCCAGAGGCTGTGGGAGCTCCAATGCGACGTGGTTGTTCCCGTGGGCGAGACCTCACGGAGGTTCTGGCCGTAGCTTTGAGAGATCATTCCGTTGCCCGGAAGCACTTCAATGTCGTGGGTGAGGGACTTGTAGCAGGTCTGGGTGCCGTCCGAATTGGTGCTGCACCCCTCCGACTTTTGGACAGAAGCTCCTACCGCCGCCCTCGACGGGTTCGTCCCGCCCTCGTTGCCGCCACTTGCGGCCGAAGCCGGCGCAGCCGTAGTAAGTGCCGCGCAGCCAAGTGCAAGCGTTACGGCGGCAGTGATTCGGCGTGAACTGATCCGTGCATTGACCATTGCATTCTCCTGTCTGTCCCAACTCCGCCGTCGTCAATGGCAGCGGAGGCCTTCATTGGGCGACGGGTCCATCACAGCCCGAAAAGAAATGCAGCCCGAAAAGATATGCAGATAGCCCAGTCCCCGCATTCAGCATGGGGTGGCGTGCGTGCTCGGCCGTAGGGCCGTTAGTCCTGTTCCCGACGACGGGGCGCACCTTTCCACATAGCGTCTCCTGCGTCTCCCGCTTGGACAGCCGGCCTTTCTAGGGTGGAGCTATGTCACGCCGGGATGCTGGAGCAGCAGGTCAGCAGGCGCGCCATGCGAGGGCAAGGCTTCAGGCGGCCCTGGGCGAGACACCTCCCGGACTCCTGGAGGATGGTGCGGGAACTGATGAGTTCGAATATCAGGGTCCGGGCGGGGCTGGTGTGGCTGCGACCGGCGAAGGCTCCGAGGGTGATGCCGGCCGCGCACCTTCTCTTCGGTGGCGGGTGGGCCTGCGCGTCGCCATGCTGCTGGCCACGCTGGCGGCTGTCGCCGGAGCCTGGTTTTGGTGGCAGGCAAGCGCGTCAGCTCCCGAGGTGCTGCCCCTGAGCGGCGTCAGTTCAGGGACAACGACGCCGGGTGCAATTACGGACGGAACTTCGGAACCTCCCGGAGATCGTGGTGGCCCGCAGGGTGAGTCCGGGCCTGTGGGTTTGGTTGTGGTCCACGTTGCCGGAGCCGTGGCCAGCCCCGGTGTCCTCCGGCTGCAGCAGGGGAGCCGCGTGGATGACGCCATCACTGCTGCCGGTGGTCCCACCGCCGACGGCGACGCCAACCGCCTCAACCTTGCCCTTACGGTGGAGGACGGCCAGAAGATCTACGTCCCGCGGCGGGGGGAGGCTTTGCCTGCCGCGACGGATGCGGCACGTTCGGACGGGGCCGCGACTGACAGCGCAGGTTCCAGCAGCACGGGTTCCAATAGCACAGGGCAACAGGGCGCTGCCGGCGGAAAGGTCAACCTCAATACGGCCGACGTCGCAGAGCTGGACACCCTGCCCAAGGTGGGCCCTGTGCTGGCCCAGCGGATCGTGGACTGGCGGAAGGAACATGGTCCTTTCAAAAGCGTTGAAGAGCTGGACGGCGTGGATGGGGTCGGACCGAAGATGCTTGAGGCCCTACTTCCGTTGGTGACGGTCTAGGGCATCATGGCGGCAGGACACGACAGGAAATACGGGAGCGCAGCGCGGGTGAGGCCTGCGATGGACAGCATCGGCGGTAAAGGAACCAAGAATCCCTGGAGCAGGTACATCGACTCCGCCGTACGGGCTGCCGCCACAGGGGCGGTGGTTCCGGGAGCCCCCGAGGCGCCGGGTTCAGGAGAACGGTCTCCTTCCCCGGCCACAGCACGGCCACGCCTGGCACGGCTGCCGGCAGGGCGTCGCAGTCGGCTGCAAGGGTTGTGGTCTCGGGGCGTGGGCGAGGTCCGCATACGGATGGCTGACGCCGCAAAGTCGCGGGAGGAAGCTGACTCGGGGCGTGCAGGCCCACGGCGCCGCACCGACCTTCGCCTTGCCCTCCCGGCAGCACTGGTGTGGGCCGCTTCGGTGGCCGGTTTATGGCTGCCGCCACCGGCACTGGCCGCCCTGTGCTGCGCCCTGGCAGTCCTTGCAGCCGCCTTCCTTGCACACGCGGCCAAGGGCCGATGGCGGCGCAGCTTGCGTAAGCCGCTGGACGCTGCAGGGCCGCGTCCGCGAAGGCCCCCGGGACGGAGCTTCCCCGCAGCCGTGGGCATCTCCCTGATGTTGGGCGCTGCCGCCGCAGCCCACTCCGCAACGGCATCCAGCCAGCGGTCTGACGGTCCCCTCGCGGAGGCGGTAGCCGCCGGAAAGTCGGTCGTCGCCGTCGTCGAGGTGGCGGGGAACCCGCGCGCCGTCGGTGGCCCGGGCGGGACCGCGGGACGGTGGTCAGTGCCGGTCTGGACACAGGATGTGACCACCGGCGGTGTCCTGGTGCGGACACGGGCGCGGCTCCTTGTTACAGGCGGCCAGGGGTGGGACCGGGTGGTTCCGGGGCAGACGCTGCGGGCAACCGGCAAACTGCGCCCGGTGGAACAGGGAGAGCAGGAGGCAGGGAACCTGGCCGCCGCCGCCCCGGGCAAGGCCGTGGGCGGTTCTTTGTTGGCTAGGGGCGCGAGGGAACTGCGCGGGCAGTTCGTTTCCGCCTCCGCTTTCCTGGCCCCGGACGCCCGTGGGCTCCTTCCCGGGATGGTCACGGGTGATACCAGTGCCTTGGACGAGGGCCTGGACAACGCGATGAAGGCCGTGGGCATGACCCACCTGACGGCCGTGAGCGGGGCCAACTGCAGCCTGGTGCTCGGCGCGCTGCTGGTCACATGCCGGCGGTTCCGCCTGCCGCGAGCTCCTGCTGCCAGTGCGGCCCTCGCCGGACTGGGCCTGTTCGTGGTCCTGGTGGGCCCGGACGCAAGCGTCCTGCGGGCAGCACTGATGGGCGCCATCGGTGTCGCTTCACTTGCCGGCGGCCGCTCAGGACGCGGGCTGAGCTTCCTTTGCCTTGCTGTCATCGGGTTGCTGCTGGTCGACCCGGCCCTGGGTTCAAGTTTCGGATTCCTGCTGTCCGTCCTGGCCACGCTGGGGATCATTCTCCTGGGACGGCAAATCATCGACTGGATCCCGGCGGCAGTACCGCGGTGGATGGCTGCCGCCGTCGCGGTCCCGCTGTCGGCCCAGCTTCTTTGCGGTCCCGTCATCGTGCTCCTGCAGCCCCAGTTCGCCACGTATTCGCTGCTCGCCAACGTGGTGGCCGCGCCCCTGGTCGCTCCCGTAACGCTCCTGGGAACGGTTGCGGTGCCCCTGGTGGTTGTGCTGCCATGGGCCGCTATGGCACTGATAGCCGTGGCCGGAACGTTCAGTGGGGGCGTTGCCGGCACTGCCAGGTTCATGGCCCAACTGCCGGGCTCAGCTCTTCCCTGGCCGGAAGGGGTGCCCGGACTGCTGTCGATGGCGCTGCTGTCGACGGTGACACTGGCTGCCGCCTGGGCGGCAGCCAACCCCCTGATGGTCATAAGCCAACTAGGGAAGGTGCACGCCGCCACGGTGGTGTTGATCGAACTGACGGAGCAGCGGTTTCAACGTCTCCGGCGAACCAGCGGCTTGGACCGCGGGCCCGGACATGGCAGGCTGGTGTACTGCAATAAAACCTCTGGAAGGGACCTTCGATGGCCGGCGCGCAAAAGCGAGCAACCCGCTCCCCGGCATCGAACACAGCCTCCTGGCGGGAGGTAACCCCGGCCCCCATCGTGCTGGTAAGCGGCCCGGAAGAGTACCTGGGCATCCGCGCCATGGACAGGATCCGTTCCCAGGTAAGGACAGCCACGCCGGATGTCGAAGTGAGCCGCATGAACGCTGCGGCCTATGAACCCGGCGCCCTGACCATGCACGTGAGTCCCTCGCTGTTCGGTGAAAGCAAACTCATTGAGGTGGAAGCCGTGGAAGGGATGAACGACGCCTTCCTTGCAGATGCCCTCACCTACCTCCAGCACCCGGAACCGGACGCCGTGGTGGTGCTCCGCCATGCCGGGGGCAACCGGGGTAAGAAGCTTCTCGACGCCGTGAAGAAAGCCGGCTGGCCGGTGGTGGACTGCCAGCCACTGAAGAAGGACGCGGACAAGATCCAGTTCGTAGCGGCAGAGTTCAAGGCAGCCGGCCGGCGCATCAACCAGGACGCCGTACAGGCACTGGTGAACGCCGTGGGTGCTGACCTGTCGGAACTTGCCGCCGCGTGCGCCCAACTGATCGCCGACGCGGGCAGCACCGTCACCACCGACACGGTGGACAAGTACTACGGCGGGCGGGTCGAGGCCACGGCGTTCAAGGTAGCCGACGCCGCAATGGCAGGAAACGCGCCGGTGGCACTGTCCACGCTGCGCCATGCCCTCGCCACCGGAGCGGACCCGGTGCCCCTGGTGGCAGCCCTTGCGTCGAAGCTGAGGACAGTGGCCCGCGTGGCAGGTGCCTCCGGATCGTCAGCGCAGATAGCGGCCGAACTCGGCATGCAGCCCTGGCTGGTGGAGCAGGCGCAACGCGATGTCCGCCGCTGGACCCCCGAAGGCCTGGTGCGGTCCATCCAGGCCACAGCAGAGGCGGATGCGCAGGTCAAAGGACTGTCCCGTGACCCCGTCTACGCCGTGGAGCACGCCGTGACCGTCATCGCCATGTCCGTCCAGGGCAGATAGCCCCAAAGAACCAACACCCTCCTGCACCCGCCCGTCTTCCGGCACCACATCACGCCGCGTCTGCAGTAATGGTCGACGGCGGTCTGCCGCGACTGCCTGCAAGGTCCAACTTAAAGGCGTGTGGCCGGTACCCGAGGGTACCGGCCACACCATCAGTTCGTGGGAACTGGAAACCTTAGAGTGCGTTGACCTTCTTGGAGATCGCCGACTTACGGTTCGCTGCGTTGTTCTTGTGCAGAACACCCTTGCTGACAGCCTTGTCCAACTTACGGCTGGCAGAAACGAGCGCAGTAGTAGCAGCTTCCTTGTCAGCGGACTCAACGGCGGTGTTGACGGCGCGGATGGCAGTCTTCAGCTCAGACTTGACTGCGTTGTTGCGCAGGCGAGCCTTCTCGTTGGTCAGGATGCGCTTCTTCTGGGACTTGATATTCGCCACGTGTGAACTCTCTTTGTAATGCGGAAATGGTCTAGAGGGCTTTCAGGCTGGCCTTGACTGAGCGGCGTGGGGATACCTATGGCGGCCAACCATCAGTGACCGTCGACCTGCACGGACACACAGCAATAAAGAATAGCAGGTCAGCGGCGGCGCTGGCCATTTGGGACCGTCAGGTCCAGCCGTGTCGCCTGCGCAGTCCGGACGCCACTTTCCCGAAGCGGGCCGTGTCCAGCACCGCGCCCTCGCGCCGGATGCTGTCCGGCCGGATCTGCAGAACACGGTCCAGCCGCACCTCGCTGGCCCGGCCCTGTTTGTCCCAGGCTCCGGAGCCGAGGTCCACGTAATCCCCTGAGCTGCTGCCGGCGGGCACTCTGTCCCTGCTGGTCATCATCAGTCCCAGGAGGAACGGGCCGTTGTGCCCCACCAGCAGCACGGGACGGTCTTTGCCCTGGCTGTGGTCCTCCTCGAAGGGAACCCAAGCCCACACCACTTCGCCGGGATCCGGATCGCCATCAGGCTGCGGCGCGTACCGGACAACTGCCCGCCCGCGGTAGTCACCGGGATATTTGGCCCCGGAGGGAATCCCGGCGGAAGGCTCCGAGCGGGTGCCGACGGGCCTGTGCCTTCTGCCGGTTCCCGGAGGGCGCGCAGGGCGGCGGGTCTGCAGCAGGCGGAGGCCGCGTCGGACGGCTTGCCCCAGGGAACGGAAGTCGATGGCCATCCGGAAAGCCTATAGGTGGAGGCGTGCCGCGGAAATGCCCTGCGGAGCCCGCCCCGGATGCGGTGGTGCGGTCCCGGACGTGGGACACTGGACGTTGAAGATGTGCGGCTGGACCGCAGGCGCCTTTCGTGTGCCTGGCGGATGGCTGCAGAAAAGCCAACAGTAAGGACCCTGCGTGTCTCCCATGGCCCGCACCGCACCGGTGCCCGCCGCGACAGATCCGGCAATTATTCGGAACTTTTGCATCATCGCGCATATCGACCACGGCAAGTCCACCCTGGCTGACCGCATGCTGCAGTCCACCGGGGTGGTCCAGGCGCGCGACATGAAGGCCCAGTACCTGGACCGGATGGACATCGAGCGCGAACGCGGCATCACCATCAAGTCGCAGGCCGTGCGCATGCCCTGGGAAGTGGATGGCGTCAGTTATGCGCTGAACATGATCGACACCCCGGGCCACGTGGACTTCACCTATGAGGTGTCCAGGTCACTGGCCGCGTGCGAGGGCGCAATCCTCCTGGTGGACGCAGCACAAGGCATCGAAGCCCAGACGCTCGCGAACCTGTACCTGGCCATGGAGAACAACCTGACCATCATCCCGGTGCTGAACAAGATCGACCTTCCGGCGGCGCAGCCGGAAAAGTACGCAGCCGAGCTGGCCAACCTCATCGGCGGCGATCCGGAGGATGTCCTGCGCGTGTCCGGCAAGACCGGCGTCGGGGTGGAAGACCTCCTGGACAAGATCGTCCGCGACCTGCCGGCGCCCACGGGCGACCCCGACGCGCCGGCCCGCGCCATGATCTTCGACTCGGTCTATGACACCTACCGCGGTGTGGTGACCTACGTGCGCGTGGTGGACGGCATGCTCCACCCGCGTGAACGCATCCAGATGATGTCCACCCGGGCTTCCCACGAGCTTCTGGAGATCGGTGTCAGCTCGCCGGAACCCACCCCGTCCAAGGGCCTGGGCGTCGGCGAAGTGGGCTACCTGATCACCGGCGTGAAGGACGTTCGGCAGTCCAAGGTGGGCGACACCGTCACCAACCTGGCCAAGCCGGCCGCGCAGTCGCTCCCCGGCTATGCCGACGCCAAGCCCATGGTGTTCTCCGGCCTGTACCCGCTGGACGGCGCCGACTACCCGGTACTTCGCGACGCCCTCGAAAAGCTCATGCTCAATGACGCGGCCCTGGTGTACGAGCCGGAGACCTCGGCTGCGCTGGGCTTCGGCTTCCGCGTGGGGTTCCTGGGCCTGCTGCACCTGGAGATCACCCGCGAACGCCTGGAGCGCGAATACAATCTTGACCTCATCTCCACCGCACCGAACGTGGAGTACGAGGTGACCTTGGAGGACAAGAAGGTGGTCCGCGTGACCAACCCCAGCGAGTACCCCACGGGCAAGATCGCCGAGGTACGCGAACCCATGGTCTCCGCCACCATCCTTGCCCCCAACGAGTTCGTGGGCGCCATCATGGAACTGTGCCAATCCCGCCGCGGCGTCATGAACGGCATGGACTACCTTTCCGAGGACCGGGTGGAAATCCGCTACCGCCTGCCGCTGGCGGAAATCGTGTTCGACTTCTTCGACATCCTCAAGTCGAAGACCCGGGGCTACGGCTCGCTGGACTGGAAAGCCGACGGTGAGCAGGTTGCCGACCTTGTGAAGGTCGACATCATGCTTCAGGGCGAACAGGTGGACGCCTTCAGTGCCATTACGCACCGGGACAAGGCGTACGCCTACGGCGTGATGATGACCGGCAAGCTCCGTGAACTTATCCCGCGGCAACAGTTCGAGGTGCCCATCCAGGCGGCCATCGGTTCCAGGATCATCGCCCGCGAAAGCATCAGGGCCATCCGCAAGGACGTCCTGGCGAAATGCTACGGCGGTGACATCTCGCGTAAGCGCAAGCTGCTGGAAAAGCAAAAAGAAGGCAAGAAGCGCATGAAGATGGTGGGCACAGTGGAGGTGCCGCAAGAGGCATTCATCGCCGCCCTCACCACGGACGAATCGAAGGACAAGGCCAAAAAGAAGTGACCACCGCGCAGCGGGGAACCCGCTGATGCCCAGCGTCCTTCCCCTCGGCGACCCGGCGCCGTCGGACGGTCTCCTGCCTGCACAGGCAGCGGACGGTGCGGCGGCCCGGGCCTTCGGACTGTACGTCCACATCCCGTTCTGCGCCGTCCGCTGCGGGTACTGCGACTTCAACACCTACACCGCCACGGAACTTGGCGGCGGTGCGTCACAGGACGCTTACGCCCAAACGGCGGTATCGGAAGTGTCTTTGGCCGCCACGGCGATGACCCGTTCCGGGCTGCCGGAGCGCAAGCTCGGCACTGTCTTTTTTGGCGGCGGGACGCCCACTCTGCTCCCGGCTGATGACCTCGGCATGATCCTTCGCGCTGCCATCGACCAGTGGGGAATTGAAGACGGCGCCGAGGTCACCACCGAAGCCAACCCGGATTCCGTCACACCCGAATCCCTCGCCATCCTGAAGGAGGCGGGCTTCACCAGGGTGTCCTTCGGGATGCAGTCCGCCGTCCCGCACGTGCTGAAGGTGCTGGACCGCACGCATACTCCAAGCCGGGTCCCGCAGGTGGTGCAGTGGGCACGGGAAGCCGGCCTGGATGTCAGCCTGGACCTGATTTACGGCACGCCGGGGGAGTCGATGGCCGACTGGCGCCACTCCCTGGAGACCGCACTGTCCTACCAGCCGGACCACATCAGCGCCTACGCGCTTATTGTCGAGGAGGGCACCAAGCTGGCTGCCCAAATGCGCCGCGGCGAAGTCCCCGGAATTGACGACGACGACCACGCCGACAAGTACGAGCTCGCCGACCAGCTGATCACCGAAGCCGGGCTCGGCTGGTATGAAGTCAGCAACTGGGCCCGGACCCCGGAGCACGCCTGCCGCCACAACCTGGCGTACTGGCGCGGCGACGACTGGTGGGGGATCGGCCCCGGCGCCCACTCACACGTGGGCGGGGTGCGCTGGTGGAATGTCAAGCATCCTTCCGCCTACGCCAACAGGCTGTCGCAGGGGCTGTCGCCGGCAGCGGGCAGGGAAACCCTTGACGCCGAAACCCGGAACCTGGAAAAGGTGATGCTTGAGGCGCGCCTCCAGTCCGGGCTTGAGCTGGCAGCGCTCAGCGCCGCCGGCCGGCACGAGGTGGCAGGCCTGATCGCGGACGGCCTGGTGGAGCCCGCTGCCGCCTTCCAGGGACGGCTGGTCCTCACACTCAAGGGCAGGCTCCTGGCAGACGCAGTGGTCCGCCGCATCCTGCCGGACTGACTGGGCCCACTACCGTCGGATCCGCGCCGGGGCCTGTGGCCCCGCGGGGAGGAGCGGTTACTTAATCCAGCGCAGGTTGTACTGGTAGCGGTGCGGCTGGCCCTTGTTGACGTGGATCCCGGCGGCCACGGAAAAGCACGTGAGGGCTACCCAGATCAGCGTGGCAATCACGGCGAAAATGTTTCCCACATAGGGGATGAACACCAGGATGTTGGCCAGTACCGCGGCAATGGTTGGCGGCAGGCTGAAGTTCAACGCTTCCTTGGATTCCTGGGCGGTGAATGGACCGCGGTCGCGGAAGATCAGGTAGATCAGCAGCGAGGGGACACACCCCAGGATCCCGCCGAAGTGCGCGAGCGTGGCCCACTGGCGGTCTTCGCTGGCCGTCAGCGGCAGGGCATTGGCGGGTACGCCATGGTACTCGGAACGGCCCTGGCCGTCCCTGTGATCACGTGCGTTTTCTGCCACAGTCTGTGTCCTTCTGAGGTGCAAGTTGTGCTGACTACTACCAAGAATACTGTCTCTTGGCCCGACGCCCGGCCTTCAGGGCGCGGTGAGGAAATCGATGACTTCCTCAACGCGGCCCAGCAGCGACGCCTCGAGGTCCGCGTAGGTCCGCACCGCGCCCAGCAGTTTCTGCCAGCCCAGGCCGATGTCTTCCTTGGTTGCGTGCGGCCAGCCAAAGGCTTTGAGGATTCCGGTCTTCCAATCCTGCCCGCGGGGCACGGCAGGCCATTTCTCGATGCCCAGCACAGCGGGCCGGATCGCCTGCCAGACGTCGACGTAGGGGTGGCCGACGATCAGGACGTTGCCGGCCGCGCCCGGGGATGCCATGACGGCGTCCGCGATGCGGGACTCCTTGGAGTCAGGAACCAGGTGGTCCACGAGCACGCCCAGGCGACGGCCCGGGCCGGGCTTGAATGCCGCGACCGCTCCGGCAAGGTCGTCGATGCCGTGGAGGGGCTCGACGACGATTCCTTCCACGCGCAGGTCGTCTCCCCACACCTTCTCCACCAGTTCGGCGTCGTGCTTGCCTTCAACCCAGATTCGGCTCGCCTTGGCTACCTGGGCACGCTGGCCTGCAACGCGCACGGAGCCGGAGGCCGTCCTGCCCGCGGGGGCACCAGTGGCAGGCCGCGGCGCGGGCGGCATCAGCCGGATGGGCTGCCCTTCCAGGAGGAATCCGAAGCCGAGCCGGAAGGAACGGGATTTTCCACGCCGGTCTTCCAACGCCACCACATGCATGCCGCCGGATTTCTCCACGCGGGTGACGGCACCGACCCAGCCGGACTGCACTTCCTCCAGCACCATGCCGCGCTCCACAGGGACCTCGGGCAGTTCCGTCCGGGTGGGGGCGGATATGCCGCGCGGGCCCCAGTTCTGGTAATCCATGGAATCGATCCGCCTAGCCCTAGGTCCTCACCCCGGAATTTCGCCCGGAGCGGTACCAATGCTAACAACGGGCCAAGGCATAATAGACTGTTAGCACTTAGGCATGTCGAGTGCTAACCCCTGGCTGGCACGGGCGGGGCGCACGCCCCGGACCATGGATGGAGGTGGAGAGTGAGCGAGCCACGCAAACTGGAAGTACTGCGGGCGATCGTGGAGGACTACGTCCACTCCCGCGAGCCGGTCGGGTCGAAAGCCCTGGTGGAGCGGCATCATCTTGGCGTCTCGAGCGCCACCATCCGCAATGACATGGCCGCCCTGGAGGACGAGGGCCTGATCACTGCCCCGCACACCAGTGCCGGGCGGATTCCCACGGACAAGGGCTACCGTCTTTTCGTCGACCAGATTTCTGCCGTTAAGCCCCTTTCGGCTCCGGAACGGCGCGCCATCCAGGCGCTGCTGGAAGGCGCGGACGACCTCGACGACGTACTGGACCGCACCGTCCGTCTGCTGTCGCAATTGACCAACCAGGTGGCCGTGGTCCAGTACCCGCACCTGAGCAGGGCACTTGTGCGGCACATCGAGTTCGTCCTGCTGGCGCCGCGGAAGGTCCTGGTGGTCCTGATCGCCAACAGCGGCAAAGTGGAGCAGCGCGTTATCGACGTCGGGCAGGACCTTGGCGACGACGTGCTGGCCGAGCTGCGCACGCGGTTTCTTGCTGCCTTGGGGGGAACCCGGCTGAGCCACCTCGCCCAGGCCCTTCCCGCCGTCGTTGCCGCAGCACCTCACGCGCAGCGCCAAGCGGCGCACGCGCTGGCACTAGGGCTGGAAGGGCTGGCCCAGAGCAGCCGGGAGGACCGGATGGTCATGGCGGGCACCGCCAACCTCGCCAGGTCCAACGTGGACTTCCCCCTCAGCATCGGCCCAGTGCTGGAAGCGCTTGAGGAGCAGGTGGTGATGCTGCGGCTGTTGAGCGAAATGGCCCAGGACCACCGCGGCGTGGCTGTCAGCATCGGAAGGGAAAATCCTTATGACGGGCTTGCCGAGGCCTCGGTGGTGGCCACCGGCTACGGCCCGGACAGCGCCGCGAAAGTAGGCATCCTGGGGCCCACCCGGATGGACTACCCCACCACCATGGCCGCCGTCAGGGCAGTGGCCCGTTACCTTTCCAGGATTTTGGGGCCTTGACTCTTCGCCGACGGAGAAGCCTCCGGACGGCCGCAGGAGTTGGGGACGCCCAACTGAACGCAGTACAACAAGGAAGAGATACGAACTTTGAGCAGCCACTATGACGTCCTTGGAGTCTCACCCGAAGCTACGGGAGAAGAGATCAAAAAGGCCTACCGCAAGCTGGCCCGCACCCTTCACCCGGACGTGAACCCGGGCGCGGACGCTGCAGAGCGCTTCAAGGCTGTAACTCACGCCTACGAGGTCCTCTCCGACCCCCAGAAGCGCAGGATCTACGACACCACCGGCAACGAGAACGGCACGGACAACGGCTTCGGCGGCGCCGGCTATGCAGGCCAGGGGTTCGCGTTCCAGGACATCTTCGATACCTTCTTCGGCGCCGGCGGCACCTCCGGCCCGGCATCGCGTGTCCGCCGCGGCCAGGACGCACTCATCAGCGTCCGGATCGACCTTCGCGACGCCGTGTTCGGGGTCAACAAAAAGCTCGAAGTCGATACCGCAGTGGTCTGCCCCACCTGTGACGGATCCTGCTGCCGCCCGGGCACGCAGCCCGAGCGTTGCGACATTTGCGGCGGCAGCGGCCAGGTCCAGCGGGCCGTCCGCTCCATCCTGGGCCAAGTCATGACCGCAGCCCCGTGCGGCACCTGCGAAGGTTTTGGCACCGTCATCAAGGACCCCTGCAACGAGTGCAGCGGCCAGGGCCGGATCCGCAGCCGCCGGTCGCTGACCATCAAGGTCCCCGCCGGCGTCGCCACCGGCACCCGGATCCAGCTGTCCGGCCAGGGCGAAGCCGGCCCCGCAGGCGGTCCCGCCGGTGACCTGTACGTGGAGATCCGCGTCAACAACGATCCCACCTACGTGCGGGAAGGCGACGACCTGCACGCCACCCTGCACATTCCCATGACCGCGGCGGCCTTGGGCACCGACGTCAGCCTGGAAACCTTTGACGGCGCCCAGGAGATCGACGTCAAGCCCGGAACCCAGTCCGGCGAAATCATCACCCTCCGCGGGCTCGGTGTCACGCACCTGCGCGGCTACGGCCGCGGGGACCTCAAGGTCCATCTCCAGGTGGACACCCCGGCCAAGCTCGATTCCCAGCAGGAGGACCTGCTCCGGCAACTTGCCAAGCTGCGCGGTGAACAGATCACCGAAGGCAAGCTCGCGGCCAGCGGCGGCATGTTCGCCAAGCTCCGGGACCGGCTCGGTAACCTGTAGCGGTGAGCAACCCCGTCTTCTTTACGTCTCCCGGCTCGTTGGTTGGCATGGCGCAGGCCCGGCACTTTGTCCTCGAAGGCATGGAGGCCCGCCACGCCGTCACAGTCAAGCGACTGGCTCCGGGGGAGGCCGTGGACATCGTGGACGGCGCCGGCACCCGGCTGACCGGAAGAGTCGTCTCCGCCGATCCCGCCGGGCTGGAGGTGGAGTGCGGCAGCCTGACGGTTGAAGACCGGCCGGACGTCCGGCTGGTGCTGGTACAGGCGCTGGCCAAGGGCGACCGCGACGAGCTGGCCATTGAGACAGCCACCGAGCTGGGCATCGACGCTGTCATACCCTGGCAGTCCGAACGGTCCATCGTCCGTTGGAAAGGCGACCGGGCAGCGCGCTCACATGCCAAATGGGAATCCACCGTAGCCGCGGCCGCCAAGCAGGCTCGCCGAGCCTGGATCCCGGAGGTGCGGGCCGCCGTCGACACAGCCGGTTTGGCCGCTGCCGTGGAGGCAGCAGACCTGGCTGTCATCCTGCATGAAGACGCCGTGCGGCCGCTTCGTACTGTCCTCGAAGGGTGGAATGGGAGCGCGGGCGGCGGTCCCCGTGAAATCCTGCTGGTCGTCGGGCCTGAAGGCGGCATCAGCCAGCGCGAAGTAACGAAACTCTGCGATAAAGGCGCTGTGACCGCGCTGCTGGGGCACCATGTCCTGCGGTCGTCCACAGCCGGCCCTGCCGCCGTCGTGCTCGCCAGCGACATCCTTGGCCGCTGGACGGCTACCGGACCTTAAAGGACCTTGTGTCCTCGTTCTTGTCGGGTTCCCCGCCGGAACCAGCCTGGGCCACGTGGAGTTCATAGTCGCCCGCCGGCAGGCTGAGCGCCAGCGTGAAGACGCCGGCCTGGCCCTGCTCAGCCCCGGCCGTGGTTTCCCCGGTCAGGAAGGGCGCCTTGCTGCCGCCGTCCACGGACTTCAGGATCTGCCAGCGAAGCTTTGCGCCCGGCGACGTGCTGCGCCCGGTGATCTTGACGCTGCCGCCCGGCACCTCGGTGTTTTCCTGCGGGTCAATAATCCACACCGGCGCCACCAGCCCGGCTGCGCGCGTCATCAGTGCACCCACCTGGATTTTGCCGAACGCGACGTAATCCGTGTGGCCGTCCACCAGGATGCGGACCCGGACCTGCTGGCTGGTGTCGACCAGGCCCGAACTGGCGGCAGCGGCGGTCGCCGTATAGATGAGCTGCTGGATGGCCCGGGCCGCCATGTCGGCATCGAGGTTGCTGTTGAAGGCGTCCGCGGAGACGTCCACGGTGATGACGTCCTTGCCTGAGATGGAGGTGGCGAGTTTGTCCGGGTTCTGCCATGGCGTGAAGAAATCCGGATCAAGCGGCTTCTCGGACATCATCGCCCGCAGGGCGCGGGTGACGGGGTTGTCCTGCTCCGGGACGTCCCGAAATTCCCGGTACAGGAAAATGTTCCCGCCGCTGCGGCCAATCCAGTAAACCGGAGCCTTGTTGGAGGATTGGGCGGTTTCCAGCGGGGCGCTCGTGGAAGGCGCATCGGGCATGGTGCCGCCCGAGGCCGGCACCGATGCCACGGTGCCCGTGGGTGAAGGCCCGCCCTCGGCGGTGCAGCCCGCCAGGACCGGAACGAGCACCAGGATTCCCGCCAGGACGGCAGGGCGCAAGCGGCCCATGGGTCGTCCTGCCCTTCCGGGCACAGAGGTTTCCGGCACTGTACTGCACTTGTCCTTTCCTGGCGTGGCGGGCCGATCCCCTGGCGGCCTGGTGTCCCAGCAGATGCTGGATTTCCAGCATTGCACAGCGCCGCTCACCGTCAGACGCTCTAAGCGTCCTGCGGCCCAACTGCAACGGGAACGATATGAGGCCGATATGAAGTTGATACCAAACGCCCTTTTATGACCGCACCCGGCCCGCCGCCCCCAACCCTCCCGGACCGGTATCCGCTGTGAACGGGCGCTGGCGTAATATAGAGGGATGGTTGGGCAGGCAGTTGCGTGCGACGGGTGCCGGTCCAGCCACCGTAAAAGCGACGTCGATCTTCGAGGGGACCACAGGCCTGCGGGCCAGCACCATGACTGAATCAGCAAATGGTAAGCGCCGGCTCAACACGGGCGACGGCAGTCCTGGGGAATTCCCGCACTCCATGCCCGGCACCCGGACAGAAGTAGTCCTCTTTGAGAACTCCGACCAGATGGTTCAATCACTCGGTAGCCATGATGAAGCGCTGCGGTTCATCGAAGAGCAGTTCCCTGATGTGAACTTCCACGCCCGGGGCAATGAACTGTCCATTAGCGGCCCCGTCAATGACGTTCCCCGGATCATGCGGCTTCTCCAGGAGGTCCGCGGCCTGGTTGCACGAGGCACCGTCATCACCCCTGCGGTGCTGCAGCAGTTGGTATCCCTCCTGCGCACCCAATCGCTGCAGAGTCCCGTGGATGTGCTCACCCACGACATCCTCTCGAGCCGCGGCAGGACCATCCGGCCCAAGACGCTGAACCAGAAGAACTACGTAGACGCCATCGACGCCAACACGGTGATCTTCGGCATCGGGCCCGCCGGTACCGGCAAGACCTACCTGGCCATGGCAAAGGCAGTACAGGCGTTGCAGCAAAAAGAGGTCAGCAGGATCATCCTGACCCGTCCTGCGGTTGAAGCGGGGGAGCGGCTCGGCTTCCTGCCCGGCACACTCAGCGACAAGATCGACCCCTACCTCCGGCCGCTCTATGACGCCCTGCACGACATGATGGACCCCGAATCCATCCCCCGGCTCATGGCCGCCGGCACCATCGAAGTCGCGCCGCTTGCCTACATGCGCGGCCGGACCCTAAACGACGCCTTCATCATCCTGGACGAAGCCCAGAACACGACCCCGGAGCAGATGAAGATGTTCCTCACCCGGCTTGGTTTCGGATCCAAGATGGTGGTCACCGGGGATATCACCCAGGTGGACCTGCCCTTCGGGACGCGGTCCGGGCTGCGGATCGTCGAAGAAATCCTGCAGGGCATCGAGGGCGTGAGCTTCTCCGTGCTGGACGCTGCCGATGTCGTGCGCCACCGCCTGGTGGGGGATATCGTCAACGCCTACAGCATTTGGGATGAGACCCAGCGGAATCGGGTCAAGCATTCTGCAAGCCGGGAAAAGCGGGGGGAACACGCGTGAGCATTGAGGTGAACAACGAGTCCGGCATCGAAATTGAGGAGTCGGACCTCGTTGCATTGTCGCGGTACATTTTCGAGCAGCTCTACATCCATCCGCAGGCCGAACTCTCCATCCTGCTGGTGGATGAACCTGCAATGGAAAAGCTGCATATTGAGCTCATGGACGAGCCGGGTGCCACTGACGTGCTCTCGGTCCCCATGGATGAACTGACCCCCGGAACCCCGGACCGGCCAACGCCCCAGGGCATGCTGGGCGATATAGCCATCTGCCCCCAGGTGGCCAAGGTCCAGGCCAAAAACGCGGGCCATTCGCTTCAGGACGAGATGCTGCTGCTGACCACGCATGGCATCCTGCACCTGCTGGGTTACGACCATGCCGAGCCGGAAGAGAAGGCGGAGATGTTCGGGCTCCAGCGGGAACTCCTGTCGGGCTTCACAGGCAAAGAAGCACCCGCCGAGACAACCCAGTGACGCAACTGCTCCTGGTCGCGTTGGCACTGGTCTTCCTTGCCGTCGCGGCCTTGCTGACAGCGGCCGAGGCCGCCTTCAGTTTCCTCCCCAGGCATGACGCCGAAGAGGCACTGCACAAGAGCCGCGGCACGGCCATGCGCAGCATCCTTGCCGAGCCCGTTGCGCACACGCGGGCCCTGCGGTTCTGGCGTGTCTGGTTCGAGATGGCCTCCGCCGTCGCCGTCGCCGTCCTGGTGGCAACCCTGCTGGAGAACGTCTGGCTTGCCGGTCTCGTCGCCACTGGCATCATGGCCGTCCTGGGCTTTGTCATCGTCGGGGTTTCCCCCCGCCAGCTGGGACGGCTGCACTCGATCGCCGTGGTCCGCTTCACCGCCCCGATGGTCCGGTTCCTCACTAGCGTGCTGGGGCCGATCCCGGGCTGGCTGGTTGCCCTGGGAAGCTCGGCGGCTCCCGGTGCGCCCGGTGGTGACGACGCGTTCTTCAGTGAGCAGGAGTTCCGGGAACTCGTGGACAGGGCCAGCGAGTCCGACATGATCGAGGACACCGAAGCGGAAATGATCCAGTCCGTATTCGATTTCGGCGACACGCTGGTGCGCGCCGTGATGGTGCCCAGGACGGATATCGTCAGCATCGACGCGGGCTCAAGCCTTCACCAGGCGATGTCCCTGTTCCTGCGGTCGGGCTATTCCCGTATCCCGGTCATCAACGAGAACACGGACCACATCCTTGGCATTGTCTACCTCAAGGACGTAGCCGCGGTTATCCACCAGCTGCCGGTAGACCGGGAACCGCCCTTGGTGGAGTCGTTGGCCCGCGAGGTTCGCTACGTGCCGGAGTCGAAGCCGGTCAGCGACCTCCTGCGGGAACTGCAGAAGGAATCCACGCACGTTGCCATTGTGATCGACGAATACGGCGGCACCGCAGGCCTGGTAACCCTCGAGGACCTGATCGAGGAGATCGTGGGTGAAATCGTGGACGAATACGACACTGAGAGCGCGGAGGCCGTGCCGCTCGGCGACGGCTCCTACCGGGTCAGCGCCCGGATGGGTATTGACGACCTGGGTGAGCTTTTCGACCTGGAGGTCGACGACGACGAAGTGGACACGGTGGGCGGCCTCCTGGCCAAAGCGCTTGGCCGCGTCCCCATCGTGGGCAGCAGCGTTGAGGTGCAGGGTGTTTCCTTGCGCGCAGACCGGCTGGAAGGCCGGCGAAACCGGGTCAGCCACATCATTGCGGCACCGGTACCAAGAGTAGAGACTGACCTTGAAGGCCTCCTGGAAGAGGCCGAAGCAACCCAGCAGGGAGTTCCACGTGAGCAA
>Ga0308169_10002019_pt1 | contig 21969 bp, 22 predicted proteins | sample PhyBR1_2_FD_202139 | JGI IMG/M metagenome (GOLD analysis project Ga0308169, IMG submission 202139) | Phyllosphere microbial communities from UC Gill Tract Community Farm, Albany, California, United States - DLSLSB.R1 | ecosystem: Host-associated > Plants > Phyllosphere > Unclassified | place...
AGGAGACCGACACTCCGAGGAGAGCGCGCTCGCCGGTCGACCGGCGAGCGCGCTCGTGCGTCCACGGGTCGACGATGCGGCCGCTCCGCCGGATAGGATGGATCGGTCAGGTCCGCCCTGACGAGGGGCCTCTAGCTCAGTTGGCAGAGCATCGGACTTTTAATCCGCGGGTCGTGGGTTCGAGCCCCACGGGGCCCACCTACGCAGGCATCGCCTGTGCTCGACGGGCGTTGCCCGCGAGCACCAGTTGCGCGATCCATTCGATCAGCAGCCACAGCCATGCCCCCGCCCACACCACCGCGCAGACGAGACACAGGATCATCGACAGGTCCGAACCCGCCGACGTGGAGCTCGTGCCGGCCAGCTCGGTGAATGCGGAACCCGAGTTCCCGTCGTCGCCGCCGTCGATCAGGAAGAATCCCACTCCGACCACGGCGACGGACGTCAGCCACGCGGCGATGATCGGCCGCAGGCCTGCGGAGCCCGTCCGCAGCACTCCGCGCGCCCGCAGCAGCCCGTTCGCCGCGATGACGATCTGCGTGGCCCAGCCGATCAGCAGCACCGGACTGTACAGGAGCATGAAGAACAGCATCCAGCCCGGGACGACGAACTTCACCAGCAGGGCGACGAAGGGGAGGACGATCAGCGCCAGCCCTGCGAGGGTGGCGGTCGTGCGCGAGACGCTCATGGCCCCGATCATGCCAGACGGCCGCCATGCGACCGCGGACGCCGGCGCGATATGGGAGGATTCCAGGGCGCCGGGAGCCCGCTCCCGCACGACGAGCCGACCCGAGCCGGAGGAGCCCCATGACCGCCCTGGACGACGCACTCGCCGCCATCGAGACCTGGCCGGTGGACAACGCTGCGGCCGCCGTCGTCTCCGTCGAGGGCGCCGTCCTCGCCGCGCAGGGTGACGTCTCCCGGCCGTTCCGGCTGGCGTCGGTCACCAAGCCGCTCACCGCGTACGCGGTGCTCATCGCCGTCGAGGAGGGCGTGTTCTCGCTCGACACACCGGCGGGCCCGGAGGGATCCAGGGTTCGCCACCTCCTCGCCCACGCCTCCGGCCTGGACATGACCGAGGATGTGGTGCGCGCCGCGCCCGGCACGCGCCGGATCTACTCGAACCGGGGGTTCGAGGTGCTGGCCGACGCGGTGACGGAGCACTCCGGCATCCCGTTCGCCGAGTACCTGGACGAGGCGGTGTTCCAGCCTCTCGGCATGTCGTCCTCGCAGCTGCAGGGCTCGCCCGCGGCCGCCGCCGTCTCCACGGTCGCCGACCTGTGCCGCTTCGCTGCGGAGCTGCAGCGTCCGGCCCTCATCTCGACGCAGACGCTCGCGGATGCGACCGCAGTGGCCTTCCCCGGGCTCTACGGGGTGCTGCCGGGCTACGGGATCCAGCGCCCCAACGACTGGGGCCTGGGGTTCGAGCTGCGCGACGGCAAGACGCCGCACTGGACCTCGGCGGCGAACTCCCCCGCGACCTACGGGCACTTCGGCCAGAGCGGAACGTTCCTGTGGGTGGATCCGGATGCCGGCGTCGCCTGCGTCGCTCTCGCCGACCGGGACTTCGGCCCGTGGGCGATCGAGGCATGGCCGCCGCTGTCGGATGCCGTGCTCGCCGCGCTGCGAGGCTGACGACCCGTCGACAGGCTCGGGGACCCGAGCTCAGATACCGCGCGCGCGATGGCGCCGGACCGCGTCGCGGTTCGCGCAGCGCACGGAGCAGTAACGCTGCCGTCCGTTGCGGGTGATGTCGACGTAGACGTTCGCGCACGGCGCGGCGGCGCAGCGTCCGAGCCTGTGCATGCCGCGCTCGGTCAGATGCAGCGCGGTGCCGACGCTGATCACGGCCTCGAGCACGTCGGGCAGCGAGCTTCCGGCATCGCGGTAGTGCAGATGCCACCCTTCTCCGTCGTGGTCGGTGAGCTGCGGATATGCGGCCGCCGCGGCCATCTGCCGGTTCAGGGACGCAGCACGGGCGGCGTCGTCCTCGGCGTCCACCACGGCGAGCCAGGCATCCACCACCCTCCGGGTGCGGACGTGGTCGTCGGAGGCGACGTCGAATGCCATCGTCATCCCGAATTCGCGCGTGCGCTGCTCGATCCCGTCACGGTGGTCGGGCCACTCGTTGGCCAGGGATGCGGCGAGCAGGACCGCATACTCGCCGTAAGGGTTGAGATGCATAAGGCCATTACATCATCGTGGTGACATGACCGCATCCCGTACCGCACCGATCCGCATCCCGAGCCCGCTCCCGCGGCACGAGCACGCGTGGATGACCGAGTCCACGCACCGCACCTCCGAAGGCGAGATCGTCTACGTGCGCTGTACGGGATGCGGGGCGCGTCGCGTCGACCTGCGCGGCGCAGACGGGATGCCGCCTGCTCCGTGGAGTCGGGTGAGCCCCGCCGTGCCCGGCACTCAGAGGATGCCCGGGTAGGCCCCGCCGTCGATGAGCAGACTCTGGCCGGTGATGTAGCCGGCCTGCTCCGAGCACAGGAACGCGCACGCGGCGCCGAACTCGTCGGGGTGCCCGAATCGGCGGGCAGGGATCCCTTCGGCGCCCTGCACGGCGACCGACTCGACAGGCACGCCCCGCTCCTGCGCTTCCCGCACGTGCAGCGCGCGCAGCCGATCGGTGGCGAAGTACCCGGGCAGCAGGAAGTTGATCGTCACGTTCGCGTGCGCGACATCCCTGGCCACCCCCGCGAGGAAGCCGGTCAGCCCCGCACGTGCGCCGCTGGAGAGGTCGAGTCCCGCGATGGGCATCTTCACGGAGAACGACGTGATGTTCACGATGCGCCCGAACCGACGCTCGATCATGCCGTCGACCACACGCTGCACGAGCTCGAGAGGCGTCGCCATGTTCGCCGTGACGCCGGCGAGCAGGGCATCCCGATCCACCTCGCGGAAGTCGCGGAACGGCGGCCCGCCGTTGTTGTTGACGAGGATGTCGACCTGCGGGACGGCACGGACGAGCGCCTCCTGCACCGTGGCGTTCGACACATCGCCCGCCACGACGCGCACGTCCGCCTTCGTGTCCGCACGTAGGCGCTCCGCTGCGCCGCTCAGCGCTGCGCCGTCCCTGCCGTTGAGAACGACCGTAGCGCCGGCCTTCGCCAGCTGTGCGGCGCACGCGTAGCCGAGTCCGGCGCTTGACGCGGTGACAAGGGCGTAGCGCCCGCGAAGTCCGAGATCCATGGCTCGATTCTCCCCCGGTCCGCCGCGATCGCCCGGCACGAGCCCCGCGGGGCTCAGCGCGGTACGTCGACCACGCGCTCGGTCCCGGTGAGGGATACCCGCACCGACCCGCCCGAGGCGGCCGCGATCTCGGCCTGCAGCACCGCGATTCCGTCCGCGGGGCTCCACACCTCGAAGACAGCCTGCTCGCGGTACTGCGGCTCGCCTAGCACGGCGCCGTTCCGGTCGGTCCAGTCGCGCAGCAGGTTGTCGAAGCGCCCCGCATCCGCGTGCGGCACCGCGATCGTCAGCTGCGCGAGCATCAGCCGATCGACGAGGGAGGCCAGATCCAGCGCCTCCGAGACCGCCGAGGAATACGCACGCACCAGGCCGCCGGCACCCAGCTTGATGCCGCCGAAGTAGCGGGTGACGACGGCGACGACATCGGTCAGCTCCCGGCGGCGGAGCACTTCGAGCATCGGGATGCCCGCCGTTCCGGACGGCTCGCCGTCGTCCGAGGAGCGCGCCCGGTCTCCATCGATCCCCGTGACCTGCGCGCTGCAGTTGTGCCGGGCGTCCCAGTACTGCTTCTTGACCCGCGCAATGACCGCATCCGCGTCCTCAGGCGAGGACACGGGCGCCACGTGCGCGATGAACCGGGACTTCCTGATGACCAGCTCGTGGTCCACGGCCGCGGCGATCGTGGCGGGATGCTGCGGTGACACCACCTCAGGCTACGCGACGGCAGAGCCGACCTTCACGCACGCTCAGGCCGTGAGCTCGATGAGCTTGCGCAGCGTGAGGACGTTGCGGGCAGTGCCTGCAGTGCCGAGCGCGCGGTCGAGAACCGGCCGCGTGAGCTTCGTGTTCGCCGCCCCGCTCAGGCCGTAGTCGATCCACAGGTCACCGCCGACGAGCGCGATGCGCTCCCCCGGCTGCAGACGTGCGCGCAGCGCCTCCTCGGCATCCGGCTGCGGCTCGCCCTCCAGGAACATGATGTGCAGCATCTTGTCGGCCACGGCGTCCGGGAACGGATTCGCCTCCAGCGCCGCCACGAGCTGCTCGTGAGTGCGCGCGATCACGGGGGTGTCGGCGTCGAACTCCTCGTGGATCAGCCTGCGCACCTGAGCGCACGCCTCGCCGATGTCGCCGGCGACGTCGGCCATGACGTTGCCGCTGGCGATGTACGTGGCGATGTCCTCCAGGTCGGTGCGCTCACCCAGCAGAGCGCGCAGTTCCGCCATGGGCACGCGGTTCCTGCCGCCAACGTTGACGGCGCGCAGCAGCAGGGCGCAGCGGACGCTCACCGGGCTTCGGATCCGGTCGAGCCGTCCACGAGCTCCGCGCCCGCGTGAGCGAGCTCGGCCAGCGCGACCCGGCTGGCCTGCTCGTCGACACCCGCGATGAGGTCGGTGAGCACTCGCACGTGCACGCCGTGCGCGATGGCGTCCAGCACCGATGCACGCACGCAGTGATCCGTCGCGATGCCCACCGCATCCGCATCCGTCACGCCGTGCGCGGTCAGGATGCCGCCGACCGTCTCCCCGTCCTCGGTCCTGCCCTCGAACATCGAGTACGCCGGGACGCCCTGGCCTTTGAGGACGTGATGGGTCACGGCGCCCGTCACCAGCAGCGGATCGTAGGCGGCGCCGTCGGAGCCGGCGACGCAGTGCACGGGCCAGGAGTCCACATAGTCGGGCTCAGCGGAGAAGTGCCCGCCGTTGTCGCCCTCGGCGTCGTGCCAGTCCCGCGAGGCGATGACCACGGCGTACTCCCCCGCGTGCGCGGCGAGGTGCGCGGTGATGGCGGATGCCACGGCATCCCCGCCTGCGACGGCGAGCGCGCCGCCCTCGGTGAAGTCGTTCTGCACGTCGACGATGAGGAGTGCTCTGCTCATCCCTCGAGCGTACGCGGCGCACGGCGGGCGCGGAAAGAGGGAGCCCGGCGGAACGGGAAAGGCCCCGGAACTGGAGTTCCGGGGCCGATCTGAGCCACCTGTCAGGATTGAACTGACGGCCTTCCCATTACGAGTGGGATGCTCTACCACTGAGCTAAGGTGGCGTGCGCAGCGGACTGCGGCACAAGCAATGATCCTACTACGAGGATGCGGCCTCCGCGAAACCGAGGCCGCATCGGCGGGTCATCCGCAGCGCAGACCGTCCTTGGGAGCCTTGCCGTCGAGCAGGAAGCGCTCGACGGCCTGGTCGACGCAGCTGTTGCCCTTGTTGTAGCCGGTGTGCCCCTCGCCCACCCGGGTGACGAGGACGCCGTTCTGCAGCTGCTTCGCGAGCGATTCCGCCCACGCGTACGGGGTGGCCGGGTCGTTGGTGGTGCCGACCACGACGATCGGTCCCGAACCTTCGGCGGTGATCGCCTCGCGCACGCCCGTCGGCGGGTACGGCCACACCTTGCAGGGGTCCGGCGCCTGCCAGTACGGGGCGAACGTGGGGGCCTTGGCCTCCAGCTGCGCGACCACGGCGTCCTCGGCGGCCGGATCGTCCTCGACCGGGTAGTCCATGCAGTTGTATGCGCGGAACGCCTCGGCGGTGTTGTCGGCGTAGGTGCCGTCGGCATTGCGCGAGTTGTACGAGTCGGCGAGCCCCATCATCACGGACGGGTCGCCCTGCAGAGCTGCGGTGATCCCCTTGGTCAGGTAGGACCAGCTCTCCTGGCTGTACATCGCCGCGATCGTGCCGGTGATCATGGAGTCGACCGTCAGCATCCGCCCGTCGCCGTTCTTCATCGGCGTGCGCGAGACGCTCGACAGCAGCGCGCGGAAGTCGGTGAGAGCCTCGTCGACCGAGCCGTTGAACGGGCAGTCCCGGCCCGCCAGGCACCCCTCCAGGTAGGCGCGCAGCGCCGACTCGAAGCCTTCGGCCTGGATGGTGCTGACTTCGAGCCCGGGCACGGCGGGATCGATGGCGCCGTCCAGCACGAGCCGCTGCGCCCGCTCGGGGTACAGCTTCGCGTAGGTCGCCCCGAGGAAGGTGCCGTAGGAGTAGCCGAGGTAGTTCAGGGTCTTGTCGCCCAGGACGCCGCGGATGAGGTCCATGTCCCGCGCCGAGTTCACCGTGGTGATGTACGGCAGCAGGCCGTCACTGTTCGCCTCGCAGGCGTCGGCGAAGGTCTTGTCCCGCGCGGAGAGCACGGCATCCCACTCCGGCGTGTTGCGCGGACCGGGCACGACGCCGTAGAGGTAGTCGTCCATCTTCTTCGCGTCCAGACAGCGCACGGCGGTGGAACGGCCGACGCCGCGGGGGTCGAACCCGATCACGTCGAAGTCCTCGATCAGATCGGCGCCGACGGCGTAGTCCAGGCTGTCGTGGACGAAGTCGTAGCCGCTCGCGCCGGGTCCGCCGGGGTTGATCAGCAGCGAGCCCTGCGAGGTGCCGGTCGCGCGGTGCCGCACGATCGCGAGCTCGAGGTCGCCGTCGGCGGGCTTGTCCCAGTCGCGGGGCGCCTTCACCTCGGTGCAGTCGAAGCCGGCGCCGCACGACTTCCAGGTGAGCTTCTGCGAGTAGTACGGCAGGAGCTCGGCGGAGACGCCGCTCGTGTCGGCCGTGCGCTCCGGCGCAGGCGCCCCTGCGGGGATCTGCGCGTACAGGCATCCGGAGAGCACGACGGATGCCGCGGCGACTCCGGCCAGGACGGTGAGGATGCGGCGCGCAGCGCGCCGTGCTCGATGGGTCACGGGGTCCTTCCGCTGGAGATGGTCACCAGGAGACTCTCGGTCGCGAGCAGCGGCGAGACGTTGCGCTCCAGGGACTCACGGGTGTCGCTGATGGCGTCGACGGCGATGAGCGCGCGCTCGACCGGCCAGGCCGCGGCGAGGGCTTCCAGCTCGGTGCGCAGCTCGCTGTTGATCAGCTCGCCGGTACGACCGAACTGCAGCATGACGACGTCGCGGTACATCGACTGCAGGTCGGTGAGCACCCGGTCGATCCCGTCGCGCAGGCTGCGGGTGGCCCGCTTCTTCTGATCGTCCTCGAGGGCCGAGAGCTGCGGCCGCAGCGCGGGCGGCACGGCCTGCCCCTCGGCGATGCCGACCATGCGCAGCAGCGCAGCGCGCTCGGCGGCGTCGCGTTCCGCCGTCAGTGCCTTGGCGTCGTCGGTGGCGGCCTGGATGATCTGCCCGGCGACCTCGACGGCGGTGCCCACACCGCGCACCCCGAGCACGGCCCGGAGGGTCTCGTCGCGCCGGCGGCGAGCACCGTCGTCGGTGGCGAGACGCTGGGCCATGCCGATGTGGCGCTGCGAATGGCGCGCGGCCTGCTCGGCGGTGGCCTCGTCCACGCCGGTGCGCAGCGCGATCAGGCGGGCGACGTCGGCGACCTCCGGCTCGCGCAGGCGGAGCGTGCGCACCCGGGAGCGGATGGTGGGCAGCAGGTCGGCTTCGCTGGGCGCGCACAGCACCCATACGGTCTGCTCGGGCGGCTCCTCGAGCGCCTTCAGCAGCACGTTGGAGGTGCGTTCGACCATGCGGTCGGCGTCCTCGACCACGATCACCCGGTAGCGACCGGCCGACGGGGAGAAGTAGGAGCGGGCGACGAGCTCGCGCGCCTCCTTGATCGTGATGAGCACCTTGTCGGTGCGCAGCGCCGTGAGATCGGGATGAGTGCCCGCCAGCACCTGCCGCATGGCGTTCTCGTCGTCCGGATGCTCGGCGATCAGCGCCGCCGCGAAGGCGTAGGCGAGCGTGGAGCGGCCGGATCCGGGCGGGCCGGTGATCAGCCACGCGTGCGAGAGCGCGGCAGGATCGGAGGCCGCCTGCTGCAGCGTCTCGACGGCCGCATCCTGACCCCACACCTCGCTCCAGGGGAACGGAGCGAGCGTGGCCTGAGTCATGCTGTCCAGCCTAACCTCGGCACGGACATCGACCTGCGTGTTCAGAGCAGGACGGACAGGCGGGCGCGGATCACGCTCGCGATGTCCTCGGGATCGCGGGTGGCGTCCACGACGAGGAAGCGCTCGGGCTCGGCGGCGGCGAGGCGCAGGTAGGAATCCCGCACGCGGGTGTGGAACTCCTCCTTCTCCGCCTCCAGACGGTCGAACGGCTTGTCGTCGGCATCCAGGCGGCGGCGAGCCTCGGAGGGGTCGATGTCGAGCAGGACCGTGACGTCGGGCAGCGCGCCCTCCGTCGCCCACAGCGACAGGTCGCGCACCTCCGTGGCATCCAGCACGCGCCCGGCACCCTGGTACGCGACCGACGAGTCGAGGTAGCGGTCCTGGATGACGACATCGCCGCGCTGCAGCGCGGGACGCACCACGGTGGCGACGTGGTGCGCACGGTCGGCGGCGTACAGCAGCGCCTCGGCGCGCGGCGCGACCTCTCCGCGGTGGTGCAGCACGATGTTGCGGATCAGCACGCCGACCTCGGAACCACCCGGCTCACGCGTGTGCAGCACCGTGCGGCCCTGCGCGCCGAGCCATTCGGCCAGCAGCGCCGCCTGGGTGGTCTTCCCCGAGCCGTCGCCGCCCTCGAGCGTGATCCAGAGACCCCGACGCTCCGAGGTCACGAGCCTGCCTTGGCCTTGCGCGCCGCGTCGGCCTTCGCGATCGCGTTGGCCTTGCGGGTGGCGGCCGCCTTCTTGGCGGCCTCCGAGCGCGCCGCCGCCTTCTGATCGTCGGTCAGCGCCTTCTTCGCGGGTGCCTTCTTCGCAGCGGGCTTCTTTGCGGGGGCCTTCTTGGCCGTCGTCTTCTTCGCCCCGCGCTTGGGCGCGGGACCCTTGGCCCGCTTGTCGGCGAGCATCTGCACGGCGATCTCGAAGGTGACGTCGTCCGGGGTCTGCCCGCGCGGGATGGTGACGTTGGTCTCGCCGTCGGTCACGTAGGCGCCGAAGCGGCCGTCGCGGATGCGGATCGGCTTGCCGCTGACGGGATCGGCCTGGAACTCCTTGAGCGCGCTGGAAGCCCGCCGCGAACCCGCACCGTACTTCGGCTGTGCGTAGATCGCCAGCGCCTGCTCGAGCGTCACGTCGAAGATCTGGGATTCGCTCTCCAGCGACCGCGAATCAGCGCCCTTCTTCAGGTATGGGCCGTAGCGGCCGTTCTGCGCGGTGATCTCGTCGCCGGACTCAGGGTCCTTGCCGACCACGCGGGGCAGGCTGAGCAGCTGCAGCGCGGTCTCGAGGTCGATCGTCTCGACCGACATGGAGCGGAACAGCGAGGCGGTGCGCGGCTTGGGCGCTGCCTCCTTCTTCTTGGCGCTCTTCTTCTTCGGCGCTGCCTCGACGACCTCGCCCGTCTCGGTGTCGACCTCGTCCTCGTCGGAGACCGGGTCGTTCTCCTGCACGTACGGGCCGAAGCGGCCGTCCTTGACCACGACTATCTTGCCGTTCTCGGGGTTCTCCCCCAGCACCCGATCGCCGGCGACGGGCGCGTCGACCAGCTCCTGCGCCTTGGCGGGCGTCAGCTCGTCGGGGGCGAGGTCCTCGGGCACATTGACGATGCGCGGCTTGGCATCGGGGTTCGCCGGGTCGACGACCTCAAGATACGGCCCGTACTTTCCGAAGCGCAGCGTGGCGGTGTCGGTGATGCGGGTGGAGTTCAGCGCCCGTGCGTCGATCTCGCCGAGGTTGTCGACCACCTGCCGCAGCCCGACATGGGCGTCGGAGCCGAAGTAGAAGGAGCGCAGCCACTCGTTGCGGTTCTGCTCACCACGGGCGATCGCGTCGAGGTCGTCCTCGAGTGCCGCGGTGAAGTCGTAGTCGATCAGATCGGCGAAGTGCTGCTCGAGGAGCCGCACGACGCTGAACGCCAGCCAGGTCGGCACGAGCGCCTGGCCGCGCTTGGACGCGTAGCCACGGTCGATCACGGTGCCGATGATGCTCGCGAACGTCGAGGGGCGGCCGATGCCGTGCTCCTCGAGCGCCTTGACCAGCGAGGCCTCGGTGTAGCGGGGCTTGGGGGTGGTGCGGTGGCCCTTGGCCTCGGCATCCGCCATCGCCAGCTCGTCGCCGACGGCGACGGCGGGCAGGGACTGGTTCTCGGCGGAGTCCTGCGCGTTGCGCTTCTCGTCGCGGCCCTCCTCGTACGCCTCCAGGAAGCCCTTGAAGGTGTAGACGGTGCCGGATGCGGTGAACTCGAGCCGCTTGCCGTCGGCGTCCGACTCCAGCGTGACCGTGGTGGTCTCGTACTTGGCGTCGGACATCTGGCTGGCGACCGTGCGCTTCCAGATCAGGTCGTAGAGGCGCTGCTCCTCGCGGTCGAGCTGGGAGGAGAGGGATGCCGGCGTCCGGAAGTTCTCGCCCGATGGACGGATCGCCTCGTGAGCCTCCTGCGCGTTCTTGCTCTTGGACTTGTACACACGGGGCTTGAGCGGCACCGCGCTGTCGCCGTACAGCGCGACGGCCTGGCTGCGCGCGGCCTGGATGGCCTGCGTCGACAGCGCGACCGAGTCCGTACGCATATAAGTGATGTACCCCTTCTCGTAGAGGCGCTGGGCGACGCTCATCGCCTGCTTCGCGCTCATCGAGAGCTTGCGCCCGGCCTCCTGCTGCATGGTGGAGGTGGTGAAGGGCGCGTAGGGGCTGCGGGTGCCCGGCTTGGCCTCGACCTTGCTGACGGTCGCGGCGCCCGCGTCGTTCACGGCCGCGGCGAGGGCCATGACCTCGGCCTCGGTCAGGACGACGACGGCCTTCTTCAGCTTTCCGGTGTCGTCGAAGTCGGTGCCGCGGGCGAGCTGTCCGCCGTCGACGCGCACCAGGCGCACGCCGAAGGACTGCCCGGTCGCGGAGGCCTGCGCCTCGACGTCCCAGTACTCGGCCGAGGTGAACGCCATCCGCTCGCGCTCGCGGTCGACGATCATACGGGTCGCGGCCGACTGCACGCGTCCGGCGGACAGGCCGGACTTGACCTTGTACCAGAGCACGGGCGAGACGTCCCAGCCGTACAGCCGGTCGAGGATGCGGCGGGTCTCCTGCGCGTCGACGAGCGCCAGGTCGAGGTCGCGGGTGCGGCCGACGGCCGCCTGGATCGCGTCCTTGGTGATCTCGTGGAAGACCATCCGCTTGACGGGGACCTTCGGCTTGAGGGTCTCCAGCAGGTGCCACGCGATGGCCTCGCCCTCGCGGTCCTCATCAGTGGCGAGCAGGAGCTCGTCGGCGGTCTTCAGGGCGCGCTTCAGCTCGGCGACCGTCTTCGTCTTGCGGTCGGAGACGACGTAGTAGGGGTCGAAGTCGTGGTCGACGTCGATCGAGTACTTCCCGTACGCCTGCTTGTCGGCGGCGGGGATGTCCTTCTTGTCGGCGAGGTCGCGGATGTGGCCGACGGAGCTGAGCACCTCGTAGCCATCGCCGAGGTATCCCTGGATCGACCGCATCTTCGTCGGGGACTCGACGATGACGAGCTTCTTGCCTTGTGCCAAGAGAGCGTCCTTTCTTCGAAGCACACCATACACACCGCTCTCCTGGTGCGGACACAGCGTCGCATCGACACGGCGTCGTCGGGTGACCGGAGGCGGGGGGTGGGGGTCGTCGTCCTCATCCCTCGGGTTGCCCGGCACGGGCGCGGGAGACGGCGACGAGACCAGCGTACGCGGATTCGACCTGCACGGTCGCCATGAGACCGTCCGCCCGGCACGCGACGAGCGTCGCGCCGGCTGCCAGCGCCACCTGTGTCGCGAGGGCGCAGGGGTCCTCGCCGGTGACGATCGCACCGGACGCGGCGTCGGCTGCGGCGAGCGCCGCGGCATCCGCCGCGCCCGCCGCGCGCTGGGCCGTGACGGCCGCGCCGCCGACCGCGGCCAGCCCGAGCGACAGCGTCGCGGCGACGGTCAGGATGCCGGATGCCAGCGCCGTGCCGGCCATCACAGCCCTCCCGCGAGGGCGCAGCTGCCGGCGCTGAGCGGGATGCTGATCAGCCGCCCGATCCGCGTCTGCACGGATGCCGTGACGCACACCAGGCCGGCACCGTCGCGCGAGGTCATGGTCGCTCCCTCGACGGCGGCGACCGCTGCGGCCGCCCGGGCGGCGCTCTCGCCGCGCCCGAGCAGCCGTGCGGCGTCGGCCGCGGCATCCTGCAGCGCCACCTGCGTGGCCGCGGCGCCCAGCGCTCCGACGCCCAGCAGCAGCGCGAGCAGCACCGCCGGCAGGGCGACGGCCAGTTCGGCGGCGACGGATCCGCACTCCCCGCGGAGCGCGGCCGGCGCCCGCGCGAGACGCGCCCGGTGCGCGCGCATCACGACACCGTCAGCGCCCGCCGCACGAGGTCGGTGAGGATGCCGCGCACCTCGTCCGACCTCATGATCACGACCAGCAGACCCGCGAACGCGACGGCGGCCATCGTCGTGATGGCGTACTCCGCGGTCGCGGCGCCCGACTCGTCCTGGAACAGGACCGCCGCCCGCCGACGGGTCAGGACGGGCAGATCGTTCTTCTTCTTGTTCGTCATGTCATTCCTTCTCTCTTCATCTCTTTCTGTGGTGGTGCGTTCTCTCGGTGGCGGCGTCAGATCGGCAGTGGCGTGGAGCCCAGCACGCTGAGCATGAGCGGGGCGACGCCGAGCAGCAGGAAGGCAGGCAGAGTGCACGCGCCCAGTGGCAGCAGCAGGGAAGACGACAGCCGCGCGGCACGGATGCGGCCCTGCACCCTCGCCTCGTGGCGCTGCTGCGCCGCCGACGCCCGCAGCAGCGTTCCCGCAGGGACGCCGGCGCTGCGGGACAGCTCCAGCACGGCGTCGGTCGCGGCGCTGCCCTCGACGAGACGAGCCGTGCTGTGCTCGACGAGGCGCAGTGCACGCGGGATGCCGACGCCGCCCGACAGCGCGACGGCGACGAGCTCGGCGTGCATCCCGGGCGTCCCCGGACGCGGGCGGGCTCTGCGCACCATCCGGGAGGTCCAGAGGCGCGCGAGCAGCACCAGTGCCAGTCCGGCGACGACGCACACGATCCCCTGCGGATTGGTGGTCAGCAACCCGATCGTGTCGAACCCCAGCGCGAAGCCGAGAAGCAGACCGACGAACGGAAGCCACAGCAGCAGTCGCGCCGTGCCCATGGGCTCGGCGAGCGCGATCCGCACGTCGTCGGCGGCCGCCGCGGCATCCTGCAGGGATTCGGCCAGGGACCGCAGCACCTCGGCCAGCGGCGCGCCGACGACAGTGGCGATCTCCCAGGCCGCGGCGACATCCGACCAGGCGCCACCCTCGGCGTCGATCGCCGCGGCGGGCTCAGAACCGGCCGCACATCTCTCGACGACGCGCAGCGCGACCGGGTCGCCGGTGTCCGCGAGATGCCGCCAGGCTGCGATCGGCCGCGCACCCGCCTGCAGCAGCACGGCCAGCGTGCGCACGGCCGCGGCCGCCGCAGACGCCATGGCACCGGCATCCGGTTCTCTCCGGCGCAGCAGGTGCATCACCACGGCGCCACCTCCTCCATCGCCAGCCGCTCGCCCTCCAGCACGAAGCGGCCGGCGCGGGCGATGCGGCGACGACCGTCCGCACCGCGCTCCAGATGCAGCACGATCGTGAAGGCGCTGACGACCTGCCTCGCGAGCGCGACGGCGTCCATGCCCGCGAGCGCGCCGAGCGCCTCCAGGCGTGCAGGGACGTCGGCGAGACCGCTGGCGTGCAGGGTCCCGGCGCCGCCGTCGTGTCCGGTGTTGAGCGCGGTGAGCAGCTCCCGCACCTCCTCGCCGCGGCATTCGCCCACGACCAGGCGATCCGGGCGCATCCGCAGGGACTCCCGCACGAGCATGGCGAGCGTGACGCGCCCGGCGCCCTCCAGGTTCGGTTGTCTCGCCTCGAGGGCGACGTGGTGCGGATGCCGCGGTCTCAGCTCCGCGACATCCTCGATCGTCACGATCCGCTCCCCCGGACCCGCCTGGGTCAGCAGGGCCGTGAGCAGCGTCGTCTTCCCGGTGCCGGTACCACCGGTGATGAGGATGTTCGCGCGATCCGCGACCAGCCGTCCGAGCCATTCCCTCTGTCCAGGCGTGAAGGTGCCCGATGCCGCCAGCGCATCCAGATCGGCTCCGATCACCCGCGGCACACGGATCGACAGCGCCGTGCCGGAGGTCGAGACCGGGGACAGCACGGCATGCACGCGGATGCCGTCGTCGAGTCGCACGTCGACGCAGGGCGACTGGTCATCGAGGTGCCTCCCGCCGGCTCCGACGAGCGCGACGGCCAGGTCGCGGACCTCCCGCTCGGATGCCCGCCAGTCCGTCACGCGCTCCGCACCCTCACCCCGATCGATGAACAGCCCGGCAGAGCCGTTCACGAAGATGTCGGTGACGAGCGGATCACGGACATGATCGGCGAGGGCGCCGAATGCGGCATCGACCGTCTTGGGCACGGACACGTCCTCGACGGCGGCGAGGCCGCTGGTGGTGCGAGGACGGAGCACGAACGGTTCTGGCATGCCACGACGCTAGGCGGGCCGGCCGACGCACCGAGGCCGTGAACCCGCGGGATGTGCACAATCCTGCGGAATCCGCGGTTGTGCAGGGAGAACGCGCCCGGCGAAGGCCACCGGAGAGCACCGCCCCGAGAATGCCGAAGGGCGGCACCTCACGGGGGGAATGAGATGCCGCCCACACGCGACCCGCGTTCGGGGGTATCGGGCGCGCTGAAGCCGGAATAAGATTCGGCTGAGGTCAGTGTATGCAGGCGGCAGGGCCGATGCAAACGAGGCGCACTACCGACTTTCGACAGTAGGCCGCCGTGCGGACGCCGGACTAGATTCGGCCGTGTCCCGGGTCGCGCACAGTCGCGGCCGAACAGCCCGCGCAAAGGAGCGAAGTGCCATGAGCAGCCAGATCGACCACCTCCTCGACGAGTCGCGGAAGTTCCCGCCGTCTGACGAGTTCGTCGCCGACACCATCGATGATCCCGCTCTGTACGAGCGCGCGAAGGCCGACCGGGAGGGCTTCTGGGGCGACCAGGCCCGCGAGCTGCTCAGCTGGAGCAAGCCGTTCACGCAGGTGCTCGACTGGTCGAACCCGCCGTTCGCGAAGTGGTTCGACGACGGTGAGCTGAACGTCGCCTACAACTGCCTGGACCGCCACGTCGAGGCAGGTCTCGGCGACCGCGTCGCCATCCACTGGGAGGGCGAGCCGGGCGACTCCCGCAGCATCACCTATGCCGAGCTGACCGAGGAGGTCAAGCGCACGGCGAACGTGCTCTCCGACCTGGGCATCGGCCACGGCGACCGCGTCGCCATCTACCTGCCGATGATCCCCGAGGCGGTCATCTCGATGCTCGCCGTCGCCCGCCTCGGCGCGATCCACTCCGTCGTGTTCGGCGGGTTCAGCGCCGACAGCCTGCGCTCGCGAATCGACGACGCGGGCGCGAAGGTCGTCATCACCGCCGACGGCGGCTGGCGCAAGGGCAAGGTCTCGGCGCTCAAGCCTGCCGTGGATCAGGCTCTCAGCGACCGGCACGGCGAGGGCGAGCAGGCCACCGTGGAGCACGTCCTGGTCGTCAAGCGCGGCGAGAACGAGGTCGACTGGGACGCGGATCGCGACGTCTGGTGGCACGAGGTGGTGCCGCAGGCATCCGCCGAGCACGAGGCGCAGGCGTTCCCCGCCGAGAACCCGCTGTTCATCCTCTACACCTCCGGCACGACCGGGAAGCCCAAGGGCATCCTGCACACCACGGGCGGCTACCTGACGCAGGCCGCGTACACGCACAAGTACGTCTTCGACCTGCATCCCGAGACCGACGTCTTCTGGTGCACGGCCGACATCGGCTGGGTCACCGGCCACACCTACGTCACCTACGGTCCGCTCGCCAACGGCGCCACCCAGCTGATGTACGAGGGCACGCCGGATGCCCCGCATCCCGGCCGCTGGTGGGAGCTGATCCAGAAGTACGGCGTGACGATCTTCTACACGGCCCCCACGGCCATCCGCTCCTTCATGAAGACCGGCCGTCAGATCCCGCAGCAGTTCGATCTGTCGAGCCTGCGCCTGCTCGGCTCGGTGGGCGAGCCCATCAACCCCGAGGCGTGGATGTGGTACCGCGAGGTCATCGGCGCCGATAGGACGCCGATCGTGGACACCTGGTGGCAGACCGAGACCGGTGCGGCGATGGTCTCCCCGCTCCCCGGCATCACGGCGGCCAAGCCCGGTTCCGCCCAGGTGCCGCTGCCCGGCATCTCGATCGACGTGGTCGATGACGACGGCAACGAGGTCGGCAACGGCAACGGCGGCCTGCTGGTCATCACCGAGCCTTGGCCCTCGATGCTGCGCGGCATCTGGGGCGACCCGGAGCGGTTCAAGGAGACGTACTGGGAGAAGTTCCAGGACAGGGGCTACTACTTCGCCGGCGACGGCGCCCGCCTCGACGAGGACGGCGACCTCTGGCTGCTGGGCCGCGTGGACGACGTGATGAACGTCTCGGGCCACCGTCTGTCGACCACCGAGATCGAGTCCTCGCTGGTGGCGCACGAGGCCACCGCCGAGGCGGCTGTCGTGGGCGCGAACGACGAGACCACCGGCCAGGCGGTCGTGGCATTCGTCATCATCAAGCAGAGCTACCTCGACCAGCACTCTCCCGAGGGCCTCGTGGCGCAGCTGCGCGGCTGGGTCGGCGAGCAGATCGGCCCGATCGCCCGTCCGCGCGACGTGTACATCGTGAACGAGCTGCCCAAGACCCGCTCGGGCAAGATCATGCGCCGCCTGCTGCGCGACGTCGCGGAGGGACGCGAGGTGGGCGACACCACCACGCTGGCCGACACCATGGTCATGACCACCATCACGAGCCAGGTCAAGTAGCACGGATGCAGAAGGCGGTCCCTCCCGTTCGGGAGGGACCGCCTTTCATCCGCAGATGGGCCGCTGAGCCCGACGAAGCGCCTCAGGCGAGGAGGAACGCGACCTCGACCTCGACGGGGGTGTCCAGCGGCAGCACGGTCACGCCGACCGCTGCGCGGACGTGCTTGCCCGCGTCACCGAAGATCTCGCCGAGCACCTCGCTGGCACCGTTGATCACGCCGGGCTGGCCCGTGAACGACGGGTCGGATGCCACGAAGCCGCCGACGCGGAGCACTCCGGCGAGCCTGTCGACTCCGCCGGCGGCCGCGGCCGCCGCGGCGAGGGCGTTCAGCGCGCAGGTGCGGGCGTAGCCCTTGGCGGCATCCGCGTCGACCTCCGCGCCGACCTTGCCGCTCTCGGGGAGCGCGCCGTCCACGAACGGCAGCTGGCCGGAGGTGTACACGACGCCGCCGTGCACGACGGCGGGGACGTACGCGGCCACGGGGGCGGCGACGGCGGGAAGCTCGATGCCGAGCTCCTCGAGGCGGGCGGCGATGCTCACTTGGTGTCTCCTTCGAACTGACGCGCCGCTTCCGCGGCGGCGGCGAGGCCGGTGTTGGCCGCGTGATCCTGGCTGACCGGGCGCTTGAAGTAGGCGACCAGACCCCCCTCGGGACCCTGCACGACCTGCACGAGCTCCCAGCCCTGCTTGCCCCAGTTGTTGAGGATGGCCGCGGTGTTGTGGATCAGCAGCGGCGTGGTCAGATACTCCCACGTGGTCATGGCACTCCTGCGTGTCGTCGGCGCGCCGGACGGTCCGTGCGTCGAGGCTTCTATTCAGGGAACTCCCCTAGCATCAAGCGTATGCCTCAAAAGAATCGGACGCTGAAGGGTGTGCTCGGCGGTCTGCTGGGCCTCGTCGGCCTGAGCGCTGTCGCCGGCGTGCTGGCCACGGCCGCCGTCACCCCCGCCATCGCCATCGCCGGTGTCAGTGGCTCGCAGGCCCTCTCGATCTTCGAGAACCTGCCGGACAGCCTGACCCCCGGCACGCCGATGGAGCCGACCGTCTTCTACGCGACGGGCACCGACGGCCAGCCCTTCGAGCTCGCGAGGTTCTTCGACCAGAACCGCGTGCCGGTGAACTTCGATCAGGTCTCGCCGCTGCTGTACGACGCGATCCTCTCCAGTGAGGACAAGAGCTTCTACGAGCACGGCGGCGTGAACCTCGGCGCGACCATCAAGGCCGTGTACGACAACGTCCGCGGCACGTCCTCGCGCGGCGCGTCGACCATCAGCCAGCAGTTCGTGAAGAACGTGCTGATCCAGCAGTGCGAGCAGGCGGTGTCGCCGGGCGACAAGAAGTACGCCGAGAAGCTCAACGCGTGCTGGAGCGATGCGACCAACGCCGTCGGCTCCGACGGTGTCGAGCGCAAGCTGCAGGAGATGCGCTACGCGATCCAGATCGAGAAGGACTACTCGAAGAACGACATCCTGCTCGGCTACCTGAACATCGCCAACTTCGGCGGTCAGACCTACGGCATCGAGGCGGCGTCGAACTACTACTTCGGCACCACCGCCGCGAACCTGACGCTCGACCAGGCGGCCACGCTCGCGGGTGCCGTGCAGAACCCGAACCGGTTCCGCTTCGACAAGCCCGGTGGCTCCTGGACCGACGGCTCCGGCAAGGCGCGCAACTCCGCAGAGGACGGCTACGCCGACAGCAAGTTCCGCCGCAACTATGTGCTCGACCGCATGCTGATCGACGGCAAGATCACCAAGAAGCAGCACGACGACGCAGTGGCGCTGCCGATCACCCCGAACATCCACCCCTCGACCCAGGGCTGCCAGGCGGCGGGCCAGCAGGGCTACTTCTGCCAGTACGTGAAGAACGTGATCGAGGGCGACAAGAGCCTGGGCGCCGACAAGCTCCGCCGCGGCGGCATGAGCGTGTACACCTCGCTCGACATGCGCGTGCAGCAGCCGGGCAACGAGGCGATGACGAAGTACGCGCCCGTCTACGTCGACGGCAAGAGCTTCGGCACCTCTGGCGTGTCGATCGAGGCCGACACCGGCCGCATCCTGTCCATCGTCCAGAACACCACGTTCAAGGACACCGCCGATGCCAACAAGGCTCTCGGTGAGACCGGTCTGGTGTACGCCGCGGACTATGCGCACGGCCGGTCCGAGGGCTTCGGTGTCGGATCGACGTACAAGATCTTCACCCTGGTCGAATGGCTCAAGCAGGGGCACTCGGTGAACGAGGTGCTCGACGGACGCTGGCAGCTGTTCACCCCCTTCACCGTCTGCGGTAAGAAGGAGCCGAACAAGGACAAGACCAAGAACTTCGGCAACAACCAGGGTTACAAGGGCACGGTGATGCAGTTCACCAAGGCCTCGCTGAACACCGGTTTCTACGCCATGGCGCAGCAGCTGGACCTGTGCGACATCAATGAGACCGCGACCTCGATGGGTGTGCACTACGGCAACGGCAAGCCGGTGACCGAGCCCGAGGGCCCGAACGACCTGGCGCCGAACGGCCCCTTCGCCACCACGCTCGGCTCGAAGCACATCGCGCCGATCCAGATGGCCGGGGCGTATGCGACGGTCGCCAACAACGGCATCTACTGCACGCCGCGCGCGATCGACAAGATCGTCGGCTCCGACGGCAAGGACATCCCGCTTCCCGAGTCCTCCTGCACGCAGGTGATCTCGCCCGAGGTGGCGGCCACGGCGGCGTACGCTCTGCAGGGCGTGATGAACGGTGGTACCGGTGCTCCCGCGAACCCGAACGACGGCACGCCGCTGATCGGCAAGACCGGTACCAACCAGGACGCGGGTACCGCCATGGCGATGTCCAGCACCAAGGTCGCCACCTTCGTCTACGCCGGAAAGGTCGAGGGCCCCGAGTACAAGCTCTCGAGCATGTCCTACAAGGGCAACGCGATGAACCGAATCCGGTACAACGTGTCCAAGGCACTGCAGCGCGCCGCCGACGACGTCTATCCGGGCACGAAGTTCACCACTCCGGACAAGAACCTCACCCGTCAGGTCATGAAGGATCTGCCCAATGTCGTGGGCATGCCCGTCGACCAGGCGACCAAGACGCTCGAAAACGCCGGGTTCTCGGTGCAGGTCGGCGCCCCCGTGGACAGCACGGTCGGCGCCGGGCTGGTCGCGACCCAGACACCGGGTGCCGGGCAGGTTCCCGGTGGCACGACCGTGACCCTCTCCCCCAGCACGGGCAATCCGCCAGCAGCAAGTGTGCCCAACGTGGTGGGCGCGAAGTTCAGCGATGCGAAGAAGACCCTGGAGGATGCCGGGTTCAGCGTCGATGACAAGGGATGCAACGGCGGCTCCCCGGTGACCGCCCAGAACCCTCCGGGAGGCTCCCCTGCGCCGCCGGGAAGCACGGTGTCGGTGGTCTGCATCGGAAACGGGCATTGACCTCGCGAGGTTCCGCGCACCCGGCCCTCATCGCGCTCGGCGCGGTGGGGGCCGCGGGCGTCGCGGCGACGGTGTGGGGCGTCGGCATCGAGCGGTACCTGTTCACCGTCCGTGAGGTGACCGCCCCGGCGCTTGCTCCGGGGAGTCGTCCTGTGCGCGTGCTGCACCTCTCGGATGCCCACATGGCGCCGTGGCAGCATCGCAAGCAGCGTTGGCTGGCGACGCTCGCCGCGCTCGAGCCGGATCTGGTGGTGAACACCGGCGACAACCTCGGGCATCTCGACGGGCTCACCGGCATCCGCCGTGCCTTCGAGCCCCTCGCGGGGATCCCCGGAGTGTTCGTGCACGGGTCGAACGACGTGCAGGCCCCGGCGCCCCGAAATCCGTTCAAGTACTTCATGGGCCCCTCGGGCGGCGCGAAGCGGATCCAGTCGCTCGACACGGATGCCATGGACGAGTACTTCACGGCGGAGCTCGGCTGGCACGACCTAAACAACACCGCGGCGCGGATGGAGGTCGCCGGGAACAGCATCGACTTCCTGGGGGTCGATGACGCGCATCGCGACTGGGACGAGCTGGAGGTGCTCCCCCCGGCGCTCGGCGCGCTCGGGGAGCGCCCGGCAGGTTCCTCCGTCATCGGCGTGACGCACGCGCCGTACCAGCGCGTCCTGAACCGATTCGTGGAGCTCGGGGCGGATGCCGTGTTCGGCGGCCACACGCACGGCGGCCAGGTGTGTCTCCCGGGCTACGGGGCGCTGGTCGCGAACTGCGACATCCCGCTGAAGCAGGCCAAGGGCCTGAGCACCTGGACGCGCGGCGGGCGCACCGTGCCGCTGAATGTGAGCGCGGGCTGCGGGCACTCGATCTACGCGCCCGTGCGCTTCGCCTGCCGTCCCGAGGCGACGCTGCTGACGCTGACCGCCCGCAGCGCCTGACCAGACGAGCTCGCCGCGGACATGAGTACCGAACGTCGGCGATTGTGGTTGCTGGGTGTCCTGTTGGCTGTGGTCGTCGTCCTTGCGGTTTTCGCGCGTGTGAACGCGACCCACGAGCCTGTCGTCCGCGCGGGCGACAAGGAGGCCGCGCTTGCGGCCGATCAGATCGTGCTGAAGGCCTCCGACGCGATCGCAGACGCGGACCCAGCGGATCGTCCACAGGCCGCTGAGTCCTGGCTCCTGGAACAAGAAGACGAACGTCTTCTCTCGCAGACGGAGTGGGTGGTGGGAGAGCGAGATGGGTCCCGAGTCCCGGTCACCTTCTACGTGTGGTGGGAGGACCGTTCATTCTCCGGCAGCTTCTGGGGAAACGGCCCGTACTGGGGCCGGTCGTGCCAAGTCTTCACGGTGACAGCCGAGCGGGTGACAAGCGAGCCGGTCGGCTGCGCAGCAGACAGTGACCGGCCTGCAGGGAAGTGAGCCTCCAGCACTGAAGACCGTCGAGCCCGTGTCCGTGAACATCTCTGATCGCCGACGCGCGCGGGCGACCGGCGCAGGCTCGCCGATTCGTCGTTGACGCCGTTCGCATGTAGACTCGAACGGTTGCAACAACGGGGTGTGGCGCAGCTTGGTAGCGCGCTTCGTTCGGGACGAAGAGGCCGCAGGTTCAAATCCTGTCACCCCGACTCAAAGCCGAAGATCCCCCGCCCGGAGGGCGG
>Ga0308169_10002020_pt1 | contig 21961 bp, 15 predicted proteins | sample PhyBR1_2_FD_202139 | JGI IMG/M metagenome (GOLD analysis project Ga0308169, IMG submission 202139) | Phyllosphere microbial communities from UC Gill Tract Community Farm, Albany, California, United States - DLSLSB.R1 | ecosystem: Host-associated > Plants > Phyllosphere > Unclassified | place...
CGGACTGTACGAGGTGTGCGTCAGCGCGTGAGGTAGAGGCGGGGAGAGAGAAGAGAGCGGTGAGGACGCACTGTTGCTCGGACCTGCGAGAGCCCGGTCGACGGCGCTCAGGACGCTCTCGGGTCCCTCAGGCCCAGCCAAGTTGGCGAGCATGAAGTGCGTGCGCGTGTCGGCCGGCGTGCGGTACGAGAAGACGTCTGGGCGAGCCGACCTGCGTGCGCGAGCGTCTCGTCAGCTGCCTCGTCCCGACCGAGGAGCGCGCTCAAAGGGAGAGGGGGACGCACTCGAAGATCCACGCGACGTCCATGCCGTCCCTCCCACTGTCGAGCGCGACGCACCCAAGCACCTTTGCGCCGTCGCTGCGCTTGACGGCGCCGTGGCCCTCGGCCCGGAAGCGGTCCTTGTGCTGGCGCGCGGCCGTGAGCGACTGGACGAAGCAGGTGCGGGCGGCCGACGTGTACGAGGCGGAGAGGTCCGGGTCGAGGGTGAAAGTCGAGTTGGTGAAGGAGGCGGAGGCGGAAGAGGTGAGGTGGAGGAGGTGGAACGAGCCGGACGACAGCGAGACAAGGAGCGCGTCGCGAGAGGGAAGGTGCTGTAGGCCTGCGAGCGTCGTCGCCGTCAGTCCTGATCACGAGGATGCAGCGTCGAGAATGACAGGACGCACCGCTGCAGGGAGCCCAGCTCGTCGCGCCGACCCACTCCTCGCCGCCGACCGTGTCGAGCTCGACCTCGCCCTCGCGCACGACCTGCGCGTCGGCGATCTGCACGAGGTGCACCGTCCCGAGCTTCGAGTACGCGAGCTGGACCTGCGCGCAAGAACGTTCGTCAGGATCTCCACGCTGAGGACGAGGACGAGAGCGAGAGAGAGCAAGAGGACGCACCTTGTCCGCCACCGGCACCCACTCGAGCTGCGTCGCCGCCCGCCCGTCCGGCTCAGCAAGCACTAGCGCTTCTCCAACATCGCACGAGCCCTCGCCGCGGCCGGCGAGCTCGAGCGCCTGCGAGACCGGGACGGCAAAGACGCGCCCGTCGGCGTCCCCGAGCGCGAGGTGCGCGGTCGCGGTCGGGGCGCCGTTCTCTGCGGGCGCGAGCTGCAGGCTCAGCACGAGCTGGATCGAGGTGAGGGAGGAGGCGACGCACCGCCGGTTGAGAGCGCCCAGTCGGACCAGCGCAAGACGTTGACGACGTTCGTCTCGTCCTGCGGCTTGAAGCGCGCGACCCGAACCGGTCTGCGCTCGTCGTCGAGGCTGCGAGCGGTAGACATTCGCTCAGCAGGCTGACTACGAAGGACAGGGAGAGGAGGAGAGAACGACGACGCACCGCCAGAGCGTGACGTCGCCCGAGCGGTGCCCGAGCGCGAGGAGCGACAGGTCGAGTGCGGTGCCCGGCACGGCGGCCGACCAGGCGAGAGCTGCGGTGCACAGAGTCAGTGCGTGCGGGCGGCTAGGGGCGGTCGAGGAGGAGGGGGAGAAGCGCACCGGACGACTGGCACTGGAGGAGCTCGGCGACGAGCTCGCGGCGGATCTTGCGCGTCGCAGCGGGTTTGCCGCCATCTGCGGGCGTTCGAGCGCGCGTTAGTATTACACGAGCTAGTGTATGATCAATGAGCGAGGACGCACGGTCGGTGACGAGGTCCTGGATGAGGAGCGCCGTCAAGTCGGCCGTCTGCGCGCAGGCACTCGTTCGTCAGTACGGACCTCGCACAGGAGAGCTCGGCGGAAACTCGACGCACCTCGAACCACTCGCCCTTGGCGCCGTTCTTGGGCGGCTCGAAGAGGAGGACCTCGGCGTTGCTCGTCAAGGTCGCGAGGATGCAGCTGCGGGCGTCGGCGGGCGAGGTCAGCGAGCTCTCGAGGAGGGAGGGGAGGGGGCGAGCAGGGACGCACCCGCCGAGGGACGACATGCCGGATGGGGACCAGGACGCGCTGCGCCATGACGGCTCGACGCCTGCGGGAAGCGAAAGGTCGTATTCTGCGTGCAGGTCGGGGCGCTCGTCAGCTCCCTCTCCTTCCTCCTCCTCGAGCGCGCCAGACTCGAAAGGGAGGGACGCACCGTCTGCCCAGTCGGCCCACTTGACGACGTTGCGGCGGTCGATCGGGATGGTCGAGCGCAAGAGCGGCACCTCGTTCTCGCGGCCTTTGCCCTTGGTGCCGCTCGCGAGCGCGTCGGCGCCGCCCCTCGTGCCGGCGTGCGAGGCGACGGCGCCGGCCGAGACGTCCTTTGCGGCGTCGGTGTAGCCGAGTGCGGGTGTCTGTCGGGCGGGAGAGGGTGGAGGTGAGCGAGCCGGAGGTGGGGGTTGGAGGACGACGAAGGGGGGGGGAGGAGGAGAGGGAGCGCACAACGAGGTGGATCTCGCCGCGAGCGACTGCTGCGAGCTGGCCATCTGCAGAGCGCACGAGCGCGCTCGGGCTCGGGCTCAGGGGCGAGTAGGGGACGTTGCTACTGCCGAGGACGACGGGCTGGGTCGAGGGCTCCATGGCGCGAAGAGGGGGTTGGCGGCAGGGGCCGGCTGGTACCGGGTCGGTGTGTGCTGACTGGGCGTGGCTGAGCTGAGCACCGTCGAGCACGAGATCGATCGGGGGCTGTGGGTCGGCGACAAGGAGCGAGAGGGCAAGCGCTCCTCCAGCTCCGCCCGCTCACGGCTTCGTCTCCTCGACCTCGTTCTGCCTCTTGCGCCGCACAGACGCCGTATACGACAGCTCAGCACACCAGCCACCGAACCCGAACCAGCCCACGACGCCGACTCGCCCTTCTCCTCTTCTTCATCAGCTCCCGGCCTCCTCGCTCTCCCACCTCACCGACCGCCTCGTCCAGCAGCAAATGGCTCCCACCAAGATCGCCGTCATCGGCTTCGGCATGAGCGCCACCGTCTTCCACATCCCCTTCAGTGAGTCCGCGCACAACTTCTTCCTCGGACCCCACCTTGGCCGGCCAATTGACCCCCGGCCCACGCCCGCAGTCCTCTCGCTTCCGGACAAGTTCGAGCTCAAGGTCGTCGTCGAGCGCTCGGCGACCCCGGACAAGAGCAAGGCGCGCGACAAGTACCCGCACCTCGGCCTCACGGTCGTCAACACGCTCGCCGAGGCCCTCGAGCAGGACATCGACGCCGTGTGGGTCCTCGCGCCCAACGCCGAGCACTTCAGCTACTGCAAGCAGGCCCTCGGGGCGGGCAAGCACGTCGTCGTCGAGAAGCCCGTCACGCCCACCTCGCACGAGGCGTACGAGCTCGCCGACCTCGCGAGGTCAAAGGGCCTCGTCCTCGCCGTGTACCAGAACCGCCGATGGGACGCCGACTTCCTCACGCTCAAACAGCTCATCGACAAGGGCGAGTTTGGCGAGCTGAGCGAGTTCGAGAGCTCGTTCGACCGCTACAAGAACGTGCTCAACGCCAAGCAGTGGAAGGAGGCCGACATCCCCGGGGCGGGCGCCGCCTACGACCTCGGCTCGCACGTCGTGCGTCCTTCTTTTCCTCCTTACCGTCGCCCTCGCCGGACCTCGCTGACTCGCTCCCCTCCCGCAGATTGACCAGATCGTCGACCTCTTCGGCGCGCCGCAGCGCATCACGGGCCTCGTGCGCAACTCGCGCCAGATCGGCGTCCCGACCGTCCCCGACTCGTTCCACATCCAGCTCCACTACGACCCCTCGCCCTCGCAGCAGCCGAGCCGCGCCCTCCCGCTCGTCGCGACCGCGCGCGGCTCGATCCTCTCGCTCGAGTCGCCCCAGCCGCGGTTCCGCGTCCGGGGCACCAAGGCGGCGTTCGTCAAGACGGGCGTCGACGCGCAGGAGGCGCAGCTCGTCGCTGGGGGCCCGGACGCGATCGCGCAGGAGGGCTTTGCGGTCGAGCCCAAGGAGCAGAGCGGGACGCTGTACCGTGCCGGTGTCGAGCCCGAGACGTGCGTCCCGCTTCCTCCTCCTCTCTCGACGCTCTCGAAACGCAGAGCACGAGCTGACGCTGCCGCACCCGCGCTCGCAGCATCACCTCGGTCCCCGGATCGTACGCCTCGTGGTTCAGCAACGTCGGCGACGCCCTCCTCGCCAACGACCCGTCCCAGCTCATCGTCAAGCCCGAACAGGCCGCACTCGTCATCAAGGTCATCGAGGTCGCGACCCAGAGCTCGCGCGAGGGCCGCACGCTCGACTTCTCGGCCTGAGCTCCCCTTCCCCTCTCTCTCTCTCTCTCTCTCTTCTCTAGACGCCGCCGAGGCCCGAACGCAATGCAGCACGAAGTAGTGAACGCTGTGCGGCTCGGTGTATCATTGCGAGAGGTCACAGAGAGTTGCGAGCAGAGAGAGAGAGAGGGGGGAAGCAAAGACTGGTGACTGGAAAAACCCGACGACGACGACGACGACAACAGCGACCACGACTGCGACGACCGCCTCCCTCGCTCGCTCACTCGATCGACTCGAGGTCCTCGGGCGCATGCTCGAGCCGGATATCCTGCACGACCGGGCTCGCCGGCGGCGGGCCCATGGCCTCCTCGGCGCCGTCGACGGCGAGGTGCGGCACGCCCGGGTCGGCGTCGCCAAAGTCGACCGGCCGGTCGATCCACGACTCGCCGTCGACGTCGGCGTCGTCAAAGTCGCCGAGGTCCTTGGGGCTGCCCGGCTCGGCGACGCTCCCCGGCGGGCTCGGGAACGCGCCGGGCACGTGCTGCTCGCCCATGCCGCCGCCGAGGATGCTGCCGCTGAGCGGCGACGGGCGCACGGCTGGGAGGAGGTCGTCGGTGCCGGCGTCGCTCGCCGCCGCCGAGGCCTGCTGCGACGCGACGGCCGATTCGACGAGCTCGCGCGACTTGGCGCCGCCGATCGGGCGGGCCGTGCGGCGGCGGTAGAAGAGGAGGTACGCCGCCGACGACTTGATGCGGTCGGGGCTGATCTCGGACACGCGCGACTGCGAGCGGGAGAGGAGAGGCGAGTCAGGACGTGCGAGAGCGACGAGAGCGAGAGAGAGAGGCAGAGAGAGCTGGGGACGCACGTCGTCAAAGTCGTACCAGCGGCCGTTCTCGTGGTTCTTGGCAAAGGCCGTGTAGTGCCCGCCGCCGAGGCCGCCAAAGTGGTTCGAGACGGCGTACAGGTCGTACGTGAGCGAGTCGGGCGCCGTGACCGAGGGGGCCGCGTCGCCCATCTCGTCGGCGAGGCGGTGCTCGACCTTGTCGCCCTCGACCCACTCGGTCAGGTCGAGCCCGTCGATCGGAAAGTCGACGAGGTCGTCGATCTTGTCGCGCGAGTACCGGCTCGACGAGAAGCGCTTGAGCGCGAAGACGAGCACGTCGGGCACCTTCCACAGCTCGACCTTCTTGGTCGCCTGCTTGTGCTCCTTGCACGTCCCGCAGTACCACATGTCGTCCTCGCCGAGGCGCTCCTCCTTGGTGAACTCGCCGAGGCAGTCCGACAGCGTGATGACCTTCTTGGCGGCGCCGCGCCCCTGCGCCCTGCGCGCCGCGAGCGCCGGCGCGACGACCTCCTGCGTCGGCCCCCACTGGCCCGCCTCGCCGTCGAGGAAGTGCCGATACGCGTCCTCGTCCCAGTTGGCGACGAGGACGTGGCCCGTCGCGACGAGCGGGTGCGCCTCGACGGCGGGGGCGGCGGCGGCGCCGGCGGGCGGGTCGACCTCGGGCGCTGCGGCGGCTGGCGCAGGCTCGACAGGCGCAGCCGACGTGGACGCGCCGGCGTTGACGTCGGCGTCGTCGGTCGGCTCGTCGCGACTCGCCGTCGGCGAGAACATGTCGATGTCCTCCTCGGGCTGCTGCCGCGCCGCCTCGCGCCTCGCCGTCTGCTCGACCCGCGCGACGCGCTCGTCGAGCGTCTCGGTCCGGCCGACCTGCGAGTCGATCGGGATGCGGCCCTCGTTGGGCATGTGCGTCGTGACGTCGAGGCGGAACAGGGGTGCGCGGCGGCGGGTCGGCGTCGGGCCGGGTGCGGGCGAGGGCGAGGGAGAGGGCGAGGGGATCGAGGTCGGCGCGCTGATGAACGAGTCGGACATGTCGGTCGCCGGGGTGGTCGGGCGGTACGAGGTCGACGAGGCGCCCGGCGGGAGGAGCGACGAGGACGAGCTCGAGAGGTCGTCGTGCTGCTGCTCGGGAGCCGGCGGCGCGAGGCTCGAGGTCGCCAAGACGGGTTCGGGCGCGTCGGCGGCGCCGGCGGCGGGCGCAGAAGGAGCCTCGACGTCCATCTCGCCCGCCGCGTCCTGCTCGTCGGCCGCCTCGTCCGCCTCGAGCTCGGCGAGGTACGCCTCGACGTACTGCACGAGCTCGTCGCCGCGCTTCGAGACGCGCGCGTACTGGCGCGCGATGGCGCGCTGGATGGCGGCGCTGCTCGTCGCCTCGTCGGCCGAGAGCGAGAGGATGAAGGGCAGGCCGAACTCGTCGCCCGACGAGCGGATGCCGTACTTGGACGCGGACGACGACGCGGCGGGCGGGTGCTTGACGTGGACCAGCGGGACGAGGACGGGCGCGGTCGGGTCGTAGGCGGGCGGCGCGGCGCGGTTGAAGCGCATGCGGGGCTGGGCGTACGGCGTGGCGACCTCGAACAGGACGATGCGGTCGCCCGGCGTGTTGAGGTCGGTGACGGGCTCGTCGTCGGTCCACTCCTTGTAGAACCTGTGCTTCCACTCCTCGAAGCAGACGAGGCGCTTCGGGTCGAGGTCGACGACGTCGCTGACGACCTGCTTGAGCGTCTTGACCGTGCCCGACTTGGCGACCTCGAGCTCGACGTAGAGGATGCCGCGCGCCGGGTCGAGCGGGACGACGAAGACGAAGCCGGTCCACTTCTTGGTGACGGGCAGGTTGGTCGTCACGTACATGAACGGGTCGAACTTGATCGAGACCTGCAGGGCGTCCGAGCGGAGCGTCAGCTTGTGCGCTCATGGAGAGCGCGCAAGAGAGCGAGAGGAAGAGAGGGGGAAAGAGAGACGCACCTTGTCGCAGTCGGGGCAGACGACGGTCGAGCGGTACTGGCCCTGGAACAGGTCGACGATGACCGAGTCGTTCCTGCTGCGGTACTGCTCCCAGCACGTCTTGGCGAGCTCGACGAGCTCCTTGTCGCCGCCGCCCTCCCAGTCGGGCGCCTCGGTCGCCGGCTTGACCTTGATCCGGTTCAGGTCCTCGTGCGTGCCGTCGAGCAGGAACGCGAGCAGCTCCTGCGAGTCCTGCTGGCCGTAGCCGCTGAACTGCGGCGCGAAGCGCGCGAGCGCCTGCTTGAACTCGCGCGGCGCGACCGCCGAGCCCGAGCCGTGCCACAGACGCTCGATGAGCTGGCCGAACGCCTCGGCGACCTGGCCGCGCATCCCGAGCGGGTTGTCGCGGTTGAGCTCGTTGTGGTAGACGCCGGCTGCGAGCGGGAGAGGCTACGAGTCAGCAAGGGGGTGCGAGAGCGAGAGGAGGGAGGGGCGAGGGAGAGAAAGCGAGGGAGCGGGGACGCACAGAGGAAGTACTCCTGGAGCTCCTTCGTGTTGCTCATGCACTGTATGGCCGAGTTCATGAAGCACGTGCTGCGAGCGGGCGCTCCAGGACGCATCAGCACTGCCCCAGAGGAGGGAGGCTCGAGGACGGTGGGGAAGCGGAGAGCGGCGCGCGACTCACTTGCCGAGGTTCTGCAGCCCGACGAGCCCGCGCTGGCCCTTGACCGGCGCCGTCCTGCTCCTCGTGAGCGCGCCCGTGAGCTTGTCCATGATGCCGCCGCCGTGGTGGTGCCCGTGCTTGGGCGCGCTCGAGCCCGAGCCCGAAGGCGCGGGCGCGGGGGGCGCGGGCGGCGCGCCGCCGGGCGTCTTGCCCTTGTGCAGGCCGCTCGACCACCCGCCCGAGAACAGGCCGCCGTGCTTCTTGCCGCCGGCGCCGTTCGCCGCCGCCGCCGACGACGACGACGACGCCGCCGCGGCGCCGGGGAGGCCAAGGTGCTGCGCGTCGTCGGCGGCCTCGGGCGCTCGCGCGTCGTCGTCCTCGGCAGCGTGCAGCTGGGCGAGGACGGCCTCGGCGTCGACGGCCCACTCGCGCTGCTCGCTCTGGACCTCGAGCGCGAGGCGCGTCTCCTCGTCGGCGAGCATGGCGTCGGTCAGGGTCGCGTCGAGGCCCGTCTTCTCGGGCGCGAGGAGGTCGACGCCCGACTCGGCGAGCTTGTCGGCAAAGATGAAGGCCGGGCCCGACGTGGTCGAGGTCGAGTCGGCCGCGGGCGGGAGGCGCCAGAGGCGGCAGGGGCGCGAGGGGTCGAGGGAGAAGGCCTCGAGGGCGGCGGCGAGGAGGGCCGAGAAGGGCGTCGACGACACGAGCTGGATCGAGGGCGGGTGCTCGAGGGTCGGGACCGAGACGGGCGCCGAGTCGGACGACGACGAGGGGAGGAGGAGGAACAGGGTGAACGAGGGCGGGTACAGCTCGATCGACTCGGACCCGTGCCCGGCCGTCGCGATCACCTCGCGCTCAAACTCGGGGCCGGCGCACCCGTACCAGTCGCACAGGTAGCGCCAGGCGGGGACGGGCACGACCTCGACGTCGACGCCGACCGTGAGGGGCTTGCGCAGGCTCGCGCCGTCGTCGGCGACGAGGTCCGAGTTGTCGATCGGGCCGACCTGCTCGGGCGTGAGCGTGGGGTCGTCGGCCTTGGTCGCGGCGACGCCCGAGCACGCCGTGCGCCAGCGGCGGAACCACGCGCGCGAGACGAGGTACCACTGGTCGCCGGCCTCGAGGGGCGAGCGCATGTCGCCCTCGACCATCATGAGCTGGTTGCGCGGGTCGATGCCGTTGTACGACGCCGTCGACGTCGCGGCGGCGTGGTCCCACGACGGCGGGAGGTGCTCGTCGTCCTCGCCCTGGGCGTCGGCGTCGGCGTCGTCGTCGTCGGCGCCCGTGTCGCTCGGGGGCGCGCCGCCGTACGCGGGCGGGAGGTCGGCGTCGCTGGGCGGGGTGAGGAGTGCGGACGGGTGCTGCTGCTGCTGAGGGGGTGCCGTCAGGGTCGAGTCGGGGTCGTGGTCGTCGGGGGTCGGGGTCGAGGCGATGTGGAGGCGCGATGCGCCGATGGAGCCCTCGTGGTCGGAGCTCATGAGGTCCTCGGAGTTTGCGCGCTTGATGGCCGACGGCGTGGGTGCGGGCGACGAGAGGGGCCGCTTGAGGGACGAGACGGGCGAGCGAGGGCGAGACGACGACGACGAGGAGCGAGGGTGGTCCGGCGGCGACATGGGGGTGGGTGCAGTGCGCTCTGCTGTGCTGACCGAGGTGCGCAGGCTCAAGCCTCAGGAGAAGCGAGCTGTGGGTGGAGGAGGAGAGAGCCGGCGACGACGAGGCGAACGAGATGAAGAACCCGAGCCTCGCCCCTCTGCTCCAGCTCTCCACCACGCTCTAGCTCCAGTCTGAGCAGCTGAACGCACTCCTCGGCTGTACTCGCCGCCACCCAGCACCCCGTCGAACCAGCAGAGACGGCGGCCGGGTTCCTCTTCCTCGTCACCGCCTCCTCGACTCTCCCCGCACCCCGCCGCCGGCCATGGACGGGCTCGACATCCCGCCAGTCACGAAAGCCTACCTCATGTGCGCCCACTCTCTCTGCCACCCGACTCGCGAGCTCGAGCTGACCTCCTTTCCCCCCTCCTCCGCCTCCTCGTCGTCTCGACCTCGGGTCCGGCAGCGGGGCAGTGGGGACAAGCGTCGCCGTCGTGCGTCCTCCTCTCGCCCTCTCCCCTCTCGTACATAGCTGACACTGCACCCGCGCGCACGCAGCAATGCGGCTTCGTGACGCCGCTCCAGCTCTACTTCACCTGGCGCACCGCCGTCGACCACGGCCAGCTGTGGCGCCTCGTCACCTGCTTCCTCTACTGGGGCCCGCTCGGCCTCGACTTCTTCTTCCACCTCTTCTTCTTGTGCGTCCACCTCTTCTTGTCGGCGAGCGGGTCTGGGTGCGCGGAAAGGGGCTGACTCGGACCCCTCCTCCCGTCCCTTGCAGCATGCGCTACTCCAAGATGCTCGAAGAGTCGGCGTTCCACGGGCGCAGGGCCGACTACATGTGGCTTCTCATCGTCAGCTGCACCCTCCTCCTCGTGCGTCCCGCCTCCACCACTGTGTCCCCTCTCGCCCCTTCGCCGTCTGACTCTCGCTCCCCCGCGCGCAGATCCTCAGCCCGCTCTCGACCTCTCCCTTCCTCTCCTCGCCTCTCTCCTTCACTGTGCGTCCTCGTGTCCCCCTCTCGAGGCAACTCCCCGAGCGAGACTGACGAGAATCCCTTCCTCGCTCCCCCTCTCCCCTCCCCTCCCCTCCCTCCCTCACAGCTCGTTTACCTCTGGTCGCGCCTCAACCCGCTCGTGCGCCTCTCGCTCTTCGGCATCATCACCATCACGGCGCCCTACCTCCCCTACGCCCTGTGCCTCTTCTCCTGGGCCCTCTCGGGCGGCGGCGGGCCTGGCTCCGGGCGTGGCTGGGGCCTCGGCGTCATCGTCAGTGACTTGCTCGGGATCGCGGCCGGGCATTGGTGGTGCGTCCTGCGTTTTCTCTCTCGATGTGCAACGGGCGCGCGCTGCGAGCGCCCCGTCGGCTCGACGGCCGGCGGGAACTCGCTGTCTTGCCCTTGCGCTCAGCGGGAGCTGACGGACTCGCACTCGCGCGCGCAGGTACTTCTGGACCGAGATCTGGAAGAGGGAGCGCGCGTCGGGCGGGCGCAACTGGCTCGAGACGCCGCGCATCCTGTGCGTCCCTCGTCCTCTCCCTCCTCTCGCACTGCGCACTCCCTGACCCACTCCTCCCTCCATCTGCCACTCGCCCCTCGACCTCGTCCTCGCGTCCGCAGCGTCAAGCTCCTCGACCCGCCCGCGCGCCTCGAGGAGCTCGAGGCGGCCGACCGCGCGCGCGCCGACCTGGTGCGGCAGCACGACGCGGACCGCGCGGCGGGCGCCATGACGGGCGTGAGGGCGGCGGCGGCGGGGAGAGGGGCCGTTGCTGCATGAGCAGGGTGCTGTGCAACGTCGACGGAGCTTTTGCTTGCGAGATGGTGCGCTCAGGCCGTGTTGGGCAGAGGACGACAGAGGTGCCGCGGCTTCGTCTTTCTCCTGGAGGCGCACCTCGGCTTGCCCGAGGGCTTCTCGTCGCTTTGCGGTGGACAGCACGCTCGGGTTTGAGCGCGCCCCATGCCGTGTCGCGGTCCCTGAAGGATGATCACGGCGCGAGCCAATTGCGGCGCTTCATCAGTAGCTCGTCTCCCCCACTTCACAGCGCTTGTCCACCCCCTTTGCTCTGCACTCCAACCACCTACACAGACAGCCAGCACTCGACTGCTCGACACACACCCTGCGCTTTCGAGCGCAGGCCCGCCCAGCGCCCTCTCGCACCCTCTCCCCCCTTCCTCGCCGCCTCGCCTCGCCTCGCCGCCCCGCAACCCCGTCGCCCGACCCACCTCGCGCCAGCGCACCGCCGCCGCCGCCGCCGCCGCCGCCTCACGATGGCCGCCGCCGCGAGCGACACCTACTGGGTCCCGCTCGGCGTCAAGCGGCCCGGCATGATCGCCGCCGCGTCGTGCGCGACCGTGTCGCTCGTCTTCATCTCGGCGCTCCTCACGTACGTCGCCGCGCTCCTGTGGCGGCACCGGCGCGCGAGGAGGGAGCACGCGCGCGTCGAGAGCGAGTCGAGGGCGATCCGGTTCTTGGCGTCGTCGCACGGCGTCGCTTTCGTGAGCTTGCTCGCCGGCGGTGCGTCCGCTCTTCCTTCCTCCCGCCGCTCTTCTCGGCGCTCGACTGCGCCATCCGGCGACCTGGAGCTGACGACGAGCTCTGCGCAGACCTCCTTCAAGCCCTCGGGTTCAGCCTCACGTACCACGTCCGTCCCGCCCCTCCTCGAGTCGAGCGGGCGACCAGCTCGTGCGCTTCAAGCTGACGCACTTCCGCCTCCTGCAGTGGCTCGCACTCGGCGCCGTACCCGCACCAGCCCACCCGACCGCGCTCTGCACCGCCCAGGCCGTCCTCATCCAGGTCGGCGACATCGGCAGCGCCTTCTCGGCCCTCATCATCGCCGCCAACCTGTTCTCGATCCTCGTGCTCAAGCGCACCGCCTCGATCACCGTCCTCCTCTCGGCCATCGCGTTCGCGTGGGTCTGCTCGGGCGTCCTCGCAGGCGTCGGGCCGGCCGCGTTTCCTCCTCGACCGGGTCGGCTCCCGTTCTACGGGCCCGCCGGCGGCTGGTGCTGGATCGGCGCCGACAACCAGACCGAGCGCCTCACGCTCCACTACCTCTTCGTCTTCGTCGTCGCCCTCTCGACCTTCCTCCTGTACTCGGCCATCGCGCTGCGCATCTGGTGGCGCCGCCGACAGCTCGGGACCGACGCGACCCTGAGCGGCGGCACGACCAACGTGGCCAAGATCATGCTCATCTACCCGGCCGTGTACGTCGCGACGATTCTGCCCATCTCGGTGTACCGCTGTGCGGCGATGGCCGGGCACGTGTGGCCGATCCAGTTCGCGCTCGCCGGCGGCGCCGTCTTCACCCTGTCGGGCGCGGCCAACTGCACGGTGTACGCCCTCACGAGGCACATCGTGTCGTTCGACGGCCTCGGCGAGGCCCTCAGGAGAGGCAGCGGCAGCGGGTCTTTCGGTCGCTGTGCGTCTCTCTCCCTCCTCTCCCTCCTGCGCTCGTCGAGTCGGGCCGGTCGACTGACAGCTCTTTCTCCCCTCCTTCCCCTCCATCTTCCTCGCCCATCTCTACGGCCGCACACACCAACTCGTTTTCCTCCCTCGCGCAGCTTTCGACGTCCGCCGCCTCTCCGTCTTTACGACGCACCGACCCTCCCTCGATCCCTCCCAGCACTCGCTCGAGCCGCCTCGCCCCTCCCGCTTCGCCCGCCTGCGCGCCCTCTTCCACAAGCGCGACGACCCCAACTCGTCCGCCGACTCGAGCCCGACCCTCGCCGGCGCCGTCGTCATCAAGGTCGAGACGGACGTGGCCGACCCGCACGCGCGCGCCGCGGGCGACTCGGCCTCGCCGCGCCTCGGCGAGTACACGACCGTGCAGTGGGGCGTGCCGGGCGGCGCAGCGATGCCGAGGCGGCCGAGCGTCGCGGTGAGCCCGCTCGAGGGCCGCCCTTTCGCGCGGCTCGACCCGGTCGCGCGCAGGAGGCGGGACAGCGAGCACGAGAAGGACGTCGAGCTCGCGCAGGAGCTCAAGGACACGGGCGAGATCGAGCAGATCGAGGAGGAGGACAGCGAGCGGGAGCAGAGGATGCGGCAGCGGGAACCGGCTTAGCGGTACAGGTCCGTGCGAGCCGCCGAGAGGGGGGGCCGGCCCACTTGATGTAGACGTGCTCGATATGTATTTAGCCACGACAAGCTTACTCTCTCGTTCGTCCCTCTCTCGAGAGAGCGAGTCCAAGGAGCACTGCCACGACGCTCTTTTGCAAGTCGAGCTCTACACCCACCGCTTGCTGTTCGCCTTCGGCTCGGGGAACTCGTCCCTGCGCTCTCCTCCCGACGCGGTGCCCTCCTTCTTGGCGTTGGCCTCGGCCGTCGCAGCGCCGGCGGCGACCTGCGCCGCGGCCGGGTCGAGCAGGTGCTTGATCGCCTTGTCGTCGAGGACGGCCTGGGCCGGGACGGCGAGCGGGAGCTCGTCGATCTTGGGCGTGGGCGCGGTCGCGACGATGCGGGGCGTAGGTGCGGGTGCGCTGGAAGAGGAGGTGGAAGAGGGCGAAGAGGTGGAGGGAAGGGGAGAGGGAGCGGGCGTCGCGGTCGGGGTGACGGGCGCCGCGGCGGACGCGTCCGGGAGCGACTCGGCGACGGGCCCAGGGACGGCGACGGCCTGCTCGGGCGCGGCGGTGGCAGCCGGCGCAGGGGCGGCGACGGGCGCCTCGGCCGTCTCGCCCGCGACGGGCACCTTCTCGACGCCGGCGAGCTCCTTGAGGAGCGACTCGAGCTCGCTCTTGGCCTCGGACAGGCCCTTGTGGAACTCGTCCTCGCTCGCCGGCGCCGCAGCGGCGCCGCCCTTGTTGCCCTCGGCGAGGCCGTCGGCCTTGTCGCTGACGGCGGCGGCGGACGCCGGGACCGCCTTCTTGACGCGAGCGGTGCCGACGACGTCCTTCCACGCCTTGCCCTCGGCCTTGAGGAGCTCGGCGAGCTCATCCTTGATGCGGCGCGGGAGCCCGACGCCGCCGTAGACGAACCCGGTGTAGAGCTGGACGAGGCTCGCGCCGGCCTTGGCAAAGTCGAGCGCGTCCTGGCCGGTCGAGATGCCGCCGCACCCGACGAGCGGGATCTTGCCGTCCGTCTGCTCGTACAGGGCCGAGAGGGCGCGCAGCGCGAGCTGCTTGACCGGCGGGCCCGAGAGGCCGCCCGTCTCGGCGAGCGTCGGCGACGAGCCGGCCGAGGCCGGGCGCGAGATGGTCGTGTTCGAGACGATGACGCCGTCGATGCCCGAGTGGGTCGCGGCGTACGCAATGTCCGACACCTGCTCGTCGTCGAGGTCGGGCGCAACCTTGACGAGGACGGGCGGCTTGACGTTGCCCGGGAGGAGGTCGCGCGCCTTGACGACGCCCTCGAGGAGCTCGCTCAGCATGCCCTTGCGCTGCAGGTTGCGCAGGCCCGGCGTGTTGGGCGACGACACGTTGACGACGAGGACGTCGGCGTACGGGCCGAGCGACTCGACGCCCCGGACAAAGTCGGAGATCGAGTCCGGGTCGCTCGCCTTGTTCTTGCCGAGGTTGATGCCGAGCACCTTGCCCGGCGTGAGGCTGCGCGGCATGTCGACGGCGTCGGCCGGCGCGGCGCCTGCGCCGTCCTGCGACGCGAGGTAGGCGCGCACCGGGTCAAAGTGGTCCATGGCGGCCTGCGTCTCGGGCGTGGCGGGGAAGAGCGAGGGCGGGAGGAGGTTGGCGTAGCGGTTGACGAAGCCGATGATGCGTTGGCGCAGGCGCGCGAGGGCGGCGTCGTGGCCCTCCGAGTTGAACCCGTAGCGGTTGATGACCGACTCGGTCTCGGGGACGCGGAACACGCGCGGCTTGGGGTTGCCCGGCTGCGGCTCGGGCGTGATGCTGCCGACCTCGACGTAGCCGAACCCGAGGTTGAACAGGCCGTCGATGGCCTCTGCGTGCTTGTCGAAGCCGGCCGAGATGCCAAGCGGGTTGTCGAACTTCTTGCCCCAGACCTGCGAGCGGCGAGGGTGCATGTCAGCGTCTCGGCCACGTCCCTCACGGCGAGATAAAGAGAGAGGAGAGCGCACCTCGAGAGAGAGGCGCTCGTCGTCGGTGCCGCAGTCGACCGGGCCCATGTTCTGCGCGAGGAGCTTGACGGCGATCTCGTGCGCGAGCTCCGGGTCGTCCTTGGTGAGCGCCATGAAGGCCGGCTGCACGATCCAGCTGTTGCAGGAGGAGGCAACGTCAGGTCTCGGTTCGTCGCAGCGAGGAGAACGAGCGAGAGAGGGAGAGGGAGCGCACCGGTGGACGCCCGCGCGCGAGTCGTAGGCATAGACGAGGAACGCGCCGGTGCCGAGGAATAAGGCCGACGAAAGGAGGAGCGACCGCAAGCGCCTGCCGAACCCTGGCCCGCTGGGCCTGCTCGGGAGGGACGGCACCGCAGGTGGTGCGGGCGGCTTGGGCGGCGACGGCGGCGGCGGCGGCGGCGGTGCGGGCTTGGCGACCGGTGCGGCGACATCAGTTGCGGGTCGGGTAGGGTCTGGCGCCGCCGGGTAGGGTCCAGGGGCGGTGGCCGGCGGCGGGAGAGCGGTCGTCTCGGGCGGGGGGAGGGGAGGAGCGACGACGACGGGCTCGGGTCGGGGCAGGGGCGGCAGGGGCTGCGTCGACTGGTGCCGCAGCGACAGCAGAGTGCGCGGCGGAAGCGCTCGCCGTGCGCCGAGTCGCAGCATGGTGATGCGGGTCCAGAGTGCGAGGGCGAGGCGACGCACCCGCTCGACCTCGATCTCGTCGCGCCGACTCGCGCCTCCCCTCGGGCTCGCCCTCGTCCTCCCGCTCGCGCGCGGCAGCTCGCTCTTGCTCCTCACTTCGACGGGCGGCTTTGCGGCGCCCTCTCTGGTCAGACAGAGGGTCCCTTCCTGAACCGCACCAAGATCACCACGGCCCGCCTGTCGCACCACGCACTCGGCCAGCGTCCAACAGCTGCGCCGGGAGCTCGGCGACGGGGGCCGACATTATTTCAGCTCAGCAGCGCATAGATGGAGCGAGGGCTCGGTCGAGCAGGTCCGCAATGCACTGTTCCTTGTCACTCCTGACCTTGTCCTGTCTGTCCGCGCACGAGAGCGCTTCGTGGGAGAGCTGATCGCTTCTCGCTTCACCCTCCACCCCTCTCCGCGAGCTGAGCAGCTCTCTCTCTCTCGCTCGAGCGTCCCGCTGTCCTGCTGCTCGTGCATGTAGGGATGATCGCGAGAGTCTAGCGCTACAGGAAAGGCACAGCGGAGGAGCTACAAGAACGAGGGGGAGAAGAGAGAGGGAAGCGCTGCTCGTGCGAGCACTCAAGCCCGCTGTCTGACGGCGCTAGAGAGGGCGACCAAGCTGCCTTTGACCATGGGCATGCGCGCCGCCTCGACGACGGCGTCGTGCCCGGCGCACGCGTCGCCGGACGACAGCCCGAGGCCAAAGCTCTCCGAGAGCGCGAACGGGTGCGCCGACGCCTCCTCGGCGGCGAGGTCGACCTGCGGCCGCGCAACAGCGACGCCGTCGTGCTCGTGCTCGTGCCTGTCGGCGCCGCCGAGCGAGACGAGGTGCCGCAGCTTGGGGCTCGGCGAGGTCGAGCGCGACGACGAGGCGGACCATGCCGACACCGAGTCGCGGTCCGACACGAGCGACGGCGCGACCGACTCTGCGAGCGACGCCGCGTCGTCGAGCGACGCCGAGTGCGAGTGGGACCCGCCGATGCCGCCGTTGCGCGTCGAGACGGACGACGACGAGTGCGAGCGCATGAGGGGCGAGGGGTCGACCGGGAACGAGTCGGCCGGCGGCGACTGGCCGCACCGCATGCGCGGCGACGTCTCTGCCGAGACGGTCGTCGCCGAGCGCGACACGAGCGTCGAGAACGAGAACGCACCGAACGACGGCAGCGACGGCGTCGTCGACGACGAGGCGCGGTTCGCCGGGTCGAACAGGGTCGAGCCCGACGCGTTCGACGCCGTCGACTCCTTGCGCGACATGGTGCACGGCGTGCCGGCCTCGCGGCTCGGGAGCGAGAACGACAGGCGCGGGATCGACCACCGGGACGAGCGGCGCGGCGCCGCCGCGCTCGCGATGTGCGCCGTCGACGGCGTCGCGTCGCCGAGGGCGTCGACCGCCTCGTCGGTCGGGAGCGGCGGCAGCGACATGCCGAGCCCGTGGCTCGGCTCGCCGCGCGAGTCGGACGACGTGACGTAGGCGCGCAGGGCGGCGAGGCAGGCCTCGCTCGCGCGGCGGCCCTCCTCGGCCTCGACGAGCTGGATCTTGAGGCCCTCGAGCTGCAGGCGCAGGTCGGCGAGCTGCTCGTCGGTCGCGTCGTGCGAGTCGCCGCTGCTCGACCATGCGCCGCACGACTCAGCCACCGACGAGCGCCGGGACCACGCCTCGAACACGGCGAGCGACTGCTTGCGCCCGAGCAGGTTCAGGTTGGCCGAGATGGGCGACTCGCCGTCCGACGCCGCGCCGTCGCCGCCGTTGCGGCCCAGGCCCGAGAGCGAGACGGTGCTGAGCCGCCGCCCGAACCGCCGCTCGAGGTCGCGCTCGAACTCGCCCGCCTGAACAAAGTCGGGCAGGCCCGACACGGCCGAGCTGCGGCGCGACGCAATCTTGGTCGAGTGCACGCCGAGGCGCAGCTCGCGCAGGCGGCCCATGCGCTGCGCGTCGTCGTCGTCCTGCGGCGCGACGGCGATGCTCGCCGACCCGCGGCGGTGCGCGTACCGCGCGAGCGAGGTGGGCGTCGCGGCGCGCAGGAGGCTGTTGGGCGTGTCGGCGCGCGACTCGAGGCCGAAGCCGAGGCCGGCGAGCGTCGGCGCCTGCTCGTCGACGGGCGTCGAGGGGCTGTCGACCGGCGAGCCCGAGATGGCGCCGAGGCCGAGCGACGACCGGCGTCGGGGCAGGTTGCGGTCCGTGCCGAGGAGCGAGCCTCGCCGGGGCGGGAACGAGTAGTCGACGTCGATCGAGCCGCGGCGCGAGGCAGGCGACGCCTCGTTCGAGCGCTTGTTGGCCTCGAGCTGGAGGCGCATGACGGCGCGGCGCGACTCCTCGACCATCGCGCGCAGCGTCGTCACCTTCTCCTCGTCGGCGCGACGCTGCGCCTCGAGCGCCGACACGCGCTGCTTCTCGGCCTCGAGCTGGCCGGCGAGGTGGGCGAGCGACGCTCGCAGGAGCGCGACCTCGCCGGCGTAGTCGTCGGTGCTCGGGCTTGCCGGCGCAAAGGCGTGTGCACCGTGCTGGACGTGGAGAGGTTGCGAGTGGACGTCGGCCATGTTCGAGAGGAGGAAGGGTCGAGCGCGAGGAGGGAGGATGAGAAGGTCGAGGAGCGTGCGCTGTAACGTCGAGCAGGGTCAGCGTTGGTCGTCTTGAGGCGGCGAAGGGTGGGCTCGACGCACCTGGATGGGGGTCGACGAGGTGCAGAACGAGAGAGGGCGTCGAGACCTAGTCGTGAGCCGCGCTGCGGAGGACGAGTCGGTCGAGAAGGTCGATAGGTCGAAAGCGAGGGGGTGAACGCCGTGTGACGGACGACGGTGTGGTGCTGGGTGGAGCTGGTCGGTCGGTGCGGTGGACCGGTGCGGTTGAACGAGTCGGCGACGGCGACGAGGAGTGAAGGTCGGTGGGTCGGGGCGGTCAACGCTCTCGACGAGGGGGAGGGGAAGGCGAGCTGGAGGTTAGAGAGGAGCGGAAGGAAGAGGACGACGCGGTGCGCCTGCGCCGTGTCCGAGGTCGAGCAGGTCCCGACGAGATCGCGGGAGAGGAACAAGGACGAGGGCGAGCGTGCCCTTCCGGATCCGGTTGACGCCACGCGCCGAAGTTGGGTTGTCTCGAGAGCAGATCGCCCCTCGCTGCGAGCGCAACAGGCAGGACACGTCAGTCTCAGCAGGTCTCGGGGCGAGGCGAGCGAGAGAGGGCAAACGCACCCGGTCGTCCTTCTTCCTGCTCCGGCCGCCGACACAGAGCCCAGAGCGCCTCGCCGCGCCGGACCGCCCGCCGAGGTTCGCCCACGCGTGCACAAGGACGCAAAGGCCGACCCACGTCGCGTGCGCCGCCTGCGCGTCCCTGCCCGGGACTCCCTCGAGCCCGCCCGGCAGCGCCGCTCCTCGACGACGACGACGCGAGCGCCGAGCCGACAAAGGTACGCACGCGCTTGCGCGACGCAAGGCTTGTCCAGCATGCCCTCGACCGAGCAAGAAGCCCGCCCAGCCTTGTCCCCATGCCGCGAGTCGAGCGCCAGCCCGTCAAACGCTCGCCGCCCAAGACGCCGCCGTTGGACCGCCAGACCTGCGGTGCAGTGCACTCGCCGAAGCTACAGGGCTCGTGCAGCTCTGTCGCAAGGCGCAGGCGGTCGTGCGAGCCCAGCTCGAAGCGTGGTGGTGAGGATGACGGCGGCCGACGAAGCGGCCCAGCGATGAAGCGAGGGGGGTGCTTGCGGCTGGCGCGAGGGCACGCGCGCTGCTGCTGCTAGCCGTGCACGCAGCCAGAGCAAGCTCAGCTGCTGCTTGCTCGAGGTGGTCGAGCGAGACGAACGCTCCTGCTTCGCTGAGTCGGCGGCGCTCCACCGCCTCGCCTCGCTCGCTCAGCTCGAACCCTCGCTCTCGCTCTGCCAGCTCGAGCCGGCCCTTACAGCGACCTCAAGCACCCCCACGAGCGAGCTAGCCACTCCTCGCCCCGCCCCACCGCCTCGCCGCCGCGTAACTCGCCCCTCCTCCTCCGCCTCTTTCAACTCTCCTCCCGCTCATCGCCAGCCATGCCCTCCCGCAAGCAGAAGAACCCGGTCCACAAGTCGGCCGTCAAGGGCCCCGCCACGCAGGCCAAGTACCAGCAGAAGGGCGGCAAGAAGCCGGTCAAGCTGAACAAGGACGGCAAGCCCCGCAAGCCGCACCGCTATCGCCCCGGCACGGTCGCCCTGCGCGAGATCCGCCGCTACCAGAAGACGACCGAGCTCCTCATCCGCAAGGCGCCGTGCGTCCATCTCTCCCTCTCCCTGTCGAGCTCGGCGGCGGGACCTGAGCGAGGCGAGCTGACGGTCCTCGCCTCGCCCTGCAGCTTCGTCCGCCTCGTGCGCGAGATCTGCACCAACGAGTTCCAGACGATGCGCTGGCAGGCGTCGGCGCTCGGCGCGCTGCAGGAGGCGGCCGAGGACTGTGCGTCCCTCCTCTCGCTCTCTCGCTCTCGCCGAGGTCGACGCCCTGCGTCCGACGTCGCAGCAGAGCTGACGAGCTGTTCGCTGCACGCAGACCTCGTCGCGCTCTTCGAGGACACGAACCTGTGCGCCATCCACGCCAAGCGCGTCACGGTCCAGCCCAAGGGTGCGTTCCCCTCCTTCTCTCCTCGGCCGTCCTCTCTCGACCTGTGCTGTCGCTGACCCGGCGCCTCTCCTCGCAGACATGCAGCTCGCGCGCCGCCTCCGCGGCGAGACGGCCCGCCACGGGCTGTAGGGCCGACACTTTCCTCCTCTCCCCTCCCTTCCTCCTCCGCTCCCTCGCTTCGTCACCCGCTTTCCTCGCTTGCAGTGCCCCCTTCGCCTTTCCCTACTCTGTGACTAGTCTTCCTCTCCGTACTTTGGCGTCCCTCCCTCTCTCGCAGCTTTGCAACTCGCGCTTTGACCCTCACCTTGTCGGCCTCGAGAGAGCGAGTGCGAGATGTCCTTGTCGGGGCCGCAAGACAGCACCTCTCTCGAACTCGAAAGCTTGCGCGCGACAAGCAACATGTAGTGCACACAGAGTCTGAACAAATCTTCGAGAGCCCAACCAAGCAGTGTCCCTTCCCCTCCTCGCACGCGCTCACGCCCGCCTCGCCGTCCAGAACACGTCGTCCTGCTGCTCCGTCGCCGAGCTCTGCCGCTCGCGCAGCACCGCCTTTGCCTTGCCCTTGCCCTCGGCCCGTCGCGACGACGCCGGCACCGCCGTCTCGTCCGCCGCCGCCTCGAGCAGCTCGAGCACCGACAAGCGCGGCCTCGTGCGCGGCCTACGCCCCTCGCGCGCGCCGCTCCTCGCCGCTCCCTCCCCGGCCTCGACGTCAACCGCGTCGTTGTCCTCGAGCCCGCCGCCGAGCACGCGCGCCCCGCCAAACGGCGACGAGCTCCCGCCCGGGCTCGAGAACGCCTCGCCGGCGAGCCGCGCGCCGTACGATTCCTGCGCCGCGCCGGCCGAGCCGAGGTCGAGCGGCTGCGCGGGCGGGAGCGCGTCGCGCATCCAGGGGATCGTTACCGGGCGCGCGCGCGGGTCGTCGCTCCAGACCCAGTCGGCGCGCTCGGCGGCGTGCGCGGGAGCGTCGGCGTTGGCGCCGTCGTAGTCGAGGAGGCGCAGGTACTCGTCGTGCGCGAACCAGCGCAGGGTGCGAAGGGTCGGGACGTGAGGGAAGAGGCGGTGCTTGACGAGGGGGAAGATGTGGCAGCGCGTCGAGGGGAAGTCGAGGTCGGCGTACTGCAAAGCGCGAGAGGAGGACGTCAGGCGCAGGGCGAGGCCGGAAGAGCGAGAGGGGACGCACAGGAGTGTAGTTCCAGGTGAACGAGCGCAGGTTGAGGAAGCGCTTGAGGTGCTCGGCGTACGAGGCGAGCGAGCCCGGCCACCAGGCGAGGCACTCCGAGTCGAGCGCGACGCCGAGCTCGTCGAGGTCGGGCATCGCCTCGTGAACCTCGCCGAAGACCGACGGACCAAAGTCGCGCGAGCTCCAGATGAAGATGGCGAAGTGGCGAAGCTGGGGGAGGAGGGCGAAGGTCGGGAGGAGGGTCGAGCGGACGTCGGTGAGGAGGAAGGGCTCGACGAGGCGGAGGGAGCGGAGAGGGAGGAAGGGAGGGGGCGACAGGCTGCGGAGAACCTGTGCGAGCAAGCGTGACGAGTCAGTGCGTGCGCGCAGGGTA
>Ga0308169_10002021_pt1 | contig 21950 bp, 38 predicted proteins | sample PhyBR1_2_FD_202139 | JGI IMG/M metagenome (GOLD analysis project Ga0308169, IMG submission 202139) | Phyllosphere microbial communities from UC Gill Tract Community Farm, Albany, California, United States - DLSLSB.R1 | ecosystem: Host-associated > Plants > Phyllosphere > Unclassified | place...
CGCCCCTGCCATCTGGCAAGCACAGAGTCGCCGTCATCGGCTCGGGGTCATGGGGATCAGCGCTCGCCAAGATCGCCGCCGAGAACGTCGCGAAGCGACCAAACGAGTTCCACCGAGAGGTGCGAATGTGGGTGCGGGAGAAGCACGTGGGTATCGTCATCTTGCAGCCTGCCTGCCAGCCTTGGAAGCGTCGCTGACCATACAGGTCAACGGCAAGAAGCTCACCGACATCATCAACCGAACACACCAGAACTCGCGATACCTGCCCGACATCACATTGCCTAAGAACCTTGTGGCCGTCCCTCACCTGAAGGACGTCGTCAAGGACGCCACGCTGCTGGTCTTCGTTACGCCGCACCAGTTCCTCCACACCGTGTTGCACGAGTTCCAGCGAACAAACGCCATCTACCCGGGCGCTCGAGCCGTGACGGCCATCAAGGGTGTCCAGGTCGATGGAACCGACATTCAGACGTTTGCCTCGTTGATCGAGGGCAAGCTCGGCACGCCGACTTCTGCTCTGTCCGGTGCCAACATCGCTTTGGAGGGTGAGTTGGCGTTGTGAAACGATGTTCCGAGATATGAGCTAATGCACAGTTGCCAAGGGCCAATTCTGCGAAACGACCATCGGGACGCCCTCGCCCGTCGACGCCGAGCTCTGGGCCGCCGTCTTCCACTCTCCCTCTGTCTTCCACGTTTCGACTGTGCCCGACGTTGCGGGTGTCTCGCTGTCCGGCGCCTTGAAGAACATCGTCGCTCTCGCCGCTGGATTCGTGGATGGTCTCGGCCTCGGTGGAAACACGAAAGCCGCCATCCTTCGAATCGGTCTTCAGGAGATGCGCGGATTCTGCCTCGAGTTCTTCGAGGGATCCAAGGCCGACACCTTCACGAACGAGTCTGCCGGTATTGCCGACCTGATCACGACGTGCTACGGAGGCCGAAACCGGAAGTGCGCCGAGGAGTTCGCCAAGACCGGCAAGTCCTTCCCCGAGCTCGAGCAGAAGCTGTTGAACGGCCAAAAGCTCCAGGGAACGGCTACCGCCGAGGAGGTCAACAACTTCCTGGTCGCTCGGCGCCGAGCCCACGCCTACCCCTTGTTCGAGAAGGTGTACAAGATCGCGTTCCAGGGCATGAATGTCAAGGAGATTGCCACCGGATGGTAATACTCGCAATGGCAGGAGGGAGGTGGAGAGGTGGAGCGGACGGGGAGAGGAAGGAGTCGCCATTGTGCACACTGTATGATTAGTATCCTCTTATCATATCTCGAAATCCCTTTCTTGCAGCATAGATTTCAACTTAGATTCAACAAAACGCAAATGCATGAACCGTGAACGGTGCAACGATGGTACAATTGGGACTACATTGCTCTTTGACATCTACTCTCGTGCTGCTGCGACATATACCCGCCGAGAGTTCACTCCAGGTCATCGGGGGAAATGTGCTTCCCTGTGGACTGCTGTCAGCGACCGGTGAAGGGTCACACGGAGCGTAGGTCGGTGGCAAGTGCTGGGTTGCGTCACCTGGAGGCTCACTCCGACCATCAGGGCAGCAGGTGGTTCCGACAAACAGGCAATCACTCACATTGAACGTCTGCGCAGTGCGAGCCGCTACGGAGGCCCAGTCGTCACCGACTTTCGGTTCCACAGTGGGCTTGTCATCCCGCAAGGATACATCTGGTCGGCGGTCTAATGTCAGGTAGGAGCCCTTAGCTCCAGCGGGCTGACCCGCCTAAGTCATCTGGGATCTTTGCTTCCAGCGAGGGCGAGCTGGACGGGAAGGCGTTGGGCGTCTCATACCCTTTCAAGTTGGAGTTGGCGTCCATGATGTATGTTGCTGGTCCCGGTTAAAACGGCAACGGAAAGATGATAGATATGAGGATGCGGCGATTCCTATGCTGGCCTTGTAGCTTTATGTAGCCGACAGGCTCAACCCTGAACCCGTCTGACGCCGTGCGAACGTCCACCTGACCATCCCGTGACATGTTGCTGTGTTGCGTGAATTCGCCGCTCTGACGAGGCGCAGCTTTACTCAAGGAGCTCACCGGGCCGAGTCGTTTGCAGTAGGTCAGCAAGAACCGGCCGACCTCGAGGCCGCACCGTGACGTCAAGTACAGCTTCGCCATCATCTGACAGATGCACCCTTCGGCTTGAGTGGGCAAGTGTGCTGGCCACTTACTTCGTTCGCACTGTCTTCGCCACTGACAGCTCAATGCATGCCGTCTAAGCGGATGTAAAATCCTGCTTGTTCGTATCCGCTCATCGCTCATCCACGATGCACGATGCATGATGCATGATGCGCACGCCATGTGATACGATAGGTTCAGTCAGCACTGCGTAACGACAGCCCCGCTATGCAGGTCGCGCTACATGATACCGGGCAGGTCTCGTAACTTTTGGTGCCTGTGACGCCGCCCGACCAGTCTCGCACTCTGACCTTCCGCGCCTAGGTTGATTCCCACCCGACCAGCGACCCGTATGCGCTTCGCCCCGGCAGCACTCACGCGCTCCATCGGCCTCTCGTACATCTTTTGCATTCCGCCATGCACGTTTACCCTCAGCTGCGTATAGCTTGCCAGCGCGGCACGCATATGGATTGGGTTGCCCTCTGCAGTCCAGGCCTTGACAGCTGCCCGGTAGATTCGTACGCTGCTTCGACGCCCTGCACGTCACTTTCGGCTTGTCGATCCCTCTTTCTCCTGCGGGATCATATCATAATTTCAACGTTGTCGCTGCCCTATGACGACGTGGATCGGGCATGTTCTCATGCATGGGCCAGTATATATTCTAGGCAACGAGCAAGTCCGCCCACCCCTCGCCCCATAACAGCGAGCTTGAGACATCATGGCCAGATTCAGCGGTCGATCTGATCCCTCCTCTCTGCCCGCCTCCAACCCCGAACGACGAGCTCACCTTCGTTACAAAAACCCCGCGAAATGGCATCTGCGTAAACCCGAGCAGGGCCCAGCGACCCTCGCGCTCAAGAACCGTACGCTGTGCAATACCACCGATTGAGCGGATCACTGATGATTGCAGACTTCATCGCCATGATCGGAGAATACGTCGGGACCGTCTTGTTCATGATCTTCGCTTTGGGGGGAACCAAGTGAGTTGGGCCGCTCTCGCACGATCGGCGAGCGAGGTGACTGACACTCAGCGTCGCCCTCATCCCGAACACCAACGTCACGAGCGCAACGACCCAGGGCCAAGATGGAACCCAAGCCAGCGCTGTGAACACCTCCAACTTGTGCGCAATCCCCCCAGTCTCCGTAGTCCGAGTGATAAAGCTCACGTACAGGCTGTACATTTCCCTCTCGTTCGGCTTTTCGCTCGCTGTCAACGCATGGATCTTCTTCCGGGTCAGCGGTGGGCTCTTCAACCCAGCGGTCTCGCTCGGTATGGTCCTCGTCGGAGCGCTCACCCCTCTGCGAGGCGTGCTCCTGACCTTTAGTCAAATTCTCGGCGGCATCACGGTGAGTCACGGGATATCCTTCACCATGATGTTCTGGGCGGGTCTGATGGGCAGGGCGCAGCGATCATTCAAGCGATAACTCCCGGCACCCTCAACGTCCGGACGACCCTCAGTGGCGGAACCAGTGTCGCCCAAGGCCTCTTCATCGAGATGTTTTTGACGTCCCTGTGGGTGATGAAATTGCGCGCTCGTACTGTCTGGGGCTGACCGGCTAGGCTTATGCTGGCTATCCTGCTGCTTGCCGCCGAGAAGCACAAGGCGACTTTTATCGCTCCTATCGGTATTGGTCTTGCGCTTTTTGTGAGCCTCTCACCCTGCTTACCGGAAGCTAAGACACTAATTACCAGGTGGCCGAGCTGCTCGGAGTTTACTACACTGGTGGATCCCTCAACCCGGCACGAAGTCTAGGTCCCTCCGTCGTCCTGCACACTTTCAGCAGCTACCGTGAGTATCACCTTGTGTTCCGGTTTGACCACGTGCTTATGCCAGACTGGATCTACTGGCTTGGCCCCGCGCTGGGAGCTACAATTGCAGCGGGCTTCTATAAGATGCTTGTGAGTGGCTCGCATATTGTGTGGCTCGTTGAACTGACGCGCAGAAATGGCTGCAATACGAGACGGTCCTTGGCCCCGAGACGGAGGAGAATGAGCCGTCGCGCACTGTCACTACCGCCTCTGGCCGTCCTGTCGACGAGGAGAAGGCCGTCCAGGGAAAGACCCTCGCCGTCACCGGGCCCGGTCTCGGCGACCTCTTGACTGCAGGACCGCAGGATGCGGTGTACGACCTCGAACGCCACCCCGGACCGCTCGAGGAGCGCCTGGAGCGTATCGAGGCCTTGTTGACCCAGCTTGTCCCTAATGCGGTTGCGTCCAGCAGCACAGGCGGTCAGAGAATCTCGACCTCGACCTATGTTGACGATGGCGCGATGACCGGCAAGGCCAACAATGGGATTTACGGTGACGGGCATATTCAGCACCCCGTACCCCCGACCGCGCACACGACCGGCGTCAACGACCACGACCGCCACGCTGACGGCGCCCTCGTCCCCACCAGGGAGAAGCCTCACCAGGACGCCCATGTTCCGTTTGTGAACGGCGTGGCGGGTGCTGGAGAGAAGGAGCACATCGATGCCGTGCGACCCTAGGTCCGCAGGACGACAGGAGGACTGTGGCGAGGGGTGATGGGAAGTGGTTCTCGCGACAAGGGAGGGACAGCCGACGTTTACAGTATCTTGTTTCCTTAATATCATACACATTCACGATTTGCGAGCCGGACGAAACATGTAAAATGACTTGACTTTGTCGTTGTGTAATCCTTGCTTCGAAATCTCGGTTCAGCGAGCATGCCTCCCTTGGCACACCTCCAAGGATAGGCTCGGCGCAGACTGCTCAACGGTTCCCACATTGCAGGGGCGACAAGGCCCGCTCCATGGCCGAATACGTCTGGGTCATATCAATACAACAGCTCGTATAGCTACACTGAAGCTCCGTACGTCAAGCTTCCCAATTACGTCCATACTTCTTGCCCGCAGGCTGGCTGTGCGACGACGGGACGTCGAAGAACCGATGTCCCGCTCGGTCCTTCTCCCGTTCAATCCGCTCGGACCACCCAGCCGCGCTGCTGGGCGTGTCGTCCCAGCTGTTCCCCACTGCTCCACCTTTGCGTTGCGCGATCAACGCCAGCGCTCTTTGCCTTTCTGAACTCTCTCGGGCCAGTCGAGCCGCCCCCGGATCCTTCGGCGTCGGCGGAGGTCTGTGCGACGTTGTATGTGCGGCCTTTCCGTTAGAATGCTTTGCTAAGAGCGTATTGACGGTGGTGAGCGGGTCGTGTCGCTCTTTTGAGCGGATTTCTTTCCGCCTGTCGATCAGCTCGTTGTGTCGGCTGGAGTTGGTCCAACGTCGAATCTCCTAAAAGGGACAGGAGCAGGCGGAGAGGAAAGGAGCTTGTACGCACCGATCCCTCGCTCGCCGTATCTCAGCCTCTTCCCCCGTCTCCTTCTCCTCTGCCCGCTTCATCTCCTTGTCGGTATACCACGGCTTGGTCTCTCGATCCGGACGACCAAGGAACATGGTATACGCATCGGGTTTGGGTCCGTCATTCGCTTTCTTCGCTATTGCATCCAGGCTGATCCCGCTCGATGAAGCTCCCAAACGTCCGCCACGTCCTTCCTCGGCCTGCTGCGTCAGAGACGCATATCCCAAGGTCCCGTCCCGAGCGACGAAGTGGTGGACGAACTCACCTTCTCGATATCTGCAAAGAAATTCAGGTGTCCGCCAGACATCCACGGGCTCTGGCTCTCCCGCCCATTCTCATCGTAGTCGTAACTCCCGGTCGCGCCCCCAGCACCAGCCATCCGCTCCCTCTCCTTGTCCTTGTCCGCCCGAAGTTTCTCCTTCCGGGCCGTCTCGCTCGGGAAGTCAAAGTCGAGTCTATCTCGTCGCCTCTTCTCCTCCTTCTCTGCCCTGGCCTTGGCTTTCCGGTGCCGCTCCATCAACCCACCGCCCTCGACCTGCTTGAACGACGACGTGGACGGAAGGTTGTCATCGTCCTCGATGTCCCGCCGAGCATTCGCATCTCGGTTGAACTGATCGTCGGGTAAGCCTGGAGAGCCCGCTTTCCGACGCAGAGCATCCATGCGTGCTCGTGACTCTGCGTCCACTCGCGCAGCTTCGCGCTCCTCCTCCTCGGCTCGGGCCTTCGCTTCATCTTCCCGGACTCTTTGCTTGTTCTTCTCGAGGTAGGGATGATAGGACTTGTGTCTGGGGATCAGCGAGAGCGAAGGAATGGGCCATGACGAGCGGTCTAGGGCTTTTCAAGATTGCCGATCACGCACCGCAAGATCTGTAGACGGGGCATGTTGGCTGTTCCACCGTGCACGTCACGGCGACGACAGTTGATGTATGGTCCTTGAGCAAGCGCAAATGCTCATCTAGCGCCCGCGTTCGTTCCACTTGCACCCAGACGCAGCGTTCACCCCGTCCTTTTGTCGTAGGGCAAAGATGGCCGGCACAGAGACGTCGACAGTGGAATGTCAACAGTGACCGCGATTGTCGTAGACCGTCGGCTGTCTCTTTCAGCCTTTTCACCATTCGTCTTCTTTCACTTGACAACATGGGCCGGAACAAAGCACCCACAACCGATCTATCGCCCGGCTCACTGCCTGCAGACCACCTGCTTGTCCAGCTGGGTGTCCCTAAAGGATCCAACAACTTCCTATGCACGGATACGGACGGCATCGAGCGGCTCGTCGAACTGGGCACGAAGATCCGCAAAACCGTGCTGGCTACGCGGGGTGAGTACGCCCGCGCTGCGCTTCGAACTACCGCGTACCTGCTCCATATCTCTTCATGAGAGGGATCTGCAGGATTTCCCCCTGCATGTGCCGGCTCATGAAGCTGGGTCATAATGGGGGTTCCCACGCTGACATTCAGGCGACTTTGCGATCATAAAGCTTTTCCCGCCCGACCCAGCCTCGAAGAAGAGCGGGAAGGACGAGTCGACTGGTAGTCTGGCAGGAGAGCTCGTCTTCGTCGCTTCGAACAAGGACGTCCGGGACTGGAAGAAGGCCGGAGAGTGGTGCGTATCGGCATTTGCGATGATGATCGCTTCGAGTTTCCGTTCGAGGGAGGCGTGGCTGACTGAACAGGCCAGCTGGCTTTGGGGAGGCTCCTGCGCCCCCTCCTGCTCCAGTTGCGGATCAGGATGCCGAGGCCGAGGAGCACGGGGAGAGCGAACATTCGGAGGATGGCGAGGACGAGGAAGAAACTCCGGCGCGGTAGGAGGCCGCATGTCGTCACTTCTTCGACCTCGACTCCACCTTAGGCGATGCTCGCTGAGCTCGATCAAGTTCCCCGATCTTGAACGCAAATGATCACAGGACAAATGCTCGACAAGTAAGCGACAGCATATCCGGCATCGTGGCAATCGTTCTCCCGCATATCGCGAACCTGTACCGTATCCAAGCCGATACCTCGCATCCCGTATACCCCAGCATACGGCAATGTCCAAAAGATGCATTCATTCATTATACGTATGACACTTTCATCATTCGACCGACAGATTCGCGTGATTATCGTCCGCTTCATTTGACACATTCACCAGCAGCCTTTCGGACAGAACGTTGTCCGTATACCCTCGTCCATGCTGCTCTTCGCCACGACGATCCCGAACTCTCCCTCGGGCACCACCCACTCCTGCTTCACGACGTCCCAGATCGACACATCATACTGAGACAACGTCCACGACACCTGCTCGGCTTGCCACGGCTCGAGGTTGATCCTATGCGTCAGCCCGCAACCTTGAAACGGAGTCATCACCCGCAGGCGCACCTCGTAAAGTCACGGAGGACCCTCGGCGGCTCGCCCGCCGACTCGGGGTACTCGAGGTACAACTGCGGAATCTCGCACCCATCCACGTCACCGACATTCTGGATATCGACCGTGACCTGCCATCGAGCGCGCTGCAGCCTGCCGGGTCAGCTTGACGGCCAGGATGTTTTCAGTCTTCAGGAGGGATCACCCACCAGTCGGCTAGGAAACCACCAACTACCCTCTCGCTACCCTTACGTTCCGGCTCTTGGGCGCTCTCCCACTCGTTCAGCTGCAGGTTCGTAAAGTTGAACTGGGTGTAACTCAGCCCATACCCAAACTCGTACCGAGGCGTAATGTTCTTCGACAGGAAATGCCGGTAATCGATATTGAGCTTCTCGGTGTAGTCCACCTGAGGATGGGGCGGCTCAGACGAGTTGACATAGATGATATCGGCCGAGTAGTCTTCGCGACGCTTGGCGATGGTGTACGGCAGTCGACCCGAGGGATTGTACGCGCCGTACATGACGTCTAGGAGCGCGTTGCCGCTTTCTTGTCCAGGCAGTCCGGGCCACAAGACCGCAGTGACGTTCGGGTGGTCGATCCAAGCCTCGATGATCACGGGCCCGACGGCATGGACGACGACGATCGTGTTGTTGTTGACGGCCGCAACGGCCAGAACGAGTTCGGTGCCGTTATGCCATGGCAAGAGGTCATTTCGGTCACCTACGTTACCTTCGACCGTGATGTACTGCTCGCCCGAGTCGGAGTTGATACCGACAATGGCAACTTCTGCGTGGCGCGCGACGTTGGCCGCACCCTCAAGGTCGGCATCGTCCAGATGCCAATTCAGGACGGAGCGGTCTTTGCGCGCTTGGAGAGAGAACGCCTGAAGCGGGTCGAGCAAGTACGGGAAGTCGGCGGTGCCCGATCCCCAGCCCATGGCGAGTGTGCCCTGATCGCCGCCTCGGTCGACATACCCATTCGGGCCGAGAAGAGAGGGACCGAGGTCGTTACCTATGAGCGAGATAGAGCGGGGCTCCTTGAGCGGCAGAGACCCCTCGTTCTTGAGAAGCACGGTCGACGACGCGCCGATATGCCGAATCAGGCTTGACGTCAGCGTACCCGAAGCCAGAGCCTGACGCCCAACTCACATGTCGTGATCGGCCCGCACATTCACATGGGAGTTATTCACATCGCTATTCCGGCGGAAGGCATCAAAGTTGACCTCGGGGTATCCCTCATCTTGCCGGAGCAGGTAGAAGCTCGCCAAAATTCTTTGCGCCATATCGTCCACCCGGGCCATCTCGACGCTCCCGTTGTTCACCGCCGTTGTGAGATTCGAGCCGAAGTACGTCGTACCCGAGTCGAAGGCGATGTCGCCCGGCATGGTCATGTCCAAGCCCGAGTTCACGGCGGAGACGCCCGACTCAGTCGCTAGCCAGTCGGACATGATGTATCCCTGGAAACCAAAGTCCGTCTTGAGTATTCCGTTCTGTGTCTCGGCATTTTGGCAGGCCCACGAGTTGTTGACGAGGTTGTAGGCGCACATGACGGATGCGACGTCGGCGGCCACCGCGCGCAGGAAAGGATGCGTGTAGATCTCGCGCATGGTCCGGTCGTCGATGTTCGAGGATTGTTCTGTCCGGTTTCGTTCCTGCTCGTTGCCGACGTAGTGCTTCACGCTGAGCGTGAGCGCGTCCAACAGGATGACGGCTGAGATGCTGACCAAGCTTGTACCCCGGCATCTTGCATGCCCCTGACGGTCATCTCGGTAGCCCAGCCAGAGAGGTACGGGTCCCCTCCGAAGCCCTCCCAGTTGCGCCCGCCAGCAGCGACACGGCCCATGTTGGTCATCGGACCAAGGGCCACGTGTACGCCCTTGCCCTTGAACTCCTCACCCATGGCATAACCCCGCCGGTACATGAGGTCCTTGTCAAAGCTGCGATCAGCCCCGACACCCCGCACCGTCCTCCACAGCTTGAAAGACTCACGTGGAAGCTACGTTGATTCCAGCCGGGAAGGCACTGACGAAGTCGGCAAATCTCACACCGAGCGGACTGTCCTCGAGGCACAGCCCAGGGAACCCTTGGGACGGTATCGCCGGGATGTTACCGACACAACGTCCGATCATCCATCCTACACCTGTAGTCAGGTTGACCTTCTCCTCCAACGTCCAGGACGAAAGTCGTTTCCGAGCTCGCTTGTGCGCTGCATGCCAACCGGGTGAAAGATATACTGTGTTGTTGCGGAGGGAGGAGTCGAGGGGATACGGGAATGGCGGGGAGTAAGCCGTGTTGTTGGGAGATCCTGCTCCTGACCGCGACGAGGTGGACGACGAGGTCGCCGTTGAAGCGTTGGTAGAGGCCGACTCCGAGGGTTCCGAGGTGGCGGATGAGGTCGCGGCCGACGCATCGGTGGCAGGTCCAGTTGCCCTTGCGGTAATGGATGAGTTGGTGACTGCAGGGCTGGGTGGGAAATCGGTTGCGTTGAGGTAGGCGGTGAATGCATCGCTGACACTGGACGGCACCTTCGAGGTCCCTCCAGAGACAGTGGACGAGAGCGATCGCGAGGTGGATGCCGGTTCAAATGAGGTAGTGGTCCCGTTCACGCCGCTTTCTTGGTGTACAGCTAAACTGGGAAGGGCGAAGGATCTGCCGACTCCGAGCAGAAGCAGCGCCAGCATCGCTTCAATCATCGTGGGAGGTGGGGGCGGAAGCGGCAAATGGGCGTGATGCGAAGGATCTACGGGTCAACCTTGCATGGCGGGGATTGTACTGCTTGTTTGGGATTGTACTGCTTGTTCAAGCAGAGCGCAGAGACGATGCACCTACTCTCTAGTGTCCGTGAGAGGCGCAAGTCAATTCTGGGTCTAAGATGCGCAGTCCTCGATGTGCTGGTCTGTTGGATCAGCATAATCATCTAGCGAAGGCTACTGGTGCGGCGATGCACCGACTACGAACTGAACAGGCTGCGATGCGGGTGCCCAACTTACTTCGCGCGCCCTCTTGGTTATAGAGAGGCGAACAGGTGTGCCCTCTTGATCGGACGATTGCAGACGGCAACGCCTTGTGCCGTGTCTAGCTCGCTAGCCCGGAGGATGACTGCCGAACCCATATGCTCGTATTCATAGACCGCCGCCGCGCTTCGATTTAACCTTGCTTAGCGTGATGCCCCCCATACACGCAGATTACGGGTCATCGAGGGGCGACAGAGGCATGTCGATGACGAGATGGTATAACCGGGGACGACCTGCAGCGCAAGGGATGAGGGGAGACGATGACATGGTCTTGGCGCGGGATGTGGGTGGGATGAATTGCGGAGGCACCGTGCGGGGCGCCCTTTGCGTATTTATAGGCACCGGCTGGTTTGCCCGGGGCCACCTCGCTAGCCTGTCCAGAACGGCACCGGCGGGATTCCTCCCCTGCCCTGGCGACAGTCGCGACGGAGACGTTGACAGTATGCATGAGAGTGCAGTCATAGTATATGGTGAAGAACGCCAGATGAGTATAACCGCCTCGATGATTGCTTCGATGTGCGTGATCATGCCCCGCCTCCGAAATGGCAGGTATGAGCAAATGGTGCTCATACGCGCAAGTATGCACACAGCATCTCTAATACATGCCTGTTGCGCACCATCCCCGGCGATGGTGCGGTTGTGTTCAGACCAAGACCTCAATGCCCCTTCGCCCCTCTTTCCCGGCGACAACGACCGTCTCTCGCCTCGAAGAGTTCGTTTCCACCTGAGGAGCGCCCGCGCTACACCCTCTCGTACTCGCCCTCCTTTTCGGGCCACCCTTCCCGCACGCGCTGGATGATCAAGTCATGAAGTCCCGCCATAGGGAGGAACTTGGCAAAGTCCCTCGCCAGCGCAACTCTGAGCAACTCTGCCTCGTCGCTTGCCATTTTGGAACCGCCCAGATGTCCGTTCGCCGCAAGGCGCTGTGCTTCCTTATTTAGGAATCTGGCCGCGAGGGAGATATCCAGGGCGACGATCATGTCTGACGTCAGACCTCGATCTTCTTGCCTCTCGACGTCTGTGAATGGCTGGGTCGAGTTCCGAACTCACCGACGTGGCCCCACTGCTCCGGCCGGATACGCCCCACGAGCTTGACGAGCGCCCGTGCGCAGCTCACGGCGGACTTGTAAGCATCTTGCAAGTGATGTGCCAGCTCTTTGTACATCAACATCTCGGCGGTGTATAGGTTCGCGTGCAGCATGATCCACCACGGATCGCTGAGACCGTCGTACGGCTCGACATCGGGGCGTGGGGCGTTCGTGTCGTGATCGAGGAAAACGAAGGGGAGTGCCAGGCGAAAGGTTGAGATGGCCGCCTCGACGGACTGGACAGCGCTTAGAGGCGGGATGTGGGTTGGCCGAGGCGATTGCGAGGTTGGCACCGATGAGACCGGAAGGTCGAACAGGCTGGCGGTCAGTCCACTGATTCCAAGTGATCCTCTTGAGGCCAGTTCGACTGATCGCCCCAACCACCACTCTTGACAAGACTTACTGGCTGGATCGATGTAGTAATGCGAGGGACTTGAGGGCGAGGACATAGGTTGTATCCGGCAGGCCAGACGTATGCATGCCGCTATGCAGGTCATGCAAATCGGCCAGATTGTAGAACGGACGCGTCGGGCCAGGCGGTCGTACCTGTGGGCCATCAGCGCGTGCATGTCTTTCGCATCGTTTTGCGGCGATCCGGACCCACTTCGACGGTGCCCGGCCCCCATGGCCACTGGGTCGTGCACTCGTCATCCGCCAAGCCCAAGCTCCATCCCCACCCAATACCCGCCGCCCAGTCCTGGGCCTTGGCCGCCCAAAACGCCATGACCCGTTCCGCCACGTCGATCTCGTCTCGCGCGGGCGGGAGAATTACCGGCCTCACCCTCAGTATCGGTGCCTGATCTGATAAAACCGAACCGCCAGGGGCGATAATGTTGGAGTGCGAGTACTGGTACGAGTGTGCGTACTTTGCGCCGATGATGCCGTGATCGAGCTCGTGTGAGGGCGGGACGACGGTCCCGATGTTCCTATGCAGACCGCACGAGACGATGAGGCGGGCGACGGGGACGTTCCACCCTTCGATGAAGCGGCCGAGCGAGTAAAGGTACCGCGCGATGCCGACCGCAGCACGGGCGAGGTCGAACGGACGGTCGACCGATCGAATCCCATTGTCCAGCTCCGTACGCGCTCGTTCAAGCAGGTCCGTTCCCCTCCCCACCACATGGGCCAGCATGTAAGCCGCGTCCCCAGCGGGTTCCGATATTGGCACTTGTGGGCGGGATTGCGCAAAAAGCGAACAAGGCGGTGGCGGGGGCTGCGGTGGCGGAACCCCGGTCTCCAGTATCCGCGCTGCTTCAGCGAAGAGAATGTACATCAGCGCCGGGTGTGGTCGGCGAGGGTCGGATGGCGGCAGTGTGATAAGCCCCAGGAATCGTTGAGGGTGTAGCGGCATCAGCAAGTTCGGGGTGTAGGGTAGGACAAAATTGATGAGTGCGAATTCGAGCTGGGAGCAGGGCTGCACATCCGGTCTACCAGAGTTCATTGTCCCCATATTCACGGGGACCTTCGGCGCCTGTATCGAGAGCTGCAGTGACGATGACGACTGAGGATAGAGGAGGTGAGGCGCGCATGTTGGCGACAGCGAGGAAAAGCTGCTGCTCAGAGTAGGTCGTTTGGCCAGGTCACCCTTGGCGTCGCTGCTCATGTCGCCGACGATGATCGGAGTAGAGATAACAGGCATGCTGTTGGCGCGCGAAGGCAGTTTCGAAGGCGGTAATGTTTCCCCCAACGCCAAAAGCAGTTGTTCGAGTTCGACTGCGGGTGAGCTCGTGGTCGATCTAGCGGTGCTCGCTTTCCGCTGCCGAATCCCTGCATAGACTCACCAACTCGCTCTTCCAGCAGTGCACCACGCGGTTTACGGCGAGCCATTTCCTGATAATGACATTCAGTCTGCGCCCGGGCGCAATTGGTGCAAGGTTTCTCGCCCGAACACTTGCTAGACCGTCAGCAACGAGGTTAACAGCTTGCCAGTTGGGAAAGTCGCTCACAGCTTACGATTTCTGTTGTACTTAGCCAAGTCTCTCTGCGCAAAATATCGCATGCGACCAGTAACTCACCGACAAGGCACACAAGCTCTCCCCCTCCCTAGCGTGGTCCTCGGCCTCTCGGACGGCCTCTGGACGTCCTTGTCGAAAGTCCTCGTACCATTGGTGCTCTGGCTCTCGGGACGGCCATCCTCCTTGGTCGTCACCACCTCCTCGTTGGGTACATCCTTTTCAACCTCCATCACGTAGTAAAACTCCGACTCCTCGGCATCGTCATTGGCGTACTCTTCCATGCCCATGTAGGCTGGTGCCGCGGGCATGACGAACGCGCCAGATCCGGCGCCCGTGGGGCGCTGAGCGACATCAGCGTCGGCCCCGTCGTATGTAGCCATGGCTGATGCCGTTGGCAGTAGACTGCCTTCGCTGAAAGGCACTGCCGACGTGGGGTAAAACGATTGAAAGTACGGATGTCGGCCGTGGGAGTCCATGTCTTCTCTCCAGGTAATGGACGGGCCCGAGCTCGATCAAAATCAAGCGATGCCGAGGCGGAATGAGCGAAAGACGGGCGTGATCTACGAGTGTGCGTTTTCTTCCGAGGCGAGGGCCGATTCGTCGAGCTGTTTTGCGCACTGCTCAGGACGATGGGGGCGGCCGTGACGATCCTTGTTCCGTTGATCCCGTTGATCAGCTCGGTCAAGAAGTCAAGGTGTTTGGGCCATCGGTCTCCGCAGATACCAGTTCCGCCGAGCAACCGTGGATAACGCCCAGGGTACCGGGCGGGCACTGGTCGAAATGGGTATATATGGGGCGTTGCTGAGAGACAAGTTTTGGAGTCGAGGCATCGACAGGCCAAGGGACACAAAAGTTGATTCGGGGTTTCTCGGGCGCGGTTAGTTTAGACTTCCGCTAAAGGAGGGGGTGATCGAACAGGTCGTTGCTGCCCCGTGTGTGTCGATGGCGTGCGAGTATGCGCACTGCAAGAGCGTTATATCAAGGGGCCCAGCCAGTCGTGGCGGGCGTGCAAGTAACCCTACTGCCTTTTTTCGAGCTTCCTTTGTCCAGTCGCCGAAAATACGCCTGTCGCTTGTGCGGAGCGCGACAATGGATCGAAGCTACAAAGGACACCACCCTTTGGTTTTTGATTGATCGGTTCCAGCGATCTGAGCTTCAATACAAATAGCCAAGCGTCACGGTGACCCTTGAGTCCCACGCCCCCTCGAGCGGAACCAAGTTCCGTTGGAGCCTTTGTCCGCAGAATAAGCTGGGCCCGATTCGTTGCGTCCATGGTGCCTTGGCGTCGGCGCCCGGATGAGTTTCGCGGAGGTGTCCCAAAAGATAATGATATCCTGAAAGCACCATGTGGCGTTCCGCGGGAACAATTGTGGGATATCAAGGGTAAATCCCAGTCGGGCCGACACCTACTACGCCCCCGAATCACAAAGAGTTGCGTCACCGCGCCGGATCTTGTTGGTCCCCTGAAGCCGCCCAATGAACTGATGGCCATGTGTGTGTCCAGCACCGTAGAATTGCGACATCGCATGAAAACCCAAGCCCTTTCGGTGTGAAACCTCGGATCGTCCGCCTAGCGGGCTTCGGTGTCAATGCCGGTTGTTCCAGGCATTGCCGTGCCCAGCCGCGTTGGTCCGATCACCTCACGACGCTTGAATCGCCTGCGAGGACCGGGGGAATCGCGAATATCCGACTGGATCTGTGGCTGTGCTGCGGGGCGCGCAGAAGGGCCGAAGCGAGCGCAATGTCGAGGAGCAAAGTGATGCGAAACTATCAATCCCCAGTTAGATCAGGAGGCGTTTCGATCAAGCCGTTCCTGGCCTAGGCAAAATTGATTCCCCTGCTGCGGTACCGCTTTTGCGGTCTTTCAGCGATTGATCGTGTACCACCTACAGTCCCACTGATCCAAAACCCGCCGCCTCTACTTGGACTGCGGCCACTACCTGCCGCTCGTTGTTTGGACAGGGACGTCGCGGAGCCCGCACGTATAAGCCACGGTGTCGTAACACACACAGATGGACAAACCAAGAATCCGCCTCACGCCTCGATGGGTGCGTTTCCCTAGATCTCGCGCACCGCATTACCGCACTTGCGCCATATCCGCGTCAACTCGTGCTCAACCTAGAGTCACCGCCTCGCGGGATGATGACCTGATTCATATATGCGCGTAAACGCAGTGGTAGGCTGTGCGCAAGCAGCCGGTAGTGACCGTCACCACTACTCGTCCTTCGTAACACGCTCCGTTGTGAGAAGGATCATGCTGCACGGTGTCTGCGCGGTCACCCAGCATCAAGCAGTGCATGTGGCGTGCGACGGGACCGCTTTTTCCGGAAGGATCGACCATCAAGCTGATGGATGACCCTCACTCAAAGCAGAATGGTCACAAGGTGGCGTTGTTCAGAAGCGCAATATAGATCGGCGCTGATGCCATGGCGTGATGTGTGCCCTGAGCCGTATTGGATACCTGCAAAGCCTAGTCTGATCCTCGAGTAGGTTCGAGATCTCCGAATGCCCTGTGACGCGTCTTGTCGTCGCATTCCCAATCGCGCTCCGCCGGGTGTGCCAGGATGTGCACCGCAATCAGGTGGAGCGCCCTGGGGCATGTGGCAGTCTCGGTTTTTCGGGGTCGGACGCGTGTGGAGTGCGCAGAGAGCATGTTGTGACGGGGCGCAAGGGGGTGGCTTGCGGAAAAATCCAAAACCGGGCGAGCTGTTCCTGAGTACCACAAAATGGTTCCGGACGTGCGTACACGTTGGTCCGTCATGAGATTCGGAATTCTGTTCCGAGCGCTGAAACGACCGCCTCGATAACTGCTTTCATACCTACTGCCTCGAGGACGACCGCCCCACTTGGCTGGACGCCATTAGCATCGCGACCCAGCTGCCGGTGATCTGGACAGCTTTGGGTTGTAAGTCCGGCAGCAGGTGTATCACCGTCCAGGAGCAAAATAATCGATACATCGGTCATATAGATATACAGTCCGCCGGCGAAGATTCCTGTGCCGCATTTAGCCAGCAACGATTGCGCCACCGTTGACGTGAATGCTCTGCCCGCTGATGAAGCTCGCGTCCTTGCTAGCGAGGAAAACGTAGGCCGGACCAAGCTCCGACGGCTGGCCGATGCGTCCTATGGGCGCCGGGCTGTTGTGCCACGTCTTCATCTGCTCTTCGTTCATCGCGGCGGGTTGGAGTGGAGTCCAGACCGGTCCAGGGCAGACTGAGGTGAGCGGATGCCGCGGCGCAGCAAATCGAAACGCAACTCACCAGCATTCACGCGGATGCCTTTGGAAAGGAGCTGGTTGGACAGACATCGGACCATGGCGACTTGGGCACCCTTGGTCATCGAGTAGTCGACGAGCATCGGGGGACCGGCGTAAGCGACTGCGCGTGAGTGAGACAGGTTTTCTACCGGAGTCACCGATTTCTTGCCAATGCTGGCGCGCGGCCCCAGTCCTTTAAAAACCGGCCATACTCGTCCATCTATGGGACGAGGAATGGCGGAGGAGTAATACGAGGGGAATGCGCCCGCCTGCTTTCGCCCGCCTCGCAGCAAGGCAAAGTCGCACCACTTAGGTCCAAAACCGCAAGCACAACTCACCCTGCGAGGCAGTCACAATGATCGACCCGCCCTTGGGGATGTGTGGTACCGCCGCCCGAGTGAGGAAGAATGTTCCGTAAATGTTGGTTTTGATCGTCCGGTCGAACTGCTCGGTTGAGATGTCGGTGATGTCCTCGACGGAGTACATGACAGACGCGTTGTTGACGAGGATGTCGATCTGTCCGAAGGCCTTGACCACTGTCTCGACCACGCGGTTGCAGCCCTGCTCGTCCCTGATATCCTGGGGAATGAGGAGGCATTGGCGGCCCGCGGCGGTGATAAGGGATTTGGTCTTGTCGGCGTCGACCTGTTCCTCCGGAAGGTAAACGATCGCAACCTGGTATTAGGCCCGAGTCGACTCGCAATCTTCTTCTTTTTGGGTTTGGTTGTGGGAAGGAAGGAGTGGAGGGCGGCAAAGAGTTGCGCGCCGGAGCGGGTAAAGGGCCCGGGGCGTTAGGGAGGGGCGGGGAGTGGGTGAGGCGAGGACCGGAACGCGGAAGGCAGTGAAGAGGGCTGTCGTAATATAGCCAGCTGCCAGCAAAGAAGGGGGTAATGAGGGCTGTGCAAAGAGGTGAGAGACCGGAGCTGTTCAGCGAGACTCACATCAGCACCCTCCATGGCGAACATGACGGCGGCCGCTCGTCCGATACCGGAATCACCGCCCGTGACGATGGCCTTTTTGCCGACGAGCTGGCTGTCAGTCCTCAGCCCTTACTCCGATTCCACCTCATCATGCCACGTCGGCCAGGGGTCAACCGACCTTGCCGGCAGCCTTGTAGTGGTCAAAGCTGTCGTGGCCCTCTTGCACAGTAGCCGGCTCGGGCTTGACTTTCATGTCGTCCTGCACTCCGACGGTCCTGTCCGCCTGGGACTCGACCGCAAAGTCGCCCGTCTGCGGGAACTGGCCCGGCTGGGCGTTTGGGCCTGACGGCTGTCATGTCAGCTGCAGTAAAACCAGGGTGTGTTCCCCGGGGACGGTCGTCCGAAGTGGCGCCGACAACTCACGTCGGCCGCGTCGGTGGCGCCAGCGGGCGTGTCGCCGGTCACTTTCTGGGCGATGTTCTTGACGGCCTCCATGCTGTTTTCTGGATCTCGTTGGAAGGAGAGGAGAGGTGGAGAAGCTGGGGAAAGCAGCCCTAAATCCACAGGCTGCTCCTTGTAAAGTCCCTTGGGACCGGGCGACGAGTACCTGGTCGGTTGATCCGGTGTCTGATGACGTCGGATCCAGCGATTCGAGGAAATCACGCGTCATCCCTGGGGTCGGATGCCGCGATCGTGCCTGAATATCGCAAGCAATCGATCTTCGAATCGGTCACTGGACTTTTGCCGCCTTGCGGTGTTCTGTCGCTTAAGAATGTACTTGACGGGATACATGAATACAGCTCTCACCAAGCTATCTAGGGCTGCTCATATGACATGCAAGGGGCGAGAACGAGGGGTTCAAGGGGAGGTGGGGTGAAATGGAGGAGCAGTCGTTATAAAATCGTTGTAAAGCCATCTACTGCACATGCTATTTCTTCCTTCTTGTCGCTCGGACCTTCATAGATTGGCTGCGACACCATCCCTCACTCCGCTGCTTTGGGCGCCTTCGCAGTGGCGTCTGCTGGCTGCTGCGCGGGTTCGGCACCGGGCTCTACAGGAGGCGGTGCGCCATCCATGAGGTCGCCAAGAGTTGGCTTGAAGTACATAGTCGTGATATACTGCGGTCAGCCAAGCACAGAAGCCAGGGGCAAGAGCCTGTTCAGATGGACAAAGTAGAGGGGAGGCTAGGGACCTAGGAAGTTCCCGCAGTCTCCTCTAGCCCGATCCGCATCACTCCTCCGCCTTGTTCACGGACCAGATCGTCCCGACATCCCGAGACGAAGCTTGTCCTGCTCGGGCCACCAACTCACTTTCTTGCGATATCTCGTAGTCGTCCCCACGCCCAACGTCCCGTTCTTGATTGCACTTGCCGTCAAATGGTTCAAAACGACATGGTTCGGGACCGGCAAGATGGAATTATCGTCGAGTCCCGGGGCGCTCGTCGGCGGCTCGTCCCATGACCGGCGGGATTCCGAGTTGAGAATAACTTTGTCTAGAATTCTGGGTAGAGTCGGCGGAAGCGGAACAGATGTGATATGAGGGAACTTTGAGAGATGTTCCTCGTACTCGGCCGGCGCACAAGTCATCGGCAGCTCTTCGAGGTACTGGTACAGGGCGAGCGGAGCTGGGATGGTGGACGTCCAAAGGGATTCGTCTGGAGTCAGCTGGGTCGGGGGACTTCCGATTTGCAAGCTGCAGACCGTGTCCCCACTCACCATCATCAGCCTTCGACGGCTTGGCGTCCAGCGCCCACTCCGCCTTGAGCTCCTCTTCCGTCTTGGGTGCCTCGACCTCTAGCCAATTTACCAGCGTTCCATCGTCATCCGTCGCCGTCGGAATCTGCTTGGAGCAGCGCCATGAGTCGTCCACGATGAACTTCAAGCGGTATTGACCTGGCGCTAAACGGAGGATTGTGTTGAAGTCGTGAGTGCTGGCATGTCAGCGAGGCGCGAGCGGGAACGTGGCGAGAGGTAACAAGTCTGGCATTCCGTCTCAGAATCAGAGGTATGCACCGCAGCCTGGCAAGACACCTTCCGTCTGCCGATTCTCCAGCAACTTACGATTTCTTCAATCTGATCCTGGCCTTCCAGTTATCGGCAAAGTTGCCCGTGACAAACACGTTCTTGCCTCCGCCATTCCACTGTACCGGAACATTGACGAGCCCGTCCTCCTCGTCCAACTTCTCCGTGCTCATCCTGGACGGGGGGGTCGGCGCGGCAGTCGTCGGCGGGGGTACCGTGCCGGTGCCCGGATGAGAGATCGGCTCGCCTTTACGCTGGGCGGCCGGCGACGGGATCGACAACAACGGAGTTTGCGAGCCTGGGATAGCGATGGGTTGGACATGCCGGCGTGGGGACTCGTCCTTCCGTCTCGTGGGGGATGTGTCGACGGGCGAAGCAGGGAAGTAAGGGTTGACGTTGGCTTCGGCTGCGCGAGAGGGCGAGACGGACGCGCTGGGCATAGCGACCGGAGCCGTGCGTGGACCGCTCCCATCAATCTTTGACATGGCACCCAAGGCGTTGGATCCGGCGAGGGGCGAATTGACGCGCCCTCCCAATGCCTGCCGCCATCGTCCGCCCCCGCCGCCAGGACCACTACTCGGAGCCTGAGTCGACGGTGATGGTATAGCGCCACCCGTCGAGCTCCGTTTAGCGTGGCTCTGCGGCGTGGCGAGATGATGCGATGTGTGCGTAGCGAGAGTCGTCACTGGTGCGGCGGGGGTGAAGGACAGCTTGTTCAAGTCTGGCAGTTCGAGTGATTTGCGCCGGCGGGGTGAGCCTGCACGACCACCGTTGGGTGATGTTGGATTGGACGAGTTGGGCGATACATGAGCTGGGCGTTGAGGCATCGGCAATCGGAGGTTGGGGTTGCGCGAAGAGCCGCCGGGATGCGAGGTCGAGGTCGAGGCAGATTGAGCCTGCCGGTCGTGCGCTGACGATGGACCGGCGGCAGCATTCCTTGCCGGGGAAGCCTGATTGGAGGGCGTGTTGCCCATGGTGAACGCGCAGAGTTGGCCAGTGTACGCGTGTGGGTCGTGTGTGGATGAGCAGCGGGGGATATGTGACGAGTGAGATTGGGGTGATGCGATGAGTGATTAGACATGGCATGCACGGTAGGTGGATTCAAGTGACCGACAGCACCCCGGATACATGAGAATATTTCCTCTTTGGGTAATCTGTCGGTCAGGGTTTGGTATGTTGGCCTCACTCGCTTGTCGCCGTCTCGGCCTCATTGCTCATCATCCCACGTCCACCCATCACCCCCGAATCTCCCCCCACCCCCCCAACGCCCCCCCGCCCCTTCTCGTCCCTTAGTCTGCCTCCCCCCCTACGCCGTTCCTCCACCTCTTCATCTCTCTCAACCGGTTCCCCCGGCCCTTCCATCTCGCTCCACATTGCTCCTCATCCCGGTCAACCTGTGTGTGTCAACAGTACAATCGTAGACTTGTCGGACGGATACACGATTGCTCCAGGAGTCATCACATTTCCATCGACAGCAGCCGTCGTCGCACTCGACCCCGATCCCGCACACCTCTCACACCGCAGATATGGCTACACGACCTGCGCCGCCCGCGCCGGGCGGTCGCTCAAAGTCGTCGTCACATGCGTCCAGCAGACCAAAGCGGGTGGGGCAGTACATTATCGAGCGGACACTGGGTACCGGCTCCTTCGGCAAAGTCAAGCGTGAGTGGGCGAACCAAACAGACACATGACCCCTCGGCATCGCCGTTCCCTCGCTGGACGCCGCGTACCCCTGCATGACCAGCGCTCACGTCAGTCGCGACGCATAGCATAACTGGCCACCAAGTCGCCCTCAAGCTGATCAACCGGGCCAAGATCACAACGCCAGATATGAATGCGCGGGTCAAGCGGGAGATTCAGTATCTGAAGGTGCTGCGTCATCCACACATCATCAAGCTGTACGCTGGTTCGCAGATCTT
>Ga0308169_10002022_pt1 | contig 21945 bp, 30 predicted proteins | sample PhyBR1_2_FD_202139 | JGI IMG/M metagenome (GOLD analysis project Ga0308169, IMG submission 202139) | Phyllosphere microbial communities from UC Gill Tract Community Farm, Albany, California, United States - DLSLSB.R1 | ecosystem: Host-associated > Plants > Phyllosphere > Unclassified | place...
CTTAGTGAAAAGCTCGGAAAACAAAAAACCCGACTATCGTCGGGCTTCATTTTTTGGCGGAGAGCGAGGGAATTGAACCCAAGACTAAAATCCCACTTTAATATGTTTTAAAGGTCGTTTCAAAAATGTGACTCACCGAATCACTCACCCATACTTTTTAACTGCAAATGCTATTATGTAAAGGTAAAGATTTTATACTTAATTAAAAAGTATACTTAATCTCGGATGTTTATAGTGTAAATTGGCTAGATAATTTTGAAATCTTATTTTAGAAGGAAGCGAAGGGAGTGTTTAATATCAGCATTTTGAAAACTTTTTTAGCTGCAGGAAGTAAAAAACCACCTTTATTTTTTATCCAAATCTATACTGTAAAATTGCTGGAAAGTCTTCAGTTTCCAAAAACAAAGCAGCCCTAAAATTATTTTATAATCGTTTACTGATTTAGGACCGCTAGTTTCTGTTTATCCAGCGAGTCTTTATATTTGACTTCTTGTTTTGTGCTTAAAATGTTATTTATTAAAGAAAACTTATTATAATCCGGTTAACGGATGCTTAGGCAGCGAGTTCTACAACTTTATTGAGCAGGCTTTCGATATCAAACGGTTTGCTCATGTAAGCATCGCAAAGACAACAGGCGGCAAGCTCAGCAAGGTTCGCTTCTGCCGAGAGCAATAGGACAGGTGTAATGTAAGGCGGGATTAAAGCTTTTAAATCTGCACAGATCTGGTCTCCGGTCTTCGCAAAGCCTTCGATCCTGATATCAAGTATAATCAGGTCAGGCTTTAATAATATGATTTCATCCGCGGTCTGCCCTTTAAGGAAACCGTCTACCAGGTATCCCTCAGTTTCAAAGATCAACTTGAGTAGTTCTAGGATATCGGGGTCATCTTCAATAATGAGTATTCGTTTGACCATAATTCATATCCTATTTGTATGAGTAACAGCATATAGAATGGATTGTTTTATGATATTGTGTGTATGCTCTGGTACTGGAATGCTTTGAGGCTTGCAGGTAAATAATTTATATTGAAAGTGGTGACTGTTGACCTGCAGAACTATAATACATTTTTGAGGGAAAAGTTAGACCAGTTCACCGATATCTGTTAGCAGAGCTCCTCGACGGTGTTTGCTCAGGCAAGGAACTTTACTGTGGCGCCTTTTTTGAAAACGGATAATAACAGTTGAAAGCATTAGTGAAGAACGACGACCGCCATTAATTTGTTTGCAATTATTTTTGTGGTATCTATAAAGTTTCTCCTGTATGTTGTTGCATATCCTACCGCTAAGTTTCATTCTTTTCTGCCCGCCGGGGTTAAATAGTCAATCAAAGAAAATAACAGGGTCATGAAACTATCCCGATCCCTACAAAACAGACGGTTTTTAGTAGTAAACCATATGATCATTGGCTGTGATGAGGGCATGGAGCCCTTTGTGTCCAATCTTTTTGCCGTAAGTGCCCAATTTAAGGTGCATCAGGCAATAAACCCGAAAGACGCTCTAGGTGGCATTTAAGCAAAAAGTTATAGCTTTCAGATGCAGAGGCCAATGTAGGCAGTGGAGCAAGGCCGGTTGAACCGGCCTGCTTTTTTAAGGACGGGGATGTTACTCGTAATCACGGTCACGGTACATGGAAAGCTGTCTGCAGAGCCGTTTTCTGGCCTCACGGATGTGGGTTTTGACCGTTCCCAGGGGAATTCCAAGTTTGTCGGCAATCTCCTGATATTTATAACCTTCCACGTAACGGATAAAGGGGACGGACAGGGATTTAGGGAGTTTGTCCAGGGCAAGGTTGATGTCGCGCAGGGCAAAGGTACTTTCGGCTTTGTTGATTGCAGCACTTGAGAGGAGATGGGCATAGGTGATGTCTTCCTCCTGGGTGATGATGCTCTGCTTGCGCGTAGTCTTTTTATAGTCATTGATAAAGGTGTTGCGCATGATGGTGTATAACCAGCCCTTTAAATTGGTGCCCTCATCAAAAGTTTCAAAGAAACGGAGTGCCTTGACCATGGTGTCCTGGATCAGGTCCTGGGCATCGTCCAGGTCACCTGTAAATTTCATAGCAAAATTATCAAGCATCGTCCGGTGCGACTTGATCATTAGATTAAACTGATTGTCTTTCATAGGATGATTTTTTTAGGTATGATGAATAAATAACCGATGAAACAAAAAGATTGTTTGCGCGGAATTGATGATCGGATTGTTTTTTTTGAAAACCATTTAAGCCCCGGGCGGTTTTTTAAAGGGGTGGAACAAGGCCAAAGACCTTTCTTTTTTCTCATTTTTTTGTTAAAAAAGGCGTTTTGAGCGGGGTATGAGGATATCCTTTTGACCACCAGCGATTAGATATTAATCTTGTTAAAACAGGGGTTATGAAAGAAGAAAAAGGAATTACCGGGGATCCGGCGGAAAAATATCCAAGGCCGCCCTTCCCTAAACAGGACCAGCAGCCTCCGGGAAAAGAGGAGGACCTTAGGCCAAGGGCGGACCATGGAGAGGAAAGTTATAAGGGCAGTGGCAAGCTCAAGGGAAAAAAAGCCGTCATCACCGGGGGCGATTCCGGGATTGGACGAGCGGTGGCTATTGCATTTGCCCGTGAGGGTGCCGATGTACTCATCAGTTATCTTGCCGACAGCGAAGATGATGATGCGAGGATCACCGAGGGATATGTTAAGGCCGCAGGCCAGAAGGCTGTATTGGTGAAAGGTGACATCCAGCAGGAGAGCCATTGTAAGGATATCATCGGCACGGCCATTCGTGAACTGGGCGGAATAGATATCCTGGTCAATAATGCAGCCTTTCAAATGGCCAGAAAGGGAATGGATGAAATTCCATCCGAGGAATGGGACCGCACCTTCCGCACGAATATCACGGCGATGTTCTACCTGTGTAAGGCGGCAGAACCCCATCTCCGGCCAGGTAGCAGCATCATCAATACGACCTCTGTCAATGCCTATTCGCCCAACGAACAGTTGTTGCCCTATGCGGCGACCAAGGGCGCAATACAAAATTTTACGGCAAACCTAAGTCAGATACTGCTGATGGACGGTAAAGGCATCAGGGTCAATGCAGTTGCGCCTGGGCCGATCTGGACACCGCTGATCCCTTCGACCATTCCTGCCCATGAAGAATTCGGGAAGGATACCCCGATGCAGCGTGCGGGACAGCCTGCAGAGGTGGCCCCGGCCTATGTTTTTCTGGCCTCCGATGATGCCAGTTATATTGCAGGAGCAACCATTCCGGTAACAGGGGGCAGGATAACGATATAAATTGATCACTAAAACAGATAATTATGGCAAAGTATTCAGAAAAAGCAGGTGAGAAAGTAGAAAAAGCCATGCATGAGAAAAAAGAGGGGAAGCTGAAGACCGGTAGCGGTAAAAAGGTGACTTCCAAAAAACAGGCAGTAGCGATTGGTCTTTCAGAGGCGAGGAAAGAAGGTGCAAAGGTGCCCAAGAAAAAATAAAGGTGTAGCTGAAGCATAATATCTTCAGTTATGCCGAGTTGCTTTTGCAGGACAGGGATTTCGGATTGACCTTCCGGACCAGATCTGATGCCCTGTTGGTATTACCTATGCGGCTGGTGCTGGCTGTGCTGTTATAACAGGGCAGGGGCACTGTTATTGTGCTTACATTTTTTATCCGGTACGGACTTTATGTTATCGCAAACGTGTTCGATCTCTCTGCCTTGGTATTGAGGAGATGAGGCGGTTCACCTTGCGGTGCAATTTGGCATAGTCAAAGGGCTTAAAGATGATTCCTTCGGCCAAGCTGGGAATCCGGTAGGCTTCCGATTCCAACATTGCTGTGATCAAAAGGACGGGGATGTCCTGCGTCGTGGGATTACCTTTGATGGTATTGCACAGTTCCCTTCCGTCAGCCTTGTCGAGCAGGATATCCATAACAATAAGATCGGGCTGGAAGTCTGTGATCGCAGTTTCGAGCTCATCGCTACTGTTGATGCCTGTAACAAGATAGGACTGGTCCTCCAGTACCGTTTGAATAACTTCTGCATTGCTCTGATCATCATCCAGTACAAGAATCTTGAACATAAAATTTTCCTGTTAAATGAAATTAAATAAAGCTATTGTCCGTTTGTCTTCTGGGAAGTATGGGCGGCATCCGGCGACTGTCATTTATGATCGCAGTTAACTGGATATCTACGGTTCGCCATGGTGGCGGGTATCCGATTAGATGCCGTCTTTTGGGTGTGGCCTTTGGTCCCCGTGGATTTCTGGACAAGTTTAAATTTAATCAATATTGGGGTAAAAAACAAAAATTAATGCTAAAAATATCATGATGATGGCTTATTATTTAGCTTTTGAGTTCTCGGAGCGATCAGCTTATCTAAGCCTATCGGCAGACGATTTTTCAGGAAACGGGTTCTTCGCTCAGCCAGGTTGTTAGCTGTTTGCAGCGGTGTTGGACTTAACCAAGCCACTCTTTATATTGACTTTGGGTCTGCCATCCCGCCTCAGCCGAACGCTCTATGAAACATACTTTGAGCTCTGCCATACCGACAGAGGAAAAAAAAACAAGCAGGTGGCATCCTGCTTGTTACGGCTGATAAATGACCGTACATCGGCTATTGCCAGATTCCTCGAGGAAACCCTATGAACGAGCAAATATGCCTCGCCGCGGTTCGCTAACACTGCAACCTTGATATGCGCTTCTCCCATCAAAGGGGACTGAAATATTCTTGCATTTGCTTGATGCTGTTGTGATGATTTTTTCTGGTGAGCCAGGTGCCCATGTGGCGCGATTTGAACGCCTCCGTTTGGGTACCTGGCCGCAAATATATGTTATCAGTATTTCAAAAAATGCACTTACTTGAGCTTTACGGCCTATTGTTGACTGATTTTTGGTTAGGGGATTTTTATTGTATGGACGGCGCCTGAAAATAAATGGACTTTTCGCACATTGTTCTCTGGGGACTGGGATGTAGAACTGGCGAGCCTATCCAGCTTCCGGACGACTTAACCTTTAGTGGCCTGGGATGGCCGGGACAATCCTTCGCTGGTCATTATCACCCGCTTGATGGTCCCATCTGGATGATAATGTAAAACATCCACGCAGACCGAACGTCTGTGACTGCCTCCTCCTTTTAATGCACCGTTATGATAAAAGAAGTAGTCCTTTCCTTTAAACCGGAGAATGGCAGGACGGTTGGTTTCGCAGTTTCCGGCAAGTTCGTTCAATATTCCCTTAAATATCCATGGGCCATGTATGCTGGGGCTCATGGCGTAGGCTACCTTTTCCGGATCGCCATAGCCGTAAGTCAGGTAATACCAATCGTTGCATTTAAAAACATGGGCACCTTCAGAGAAACCAGGTAGCTCAATCGTATTGATTTTGCCCTGCAGACTGAGCATATCATCACTTAGTTTAGCGAAATAGCACTGTTGGTTACCCCAAAAGATATAAGCCTGTCCATCTGTATCAATGATTACAGAAGGATCGAGGTTCGCCATCGGATTTTTGTCGAATGGGATATCATTCCCTGTGATCAGCGCAGATCCGATTGCATCACGAAAAGGACCTGTAGGTGTTTCTGATACTCCAAGTGCAATTGCTTTGCCTGGTATATCTCGATGGGAGACTGCAGCAAACCAATAAAATTGCTGTTTGTAAAATATCACACAAGATGCAAATGCATCTCCGCTAGCCCAACTAAAATCTTTTGCCTGTAGTGGTATCGGATGTTCTTCCCAGTTGATCAGGTCGGCAGAAGAAAAGCAGAGCCAGTTGCGCATGATGTAGCTTTGTACACCTGGCGGTGCTTCATCGTGCCCGGTATATAAATATACTTTCTGATCGTATAACAAAACAGTTGGATCAGAAGTGAATTTGTGGTTGAATATGGGATTTCCTGTGTTGATCATATCATTTGCATAATAAATAACACTTATATACCCGTTATTGTTAGATGGATGTGATCTGATAGATTTCTTTTATACAAAGAGGTTGTATCATAAATATATAATTGTCATACTGAACTTGTCGAATGACCTCTTAAATGCCCTTTAAGGTGTTTCGACAGGTTCAACATGACAGCATCTCAGGAGAAATCGCCTTATGATACACCCTCTCTTTACTCTGTAACGGCCTCTTCATTAACCGCATTGACAGCGATCTCGGTGAGTGCTACATCGGTTTCCTTTTCATTGTCAAGGGTCTGAGAAAGAAGTTCGGCTACATCGCTATGCCCGATATTCTCGGCAAACACCCTAAGGGTACCATAGGTTGCAATTTCATAATGTTCTACTTTTTGGGCAGCCAGGATAAGTCCTGCATCTCTTATCATCGTACCTTTGTCGGTATCAGCGATAATTCCATCGGCTTCTTCGAGCAAACCTGCCATTGCATCACACTTTTTAGCTACTGGTTTTTCACCTAAAAGTTCAAAAACTTCTTCCAGTGTACTCACATGTTGTTGAGTTTCCTCGGTGTGCTTTTCGAAAGCTGCTGCAAGCTCAGGGCTAGTGGCTGCTTTCTGCATTTTTGGAAGCGCTTTAGCAAGGTGTTTTTCTGCCCAATAAATATCCTTTAATTCATCAATAAAAAAATCATGGAATTCAGAATTTTCTATTTTTCCTGTTTTTGATGTAGGTTTTGAGGCTTTGTTGCCTGCTGTTTTTGTAGTTGCCATAATCATAATTTTAATAGGTTTTTGATATCTATAGAACAGGCTGAAATTTCAAATGGTTTTATGTTTTTTGTTTTAAGTTCTTGGTACCAATCCATCCATCATGGTCAATTTTAATATTTCTGATCTTTTTATTTTCCGGTTTCCATATGCGGCGCATCTACCGGTTTAGATTCCGGAGAGCCTTTCTGCCTTAAGAAAATGCTTAATACCACAATGGCAGCTACAGAAAGGAATTCGCTTTGCCAGTTTTGAAAGGTTTCGAACCAGAAGTTGGCCTGACCAAGATAGGCAGTCATCGTATCTGTTGCTTTACCCTTTAACATTTGCTCAGCGTTGTGGTCTCGCCAGCTACCATAAAAATGGAGGTACCAGCTTACCAGAAAAAGTATGCCGAAAGCAATAGAAAGGGAGTTGGAATACAGTTTCAAGATCAGCCCGCCCTGGCGTACGGGCCATGGGGCACTCTTCGAGGCAACAGGCTGGCGGTCTACTGCTTCTTCTTCATCAAGTTTTTTAGATTCTGCCGAACCGATCTGACGCAGTTTTACGGTTAGTAGCACATAAAGAACCATCTGCAGAAACTCACTTTCAAAATTTTCGAAAGTGGCGGAAATAAAATGCCCGGTATGAAGGTAATTATTAAAAGAGATCGGCGAAGCCCCCTGGTCGCTCATTTCGCTATTGTGTTCTTTCCAGCCGGTAATTGCCTGTGCCAGGAGCGTAAAAACAAATAGGCTGATAAAGGTTACCGAAAGTCCGTTCCGGTAAAGCCAGGTCTTTTTTGGAAATACTTTCTTTGCTTTCATATCTATTTATTAGTTATCCACGGAGCTGAGGTAATCTGCTAACATGGTTGCGCAAGCCAGTACGGTTGCGGTAACAATTTCCTCGCGACTGCCGGTAAAATTAAGCCTTTCTGAAAAAGCCAGTTCGCTGTGGTGGGTGGCGTAGATGAACATGGTGCCTACCGGTTTTTCCTGGGTTTCACTTCCTCCGGGAGCAGTAAGTCCGGTGATGCCGATATGGATGTCAGCATCTATCAATTTTGACAGACCCAGGGTTATGGCTTGTGTAACCTCCATTGATTCAGGGGTATAAGCCTTGATTAACGATGCGTCAACCTGTAAAAGATCTTCCTTTAAACAGGCATCATAACAGGTAATGCCTCCTTTAAGGAATTTACCCGCATCGTCTATCATTGAAAAATCTGCTGAAAGCCGGCCTGCGGTTGCGCTTTCAGCAAAAGCAATGGTGAGGTTTCTGCCAATAAGCATTTGGCCTACACTTTTCATCTTATCATCCATTATAAAATCTTACTATTGGCCCCGACATTAACAGATCAGTTTGCAGGTCTCTGCAGATCCTGATGACGGTAGTGCGGAGGTCTTTCGGCCTAAATAACAACCTTTATGGATAAATGGTTTTGAGTAGCGGAGAGTAAGAACAGAACTTTTCTGATAAAAAAAATGAAGATCTGGCTAAAGCTTAAATTACTACTGATTTACAAGTTGATTTTCAATTTCGCCCGCAATGAGGTTAATTTCATGAATACCTAATGATACCTGTGTTGCTTCTGAATTCAGTTTATGGTCGAAATATTCTAGCATTCCAGGATCAATTTCTTCCTGTTGGAGCAGTATCCAGTCTAGCCCCATTTTTCTAATGGCGCCGAGGATACCGCCAAAATAAACGATTATATAATAATCTTCCTTTGGAATAATTGTCAGGGTAATTTTATCATCACCATGATCGATCTGGATATTAAATGGAGCCATGAGATTACAACCCGAATGTTGATGGATTTGTTTGGACATTGATCTTTTTTACCCCCCTTTAGTAAAGGTAAAATCTTGTTCGGATTTACATCTGAGCTTGTTTTATCAGGCTTGTCCAGTCTTGTGGATTTCTATTCTCTCTAACGCTTTCCTTGGTGGCCCGGTAAGAACCTTACCATCAGTAGCGAATCTTCCTCCGTGACAAGGACAGTCCCAGCTCTTTTCACTGGCGTTCCAGTTAACAATGCAACCGGCATGTGTGCACACAGGGCTTAATGCGATAGTCTTGCCATTTATATCTTTATATAAAGCGAGCTTTTTGCCTTCTAATTCTACTATTTTGCCTTCATCGTTTTTTAGTTCTTTTGTTGACTTGATAATTTCTGTTCCAAACCGGTCAGCAACGAAATGATAGGCCACATCTGCATTTTCCTGTACAAAATCCGTAAAACCTGAAATGGGTTTCAATCGCGACGGGCTGAGCAGTTTGGCAAGATCGTTTTCAATACCCAATATCAGATCGGTTAAGATCATTGCCGAAAGACTGCCGAAAATCATCCCGTTCCCGTTAAAACCAGTTGCTACAAAACTGTTCGCATCACCACCCGGAAACTGCCCAATATAGGGTAGGCCATCTACAGGGACATAATACTGTGATGACCACCGATAATCGATTGAGCTGATGTCAAAGTTTTCCATTGTATATTTCTCTAGCGCTGAAAAAGCCTTTTCCGGATCATCGTGCCCCGTCTTATGGTCAGCGCCACCAATTAAAAGGTATTGATCTCCATCTATTTTATGACTTCGGAAGTAGTGGTAAGGCTCTTGCATATCGTAGGCCAGGCAGTTGGGGTAATCTCCGCTTTTAAGTTTAGCGGCCAATACGTAACTTCGGTAAGGTGCATTTCTGAGCGACAGGATATTAATTCCAGGCGGGATGTGTGTAGCCCATACCAAATGCCTGCCCTGAACGGTTATATTTCCTGCATTTATATAGTGGATGTCGTCTTTATACTCACTGTTTTCAACAAAGGTATGCTCCAGGACATCTCCGCCCAGTTTAAGCAATTCTCTGGCGAGGCCAAGTATATATTTTATGGGATGGAATTGCGCTTGCTCTTTAAATAATAATACGTGTTGGAAATCGATCGGAATGCCGTTTTCAAATACTTCACTTACTTCAACACCAGCCTGCTGAGAAGAGGAAAGGATAGATTTAAGCTGTTTAGTTTCTTCCTGGTTCTGAGAGAAGAGGAAGGCATCTTTGTATTCAAAGTCTGCATCGATTTCGAGCGCTTCGATATTGCTGTGGATCATTTCGATTATTTCTCTTGTAGCACGGGCAAGTTGGGCAGAGGCTTCTTTTCCGAAATCGCTATCTATCTCCGGATAGGTGGCATCCAAAAAGGTATTCAGGTGTGCACTTGTACCACCTGTTGTACCGAAGCCCAGGTTTTGCGCTTCTATCAAAATACATTTTTTACCTTTTCGCTGTAATTCAAGTGCAGTGGTTACGCCGGTAATTCCTCCACCTATGATTACTACATCGTAAATTGTATTTACTTTGAGCGGTTTGATTTCCAGGCGGGGATGCGAACCTTGCCATAAACTTTCATTGTCTCCGTCCCTGGCGGATGTAAGGTCGGTACTGTTTTTCATAAGCTGTTTTTATATTAAAACAGGAGGCAAAGCGCAAAGGTTTTCGAATTATACGCGATTTTACAAGGCTTATTTTTTACCCTAAACCTATGGTTGTTCTTTTTGGGTAAAAAAAGCCCGGTTAATTTTTACAAATTTTTGATGAGTAAGGTGATCGGTAACGGTGGTTTTAAATGGCGCAAACAAATCTATTTGAGTTTTTTACTTTCGACCATTATTTCTACAAGACTGTGCATGAGGTTTACTTTTAAACGGCTCTTTTTGATGTCATTTATCAGTTGGTCATCAACGTGCGCATCTTTTCCGTTCCATTTTATCTTTAAGTGTTTTGTTCTTATCGGCGGTATAGGAAACACTACATCTTTTCCTTTTGCAATTTCTGCGATATAATTTTTTAGGATTTCCCTTTGATTTTCTTCTACAATTACCACATCGAAAAAACCATCGCTGGGATCTGAATGTTCACTTAACCTCAAATTGGGACCCAAGCGCGAAATATTCATGATTTCGACCATGATACATTTTTTTCTTATTTTTTCGTTCTCTACCTCTATGCTACAGGTGTGAGCGGCATAGGTTTCGGTAATTGCCAATAGCGTATCTAGTGCAATTTCGAATTCACCCTCAGCCGTTTTGATTGCTGTTGTATCCATGTCTTCGAGCTTTTGCATCAGTTTAGGGAAAATACCAAAACCAAAAGACTCGATAAAAAACAGTGGTTCTGCTGTGCCAGTAACCTGTCCGATATCAAATTTTCGCAGATTGTAATTAGACCAGGAAGCTATATTACGGTCCAGATCGTCTGAAATACCTAAAGAGGTTGCAATATTGTTTGCAGTACCGAAAGGGAGAAGGGCTACCGGCCGTTTGTAACGGAGTTTTTTATCAAGAAGTTTGATGATCGTTTTTTTTATGGTTCCATCGCCGCCGGCAATGGCAATGAATGAAGTTTCGGGGCGGATATCTTTTAACGAACGTTTTTCAGAAGACGCATAATCTACCGAAAAGCCGTGACGCTCAATGGCAGACGAGAGTTTTTTTTCTGAATGTTTTTGCTGTCCTGCTCCAGGATTATGGATTACATGAACTAAAGGCGCTGGCTTTTTCATCTTTATTTGAACAATATAGGCCAGACTTAGTTTTATTAAGAGGTATAAACAGTAAAAAAAATAGAAATGAATATCTTGATCACCAATGACGACGGCATTTACAGCCCCGGAATAGCAGCACTTGCCAACATTGCCAAAGCTTTTGGCACAGTAAGAATTGTTGCCCCTGATGTAGAACAGTCATCTATGGGCCATGCAATAACACATTCACGGCCTTTAAGCTACAAGAAATCGCCGATTGCTTTTGAGGGTATAGATGCTTTTCGTGTAAACGGTACACCGGCCGATTGTGTTGCACTGGGCCTGTACCTATACCCTGATACCGATGTGGTGCTTTCGGGTATTAATATGGGGCCAAATTTAGGCAATTCCATGTGGCATTCGGGAACATTGGCAGCGGCAAAACAAGCGGTTCTTTTGGGTGTAAAAGGCATTGCTTTAAGTACACCGGTTGGCCGTACAGAACCTGACTTTGAAAAACTAAAATCCTTTGTGGTAAGTTCACTCGAGGAATTATTTATAAACAACGAGCTTGCGCTGTATAATGTTAATTTTCCACCAGAACCTAAGGGCATTAAGTGGACGCGGCAGTCGGTGCGCCTGTATGATGGAAATGTTGTTCCAGGGGAAGACCCGATGGGACGGAAACATTTTTGGATTACTGTAACTCCGCTTGAGCCGGCCGAAGAAGACACCGACCGTTGGGCTGTTGATCATGGTTATGTTTCTATTACGCCATTGCGGTTAGATTTGACCAATGAGGTTGAGCTTGTAAGCCACTTGATGTCGAAATAGCTTAAATTTTTAGAAATTGTTGGTGCATTAAAAAAGGCCCGTGAGGGCCCTTGCTTAATGTACGGGATTGGTTTTGTGCATGGTGTCACGTTTGAGCGTGTCACGCTTGGTGGTGTCTTTTTTAGACGGCCATTCTTTGTTTTTCTTTGCAGGTTTTGTTTTTTCTGTCTTTTTTTTGGTGGTGTCTTGCCGTGTTTGTGCAACCGATGCCAGGCAGATTGAGCAGGCCAGCATCATAATCATAAGTTTTTTCATAAGAATAGAATTATTGTTAAAATACTGGTAATAAAACAATTGTGGTTTTGTGAAAGTTTTATGAATTTTTCTTTTCGACTTTTTTAGTACTGCGCAATTTTTCAGGGCATAGCCAATGATATTTTTTTCTGCATTCTGCTCGATCAAGCAATTAATTTTATAAAACCATCTCTGTTTTTACATTGTTTTATGGTGATAAACCGGATAAGTAAGGCCGAAGAATTTTGTACTGTTTATCAACAGGTAAATTAATATTTTGTAAAAGCGTTAAAATCATGAAATACCCTCAGTTTTGTCTATTTCTTATCGTTTCGCTGTTTTTGCTTAGCTGTAAGCATGATCAGACCGAACTTGCCATGCACGATCGCGAATTTACGGACTCCGTGTATCCTGAAATGCAGTATCAGCAGCAGTTGAACCTTGAGCTGCAAAAGATGGCTGATGCTCCAGAAATTAAGGGCTTAGGCATCAGGAGAGGGGATGAAAATCAAGCCTATATTCAGCAGTTAGCAGCAAATACAAATACACAAGATCAATTTTCGCAAACTTCGCTCAAAGATGAACACTTACAAAAACTAACGCTATTGCGTCAACATCATCCGGTACAATTTGAACAGTTACATTTACTTCTCATCGATTCAGACCAAAAAATGATTGGCTTTCATGTAAAAGCTACTGGTTCTACAGGATTGCTCAACCCTGATTTGAGGGCTTGGGCTGAAGCAAAAATTGCCCATTGGACGGCAGACTTGAATGAAATCCAAGGCTTAAAAAAATAAGCAAAGCAAAAATTGCCGCTCCAGTTTCTGTCGTTCTGGTGTTCGCTGTATAATGATATGAAGTTTTAATCAACCTGGCTGCTTTAAGTTTAATTAACCAATTATGTATCCTTTGCAGCACTTTTTAAATTTAACAGATCGACAATCTTTTTTAATAATACAAAGATATCAAAAGGTTTTACCACAAATTCTTCGGCATTACATCCGCTGGTCATCTGTTTTATATCGGCATGGGCACTCATCATAATTACTGATGTAGCAGCAGTTTGAGGATCAGCCTTAAGCAGTTTACATACCGCTATGCCGTTGCCGTCGGGCAGCATTACATCTAATAAATAAAGGTCAGGATTGATATGCTTTCTGCTAAAAAACTCGTTAACGGTAGTATAACATGCTACCTGGTAGCCTTCTTCTAAAAGCAGGAACTGTAATATATCTCTTATCCCTGCATCATCCTCAAGTATACAGATCAATTTACTCATGAAGAAATAGTTGTTTGTACACTAAAATTTGTTCATTAAAAATAATATTTGCGTTTTCAGGTTATTCTGTAGCGGCATTTTTTTGATCTTTATTGTTGCCTTCTTCATACCTGTCTTTCTCCTTTTCATCTTCGTGTACAATAAGCGAATGGGGGGTGGCCGCGGCAGGGTTCGCACCGGTGCCAGAAGTTTTGGGCAAACTTAAAAGGTCGTTGTTATCGGTTAACGCCGTGTTTTTTATTTCGGTATTACCCAAAGCAATTTGATTTAGCTGTTCCTGATTTTTCCGTTGATTACCTTTCTCAAGGTCTTTTTCTGTCGTTTTTGGTATTTGCCATAATGCGATTTAATTGTTAAAACAACAGAACCATCAGATTAAAAGTTTTAAGCAAAGCGAAAATTAACCAACATAAGTTTGGGCACTTTCGTTTAACTTTTTATTTGCTAAATTATTTTTGATATGCTGAACCGATCATTTTTTTTATTTCGAGCGCATTAAAAGCAGCATAACCAGCCTGGTCATTATCGAAATAGAGGTATACGTCTTTTCCTTCTTTTATCCACGAAATCAACATGTTGTTCCACTTTGTTAAACTGTGCTCGTTGTAACTTCCCTGATATTTTCCTTCAGGTCCGTGTAATCTGATATACACAAAATCTGCGGTGCTCGAAATCGGAGATTGATGCCCGGCCAGCTCATAAATGCAAAAAGCACAGTTATATTTGGCGAGCAGCATAAATACTTCATCATGATACCAACTTGGATTTCTGAATTCGAAAGTATATCGGTGCTATTTAGGGAGTATTTCTAAAAACCGCTCCAACCTTTCGGTATTTAATTGCCATTTAGGTGGGAGCTGAAAAAGGATAGGTCCCAGTTTGTTTTCGAGCCCTTCACTGGCTTTTAAAAAATCCAGGATTTCGGCCTGTTCCACATTCAATTTTTTGAGGTGGGTAAAATATCCATTGGCTTTAACAGCATAAATGAAACGGTATTTCCATCCCGATGTGCCAACGTATGCTTTTCCTAATTTCATATTTCGTTATCAGTTTGTTTGCACATTGCTGCTACCGGTTATTCAATTTCTCCATCAGCCATGCCATCTAAAAACCAGCCAGACCTGTATTCGAATCTTGCTGATGAAGTTCTCGATTTATTGGTAACCTTGCCAATAAAATCGTGGGCAATATCGCCTTCGCTTTCCAAAATCTGTTTGGCCAGGTTAGCATATTTACTTAAATCCAGTCCATCGTTGATAATATAGGTCAATTCTCCATTTTCGCTCCATGATGATTCAATTAATCCATCATTAAATTTTTTCTTTAATGTATTCAAATCTTCTTGGTTGTTATTTAAGGGTAAGTTTCTCATTTTTGTTCTATCTTATTAATTAATGTGCTATTAAATTATAAATGGAGTGACTAAGGTTTACCATTTTTTTTATTTTTAACCAGCCTGGAATTACCTGTTAATTTTTCTTCCGAAAGTTTTTTTGCAGAATCAATTGAATGTGAATGGTGGATATCTTCTTCTTTTTCTGCCACATCAGAAAGTTTCGCATAGTATTTATGTAATACATCCAGTTCTGCCTCCGAGAGGTCTTCTATATCAACCATGCGGTTACTGGCATGTCTACTGGCCGCCAATAACTCATTAAGTTTTAACTGTATGGCCTTCGAATCTTTATTCTGGGTTTTTTGGATCAGAAATACCATTAAAAAAGTAATAATTGTTGTTCCGGTATTAATTACCAGTTGCCAGGTATCCGAATAGTTAAAAATGGGACCACTAATGCCCCAAATTATAATAATGCCAACAGCTATGGTAAAGGCGCCTACACTGCCGGTCCAATAGGTAATCCTGTCAGATATACGCTCAAAAAAGTTTTGCTTGTTTGTCATATTCTTTAGTACTAAGTCAAAGGGTGTGTTTTTGTTTATATAAACAGGCTAAAATTTCAGATGGTTTTCAGTTTTTGTTTTCTCTTGCTGGCCTTGGGGATATAAATATCAGGCCATCCCTTTTTTAATCTGGTAAAACATGTTGTGATACTGCGCCTGCTTAGAAATATTCAATCGAAATGTTAACCGGTGTTGTAAACAAATACTTTAACCGTCAAATAAATCAAACCTACAACAGGTTTGCCTGTTTATTTAATGAAGTGCAACCTTTAAAACAAAGGTTGGGCTTTTTGCAGAAAATAATTTCGAAGGTTTAAACTTAAAACAATGGAAAACAGAAAAATAGATCAGGGAGACAGCGAAAATAAAGTCGGCATTGTACCGCATTCGCAGATTGAGGCTAGTGATGCGGATAGTACCTATCAGGATGAGGCTTCTGCCAGGGAATTATCAAAACAGGCGGCAAAATCGGATTCAGATGCAGACAACGCAGAAGATAACGGAACGCCTCGTCAGGATTAAAGTTTTTAAAACAGTAAATATGAACTGAACAAACAGGTAAAAAGGCAGGAGCCAGAAGATGCTAGGGCAAATTGTTAAAACCATTTATTGTCTTTGCAGGTTTTCTATATGCTGCCGAAAATATATCCGGTGCCATAAAAAATATCTTATGAAAAAGCAGGTCTTCATTTTTCTCGCTATTGTTCCTTTTTACCTCACCTCATGCTCTGTAAATAACTCGGGTAGTGCCACTTCCAGAGAAGATAGTACTGAAACCGTTGATACGATTCATCAGGATACGACGGCAAGAGATAGTGCTGATTCAAAAAGCCTGGCTGATAGTACAACCAATGCACCCAGGATGCCTGGAAAGTAAAGACCGCAAGGGCATGCATTTTAAATGCAACTGGTCGGGCACAATAAATATGGCAGTATGGTTACAGCCAATAGTATTTTACTACTACTCATTGTGTATGTCATTTGGTTATTCGAAGAGCTTATCTATCAGGCTATTAAATTCAGATTACCTAAACTTTAACAAATTTTTCATTGTTGTTTATTGTACCATAGGCTGTTTATGAAGGCTCTATTCATTATCTACATAAAATTTAAACTATGAAAGCAGCAGTATTCCACAAACCTGGCGATATCCGGGTAGACAATGTACCCGATCCGGAAATTCTTGATCCCAGGGATGTAATCCTTAAAGTAACTTCAACCGCAATCTGTGGCTCCGATCTGCACATCTTAAGCGGTGCAGTTCCGCAAAAAGAACCTTTGGTTATGGGGCATGAATTTATGGGTATCGTGGAGGAGGTTGGCGCCTCCATTACGAACCTGAAGCGGGGCGACAGGGTAGTGGTTCCCTTTCCCATTGCATGTGGTAAGTGTTTTTTCTGTACTCATGAAGCTTCACCTGCCTGCGAGAATTCGAATTTTAAAAACTATGGACCAAATGGTGATATGATGAGCCAGAAGGGCGGTGCACTCTTTGGTTATACCGATCTTTATGGTGGATACTCAGGTGGCCAGGCACAATATGTGAAGGTACCATATGCCGATATCAGTCCGCGTATTGTTCCCGATCATCTAAGCGATGAACAGGCACTGTTCCTTACCGATATTTTTCCAACCGGTTGGTCGGCCATTGATTGGGCGCAGTTAAAAGGGGGAGAAGTAGTTGCCATTTTTGGATCAGGTCCGGTTGGGTTAATGGCACAAAAAGCAGCCTGGATAAATGGTGCCAGTCGGGTAATTGCAATTGATCCCTTAGACTATAGGCTCGAAAAAGCAAAGGCGGTAAATAAAGTTGATACGCTAAACCCGCATAAAGTGGATGTAGTGGAAGCGATAAGGGAAATGACGGGCGGAAGGGGAGCTGATGTATGTGTAGATGCGGTGGGATTTGAGCCCGAACGTAGCTTTATGGATAAGGTTAAGGCAACCTTTAATTTTGAAAAAGGTTCCATAAAAGTGCTCGAAATGTGCTTTGAAGCTGTTCGTAGAATGGGAACCGTATCGATTATGGGTGTTTATGGTTCGCCTTATGATAACTTTCCGCTCTTCAGAATTTTCGACAAGGGTATTACCATCAAACAGGGCCAGGCACCCGTACTTAACTATATCGATAAACTTGTTGGTTTGGTAAATGATGGAAAGGTAGTGCTCGATGACATTATTACCCATACCCTTCCCCTTGATCAGGCAGCACACGGCTATAAGATCTTCGACGAAAAGGAGGAGGATTGTGTAAAGGTTGTTTTAAAGCCTTAATAGCTATTTAGAAATTAAAATTCTTCACCCATCAGCGCAGCTATCCTTAAAACAACATGGAAAAACTCATTGAACAGCTTAAAGCATTTTTAGGAAACAGAATTATGGATCTGAAGATAAAGGGACCAGCGGAAGTTGATATTCTGATCGATGACGAGCTGCCCTTAGAACCCCTCGCATCAGAACTGCGGATCGATATTATAGAGATTGTTGATAAAAATACACTGGCAAAGATAAACTTTGTCCGGGCCGACGGCACATTGGCCGATAGTTTTTCCCTCAACCAGTAAATGCATTAATCGCAGCAAAATCAATTGTTAACAGTCCAAAAAGAGGCGTAAGCTAAAAAAACTATGGACAAGAAAACACCAAAAAGAAAAAAAATAAACCTGCCCAGACAGAGAACGGCAAAACAGCCAAACTGGAATCTTTTGTAGCTGAAAATTTTCGGATTTACGAAGTCTTTTCAGTCTGTGGGCGCAAAAATTGCGAATGGTTAATTTAATGATTTCCCTATATGAAAATTGTTTGTTCCACACTAGGCCAGATCGAATAATAGTCTTTGAACTGCTCAGGGCCTGCGATTTAGGATTCTATTAGATATCTTCGGCCGCCCAAGGGTAAAAATTCAATATGTCCTTCCCTGGTTTTTTGGCTTTTTAGTTCATTGTCTTCAGCATCTTTCATTTTAAATGCGGGAAATTTTGTATCACTATCTCTAATGATCCTAAGACGGCAGGTGATTCTGTGGTCTCCGCCAATATTGAGTTCAACATTTCCCTGTCCGGTATTTCTCAATGCGGTTAAAGGGTAATCACAAAAAAGCATGTGACCACTATCGAGCTTATGGTAATGACGTGGCAATATGCCGAATGCATTACCGGCACCATAAACTTCCTGACCTACTTTGCCACTGTTTTCCCAGCCATCATGAAGATCCTCTAGGGCAATCCAGAGTTTTCTGTCAACCTCTCCAATCTTTACTTCCCCGGAAAGTAAATCATCGGGTAACATAGGAGGATAATAAAAAGGTGCCCGGTCAACAAGATGACGTATGTATTCCGAAATAAGTAAGCGGATGGCCGGAAGGATTTTGACTCCTTTTGCATGCTTGAGGTAGTCGTGAAAGGCACAGAATACTTCCTGCTCTTCATAAACCGCCGTATAAGGGGCATCGGATAATGGAAATAGCGCAAAAAATGAAGGAAATCCCTTCCCATGTCCATAGTGGCAGTCCCAGAGATGTACATTTTGGAATATATTTGCCATGCAAAGATTTGAAAGTTCAAGATAGATTTTGTTTTTAGTGAGTTTGTACAATCTCAACAGCGCACCGGCAGAAAATGCGGTGTTATTAGCCTGGTAAAAAAGTTTAAACCTTTTTCCCTGGAGTGTTTTTGCCGCCTTTTCGGCCTCCTGCAGATACTTATCATCATTGGTTAATTCATAGGCCTGGAGGAGTACATGTGCGTATAGCCCAGCTACGTCGTGCTGACCGCCTTCCCCAGGACGGGTTTCTGCTTTTACAACTTCCAAGGTACCCATGTTATAAAACACTGGCCAATTGTATTTAAAATGCCTTGCAACCATAATGGCATATGGAAGTGACTCCAAGAAAAGTTTTTCTGCGGCGCGGTCCCCGAGCATGGACAGGCGCGACAGGTTTAGCAGTGGGTGGTGAAGATACCAAGAGTCCATTACATCCGGTTTTTTTTGTTCCTCTTCCCCTTTGAGCTTATCTTGCGCGGCCGGTAGCCAGCGTACGATCGTTTTTAGCTTTTCATCATAAAATTCTCCAAGCCCATCTTTTATCTTTTTTATAACAGGAAGGTGTCTTCCGTTCCACCTGGTATAATCCATCAGTGGCAGTAGGACTGCAAGCTGTACCATTATTTCCGGCGGGGTATCGTAATCGGATACATAAGCATTAAAATAGTGGTTGCCTTCTACCTGGCACCAGCAGCCCGGGGATTCGGTAAGATCGTGCAGCCCCTTTTCCAGAATTGTCGGCCAGTGGACATAATTAGTCTTTCGCGGTGGGATTTCTATGTATACTGCTGCGAGCATGTTGAGGTATTGTTCGCTAAGGTGCGCTTCTGATTCTGGTGTATTGCCATCAAATGCTACAATTGCATCGCTGATCATGTATTCCGTGTTTTTCTTGAGCCCAAAATCTGTCGTAGGTGGAAGGGAAAAACCGATTTCAGGCCAAAGTCCGCCAACGGTTTCCCCCGCTGAGGTTTGGGTGTCCTGGTTATATTGCTGAAGGCTGGTGAGGTTCTGGAGATAGAATACACTGCCTCGCTTCTCTTTTAACAATGAAAAATGCAAAATTCCCGAACGTGTGCCTACCTGTTTGACGTGTATGATCCCATGCGGTTTTTTTTGATTTGTATTATCCGGGATAATAATGTCCTTCGGCCAGAAAGGGATATGGATATCCGTTTCTGGGACCAGTGCTGTAGCAAATTTTAATACTGGATAGTCTTTGTCTTCAATTTGGATACGGCTCTTACAGGTTCCCATTACAGACTCCATCGAAATTGTGATGCCATTTTCTTTGATCAACTTACGTTTTACTTTAAGTTTTCCGCCAGGGCAATAGGCAGCGCGAAAAACGGTGCTCCCTTCCGGCCATTGCACTTTGATGTAGAGCGCTGATGGGGAATAGAGCACTGTAAAGGTAAATGTGCCTATGTGTTTTTGTAAGAGCTGAGGTAGTGAATCATTTGAGAGTTCTTCAGCGGCAACTGCCTGCCATGGTGAAATTCCTTCCATAATTAAATATCTGGTATATGGAGTTAAACAAGGTTATTTCCAATTGATTGTTTTTACATTTTTTAATGTTTACCATAGTAATGGGTACTAGAAAAACATTGGCTATTGTAAAGTTGTTTTGGAAATATGAAGACCAGGCAAAAATATTTCCAGCCAATCCAATATTGCTTTCGCGGGATATAAAGACAAGTGAAAAGTGTCTTCAGGTTCTCAGCCTGTTAAATCCAGGCGGTTTTCATTTTGAAGGAAAACATTGCTGGTGGTCAGGGTTGCAGAAAGCATTGCCAATAAAGAAGGTTACGTTTTTTTTTGGTAGTGAATGAGCTGTGGAAAACTTGAAATTATCGAGGTCCCGGTCAATGACCCAGATCTGGTTTCCACTGATGCAAAGGTAATGAATTACCGGGATTTTAACTATTTGACAACTGTTCACATCTCCGCCTGTTCAATAGCCATGACGGCATCGACTCTACAGAAAGTGATGATTTCCCGGCATCTTTGAGATGGGTGAACTGCAAGGTCTCGTTACCGAAGACTGTAGAAATAGAGAAGATATTTCACTTAACGTATACAGCAATTTCCGCGTCGGGAGTTGGGATAGGACTTAGCAAAACTACAGACTGGAAGAGCTTTTCTTTGCCGGTTATGATGCTCGCTCCGCACAGTAAGGAATGCTCCATGTTCGACAGTAAAATAGATGACAGTTCCTTTAGAACCGAAAAAACGTGTTTAAATATGGAAAGATATGTTTTTGACATCCACACCAGTGATTGGGATAAACAGGTTATTGTGAATGTGGGGCGAGTGCAATGCTCGATATCAAGCTCTTCGATCACATCTTGGTGTGCTCGAATGGGTATTCCAATTTTTTGGATGAGTGCATTTTTTGTTCATTCTTTCCAATTCAAGATAATCTGTTTCACCATCGATTTTTGTTCCATGCAATTTTGAAAACAAATTGCCCTTTTTCTGGTTTCAGATAATATCAAAAACGACTTATGGGTAAACGATTGACTTACTTATCTTTTCCTGCGACAAATGAGGAACGTTTTCAGGCATTATTGACCGCTACTGCAGATGTAGTTTTTAACATGAACAAGGATTGGACCATCCTCACTGGACTAAATGGCCACGGGTTTCTCCATGATGCTCATGAGCCATTGGCAGGATGGCAGTCTATATATTTATATCCGGAGGATCTTGAACTGGTAAACCGTTCAATCCAAAATGCCATCGCGATAAAGGGCATTTTTAAGCTGGAGCACCGGGTAAAGCGGGTTGATGGTAGTCTTGGCTGGGCCTTCTCGCGTGCGGTGCCGATATTAGATGACCATGAAGAGATCAAGGAATGGTTTGGCCTGGCATCCGATATCACGGAACGTAAGTTAGCGGAACTGACGCTCACCGCTTCCAAAGAGGTTTTGGAACAGCAAAAACGGACTTATGAAACCATCACTTCCGGAAGCCCGGATCTGATGTATGTTTTTGATCT
>Ga0308169_10002024_pt1 | contig 21935 bp, 15 predicted proteins | sample PhyBR1_2_FD_202139 | JGI IMG/M metagenome (GOLD analysis project Ga0308169, IMG submission 202139) | Phyllosphere microbial communities from UC Gill Tract Community Farm, Albany, California, United States - DLSLSB.R1 | ecosystem: Host-associated > Plants > Phyllosphere > Unclassified | place...
CGCCGCCGCGCCGGCGCCGGCACCGGCACCGGCACCGGCACCGGCACCGGCTGCAGCGTCACCGGCCCCGGCCCCGGCCGCCTCGGGCGGTCCGGTCGAGGTCAAGGTGCCCGACATCGGCGACTTCAAGGATGTCGCGGTGATCGAGCTGCTGGTGAAGGTGGGCGACACGGTCAAGGCCGAGCAGTCGCTGATCACGGTGGAGTCGGACAAGGCGTCGATGGAGATCCCGTCGTCGAGCGCCGGCGTGCTCAAGGAACTGAAGGTCAAGGTCGGCGACACCGTGAACATCGGCGACCTGATCGCCGTGCTGGAAGGCACGGGCGGCGGTGCGGCACCAGCACCGGCGCCCGCCGCGTCGGCGCCCGCACCCGCCGCATCGGCGCCCGCACCCGCAACGGCGACGGCCAGCGCCCCGGCGGCGGCTCCGGCCACCGCGTCGGCGCCCGCGCCCGCCGCGCACAACCCGACGGTGGCGCCCTCGGGCAGCCTGCCGCACGCGTCGCCGTCGGTGCGCAAGTTCGCGCGCGAACTGGGCGTGCCGCTCGACGAGGTCAAGGGCACCGGTCCCAAGGGCCGCATCACGCAGGAGGACATCCAGGGCTTCACGCGCGCCGTCATGAGCGGCCAGACGACCACCCGCGCCGTCAGCGCCAAGGCACCGGCCGCCGCATCGGGTGGTGGCGATGGCGCCGCGCTGGGTCTGATCCCCTGGCCGAAGGTCGACTTCGCGAAGTTCGGTCCGGTCGAGCGCAAGGACCTCTCGCGCATCAAGAAGATCAGCGGCGCCAACCTGCACCGCAACTGGGTGATGATCCCGCACGTCACCAACAACGACGAAGCCGACATCACCGAGCTGGAGGCCTTCCGCGTCGCCACCAACAAGGAGAACGAGAAGTCGGGCGTGAAGGTCACGATGCTGGCCTTCGTGATCAAGGCCATGGTCTCGGCACTGCGCAAGTTCCCCGAGTTCAACGCCAGCCTCGACGGCGACCAGCTGGTCTACAAGCAGTACTTCAACATCGGCTTCGCCGCCGACACGCCCAACGGGCTGGTCGTGCCGGTCCTCAAGGACGCCGACAAGAAGGGCATCATGCAGATCAGCGCCGAGATGGGCGAGCTGGCCAAGAAGGCGCGCGACGGCAAGCTCGGCGCGGCCGACATGCAGGGCGGCTCGATCTCCATCAGCTCGCTCGGCGGCATCGGCGGCACGCACTTCACGCCCATCATCAACGCGCCGGAAGTGGCGATCCTCGGCCTGTCCAAGGGCGCGATGAAGCCGGTGTGGGACGGCAAGCAGTTCGTCCCGCGCCTGATGCTGCCGCTGTCGCTGTCGTTCGACCACCGGGTCATCGACGGTGCCCTGGCCGCGCGCTTCAACGCCTACCTGGGCCAGGTCCTCGCCGACTTCCGCCGGGTCCTGCTCTAAGAACCAAGGGACGATCGAGATGAGCGAACAACAGATCAAGGTGCCGGACATCGGCGATTTCGACGAAGTCGCGGTGATCGAGGTGCTGGTGAAGGTGGGCGACACGGTCAAGGCCGAGCAGTCGCTGATCACGGTGGAATCGGACAAGGCATCGATGGAGATTCCGTCGTCCGCCGCGGGCGTCGTGAAGTCGCTGGCCGTGAAGGTGGGCGACAAGGTCAAGGAGGGGTCGGTCGTGCTGGTGCTGGAAGCGGAAGCGGCCGTGGGCGCGAGCGCGCCGGCTCCCGCACCGGCCGCCGCCGCCGACGATGCGGCCTCCAGGCCGGCCACGGTCGGCGAGAGCCAGGCGCCCGCGCCCGCTCCGGCGGCCGCGGCGCAGGCCCAGGCGCCGGCCGCGCCCCAGCCCGCGGGATCGTATGGCGGCCCGGTCGACGTTGAATGCGACGTGCTGGTGCTCGGTGCCGGCCCCGGTGGCTATTCCGCCGCCTTCCGCGCCGCCGACCTCGGCCTCAAGGTCGTGATGGTCGAGCGCTATGCCACCCTCGGCGGCGTCTGCCTGAACGTCGGCTGCATTCCCTCGAAGGCCCTGCTGCACGTGGCCGCCGTCATGGACGAGGTCAAGCATTTCGCCGACATCGGCGTCGACTTCGGCGAGCCGGTGATCGACCGCGCGAAGCTGCGTGGCCGCAAGGAACAGGTCGTCGGCAAGTTGACCGGCGGCCTGGCCGCCATGGCCAAGATGCGCAAGGTGACGGTGGTGCGTGGCGTCGGCGAATTCGTCGACCCCTACCACGTCACGGTGCAGGAGACCTCGGGCGAGGGCCGCGACACCACCGGCAAGGCGCAGACCGTCAAGTTCCGCCACTGCATCATCGCGGCGGGCTCGCAGGCCGTGCACCTGCCGTTCATGCCCAAGGACCCGCGCGTGGTCGACTCGACCGGCGCGCTGGCGCTGGCCGTGGAACCCAAGCGCATGCTGATCCTGGGCGGCGGCATCATCGGCCTGGAGATGGGCTCGGTGTATTCGTCGCTCGGCGCGCGGCTGGACGTGGTCGAGATGCTCGATGGCCTGATGCAGGGCGCCGACCGCGACCTGGTCAAGGTCTGGCAGAAGATGAACGCGCCGCGCTTCGACAACATCATGCTCAAGACCAAGACGGTGGGCGCCGAGGCGACGCCGGAGGGCATCAAGGTGACGTTCGAGGGTGAGAACGCCCCCAAGGAACCGCAGGTGTACGACCTGGTGCTGCAGGCCGTCGGCCGCAGCCCGAACGGCAAGAAGATCGGGGCCGAGAAGGCCGGCGTGGCGGTGAGCGATCGCGGCTTCATCCCGGTCGACATCCAGATGCGCACCAACGTCGGCCACATCTTCGCCATCGGCGACATCGTCGGCCAGCCGATGCTGGCGCACAAGGCGGTGCACGAGGCGCATGTGGCGGCCGAGGTGATCGCCGGCGAGCAGCAGGGCAACAAGGAGCTGGCGAGCGCCGCCTTCAATGCCCGCGTGATCCCGAGCGTGGCCTATACCGATCCGGAAGTGGCCTGGGTCGGCCTGACCGAGGACCAGGCCAAGGCCGAAGGCATCAAGGTGACCAAGGGACTGTTCCCCTGGACCGCCTCGGGCCGGGCCATCGCCAACGGGCGCGACGAGGGCTTCACCAAGCTGCTGTTCGACGAGAGCCATCGCATCGTCGGCGGCGGCATCGTCGGCACGCATGCCGGCGACATGATCGGCGAGGTGGCCCTGGCTATCGAGATGGGTGCCGACGCCATCGACATCGGCAAGACGATCCATCCGCATCCCACGCTGGGCGAGAGCATCGGCATGGCGGCGGAGGTCGCGCATGGCAGTTGCACCGACCTGCCGCCGGTGAAGAAGAAGTGAGTGGCCGGGGGCGCCGGCGGAACCGGCGGCTCCGAGGCGTCGCTCCGTGTCCGGTGCGCCGCCAGCAGACGACAAAAAACCCGCCTCGGCGGGTTTTTTGTCGTCCGGCCTCCGGATGGAGGGTCGATCAGTCGGTCGAGCCGGCGGGGCGGGGCGTCCTCATTCGCCACCCGCCTCCGACGCGTTGGTGATGGTGGCCGGCACCCGGTCGGCGGCCGATGCCTGGACGCGCCGGGCGCCATCGAAGCGGCGCTGCCAGTAGTTGCCGTCGAAGTTCTCGACCCGCACCGTGGCACCCGGCTTGGGTGCATGGATGAACTTGCCGTCGCCGATGTAGATGCCGACATGGCTGAAGGCACGGCGCATCGTGTTGAAGAACACCAGATCACCCGGCTTCAGGTCGGTGCGGTCGATCTTCTCGGTGGCGGCGGCCTGCTCCTCGGCACGACGTGGCAGCAGGTGACCGATGGTCTGGGTATAGATGGCGCGGACGAAGCCGCTGCAGTCGAAGCCGGTCTCGGCGGAGTTGCCGCCACGGCGATAGGGGACACCGAGAAAACCGAAGGCGGTGTCGACCAGGCTGGAGGTGCGATCGACGACGTTCTGCCGGACCTGCTGCAGGTGGCTGATCAGCCCGCGTTCGAACAGCAGCCGGTCCATGGCTTCCGAGCGGTCCTGGGGAGGTGAGGCATGAGCAGTCGAAACCAGGACGAGCGCGGCAAGTAGGACGGTAAAACGCATGCCGCGTAGGATATTGACGACGACAGTGAGTGTCAACCTCGAATCAACATTACTTACCTCGTGCAAGTTGTTGTTTCAAATGGATTTTATTATTCTTTTGCAAATCGGCGCTGAAATCGTTGATCAGAAGAAAGCAAACTGTCAATTATAAAGTACAACAAAAGTTTATTAAGTTATGTGATGTTGTAGTCATTTTTACTAAAACTAAATTCCACTTTTTGAGAGAGCCAACCATGACCTTGCGGCCAGAAATCACTGATCGGCAGCCGAAGTGGCGCCTGCTCGTCCTGGGTCTGGCGCTCGTGGCCGGATCGGCCATGGCGCAGGTGCGGGGACAGATCCTGACTGCCGAGCTGGAGAATCCGTGGGGTCTGGCGTTCCTGCCGGAGGGACGTTTCCTGGTCAGCGAGAAGACGGGACGCCTGCGCGTCGTGGAGCCCGACGGCAAGGTCGGCGCGGCGCTCCAGGGCCTGCCGGCGATCGCCTCAGGCGGGCAGGGCGGACTGCTCGACGTGCTGGCCGATTCGGCCGTCGCGACCAACCGCACGATCTATTTCTGTTTCTCTGAACCCGCCGCGGCCGGAGCCTCCGGCAACAGCACGGCACTGGCCAGTGCGCGCCTGTCGGCCGACCGCACCCGGCTCGAGACGGTGCGGGTCCTGTTCAGTCAGAAGCCCAAGGTCGCGAGTTCGGCGCACTTCGGCTGCCGCATCGTCGAAGCCCGCGACGGCACGCTGTTCCTCACGCTGGGCGATCGTTTCAGCCGCAAGGAGGACGCGCAGAAGCTCGACAACCATCTGGGCAAGGTCGTGCGCATCCGCAAGGATGGCACGGTGCCGCCGGACAATCCGTTCGTCCGGCGCGCCGGAGCCCTGCCCGAGATCTGGAGCTATGGGCACCGCAATGGCCAGGGCGCCACGCTGGCGCCCGATGGCCGTCTCTGGATGACCGAGCATGGCCCGCAGGGCGGCGACGAGATCAACGTGCCCGAAGCCGGCAGGAACTATGGCTGGCCGGTGATCACCTATGGCGAGAACTATGGCGGCGGCAGGATCGGCGATGGCAGCACCGCCCGCGATGGCATGGAGCAACCGGTGCACTACTGGGTGCCGTCGATCGCGACCTCGGGCATGGCCTTCCTGACCAGCGACCGCTATGGCGCGGGCTGGAAGGGCAATCTCTTTGTCGGCTCGCTGAAGTTCGGCTATCTCGACCGCATCGAGCTCAAGGACGGCAAGGTCGTCGCCGAGCACAAGCTGCTCGAGGATGGCCGGGCGCGCATCCGCGACGTCAAGCAGGGTCCCGACGGCTGGCTCTACGTGCTGACCGACGAGTCGCGCGGCAAGCTCATCCGGCTGCAGGCCGACTGACTCCCCAGGCCGCACGCCACGGGGACACCACTCAGCCGCAGGACGGCAGGGGCAGCGTCGACAGCAGCGACTGCCAGAGGCGCTTCCATTCCGGCCAGTCGTGGCCGCCCGGCGTGGTCGCCACACGCCCGGCGGGCAGGGCGGCGGCGAGCAGACGATGGCTGAAGGCGAAGCGGTCGTCCTGGCCATAACCCAGATAGAGCGGGGGTCCTTTCATGGCCGGGTCCTGCGCCGCCTGCGTCTGCGTCTGCAGCCAGCGCCACAGAGCCGGGTCGCGCGATTCGCGCGGCTCGCTGCGCGCCGGCAGCACCGGCCCGGTCGGCGCCTGCCAGCGCGCCAGGCCGCCGGCATTGCCGATCTCGGTGGCCGTGGCGCGTTCGCCCAGATACGGCGCGATCAGCACCAGGCCATCGAGTTCGGTCGGATGCGCCTGGGCATACAGCACGCCGCCGAGTCCGCCGAGCGAAATGCCGGCGATCCAGATCGAGCGGTAGCCACGTGCGCGGGCCGGCTCGATCACGTCCTCGCGCAGGCGGCGCACCACGGCGAGCGTGTCGTCGTAGTAGCCCAGGTGCGCATCCGCCCGCACCATGTCGACCGCCAGCCGGCGCTGCCGGACGGCATCCATGAAGCCCTCGCGTTCGAACTCGTCGATCGACGAGCGCGCTCCCGGCAGCAGCACCAGCAGCGTCGAGGTCTGCGCCAAACAGGCGCCGGCGTCGAAGCGCAGGGGCATCGGCACGGAGGCCGGACGCGAGGCGCACCCGGCGCCGAGCAGGGCGCAGAGCGCGATCGACAGGGAGGAGATTCGGCGCATCGCCGCAGTCTATGCGCGCCGGGCGCCTGGCCGGTGCGCCGCGGTGGTACGGTTCGGTCTGCATGCCGCGACGCGCATGCCAGTCACCCCATCCTCCGTCCTTTTTCCGAAGCCATCGATTCCATGCTGCTCGACGTCTCCCAATCCCAGCTCGTGCTGGTCGACTACCAGTCCCGCCTGATGCCCGCCATCCTCGAAGGCGATGCGACGGTGGCCAACGCGGTGCGGCTGGCCCGCATCGCCGCGCTGGTCGACGTGCCGGTCTGGGGCACCGAACAGAACCCGTCCAAGCTCGGCGAGAACCTGCCGGAGATCCGCACGCTGTGCCGCCGGACCCTGGCCAAGATGCACTTCAGCGGTGTCGAGGAAGGACTCGGCGAATGGCTGCGGGCCCCGGCCAAGGCTCCACAGGGCAATGCGCGCAGCCTGCCCAAGCACCTGCAGAAACCGGCCGCCGCCGAGGAGCGCAACACCATCGTCATCGCCGGCTGCGAGGCGCATGTCTGCCTGCTGCAGACGGCGCTGGATCTGCTGGAGGAGGAGTTCGAGGTCTGGGTCGTGACCGACGCCTGCAGTTCGCGCACCGAACGCAATCGCGATGCGGCCTTCGACCGCTTGGCCGGCGCCGGTGCCGAACTGGTCACGACCGAGATGGTGGGCTTCGAGTGGCTGGGCACGGCCGAGCATCCCCGGTTCCGCGAATTCCTCGAGCTGATCCGCTGAACCTCCGGGAGGCCGGCCTGCCCCGGCTGGGGCATCGGCCCGCATGAATCTGTGGGATTGGGACGACATGTCGTCGAAAGGGCTTTCGACGCGTCGTGGCACAATCGTAAAGTACTAGGCCCTTCCCCAGCCACAGTCGCATCCGCCAATCGGTTCAGCCGTGTCGCGGAAGGTTTCTCAAACCAGCTAATGCTTCCCAGAGGGGAGCGAAGGTCAGCGGAATAATGAGCGATTCAACGACGCCCTCGGCGTCTGCCCACCAGATCTATCAAGCCTATGAAGGCAGTACCTATCTCTTCGGCGGCAACGCGCCGTATGTCGAGGAGATGTACGAAAACTATCTGGCCAATCCCGGCAGCGTGCCCGACAACTGGCGCACCTACTTCGACGCCCTGCAGCATGTGCCCTCGGCCGACGGTGGCAACACCCGCGACGTGCCGCACCTGCCCGTGGTCAATGCCTTCGCCGAGCGCGCCAAGCAGGGCACGACCCGCGTCGTGCACGCGAGCGGCGCCGATTCCGAGCTCGGTCGCCAGCGCACCGCCGTCCAGCAGCTGATCGCGGCCTACCGCAACGTCGGCGCCCGCTGGGCCGACCTCGATCCGCTCAAGCGCACCGAGCGGCCGTCGATCCCCGAGCTGGAGCCGTCGTTCTACGGCTTCACCGACGCCGACCTCGAAACGGTCTTCAACACCAGCAACACCTTCTTCGGCAAGGACACGATGTCCCTGCGCGATCTGCTCAACGCCCTGCGCGAGACCTATTGCGGCACGATCGGCGTGGAGTACATGTACACCACCGACCAGAACCAGAAGCGCTGGTGGCAGCAACGGCTCGAGAGCGATCGCGCCAACCCGAAATTCAATGCCGAGCAGAAGAGGCACGTGCTCGAGCGCCTGACGGCGGCCGAGGGCCTGGAGCGCTTCCTGCACACCAAGTACGTCGGCCAGAAGCGCTTCTCGCTCGAAGGCGGCGAGAGCTTCATCGTCTCGATGGACGAGATCATCAACGGCGCCGGCGAGAAGGGCGTGCAGGAGATCGTGATCGGCATGGCCCACCGTGGCCGCCTGAACGTGCTGGTGAATTCGCTGGGCAAGCTGCCGGCCGACCTGTTCGCCGAGTTCGACCACACCGCGCCCGAGGACCTGCCCAGCGGCGACGTCAAGTACCACCAGGGCTTCAGCTCCGACGTCACCACGCGTGGCGGCCCGGTGCACCTGAGCCTGGCGTTCAACCCGTCGCACCTGGAGATCGTCAACCCGGTGGTCGAGGGCTCGGTGCGCGCGCGCATGGACCGTCGCGACGACCCGCAGGGCAAGCAGGTGCTGCCCATCATCGTGCACGGCGACGCGGCCTTCGCCGGCCAGGGCGTCGTCATGGAGACGCTGGCGCTCGCCGAGACGCGCGGCTATCACACCGGCGGCACGGTGCACCTGGTCATCAACAACCAGATCGGCTTCACCACCAGCGATCCGCGCGACAGCCGCTCGACGCTGTACTGCTCGGACATCGTCAAGATGATCGAGGCGCCGGTGCTGCACGTGAACGGCGACGACCCCGAAGCCGTGGTGCTGGCCTCGCAACTGGCGCTGGACTTCCGCATGGAATTCCAGAAGGACGTGGTCGTCGACATCATCTGTTTCCGCAAGCTGGGCCACAACGAGCAGGACACCCCCTCGCTGACCCAGCCGCTGATGTACAAGAAGATCGCCCAGCATCCGGGCACGCGCCGTCTCTACGCCGACAAGCTCGCCGCCCAGGGTCTGGGCGACACGCTCGGCGACGACATGGTCAAGGCGCAGCGCGCCGCCTTCGACGCCGGCAAGAACACCACCAACCCGGTGCTGACGAACTTCAAGAGCAAGTACGCCGTCGACTGGAGTCCCTACCTCAACAAGAAGTGGACCGATGCCGCCGACACCGCCCTGCCGACGGCGGAGTGGAAGCGTCTGGCCGAGCGCATCACCACCGTGCCCGCCGGCTTCACGGTGCATCCGCTGGTCAAGAAGGTGCTCGACGACCGCGCCGCCATGGGTCGCGGCGACGTCAACGTCGACTGGGGCATGGGCGAGCACATGGCCTTCGCCTCGCTGGTGGCCAGCGGCTATCCGGTGCGCCTGTCGGGCGAGGATTGCGGTCGTGGCACGTTCACGCACCGCCACGCCGTGCTGCACGACCAGAACCGCGAGAAGTTCGACGAGGGCACCTACGTGCCACTGCAGAACGTGACCGACAACCAGGCTCCGTTCGTCGTCATCGACTCGATCCTGTCGGAGGAGGCCGTGCTGGCCTTCGAATACGGCTATGCCTCGAACGATCCCAACACGCTGGTGATCTGGGAAGCGCAGTTCGGCGACTTCGTCAACGGCGCGCAGGTCGTGATCGACCAGTTCATCGCCTCCGGCGAAGTGAAGTGGGGCCGCGTCAACGGCCTGACCATGATGCTGCCGCACGGCTACGAGGGCCAGGGTCCGGAGCACAGCTCGGCGCGCCTGGAGCGCTTCATGCAGCTGAGCGCCGACACCAACATGCAGGTCGTGCAGCCCACCACCGCCAGCCAGATCTTCCACCTGCTGCGCCGCCAGATGGTGCGCAACCTGCGCAAGCCGCTGGTCATCCTCACGCCCAAGTCGCTGCTGCGCAACAAGGACGCGACCTCGCCGCTGGCCGAGTTCACCAAGGGCTCGTTCCAGACCGTCATCCCCGACAGCCGCAACCTGAAGGCGGAGAAGGTCCGCCGCGTGATCGCGTGCTCGGGCAAGGTCTACTACGACCTGGCCAAGAAGCGCGAGGAGAAGGGTGCCGACGACGTCGCCATCATCCGCGTCGAGCAGCTCTATCCGTTCCCGCACAAGGCGTTCGCCACCGAGATCCGCAAGTATCCGAACCTGGTGGATGTCGTCTGGACGCAGGACGAGCCGCAGAACCAGGGCGCCTGGTTCTTCGTGCAGCACTACATCCACGAGAACCTCTCCGAAGGCCAGAAGCTCGGCTATGCCGGGCGCACCGCCTCGGCCTCGCCGGCGGTGGGCTACTCGCACCTCCACCAGGAGCAGCAGAAGGCGCTGGTCGATGCCGCCTTCGCCAAGCTCAAGGGCTTCGTCCTCACCAAGTAAATCCGGCCCGGGAAGTCGCGGACGCGCCCCGGCGCGCTCGCGCTTTCCGCACGGCGCCGTCCCGCCACCCCGCAAGTCATAAAGAAGAGAACAACCACCATGTCCATCGTTGAAGTCAAAGTCCCGCAGCTCTCCGAATCCGTGGCCGAAGCCACCATGCTGACCTGGAAGAAGAAGGCCGGCGAAGCCGTCGCCATCGACGAGATCCTGATCGAGATCGAGACCGACAAGGTCGTGCTCGAAGTGCCGGCCCCCTCGGCCGGCGTGCTGGCCGAGATCGTCCAGGGCGATGGCGCCACCGTGGTCGCCGACCAGGTGATCGCGCGCATCGACACCGAAGCCAAGGCCGGCGCCGCCGCTCCGGCCGCTGCCGCCCCCGCGCCGGCCGCTTCGGCGCCCGCACCGGCCGCCGCTCCCGCGCCGGCCGCCGCCCCCGTCTCGGGCGGTTCGAAGTCGGACGTCGCCATGCCGGCCGCGGCCAAGCTGCTGGCCGACAACCAGCTCACCGCCGGCGACGTCTCCGGCACCGGCCGCGACGGCCGCGTCACCAAGGGCGACGTGCTCGGCGCCGTGGCCTCGGGCACGACCGCGAAGGCGGCCGCTCCGGCAGCCGCCGCCAAGCCGGCCCTGCAGCAGGTCGCGGCCCCCTCGGCGCCGCAGGACCTGGGCGAGCGTCCGGAGCAGCGCGTGCCCATGAGCCGCCTGCGCGCCCGCATCGCCGAGCGCCTGCTGCAGTCGCAGTCGACCAACGCCATCCTGACGACCTTCAACGAAGTGAACATGGCGCCGGTCATGGACATGCGCAAGAAGTTCCAGGACTCCTTCACCAAGGAGCACGGCGTGAAGCTGGGCTTCATGAGCTTCTTCGTCAAGGCGGCGGTCCACGCGCTCAAGAAGTTCCCGGTCATCAATGCCTCGGTCGACGGCAACGACATCGTCTACCACGGCTACTTCGACATCGGCATCGCGGTGGGTTCGCCGCGCGGCCTGGTGGTGCCGATCCTGCGCAACGCCGACCAGATGAGCTTCGCGGACATCGAGAAGAAGATCGCCGAGTTCGGCAAGAAGGCCCAGGACGGCAAGCTCGGCATCGAGGACATGACCGGCGGCACCTTCTCGATCTCCAATGGCGGCACCTTCGGCTCGATGCTGTCGACCCCGATCATCAACCCGCCGCAGTCGGCCATCCTGGGCGTGCATGCGACCAAGGACCGCGCCGTGGTGGAGAACGGCCAGATCGTGATCCGTCCGATGAACTACCTCGCCATGAGCTACGACCACCGCATCATCGACGGCCGCGAAGCCGTGCTGGGCCTGGTGGCCATGAAGGAAGCGCTGGAAGATCCGTCGCGCCTCCTGTTTGACATCTGATCCAACCCCCAGTCTTCGCGCACTTCGTGTCGCTTCGCCAACCCCCTCTCGGGGGGCGACACCGGCGGCCCGGCAAAGCCGGTTCCACGGTGTCCTGGCGAAGAGGCGCTCCCTGAAAGAGTTTTATGTCTAAGCAATTCGACGTCGTCGTGATCGGTGGCGGTCCCGGTGGCTATATCGCGGCGATCCGCGCGGCGCAGCTCGGCTTCAATGTCGCCTGCGTCGACGAGTGGACCAATGCCAAGGGCGGCCCGGCTCCGGGCGGCACCTGCACCAACGTCGGGTGCATCCCGTCGAAGGCGCTGCTGCAGTCGTCCGAGCATTTCGAGCAGGCCGGCCATTCGTTCGCCGACCATGGCATCGACGTCCAGGGCCTGAGCCTCGACGTCGGCCGGATGCTGGCGCGCAAGGACACCGTCGTGAAGCAGAACAACGATGGCATCCTGTACCTGTTCAAGAAGAACAAGATCGCCTTCTTCCACGGCCGCGCGTCGTTCGTGAAGGCCGCCGAGGGCGGCTACGAGCTGAAGGTCGCCGGCGCCGCCGAGGAGAGCATCTCCGGCAAGCACATCGTGGTGGCCACCGGCTCCAATGCCCGGGCACTGCCGGGCGCTCCCTTCGACGAGAAGAACATTTTGTCCAACGACGGCGCGCTGCGCATCGGCGCGGTGCCCAAGAAGCTGGCGCTGATCGGCTCCGGCGTCATCGGCCTGGAAATGGGCTCGGTCTGGCGCCGCCTGGGTGCCGAGGTCACCGTGCTCGAAGGCCTGCCGACCTTCCTCGGCGCGGTCGACGAGCAGATCGCCAAGGAAGCCAAGAAGGCCTTCGACAAGCAGGGCCTGAAGATCGAGCTGGGCGTGAAGGTCGGCGAGATCGCGTCGTCGGACGCCGGCGTGTCGGTGGCCTACACCAGCGCCAAGGGCGAGGCCGTGACGCTCGAGGTCGACAAGCTGATCGTCTCGATCGGCCGCGTGCCCAACACCATCGGCCTGAACGCGGAAGCCGTCGGCCTGGCGCTCGACGAGCGTGGCGCCATCGTGGTGGACGACGAGTGCAGGACCAACCTGCCCAACGTCTGGGCGGTCGGCGACGTGGTGCGCGGCCCGATGCTCGCGCACAAGGCCGAGGAAGAGGGCGTGGCGGTGGCCGAGCGCATCGCCGGCCAGCACGGACACGTCAACTTCAACACCATCCCCTGGGTCATCTACACCCATCCGGAGATCGCCTGGGTCGGCCAGACCGAGCAGCAGCTCAAGGCCAGCGGCCGCGCCTACAAGGCCGGTACCTTCCCGTTCCTGGCCAACGGCCGCGCCCGCGCGCTGGGCGACACGACCGGCATGGTCAAGTTCCTGGCCGATGCCGCCACGGACGAGATCCTCGGCGTGCACATGGTCGGCCCGCAGGTCAGCGAGCTGATCTCCGAGGCCGTGGTCGCGATGGAGTTCAAGGCCAGCGCCGAGGACATCGCCCGCATCTGCCACGCCCATCCTTCGCTCTCCGAGGCGACCAAGGAAGCGGCGCTGGCGGTCGACAAGCGCACGCTGAACTTCTGACCGTCCCTTGAGCGTCCAGCAAGCCTACGAGGCGGAGCTCGTCGCGCGCGGGTTCCAGAGCGATCCCGCGCAGCTGCGCGCGGTGGCCGCGCTGGAACGCTGCGCCAACGAGTGGGCCGCCTACAAGACCCAGCGCTCCAACGCGCTGAAGAAGCTCATCCATCGCCCGCAGGTGCCGCGCGGCGTCTACATGTACGGAGGCGTCGGCCGCGGCAAGAGCTTCCTCATGGACTGCTTCTTCAACGCGGTGCCGATCCGGCGCAAGACCCGCCTGCACTTCCATGAATTCATGCGCGAGGTGCATCGCGAGCTCGCCGAGCTGCAGGGCATCGTCAACCCGCTCGACGAGCTGGGGCGACGCATCTCCAAGCGCTTCAAGCTGATCTGCTTCGACGAATTCCACGTCGCCGACATCACCGACGCCATGATCCTGCACCGCCTGCTGGCGGCGCTGTTCGACAACGGCGTGGGCTTCGTGACGACGTCCAATTTCAGGCCCGACGACCTCTATCCCGACGGCCTGCATCGCGACCGCATCCTGCCGGCCATCGCGCTGCTCAACGAGAAGCTGGAGGTGCTGAGCGTCGACAACGGCACCGACTACCGGCGCCGCACCCTCGAGCAGCTGCGCATGTACCTCACGCCCAACGGGCCCGAGGCCGATGCCGAGATGGACCAGGCCTTCGACAAGCTGGCGGAGACGGCCGACGAGGATCCGGTGCTGCACATCGAGCAGCGCGAGATCCAGGCGCGCCGCAAGGCCGGCGGCGTGGTGTGGTTCGACTTCCGCACGCTGTGCGGCGGACCGCGCTCCCAGAACGACTACCTCGAGATCGCGACGCAGTTCCACACCGTGCTGCTCTCGGACGTGCCGGCGATGGCGGCGAACCGGGCCTCCGAGGCGCGGCGCTTCACCTGGCTGGTCGATGTCTTCTACGATCGCCGTGTGAAGCTCGTCATGTCGGCCCAGGTGCCACCGGAGGCGTTGTATACCGAAGGCCAGCTGGCCCACGAGTTCCCGCGCACGGTCTCCCGGCTCAACGAGATGCAGTCGGCCGAGTTCCTCGCGCTCGAACGCCGCACCGTCGACACCCGCCTGACCTGATGAAACCGCCTCGCTCGAAGATCCTGTGCCTCGCCGTGCTCCTGGCCACCGCGCCGGCCTGGGCCCAGACGCTCGCCACCACTGGGGCGCTCGATCTCAAGGCCGAGCGCGACCGGCTGTCGGCCGAGCGCGCCGCCCTCGACCGTCGCGTCAAGGCGGAGCAGGTGGCGTGCTACCAGCGCTTCGCCGTCGAGGACTGCCTGCAGGACAGCCGCCGGCGCCGCCGCGTCGAGGACGACGACCTGCGGCGGCAGGAAGCCGCCATCAGCGACATCGAGCGCAAGCAGCGCGGCGCGGCGCAGCTCGATCGCCTGGAGCAGAAGGAGGCTCCGCGCTCGCAGGACGAACGCGACCAGGCGCTGCAGTCGCAGCAGGATCGCGAACAGCGTGCCGCCGACCATGCGAAGCAGCGCGCCGAGACGGCGGCCCAGGCGCAGTCCAATCGCGAGGCCCTGCAGCGTCGCCAGGCCGCCAATGCCGAGGAGCAGGCGCGGGCGGCCCGCATGCGCGAGGACGCCCCCGAGCGGCGTGCCACCTACGAACGCCGCATCGAGGAAGCCGCCCGGCGCAAGGCGGAGCGGGATCGGCGCAACGCCGAGCGCACCAAGAACGCCGCGCCACTGCCCGCGCCGCCGCCCTGATGCGTGCGGGCCGACGCGCGGCTCCTCAGGCCGGTGGCGGATCGATCAGGGCCTCGACCTTCAGCACGGCCAGCGAGATGTTGTCGCCGGTGCCGCGTGCCCGCGTCCGCGCCTCGTTCACCAGCAGTTCCACCGCCACGCGGGGCGGCTGACGCGCCAGCACCGAGCCCAGCTCCTCCGTCTCGAAGTAGTGCCACAGCCCGTCGCTGCAGGCCATCAGCACGTCGCCCGGCTGCAGCGGTTCGTTGGCCTCGATCGAGAGCGGCGGCGCGGTGGCTGTCATGCCCAGGCAACCCATCAGGATGTTGCTCTGCGGATGCGAGATCGCCTGCTCCTCGGTGATCTCGCCCCGGTCGACCAGCATCTGAACATAGGAGTGGTCGCGCGTGCGCTTGAGCAGTCGGCCGCCGCGGAAGTGATAGATGCGCGAATCGCCGGCATGGATCCAGGTGCCTTCGCCGCGCGGGGTCACGAGGAAGGCCGCGAGCGTGCTGTGCGGCTCCTGCTCGCTGGAGAGCGCCGTGAGCTTGATGACCATGTGCGCGTCGTCGAGCAGCTGACGCAGCAGGGCCGCCGGATCGTCCAGGCCGGGCCGGTAGCGCGCGAACAGCTGGTGCGCGGTCATCATGACCTGGTCGGAGGCCTTGCGGCCGCCGCTGCGCCCGCCCATGCCATCGGCCAGCACCACCAGGATGCAGCCGGACGTGCGGGGATGGCCGAGCACCGCGACCTGGTCCTGCTGGTAGGGACGATCGCCTTTGTGAAGACCGGTGGCGGCGGCGAATCTGAAGCCTCGTGTCATGGACGCGGCAGCGCCGGGGCGCTGGATCGGGGGGAATCGGAGAAGCTGTGAGGGGCCGTATTATCGAGTGAAGACGACACGCCCGATGGCGTTTCCGGCCAGCGCTTCGGAGCCATCCGTGTGGTGGCGTCGCCCGAAGCGGCGTTCGTCGTCTCTCCCCATCCACTCGCCGCCAGCCGTCGTCACGGTACCGGCACCACCATCACGCCCCTTGGAATTTCCGATTTCTCCGCCCCCGCCGGCCGCCGGATCCGACGACCAGACGCTGTCGTCCGAGGTGTTGCGCGCCTTCGAGCCCGATGGCGTGCTGTCGCGCGCGGCCGAGCAGTTCCGCGAACGCGACGGCCAGACCCAGATGGCCTTGGCCGTGGCCCGCACCATCGAGAACGGCGGCGTGCTGGTGGTGGAGGCCGGCACCGGCGTCGGCAAGACCTTCTCGTATCTCGTGCCGGCGCTGCTGAGCGGCGAGCGCGTGCTGCTGTCGACCGCCACCAAGGCGTTGCAGGACCAGCTCTTCGGCCGCGACCTGCCCCGGCTGGTCGAAGCGCTCGGACTGCCGGTGCGCACCGCGCTGCTCAAGGGTCGCGCGAGCTACCTGTGCCTGCACCGGCTCGACCTGGCGCGCCACGACGCCTCGCTGCCCGAACGCGGCGGTGTCCGCATGCTGGCGAAGATCGAGCGCTGGGCGCAGGCCACGCGCAGCGGCGACCTGGCCGAGCTGCCCGGACTCGACGAGCGCTCCCCGCTCATTCCCCTGATCACCTCCACGCGCGAGAACTGCCTGGGTCAGCAGTGCCCGCAGTTCAAGCCCTGCCATGTCAACCTGGCACGCCGCGAAGCGCTGGCGGCCGACGTGGTGGTCATCAACCATCACCTGTTCTTCGCCGACCTGGCGGTGCGCGAGTCCGGCATGGCCGAGCTGCTGCCGAGCGTACGGGTGGTGGTGTTCGACGAAGCCCACCAGCTCAACGAGACCGGCGTGCAGTTCCTCGGCACCCAGCTGGGAACCGGCCAGACCCTCGATTTCGCGCGCGACATGCTCGCCGCCGGACTGCAGCAGGCGCGCGGGCTGGTCGACTGGACTCGGCTGGTCGCCGAGGTCGAGCGCAGCACGCGCGAATTGCGGCTGGCCGCTGGCGCGCAGCGGCCCGGCACGCGGCTGCGCTGGAGCAGTGCCGTGCTGCCGCCACGTGGCGACGGCATGGATGAAGGCCACGACGAGGAGGCCGGTACGACGGCACCCGAGGGCATTCCGCCAGGACCCTGGAACGAGGCCCTGCAGCTGATGCGCGAAGCCTTCGAGGCGGCGGCCGAAGGCCTGGACATGGTGAGCGAGCTGGCGCCGGACTTCGTCCGCCTGCACGAGCGCGCGGTCCGGCTGGCCGAGCGCGCGGCGCGGTTCGCGCGGCCCTGTGCGCTCGGTTCGGTGCGCTGGGTCGACGTCGGCTCGCAGCTGCGGCTGGTGGAATCGCCGCTCGACATCGCCGATGCCATGCGCGCGCGCGTGCTCGGCCGGGCGGTCGATGCCGCCGAGGATCCCGCCGGCACCGGCCGGGCCTGGGTCTTCACCTCGGCCACGCTGGGCGACGACGCGCGGCTGCGCTGGTTCACCGAGCCCTGCGGCCTCGAGGATGCCGAGGTGCTGCGCGTGCACAGCCCGTTCGACTATGCGCGCCAGGCCTCGCTCTACGTGCCGCGCGACTTTCCGAAACCCAACGATCCGTCGCATGGCGAACAGGTCGCCCGGCTGGCCGCGCGGGGCGCCTCACGGCTGGGCGGGCGCACCCTGGTGCTCACCACCACGCTGCGCGCGCTGCGCACCATCGCGGATGCCCTGCGTCGACATCTGGAACTGGTGCCCGACGCCGACCGGCCCGAGGTGCTGGTGCAGGGCGAGCTGCCCAAGCGGGTGCTGATGGACCGTTTTCGCGCCGGCGTGGGCCCGACGGGCGAGGAGGGATCGGGGGCCGTCCCGCAGGCGGGCTGCGTGCTGGTCGCCTCGGCGTCGTTCTGGGAAGGTTTCGACGCGCCGGGCGATGCGCTGCAGTTCGTGGTGATCGACAAGCTGCCGTTTCCGCCCCCTCACGATCCGCTGGTGGAGGCGCGGTCCCGTCGCCTGGAGGCGCAGGGCCGCAACGCGTTCGGGGACTATTCGCTGCCCGAGGCCGCCGTGGCCCTGAAGCAGGGGGCGGGCCGCCTGATCCGGCGCGAGAGCGATGCGGGGGTGCTGGCGATCTGCGATACGCGGCTCGCCACGATGGGCTATGGGCGCCGGCTGCTGTCGGCGCTGCCGCCGATGCGACGCCTCAAGGACGTGGGGGAATTCGAGGCGGCGATCGATGCGCTGCGATCACCACCGGAGGCATCGGTCTGAGGAACCGGTGCCGCTGGCTTCAGGTCCGGGCTACCAGACCTTCCACCACGGATCGTCCTTGGCGCGGAAGCCGCGCGTCAGGTACTCGCTCTTGGGGTAGTTGGTGGTCAGCACGCGGCGCGCGTCGTCGCGCAGGTCGGTCAGGCCGAGCGCATCGTAGGACTGCACCATGATGTAGAGCGCTTCCTCCAGCGCCGGCACCTCGCGATAGTCGGCCAGCGCGAGCTGCGAGCGGTTGATCGCCGCCAGGTAGGCGCCACGGTTGTAGTAGTAGCGCGCGACGTGCACCTCGTACTGCGCCAGGGAATTGACGATGTAGTTCATGCGCTGGCGCGCATCGGGGGTGTAGCGGGAGTCGGGGAAGCGCGTGACGAGGTCCTTGAACGACTGGAAGGATTCCTTGGCGGCCTTCTGGTCGCGCTCGGAGAGATCCTGGCGGGTCAGCGAAGCGAACATGCCCAGGTCGTCGTTGAAGTTGACCACGCCCTTGAGGTAGAGCGCATAGTCCAGCGCCGGGCTGGCCGGGTGGAGCTTGATGAAGCGGTCGAGGGTGGCGATGGCGCCGGGGCGCTCACCGGCCTTGTACTGGGCGTAGGCCTTGTCGAGCTGGGCCTGCTGGGCCAGCGGCGTGCCGGCGGCGCGGCCCTCGAGCTTCTCGAACAGCGGGATGGCCTTGTCGTAGGCGCCCGAACCGGCCTCGTCCTTGGCTTCGCTGTAGATGCGGTTGGGGCTCCACTTGGCGGTCTCGTCGACCTTGGCCGAGCCACATCCGGCCAACAGAGTCCCGGCCACTGCGAGCGCCAGCCAAGCGGAGGCCGTCGATAATTTGGCACGAACCATCTATGAAGCTTCCTTGAAACAAGAGCCTTTGATTATATCGACCGCCCCTCCGGGCGAAGATACCCGTACCGGCGTCCCGGTCGACGCCGACGAGGGCGCCGACCCCGGCGAGTCGGTCGAGACCCGTCATTTCGTCATCGGTCCCGAGCAGCATGGCGGGCGACTCGACCGTGCGCTCGCCGCGCTGGTGCCCGAGTTCTCCCGCAGCTACCTCCAGCAGCTCATCGAAGCCGGCGGCGTCGTCCTGCGCGGGCGGCCCGCGACCAAGGCGGCGGCCTCGGTGCACGCGGGCGAGACCGGCCATGTCGAGCTGCGCCCGACGCCCCAGAGCCGCGCCTTCAAGTCCGAGGCGATGCCGATCCGCGTGCTGCACGAGGACGACCACCTGCGCGTCATCGACAAGCCCGCGGGCCTGGTGGTGCATCCGGCGCCGGGCCACTGGAGCGGCACGCTGCTCAACGGCCTGCTGGCGCTCGATGCCCGGGCCGCCGATCTGCCGCGCGCCGGCATCGTCCACCGGCTCGACCGCGACACCAGCGGTCTGATGGTGGTCGCCCGCACGCGCGCCGCCATGGACGCGCTGGTGGCGCTGATCGCGGCGCGCGAGGTCAAGCGGCAGTACATCGCGCTGGCGCACCGGCCCTGGGAGGGTGGGGCGGCGCGCCAGGTCGACGCGCCGATCGGGCGCGATCCGCGCAACCGGCTGCGCATGGCGGTGGTCGACCTGGCCCGCCATCCCGGCAAGACCGCCCGCACGCTGATCGAGCGGCTCGACGGCCATGCCGACGGCTGCGCCGTGCGCTGCACGCTGGAGACCGGACGCACGCACCAGATCCGCGTCCACATGGCGTCCATCGGCCATCCGCTGGTGGGCGACGCGCTCTACGGAGGCGCCCCGGCCGCGGGGCTGTACCGGCAGGGACTGCATGCGTTCCGGCTCGCCTTCGTGCACCCGGTGACACGGGCGCCGATGGTCTTCCTGGCGCCGCCGCCGGCCGATCTGCAGGATGCCTTCTCGGTCTGGGGTCTGGACTACAATCGCGCCTGACGGCCCCCCGGGGCCCACCGGTCCTCACCGGTTCCCAAGATCGGCTCCGGCGCGATCGCCCGCCACGAGCCGGCCGCGCTTCCCGCTTCCCTCTCTTCTCGATCCAACCCGAACGCGCGCCCCTGGCGCCTGGACCACGCGAACCATGAATACGGCGGATGCCAAGCGCATTCTCGAGACCGCCCTGATCTGTTCGACGCAACCCCTGCCGGTGCGCGAACTGCGCACCCTGTTCGACGACGAACTCGGCGCCGACACCATCAAGGCGCTGCTGCTCGAACTCCAGGACGACTGGGCGCAGCGCGGGCTCGAACTCGCGAGCGTCGCCAGCGGCTGGCGCTTCCAGAGCCGCCCCGAGATGCGCGAGCACCTCGACCGCCTGCATCCCGAGAAGCCGCCGCGCTACACCCGTGCCGTGCTGGAGACGCTGGCCATCATCGCCTACCGCCAGCCCGTCACGCGCGGCGACATGGAGGACATCCGCGGCGTGACGATCAACTCGCTCATCCTCAAGCAGCTCGAGGACCGCAACTGGATCGAGGTGATCGGCCATCGGGAGACCGTCGGCCGCCCCGCGCTCTACGCGACGACGCGCCAGTTCCTCGACGACCTGGGCCTGGATTCCCTCGACCAACTCCCCCTGATCGAGACGCCGGCTCCGCCGGCGGCCTCGACGCCGGTGCTCGCCGGCGTTCCCCGACCCGTGTCCGCGTCCGAGGTCGGCGCCGGGCCGGTCGCCGCCGATCCCCGCGTCGCATCCGTCGACGACGCGACATCCATCCTGCCGCCCCCGGCATCCGGAAGAAATCCTCCATGAGTTCCTCGGTCCCCGACGATACCGGCGCACCCGCCGCCGAAGATCCCACCCCCGCGTCGCCGGACGCCGCTGCCGCTGCCGCCGAGCCCAAGAAGCGGCCGCGCCGGCGCAAGCCCGTCGCGGCGCCGACGGAGGCCGAGCCCGCCCTGGCGAGCCCGTCCACCGATGCGCCGGCCGCCGCCGACGCGGACGTCGCCGACACAGCGGCCACCGACGCCACGCCCGTCGTGCCGGCGCCGGTCGCCTCGGCCGCCGCCGGCGATGTCCCGGCCCCCGGTCCGCGATCGGGCCCCGCCACCGACAGGCCCGTCGCCACCGAAGCATCCGACGACGGCCTCGACGAGGAGGACGAGGAGCCCGACGACGAGGAGGACGATCTCGATCGCGAGCGTCGTGCCCTCGACCGCGCGTTGCGCAACGCGCCGCCGCCGCAGCCGATCCGCTTCGCCGATGTGATCTCCGGCCAGTTCGATGCCGACGAGGAGAGCCCCGAGGTGCCGCCGCTCAAGCGCGTGCTGCTGCCCGAGGCCGATTCGCCCAAGCTGCACAAGGTGCTCGCGCAGGCCGGGCTGGGTTCGCGCCTGGAGATGGAAGCGCTCATCGTGCAGGGCCGCATCTCGGTCAATGGCGAGCCGGCGCACGTCGGCCAGCGCATCCAGTTCGGCGACCAGATCAAGGTCAACGGCAAGCCGATCCGCTATCGGATCGAGCCGCCGCCGGCCCGCGTCATCGCCTATCACAAGCCGGTCGGCGAGGTGGTCTCGCACGACGATCCGCAGAATCGTCCGACCGTGTTCCGCAAGCTGCCGCGCCTGCACCAGGGCAAGTGGCAGTCGGTCGGCCGGCTCGACCTCAACACCGAGGGTCTGCTGCTGTTCACCAGTTCCGGCGACCTGGCCAACCAGCTGATGCATCCGCGCTTCGGACTGGAGCGCGAATATGCCGTGCGCGTGCTCGGCGCCATCAATGCCGAGGAGAAGAAGAAGCTGCTCGAAGGCGTGCGTCTCGACGATGGCATGGCCCAGTTCGGCACCATCGAGGAGGGCGGCGGCGAGGGCTCCAACCACTGGTATCGCGTGACGATCTCGGAGGGCCGCAACCGCGAGGTGCGCCGCCTGTTCGAATCGGTCGGCCATGCCGTCAGCCGCCTGATCCGCATCCGCTATGGCGCCATGCTGCTGCCGCGCGGTCTCAAGCGCGGCGCCTGGATGGAACTCGACGATCGCGACATCCGGTCGCTGTTCCAGGCCGTGGGCGGCGAGCGTGGCGAGCGCGGGGCGCCCCGGCCCGGCGCCGGACCCCG
>Ga0308169_10002027_pt1 | contig 21921 bp, 21 predicted proteins | sample PhyBR1_2_FD_202139 | JGI IMG/M metagenome (GOLD analysis project Ga0308169, IMG submission 202139) | Phyllosphere microbial communities from UC Gill Tract Community Farm, Albany, California, United States - DLSLSB.R1 | ecosystem: Host-associated > Plants > Phyllosphere > Unclassified | place...
CGACGCACCGGCCGAGAAGTTCTTGCCGCCCTCGGTCACCTCCATCTCGAGCGACTTGACGACGTAGCGCTCGGTCTCTTCGGCCGCCGCCGTCGACGCCTCGCTCTCGCTCGGCGCCGGGCTCGCCGCCCGACTCGGCCCGGGCGTCGGCTTGGGCGTGATGCCGCTCACGCCGGGCGCCGCCATCTGGACCCGCCGCAGCGCGTCCCACACGTCGCGGTCCGAGTGCTGCCCGAACGGGTCGAGGTTGAAGCGCAGCGAGCCCTTGAACAAGGCCGCCTCCTGAGCGACGATCGTCAACCGGCTGCGCAGGTCGTCGAGCGCGAGCGAGTTGATGTCGAGCCCGTCGATCGAGATGTTGCCGCTCGTCGGCTCGATGAAGCGGAAGAAGCTGAGCGCGAGCGAGCTCTTGCCCGAGCCCGTGCGCCCGACGATGCCGACCTTGTCGCCGCCCTGCACCGTGAACGAGACGTCCTTGAGGACGGCCGGCAGCTCGGGCGCGTACGACGCCGTGAGGCCCTTGACCTCGATCGTCGCGCCGCGGGTCGGCCAGATGGCGGGAGGCTTGACGCCGCCCTGGTTCTCCTGCTCGAGCTCGAGGTCTGCGAGGCGAGGCAGGCCGGGTCAGGTTGACCTTTCCAAGTCGCAACAAGGGGGAAGAGGATGACGAGGGAGGAGGACGCACACTCTTGGACGCGCTCGATCGAGTTGGCCTGCATCTCGAGCTGCGACCACATGCGCGTCGTCCACAGCGCACGGTCGGCGAAAGCCATGGCGAACGACATGACGAAGCCGGCGAGCGCCGGGTCCATCTTGCGCGCGAAGATGACGAACAGCGCGGCGACGAGCGAGACGACGCCGGCGGCAGCGTCGACTCGGAACGAGAGCCAGCGGTTGACGGCCCCTGCGAAGGTGAGAGCAGGTCAGCGTGAGCAAGCGCTTGTGCGAGTCGGCCGAGAGGAGGAAGAGCACGCACAGAGCGTGAAGAACGGCCTGTTGTTCTCGTCGACGAGGGCGCAGATCTTGCGCATGAAGCGGCTCGCGTCGCCGTAGGCGCGGATGGTCGCGACGCCCTGCAGGGACTCGCCAAAGACCGAGAAGATGGGCGAGCGAGTGACGGACTCTGCGGACGACCGGTTCCAGGTCAGCTCTTGCGACCTTGTGCGCCTGCGACGAGCGCGAGATGGACGCACCGAAGCGCTTGAGCTCTCGAGACGAGGCGAGGTAGATCTTGCCGAGGTAGAAGTAGAAGATCGAGATGAAGACGCCGGCAAGGAGGAACGACGGCAGCGCCGCCGAGACGGTCCCGACGATGCCGATGATCATGAGGACCTCGAGCGTGAGGTACAAGCACGTGCCGGGGAGCTCCTGATCGATCGTCTCCATGTCCTTCGAGAGGCGGTTGAGCTGCAACGAGGCGAGGGTCAGTGCGCGCTCAGGCCGACGAGGGTGCGAGGACAGAAGGGACGCACAATGCGACCTGTCGGCGTCGAGTCGAAGAAGCGGACTGTGAGAGCAGGCGAGTTAGCTGCTGCGCGAGGCGCTCGAGGGAGACAGAAAAGGGACGCACTCGGCGCGCGCAGGATCCGAACGATGAGCTGGCGGTAGATCTTGCGGCTGGCGCCGATGCCGGCCCACGAGACTGCATGGGGAGGGCTGCATCAGTTGCTGTTGTTGAGAGCGAGGAAAGGAGGAAGGAGCGAGAGAGCAAGACGCACAGTAGGCGACCCGACCGGCGCTGAGCACCAGGTTGATGACGGCGACGACGCAGTAGGTCGCGAGCCAGAAATCGGGGTCGTTCTTGCGCTCGTCGAAGTAGCCGACGGCGCGCACGTTGCCGCCGGTGACCGGGTGCACGTAGCGGCCGATGAGGATGGGGAAGTACATCCAGCGCTCGACCGAGTTCTTGATCGACGAGGCGACGACCGTGTGGAACCGCTCCTTGGCGTCGAACGAGCCGGCCCAGTAGCGAAGCGCGAGTGCGACGGCTGCGAGGGAGCGAAAGAGAGAGGGAGGAGGGTCAGGGAGGGAAGCTCGAGGGAGGGCGGAGCGAGAGGCGGACGCACCGATGTCGGACAGCTGAGCGCCCACGAAGATAAGGAACGCGATGACGACAAACTTCCACGCGCCGAGAGCCTTGATGTAGAGGAGGTACACCTCGCCCTTGACCGAGCCCTGCGCCTGCGTCTCGTCCTTGATGAGCTTGAGCGCCTCGACGCGCTTGCGCCGATCGTCCTCCTGCTGCTTATCGACGCCGTCGCCCATGTCACTGTCGGCGAGCGCCTCGATCGTGATGGCCGACGCCGACGCCTGCGCCGCGTCGTGCGCCTGCTGCTCCTTGTCGAGCGCGAGGAGGCGAGACGACGACAGGTCGTCGGGCGCGCCGGCCGAGACGACGACGCCTTGGTCGAGCGTGACGACGAAGGCGGCGTAGGGAAGGCACAGGTCGACGGCGTGCGTGACGAGGACGCAGGTGCGCTTGCGCATGATCGACCCCGTGAGGCACTTCTCGACGAGGTGCTGCGCCGTGTGCGAGTCGACCGCCGACAGGACGTCGTCGAGGAGGACGTACTTGGCCGACGAGTAGATGGCGCGAGCGAGGCTGAGCCGGGCCTTCTGGCCGCCTGCGAGCACAGCGAGTTGGGAAGGTCAGTGAGGGTCCGAGCGCGGTTCAGGTTCGAGCGGAAGAGGACGCACCCGACAGCACCGTGCCCTTCTCGCCGACCTCGGTCTCGTCGCCGAGCTCGAGCTGCTTGAGGTCGGGCGCGAGGGCGCACGCCTCGAGCGTCGCCTGGTACCGCTTGTTGTTGAGCGGCGAGCCGAACAGGATGTTGTCGCGGATCGTCGCCGACATGAGCCAGGGCGACTGCGCGGCGTAGGCGGTTGTCTCGGTGAGGCGAGCTGGGTCGGCGTCGGCCGTGCGGATGACGGGCGAGGGGAGGAAGGCCGAGCCCGAGAGGCGGTTCGTCTCGCCGAGGAGCGACGACAAGAGGGTGCTCTTGCCCGAGCCGACTGCGAGCGCGAGGACTGAGTCAGCAAGGAGCTCGAAAGGCAGGCAAGAGAGAGGGAGAGAGGGACGCACCTGGACCGAGGACGATGCTGAACTTGCCGTCGGGGAAGCGCAGGTTGAGGTCGCGGATTCGGAACACGCTCGGGTCCGACTTGGCGTTCTCCTCGTCGGCCCACGTGAAGGTGCCGTCGACGAAACCGATGATGGGATCCTCGGCGGTCGAAGGCTCGGCGAGGATGCTGTACTTGTGCGTCTCCTCCTCGTGCAAGTAGCCATCGATGCGGACGAGGCTGACGTGCGCCTGCAGGACGTTGACGAGCACTGCGAGCAGGCATCGAGAGGATCAGCATGTGCCGCTGTGGCAGGGAGGTGAGAAAGGAAGATGAAGAGACGCACTGTCGGTGAAGCCCTCGAGCGGGCCGCGCAGGACGGTGAACAGGGCGAGGGCTGTGAAGGCCGTCTCGGCCGTAAGCGGGCGGTGCAGGACCTTGGTTTGCGTGACGAACGTGACGATTCCGACAAGGACGGGCGTGCCGAACGTGAGGTTCCAGCCGACCGTGACGGCGAGCGCGCGGCGCCAAACGGCGGCGAGCTCCTTCTTGCGCGCGATCTCCATCTTGTCGATGAACTTGCGCTCCCAAGCGAAGAACTTGACGATGCGCAGCTGGCCGATGACCTCGGTCGTGAGCTCGAGGCGCTGATCGGCGGCGTGGAGGAGCTCGTCCTGGTACTTGAGGTAGAGCTTCGAGATGTAGGCCGTGATGGGCATGATGCCGATGAGGACGCTGATGCCGACGATGGCTGCGACGCCGAGGAGCCGCCAGAGCAACCAGCAGATGACGACGATCGTGAGCGGCATCTCGCTCGTGAGGAAGTGAAGATAGGCCGAGATTTCGGAGACTGCGGGACGGCAACGACGAGTTAGCGTCTCGCTCGCTGCAACAGGTTCTCTGCAGAGAGAAGGGAGAGGTGGACGCACGGCGGTAGGCGTCGACGCTGACGAGGTTGATGATCTTGCCCGACGACGCCTTCTGCAGGTCGGCCTCGAGCTCCTCGAGGGCGTCCTTGTCCTTGCCCTGCGCGGCCGACTCGCCCGGTGCGGCCGCCTCCTCGTCCTCGCCGACTGCGGGAGCCGCCTTGGTCGACATCTTGGGCGCCGGCGAGACGTCGGACGCCGTGCCGGCCTCGTCGTGTGCGGCCGACGAGCCGGCCTGGTCCTTGCGGCGAAGCGCCTTGGTGAAGACCTCGCCGACGATGATTGAGCTGCGGGCGGTCGAGCCGTCAGCCTCTGCTCTTCGCCGAGGAGAGAGAGAAGGAGAAGAGGGACGCACCGAAGACGCAGGCACACTCGGCGACCGATGAAGAGCGCCTGGCTCGAGCCGACGCTCCCGACGACGGTCGCGAGGAACAGGACCCAGGCGTACAGGACGGCGACGTGGACGGGCGCGTTCTCGCCGCGGTTCCGCGCGCCGATGTGCGCGAGGATGCCCTTGAGCATGAGCGGCGGGATGCCGTTCGTCGCGACGCGCACGAGCGAGTACAGGTTCTGCGCGACGAGCGCCGGCGAGAAGTGCCACAGAAGCTTCCACGTGAGGCCGAGCGACTCGACGCCCTCGGCGTCGGGGACGAGGCGGCGACGCAGGACGAGGGGAAGGCGGGCGAGGAAGGCGTCGAGGTGGGTGAGCGACTGGCGGTAGGCGAGGAGGACGCGCGCCGTCTTGTCGTCGGGGCGCAGGTCGGGAATGTCGTCGAGCTTGAGCGCGCCCGTGTCGTACCGCTCGGGGAACGCGCACCGCAGCTGGAAGCTCTCCATGTAGGAGAACGTCGCGAGGCTCGCCAGTGACGCGTGGACCTCGGGCGTCGGCGGCAGGGGCTTGCCGTCGACGGTGACGCCCATCGGCGTGCCGCTCGAGCGCGACGAGAACTGGGACGGGCGCGGCGCGACGAACTCGAGGACGGCGAGCGTCGACGAGATGGCGAACAGGGCCGCCTCGACCTGGACGAGCTTGCGGGCGGGACCGTAGGGGAACGAGTGGTAGTCGAGGAGGGCGGAGCGCAGGTCGAAGAAGCCCGTCAAGGCGCTGTAGAGGACGAGGTAGGGGATGATGTGCCGCTCGAGGGTCGAGTAGAACGCGGCCATCTCGCGGTGGGGCACGTCGGGGTGGCGCAGGGCGAACAGGCGGTGGTTGAAGGCGAGGGCGAGCTTGACGAGCGCCAGCACGACGATCCAGGCCTGGAGGAAGAAAGGAAGAGTTAGTGACTGACGCACCCTCTGGCTCACGAGCTCGCTCGAGCAGGAGGAGTGGACGTACCCAGGACGCGAGCTCCATGATGACCCATCCTCGCCCATCTGCCCGGTCTCGAAGCTCCCGCACAAGCTTGAGCGCGCACAGCGCCACGACGGCCGCTGCGCCGACGACGTTGAAGACGTCCTTCTTGCTGCCCCACACGGCGCGCGCGACGACGACGAACCCGCCGCGGGTCGGCGTCACCTCCTCGAGGAGGCGGTCGTCGGCCTTGTCGAGGTACAGGCCGAGGAGCTCGCGCTGCGTCGACGGGTTGCGCCAGTCGGGGCTCTGCTTCTCGGCGACCTGGCGCAGGACGTTGGCCTCGGCCTGGGCGATGGGCGACGGCACCGACTCGGCGGGCGCGTCTGCGGTCGAGAGGCGGATGTAGGACTCTTTTGAGCGGGTGAGCGAGGCGATGGCGGCCCGGGTCGCCGTGATGAGGAGGAAGGTGACCGAGAGGGCGAGAAACAGGAGGGGGAGGAGGCCGTCGAACACGCTGTACGAGGCTGCGGGTCAGCTTCAGAGCGCTTACTAGGCAGTAAGATGGAGGACGCACCTTGCACGGAAGCAACGGTCCCAATCCACGCCGTCCCACACGGCTTGGTCCGACGAGGTCGAGCGAGTGCACCAAGTTGTCGAAGTCGCCGCGATAGTCGAGTCGACACCGAGGGCTAGCTGCGAGGTGTCCATCGTGGCTGTTGCGCTGGTGCTAGGCGAGCGGCTGGTGCCGGGTGGTGGTCGAGCTTGCGCGTCGGGTGCGCGAGGAGGAGAGGGGAGGGCGGGCGGCGACGAGAGCTCGAAGGCGGGCGGCTGGGTTGCTCAGAGCGGCGACAGACGAGCTGGCGAGCTGCTCGAGTCGGCCTTGCGCCTATCGAGTCGAGGACGACGGAGTCAGAGCTGAACGAAGCTCTCTCCTTCGAGTCGCGCTCGTCGCCCGCGTGGTCAAAGGTCTCACCGCTTCCGAGAGTGCGGCTGAGCCGGCCTGCTCACGCTCACAGTTTCCTCGTTGTCGCCTGCCAGCGTCGGGCGGCAGAGAAGCCACGCAGACGGCGACTTGCTCGAGGGCTCGAGGCGAAAAGGCGGCGCCGACCGGCTTGCCGTTACGAGGTCGAGCTTACGAGCAAGAGGCTCAACTTGGCAACCGAGTGCGAATCAGCGCGCGCCGGCCGGCTCGCGGAAGCGGCTGACGGAGCCTTCGGCGGACGCAGCTGGTGCTCGCCCCTCGTCGACCTTCATCCTTCGCTCTGCTCGACACCGAGCACCGCAGCAGCACGGCCACCATTGCCCTGCTCCACCGACGCGCTCTCGCCTGCGCGCTCTCGCTCCTCGTCGTCGCGCTCGTCCTCCCCCACCTCGACTTCCGCCGACCCGCGGCTTCGACTCGTCTCGCCCGCACAGAGCAGCGCATGCGCCGCGCCTTTGCCAGGCTGTCCTCCATCCTTCCGGCCTACCTCGCCGAGTCGCCCGCCAAGCCCGCCGCGACATCCTCGCCCTCCACCAATTCGCCGCACTCGCGCTCGACGATGGCGTCCTGGGCCGCAACCAGCTCTGCAGATGGAGCGACGGTCAACGACTCGCCAGAGGAGTGGACTGCACAGCTCGAGGCGCTACCGAGCCTCGAAGAGCTCGGCGGCAGCATCCCGGCCGTCTTTCTTGCTCACGGTCGTGCGTCCAACTCTCTCTCTCTCTTCCGAGGTCTGGCGCACTCTTGCGCCGTAGCTGACTCCCTGATCCGCCGCAGAACCGATGCTCATCACGCCGCCGCACCTGGCCGCGCAGCGAGGCGGCCCGCTCGCGACCGTCCAGGGTCCAGAAGGCCTGCTCGTCCAGTTCCTGCGCGACCTCGGGCCTCATCTCCTCGACAAGTATCGCCCCAAGGCCGTCGTCATCCTCTCGGCGCACTGGGAGACGCCCGGCGGCGGCGTCACGACCGACTACGGCGACGAGAACCCGCTCCTCTACGACTATTTCGGCTTCGACCAAGCGTGCGTCCTCTCCCTCGCCCTCGCCTTCCCTCTACGCTGGACAGCACTCATTCTCGCCTCGACGCAGGTTGTACCAGGTCAAGTTCAAGTCGCGAGGAGACCGTCAAGTCGCCGAGCGCGTCGTCGAGCTCCTTCAGGCCGCCGGGATCAAGTCGTCGAGGCTCACGAACAAGCTCGAGGCGCGTGGCGAGGACGGCCGAGGCTTCTCAGGACCAGGACTCGGTGCGTCCAGCCCCTCTCCTTCTCGCTGCTGGCTCACTCGGCTGACGCACGCCTCGACCGACGCTCGCAGACCACGGCGTCTTCGTCCCGCTCATCCACATGTTCAACGGCTCGGCGCCCGTCCCAGTCGTCCAGGTCTCGATCCCGACCGACCTTCGCCCCGAGACGCAGCACGCTCTCGGCGTCGCGCTCGCCCCGCTCCGCAAGGAAGGCGTCCTCGTCATCTCGGGCGGGCTCACGATCCACACGTTCCGCGACTTCAGCGCGTTCTCGCCCGACACGGCCAAGCCGCAGTACCGCTCGTGGGAGAAGAGCATCGTCGACGCAGTCGCCGTCGAGGAGGTGAGCTCGATACGGCCTTCTGCGAGATGCGCACGAGCCCCTCCTGACCCTCTCCTCCTCCCTCCTCGCAGCCCGCCGCTCGTCACCAAGCTCTGTTCAACCTCGTGCATCACCCAGCTTTCGTGCGTCCCTCTCTCTCTCTCTCGCACTCCCGCCGCCGTCAGACAGAAGCTGACCTGCTCCTCATCTCGCAGCGAGCCGCTCACCCTCGCGAAGAGCATTTCGTCCCTCTCTACGTCGCGCAGGGCGCAGGGTCCGAGGGCGGCACAGCTACGGGTGCAAGGATGGTGTGCGGGCTGTGGGGAGCGAAGACCGTTGTCTTTGGCGTGTAGCTCTCTCGGTGCAACCAGCTCGCTCGCTCGCTCCTCTTCCACTCGAGCGCTGAGAGATGGGGACTAAATAATACCGAATGAAAGGATGCTGCGTCTACACTTCACTCAAGGGTCGAGCCTGAGCTCCTCGCCCCTCCCCTTGCCCATGCCGCCATCGCTCGGGCCCGTCCACTCCCACACCTCGAACCGGTGGTTGAGCCCGCCGTCCTCGTGGACGCTGTACAGGCTGCCGGCGCCGCCTGCGCCCGGCGCGCGCTTGATGTAGTACAGCGCCTTGATGCGCGAGTGGAGGAGGCTCATGGCGCACAAGAGGCACGGCTCGTGCGAGAGGAAGACGCTCAGGCCCGTGAGGAGGTAGGGCGGGTCGGCGGCCTCGGGCCCAAAGTACGACAGGGGCGGGCGCGAGCCCGACATGTCGAGGTAGGCGACGGCGTCGATGGCATTGGCGGCGGCGTGCGAGAGGACGTTGCCCGTCGAGAGGCGCGTGTCGTGCGCCGTGACGAGCTTGATCGGCTGGTTGAGCGACGAGTGGAAGCTCGCGTCCCACGAGTCGGTGACGCGGCAAGCGATGGCGTGCTGCAGTACGAGAGGAGCGTCAGCGTGCAGCTCGAGGGAGGAGGGAGAGCGAGAGAGAGAAGCTCGAGCTCGAAGGAGAGAGGGAGACGCACCTCGCCGCGCCGACCGGCGTCCTCGGCCCGCTCCCACACCTTCCTCGCCTGCCGCTCGACCCACTCGAGCTTGGCCCGCTCCCAGCCCTTCTTCCTCATGACGGCCTTTGCGCCCTCGCGCACGTGCACGACCTGGACCGGCCACACCTGGCCCCACTCGCTCGCCTGCTTGTCCGTCCTCGCCGCCGCCGCCGGCACGCCGACCGTGTAGATCTTTGGCGGCGGGCCGGGCTCGAGCGCTTTGCCGATCGGCGACCGCGCGAGGAGGTCCTCGAGGTCGGGCGGCGCGCTGCCGACGGGGAAGAGGAGGACCGACTGGAGCTGGTCCGGGTCGGCGCGGTGCGGGTGCTCGCCCGTCTCCTCGTCGGGCTCGGCGCGCGGCTGGAGCGGGCGCACACGCTTGAGGTGCCCGAGCTCGTTGAACTTGCGGCTCGAGTGCTTGCGGACGAACTGGAAGACGGGCGACGACAGGCGGGCGGGGATGTCGATGGCGTAGCACGACACTGTTGCAGAGGAAGAGAAGAGTCAGTTGCGGTCGCTCGAAAAAGTGAAGGCGAGGAAGGGAGGGAGCGAAGAGAGAGGGGACACACTGAGGGTGAGCTCGGCGTCCTCGGGGTCGAGTAGCTCGGTGACCTTCTTCCAGTAGAAGGCCGGGTCGGTCGGCGCGACGACGTCGTTGTCGCGCAGGCGCAGCTCCTCGGGCGACAAGTCCTTGAACTGGGCGAGGCGCTCCGTCTCCGGATCGGGCGGCGGCGCGTCGAGCTCGCCGAGCCCGCCCCAGCCGTCGTCGATGGCGTCAGCCTCGGCGAGGCCGTTCTCCTCGGCGGCACCGTCGTCGTCGGCGCCCGAGAAGCGCACGTTGTGACCGTAGAAGATGGTGAGCTCCTCGCCCTGGCGAACCGACTTGGCCGTGCGGTACGAGATCGTGTACTGCGAATAGTCGAGCGAGTAGGTGACGTTGGGCGACGCCGAGTGGTTGAAGAGCGAGCCTGCGTGCGAGGAGGGGCGTCAGCTGAGGGTCTCTGCTGAGAGGAGGAAGGAGGGAGAGAGGGACGCACCGATGCCGAGCGCGACCGCCATGCTGCCGTTCCTGCCCCACGTAAACACGTACCCGCGCAGCTGGCTCGCCTCGACGCCCTTGAGCGTCCCATCGTCGTGCTCACCCGGCTGCTTGCCCTTGTACTCGGCCTCGGGGAGGACGAGGACCGGGCTGATCTCGATGACCTTGCCCGCCGGGATGTAGCTCGTCGCGTACACGCCGCGGCCGAGGGCCGGATCCCGGGTCGCGATCTCGATCGGGGCGCGGGTGAGGTGAGGCGTCGTGGAAGGGTAGGGGAGGGCGCCGGCGGCGTCGTCGGCCGAGGGAGGGGGAGGGTACGAGTAGGCATGGACGTCGCGCTGCTTGCGCTGCGCCGCGCTGTCCTTGTGCGGCGGCTCGTCGCCGGTGCACGAGCCGCTCAGGCTGGTGCCCGTGTCGCCGTTGATGTCGATGCCGTCGACGATGGGCGAGTGGTCCGGGAGCGCTGGCTCGACCGGGTCGGGATCGCCGTTCAGGGCGAGCGCGGCGAGGGACGGGAGCTGGGCGTGGGCCTTTGCCGAGGGAGGTCCAGGGGGCTGCTGGAGCATGGTCGGGTGCTCGCTCGCGCCGTGGTCGAGGTTGGCGCCATCGAGGTGATGAGACTCGGTCGTGTTGGCCGGGCTGTTAGGCCCGAGGTCGGTTTTGCGGCTGTCGATCTGCGCGCAGGGGTGCCATGTCAGCTCTGTGGACCCTGTGGAGCCCGCCCTGGCTCGACTGCCCCGCCCGCCGACGAAGTGAGCCGGCGGGGGAGAAAAGGAGGAGGGCGCCGACGCACGCTGAAGCGGTCATGGTCGTGGGGGCTCTGGTGCATCAAACGGAGGACGAGACGAGGGCCGCAGTGGGCAGGCAGGCAGCAGACAGCGTGGGCTGTCGCGAGAGCTCGAGGGTTGGTCGCGGTTGACCTGCTCCTGCTCGTCCGAGTCGGCCGCCTCTCACGCGACAACCTCTAGCTCTGCTCCCCCCTCGATTCAAGCGCATCTGCTCGCGCAGCAGCTTGCATCCCTCGAGCCGCTCGCGGTTCTGCACGCTCACGCACAGCGACTCGAGCTCTCCTCCCTCGCTGCGTCGTCCCAAGTCTGCTCGACCTCCCGCTGCACTGCAGCCTTGAGCTACATGCCGCCGCCCAAGCTCCTCAGCAGCTCCTCGAGGCTCGCGTCGCCCGCCCCACCCGCGCTCGGCGCCGCCGCAAAGCTCGTAAAGTCGAACCCGTCGCCGAGTCCCGCTCCCCCTCCTCCGCCCGCCGCTCCTCCTGCTGCACCCGGCCCCGCACCGGCTGCATCGCCGCCGAATGCGCCAAACGACGACGCCGAAAAGTCGAGCGACGACAGGTCGGGCGCGGCGCTCACGGTCGATGGCGCGGGCGGGGCGAGCGACAGGCCGAGCGAGTCGAGCGCGCTCGGCTGCGAGGCGGCGGGCGCGGTCGAGGCTGCGGGCGGTGCCGAGCCGGCGAGGAGGGCGTTGAGCGCGTCGAGGGAGAGGGCGGGGAAGGCGGTCGAGGGTGGGGCGGGTGGTGGTGCGGTGGACAAGGAGGGGGCGGCGGATGCGCCGGGGAGGGACGCCGACGAGTCGAACGGCGGCATGTTGAGCGAGGCGAGGAGCGCGTTGAGGTCGGCGTTGGCGTCGGCGCCGCCGAGATCGAGTGCGCCGCCGCCGGCTGGAGGAGGCACGGGCGCGGGTGCGGCGTCGTCGCCCGTGAGGTCGAGCATCATGGCCGACGATGAGGGCGGGAGGGTTGACGAGCCGGGTAGCTGGAAGGGCAGGGTCGAGTCGGTCGTAGTCGTGGAGGGTGCGGCGGGAGGAGGGGAGGGCGAGAGGGTGAGGTCGAGCTGCATCGCCGCTGCGGATGGTGGTGCGGTGGTCGCTGTCGGTGCCGAAGCCGAGCTGGCGGGCAGCGAGAAGGGCAGCTTGACGTCGTCCTCGTCGACGGCGGCGGTGGCGGCTGCGGGACCTGGCGCGGCGGGCTCGACGGGCGCAGGAGGGTCGGCAGGTGCGGGCGAGGTGGGGCGGGCAGGCGAGAGGCCGGCGGCGCGGCGGGCGTCTCGCTCGAGCGTAGCGATGGCCTTGAGCTGCGGGTGCGTAAGAGTCAGACAGCGTTCGGGGCGGGAGCGGGGGAGGAGAGGACGCACGACGCGGTGCTCGAGGCGGTCGCAGATGGCGGCGAACTGAGCGGCGTCGCCCTGCAGGGCCTGGGTGAGGTGCTTGGGGACGGCTAGAGCGTACTGTGCGACGCCGTGCTGCTGCAGGCGGGCCTGGAACGCGAGGATGCGCGAGAGATCGAGGAGCGTGGCCTGGAGGAGGAGAAGCGGCCGGGGTGAGCAGGGAAGCGGGGCTTGCGGGCGGGAGCGAGTCGGCGCACCTTGAGCGAGGCCTCGAGCTGAGTCTGCACGGTAGCCTGACCACTCATCTTTGCGTGGTGGCCGTGTGTGAGCGGAGACAGGCCTCGAGCCGAGATGGGCTCGGTTGGTTCCGCTCCTTCCCACTCGCTCCCACCCGCCCTGGACGACCAAGCGCCACACAGGCAGCACCAAGCCTGCGACACGCACCCTCGACCCGGGCCGCCATGCCCCTTGTGCGCTCCGACAGCGCCCACTCGTCGTGGCTCCTCTCTGACGAGCACCCAGACTCGATCCCCGACCAGGTGCGTCTCCTGCTCCCTCTGGAGCCCGGTCCAGCCTGCGCGGTACTCGTACGACCTCCCTGCGAGCCTGCCTCGAAGCGCCCACTCGCTGACGCCGTCCATTCGTCCCCGCCCGGTTCCCCTCGTCCTCGTCCGACTCGCTCCTCGCCTCCGCAACAGCGCCGCATCCGCCACCTGAGCGCCGTCCTCGTCCACAACCTCTCGCTCGACCCGCGCCGCGACCAGCTCGCCGCAGCCCTCTTCGGCCAGGGCCTCGTCTCGCCGGCCCTCGACCTCCTCCCCACTTCGGCATCTCGACCTCGCTCCTTCGACTACGGCGCCGCACAAGGTCGCGCTGGCCCGTCGGCCGACGAGTCGCTCGACAACGCGCCGCGAGGAGCCGGCCGCCGACGCGCAGGGAGCGCAGCGAGCTGGAACGACCGGTCGGCCGCCGAATCGAGCCGCGACGACGAGCGACGACCTCCCGCTCGAGTGCGCCCTCGCCGATCGTCGAGCGCCGGCACCCTCCTCGCCCAGCCTTCCTCACGCATCGACGAGGAGGAGCCGTCGTCCCCGAGCCCGGCCGGCGACGGCGGCCCGTCCTCCCCGGGCGCAACCGCCTCAGCCTCGACCGCCCTGCGCGCGCGCTCGGCCTCTCGAGCCTCCGTCGCCTCGGCCGGCTCCTCCTCGACGATTCGTCAAGCCCCTCGCATCCCGCCACCCGCGCCTCAGCAGCACAACGAGCGCCCGCCGCCGCCGAGCGCCGCCCAGTTCGCTGTGCGCGAGAAGCAGCGCCGCGACGAGGCCGTGCGGCGGCGCCTCGTCGACAGCTTTGTCTCGCTCGAGCTCGTCCAGGACGAGCGCGCACAGGCGCAGGCGCAGTCGCAGTCGGCGGCGCGGGCGGACCCGCTTGAGGCGGCGCTCGCCGGGAGGAGGCGCAGCGGGTCGGTCGCGAGCGCGCACATGCAGCGCAGCGGGAGCGCTGGGGCGGCGCAAGGGCCCGGCGCGTCGTCCTGGGCGTCGTCGTCGCTCGCGCTGTCGTCGCCGCGCAAGGCGATGCGCCGCAGGATGACGGCGTCGTCGCTCCTGTCGACCTCGGCGTCCTTTCCGACCTTGGCGTCGACCTCGGCGGCGGCATCTTCGTCCTCCTCTCCACGACCCGCGCCCTTCTTCGTCTCGCCGCCCTCGCTCGCCTCGACGCACGCCTCCTTCCCCGTCGACCCGTCCGCCTTCCTCCTCCCCCTCGACGACCTCGAGCCCGGCCGGGCAGCCCGAGCCGCAGCAGCGCCCGCCCTGCCCGACGACCCGACGACGTCGACCTGGCCCGGCCTGCGCGAGAGCCGCCTGCGCGCCAAGGTGTTTGCGCGGCCGAGCGACGCGCTGCGGCCGGGCGCGAGCACGAGGGAGGGCAAGCAGAAGGCGCGAGAGGAGGACGAGGACGAGTGGCGCTTGGTGGCTGAGTGGGAGGTCGAGCTTGACGGGTTGACGAGCCTCGGTCCAGATGTGCGTCGTCCCTTCCTCTTCCTCTCGAGCACTCTCGTCGCGCGGCCCGACTGACGCTGCTACCTCTCGCCGCAGCCCACCCTCTTCCCCTCTCTCCCGCCCAACACGCTCGTCTTCGCCCTCTCGCCCTCGGCGCCGTCGTTCTGCCCCTCGGCCTCGTCGTCCACCTCGACCGACACCGAGTACTTCACCGCCCCGTTGCCCCTCCTCCGCCGCGCCGCTCGCCCTCCTCGTCGCTCGAATGCCGCCGTCGGCGCACGAGCAACACGTTCCCTGAGCGAGGACGAGGCGTCGTGCTCGTCCTGCTCGGGCTCCGAAGACGACGACCCGGGCAACCTCTCGGACCCGGGCGCCGGCGCCCTCCCGACCTCGCGCGCACGCAACCGCCCGCGCTCGGGCACCCTGCGCGGCGCGCGCCTCCCCGCGCGCTCTCGCGCGCGCAGCGACCCGCAGGCGCAGGCTGCGCGGCGCGACGAGGCGCACCTGCGGCGCTTGGCGCTCCTCGAGCGGTCGAGGCGCGAGACGCGGATGGTGAGGCGGGCGGGGTGGGACGAGACGAGAAGGGTGTGGGAGGGGGAGCGGGAGGCGGAGGGGTTGAGGGAGGAGGTGAGAGAAGTGAGGGGGAAGGTCGCGAGGGCGCTGGGCGAGGAAGGCGAGGGAGGGTGGGCCGAGCGGGTGCGTCTCTCTCTCTCTCTCGCTGGCTGACACGGTGCCCGCAGAGCTGCATGTACGACGTGCTGACGCAGATCTTCTCGGTAACAGGAGCGCGAGCGGGCCGAGATGCAGGACCGGGTCGACGACCTCGAGGCGGTCAAGGACGCCGAGCAGCAGGAGCTCGAGGAAGGTGCGTCCCTATCCTCACCTCCTTCCTCCGCTCCCACTGTCCCGATACTGATGAAGTGCACGTTCTGCAGATCTTGCGGCTCTCGATGCGCGGCGGGCGGCGTTGCGAGCGAGGCGGGACCGGCTCGAGCAGGCTCGAGCACTCGACGAGGCCAACCAGAAGCATGTCGGCGCGCAGCGAGCAGTACTAGACGACCAAGAGTGCGTCCCTCTCGCTCTGTCATCCCGCCCACATCGTACTGATCCGCCCTTCGCCGTCCGCAACAGCCGCTCGCTCGCCAACCTCGGCTCGACCTCGCGCACCCGCCGCACGCAGCTCATCACGCTCCTGTCGCATATCTTCCCCATCGAGCCCGTCTCGCCCTCGCCCTCGTCCAAGACGCCCCTCCCGCCTCTCCTCTTCTCGATCGTCGGCCTCGCCCTCCCCAACTCGTCCTACCCGCCCTCGTACACGGACGACAGCCTCTCGTCGGCGCTTGGCTACGCCGCGCACGTGACGCACCTCGTCGCAGCGTACCTCGGCGTCCCGCTGTGCTACCCGCTGCGGTGTCGCGCGAGCCGCAGCGTCGTCGTCGACGAGATCAGCATGATGAAGGGCCCGAGGGCGTTCCCGCTGTACGGGCGCGGCGTCGACCGGTACCGGTTCGACTACGGCGTCTTCCTCTTGAACAAGAACATCGAGCAGGTGCGTCGCCGATGGCACCCTCTTGGCCTGGGCTCTCTCCCTCCTCCCTCGAGCGCTCGAGCTGACTCCGCCTCCACCGCCGCGCGCAGCTCATGTACTCGCAAGGCCTGACGGTCCTCGACCTGCGCAACACGCTCCCAAACCTCAAGACGCTCATCCTCTCGCTCTCGTACGACCCGTCGCACGCCGACTACCTCTCGGCGACCCTTCTCCCCTCGACCGTCTTCTCCGACACCGCCTCGCCCACCTCTCCCGCGCTCGACGGCACGACCGACGCCGATTACCTCTTCGACGACGGCGCGCCGTCCATCGCCGCGCAGGACGAGCCCTCGAGCGCGACGAATGGCCGCTCGCGCTCGTCGTCGCTCGCTTCGACGATTCGGCCGTCGCACGCTAAAAGCGCGTCCGGCGCATCCCGTACGAGCAGCCGCAGCAGCAGCCGGCGCTCGAGCCGCACGCGCGTCGGCAGCGGCGAACGAGAGGACGTCGAGGGACGCTCGGGCTCCCCGACGTCGCTCCCCGAAGACGGCGAGGCCGCCGCGGCTCGTGCGCTTGCTCCTGACGACGCGCGCAGCGAGCGGCGCTCTCGCAGCGGCTCGAACGGCCGCGTTAACGGCGCTTCCGCCTCGTCTCGCGCGCCCGCCGCCGCCGCACGAGCCGAGAAGCGCGCCGTGCCCGTCCCGCCGCCCGAGGTTGTCCCGGTCGGCTCGAGCGCGCCCTCGCCCGGGCTCAAGGTCCGCGTCGTCAAGTCTGCGAGTGCGCACGCTGCGGGCGACGGCGGCGGGCGAGGTGCGGGAGGAGGAGGCGGAGGAGGGTACGGCGCGAGGATCCGCGACGGGCTGTGGAGCGCCGTGGCGGGGAACGTCGCTGCGGCCGGGGGCGCATCGGGAGGACGAGGAGGAGCGAGTGACGGACGGTGAAAACGACGAGCTGCGTTGAGCGTCGAGCAGGAGATGCGCGTGCGAGAGGGACGGGCGAGAGGTCGAGGAGAGAACCAAAAGCTGGGCCGGTTGGGTCCGGTTCGTGCGCGGGCCGCTTTGCAGAGATAAGAGAGTCGAAAGCTGGCTGCTACTGCCGAGAAAGTCGACGAGGGAGAAGCCGGGCTGGGGCCGTCTTCGCTCGTCGTCGCAGAGTGAGCGAGAAGGTGGGCGACCCCTCCGCACCTCGGTCACCACACCAGCTTCCACGCTCGATTGCTTGCGAGCACAGCAGCAGTCTACCCTCGCTACACGGCCAGCCCTCCCTCGCCGCCCGCACGCCGCCGCCCGCCAAACCGGCTCATCACCCTCTCGTCCCCCCCCACCCCGACCCTCGTCGCCCTCAGCCGCCGCCGAGGGACCAGCGCGACTCGGGACCCACCACACACCTCACTGGATGCAGTCGAGCACCACAGCGCACCAGCCCTTCGTCTCGCCCCCTCGCCCCCTCGCCTCGCTCCCTCCCCTCCTCTCGTCGCCGACCTCCGCCTCCGCCTCGGCCTCGCTCGCCCAGCAGTACCAGCAGGAACACCCTCTCCCTCTCCCCGTCCCGCTCAGGAAGCAGCGCCGCCCCGCCTTTCCTCGCACGAGAACCACCGCCGGCACCAACGCCCCGCCGAGGATGCGCAAGGCCCTCGAAGGCATCCGCGCCTTCCTCGCGAGCAAGAGCTGCTACGACATCCTCCCCGAGTCGTTCCGCCTCATCGTGTTCGACACCAAGCTCGGCATCACCAAGAGTCTCCAGGCCCTCGTCACGAATGGTCCGTCCCTCCTCCCTCGCCCTCCTCCTCCCGCCCAGGAAGGACTCGCTCACTGACTCGCTCCTTTACCCCTCCCAGGCGTCGTCTCTGCACCTCTCTACGACTCGAGCACGCACCGCTTTGCCGGCATGTTCACCCTCGCCGACGTCGTCCACCTCATCCAGTACTACTACCTCACGGCGCACGAGTTTGAGAATGTCGTCAAGGACGTCGAGGCCTTCCAGCTCGAGAGCCTGCGCAGTGCGTCCCTCTCTCGACGTCACGACCTCTCCCTGCGCATTCCTGAGCGTTACGCTGACGGTCCTCGAGCCCGCTGCGCGCAGAGATCGAGCAAGCCATCGACGTTCCCCCTCCGCCGACCATCTCGGTCCACCCGGACCAGCCTCTCTCGGACGCCTGCGCCGCGCTCGTCCGCACGCACGCTCGCCGACTTCCGCTCGTCGACCGCGACGACCAGACGGGCCAGGAGACCATCATCAGCGTCCTGACGCAGTACCGCGTCCTCAAGTTCATCGCCATCAACGTGCGTCCCAGCGTCGCTCCTTTCGGCTCGGCCCTCACGTCAGTGAACACCTGCTGATGCGTGTAGACCTTTTCGGACACACAGTGCGCCCACGACTGCGCCCGCCTCGACATGTCGATCGGCTCGATGGGCATAGGCTCGTACGCCTCGTGGTACCAGCCACCCGACTCGGACTCGGCGGCGCCGGGCGCATCTCCTATCGATCCGTCGACAAGCGCGCAACCCGAGGCGGGCCCGTCGGGCTCGTCGGCGGCAGGACCAGCTGCGTCCGGCTCGGGCTCGGGCTCGGGCGACGCGTCCCTCGCAGGGCCGAACGACGCCGGCGAGGGCTCGCGGGGCGACACGCCGACGGGCGAGCCGGCGCACGAGGGCGGCGAGGGCGTGTCGGGCCCGCTGCACGGCGAGGACGCCGAGGCGGCGGCGGCCATGGGCGTCTCGGACCGCTTCTTCCCGCTGTCGACGGCGACGATGCAGACGAGCGTGTTTGACGTCGTGCACATCTTCTCGGAGCGCGGCATCAGCGCAGTGCCGATCGTCGACGAGGACGGCGTCGTGCTCAACCTCTACGAGACGGTCGACATCGTCGTGCGTCCAGCTCTCCGTCCTCTTCTCCCTCTCGAGCGCTGCAGAGGAGCATGATCATGACTCACGCCTCTCTTCTAAACGCTCGCAGGACCTCGTGCGGCAGAATGCGTACCAGGTGCTGCACCTCTCGATCGCCGACGCCATCAACATGCGCTCGCCCGACTTTACGGGCGTCATGACGTGCACGCCCAACGACACGCTCGCGTCGATCCTCACGTACGTGCGCGAGCGGCGCTGCCACCGCTTCGTCATCGTCGAGCCCGAGGACGTGCCGGCGCGCGACGGGCAGCCGCCGAGGAAGAAGGGCAGCTTGGTCGGCGTGTTGAGCCTGAGCGACGTCCTGCGGTTCCTCGTCGGGTACCAGAACCTCAAGGGCATGGAGGTACCAGGTCTCGGTGCGTCCCTCTCGACCCCCTCTTGCTCTCGCGCGTCGCCGCTCGCCCTCGCTGACCCTCTCCCCCTACTCCCCTCGCTCGCAGGCGTGCACGGCCTCCGAGGCGTCGAGTCGACAGACCCCAACAACCCGACCGGCCCCGACTTTGACGCCGACACGGCCTCGATCACGGACGGCGCGTCGTCGATCGGCGGCGGGAGCAAGGCGGCGAGTCGGCGCGGCAGCGAGGCGACGACCGACGCCGGCGGCAGCACGACCGACCTGAGGGCGCAGGGGCTCGCGCTCGACGATGTCATCGAGGGCAAGGCGGTCGAGTGAGTCACGCTGCTCAGCCCTCGGTCGTCGGCGTCGTAGGCGTCGGAGCGAGCGGTCGCGCGGAGCGGAGGAGGGAGATGAAGAGGGGCGCTCTCGGCGCGGCGTGTTGTACTTGTGCGCTGTCCTTGGTCGAGCTGTAACGAATCTTGTTTCTGAGTGAGCTTGTCGACGTCCTGACGGCGAGGTGAGAGCTAGAGAGAGCCAGCGAGAGCGCGCTTTGACCGCTTCCGAAGGTCGGCACGCGCTCGTGGCGCTCTCTCGCTCTGCCTGCCGCTCTCGCAGCTCATACGGAAGCCACACACACGGCGAGAAGATCGTATTGCGAGGGTGCTACAACAAGCAGGAGAGGAGTATCGAGAGAAAGAGGAGCAGGGGGAGCTACTCAGGCTGGAAGCGCGTGTACGCCGTCTTCGCGCGCGTCTCGACGAGCTCGGGCGTCGACTCGGGGAGCTGACCGACTGGACGAGCTGCGCGCAGGAGTCGATCGAGCAGATCGAACCCATCAGCTCTCGGCGCGAGGAGAGCGAGAGAGGGAAAGAGTCGAGCGAGGAGGACGCACCTGGACTGCCGGCCCACTCGGTGAGGCTCGGGACGATTGTGCCGCTCCCGACGACGGCGCCGTCGGCGATGCGGCTGTAGTCCTTGAGGATGACGAGCGGGCCCTGCGAGCGTGCGAGAGAGAGGGGGGAAGGTCAGCAGGGACGAGCGAAGGCTCCGTCGTGCAGGTTGCTCCATGGCCACGAGCTTCGTCGCAGCGCCGCCCTTCTCGACAAGAGGAGCGAGACGAGCGACGCAGGAGGAGAGGGAGCCAGAGGGACGCACGATGATGCAGCCTTTGCCAATCTCGACGCCCGTGCCGATGCTCGCCGCCTCGACAACACTCCCTGCGCCGATCGAGACGTGGTCGCCGATCTTCATAGGGTAGAACGAGAAGACTCTGCGAAAGAGGGAAGGAGTCAGGAGGAGGATCAGCGAAACCCGAGGAGGAGGACGAGGAGAGGGAGACGAGGCGACGCACCCCTTGTACGTCTTGTAGCAGGGCCTGAGGACGACTCCCTCGCCTACATCGCAGTACCTCCCGATCGCAATCACGACCGAGCCGCCCTCCTTTGCTCCCCCTGGCGCCGCGCCCGCACGCCGCAAGTCCCCGCGCACGACGCACCCGTGCCGGAGGATCGACTTGCCGGCAAGGACGATGTTCTTGGAGCCGCTGATACTGCACGCGCGGCTGACGAGATTGCCCGTGTCGGTCGTGATGTAGGGCGGCGGTTTCGAGGCGGACGCGGTCGAGGAGGAGGGCGGGCGCGAAGGGCGCGACATAGGCGGCGGGAGGGGGCGTTGCGCGCTGGAGGGTGGTGCTGCAAGCCCGTAGGGGCGAGGGAAGCGGCTGGCGAGGCGAGCTTTGCGCGAGACGAGGTGTGAGAGGGAGTCAAAGGTCGAACGAGGAGATGAAGACGACGTGCGGGGGAGGCGAGCCCGGCTCGGGCCGCAAGCTCTCCTTCGAGCTGCTTAGTCGCGCATAGAGGCTTGCGATACTACATGATGCTCTAGGGACGCACATCAGGACGAGCGAGTCGGGATGGACGCCGGAAAGTGCGCGAGTTGCGAGCCGGCGAGCAGTCTACAAGCACACAGACGAAGGACGAGTACAACGACCGGCGAGAGGTCCAGCTCCCGCAGTTCATCCACCGAGCGCACCGCCTAGCCGTGCAGCCACCCCTCGCCGTGCCCTCCATGCGCTGCGCCCGACCCGCCGAACACCGCGATGTACCGCCCGACGGCTAGCTCGCCCGCCATGAGGCCGAGGAGAATCGCGACGAAGAAGTAGACGTTGTAGGTCATTACCGCGAGCATGACGAGGTAGGCGACGAAGGCTTGCAGGCCGAAGAGGAGCGCGCGCGGCAGGTCGATGGCGAGGAGGAAGGGGGGCGAGTAGAGGGTGGGCGACGATGGGCCGCGGGACGGGCTCGAGGGCGAGGCGGCGGTCGAGAGAGGGTACGTCGGTGCGGGTGCCGGGTCGAGCTGCGACGCCTTGTCGTCGTCCTGGTCCTGGAGCGCGGGCGAGCCGGCGTCGGCGTCGGCGGCGAGCGAGATGGGGCCTCGTCGACCTTGGCGCGCGGCGTGGTGGGCGAGCGAGGTGGCCCATGCAGCCTCGGCGCAGACTTTGACGGCGGCGAGGACGCGCGAGAGGACGGCGAGGAAGAAGAGGCCGAGGGCGGCGCCAAAGGTGGCTGCAGCCGAGGTCGGGGTCCAGCCCTGGAACCACAGGTTGGCCGAGCCGAGCGACGTCGTGAAGGCCGTGTGCATCATGGCCGCCGTGGTGCTGTTGTCCATGCCCATGCCTGCGAGCAGAGAGAGCGAGATCAGCTGGGAGATGAGGACGATGAGACGGTGAGGAGGGAGAGGGACGCACTCATGCCGTCCATCGACGAGTCGCCCGAGTGCTCTGCGTGGAGCTGTGCGACCATACTGGCGGTCCTTGTCCTGGCTCTGGCGGGATGAGAGGAGCAAGAGGGTGGTCTCGAGCGATGAGAGCTGCGAACCGCTCGGCGGAGGATCTCGCTCTCCCCCCACGCCCACCGACGCCCAGCCAGACCGCCCAGCTGCGTGCAGAGAACCACGGCTCGGGCCACGCGACCGCCCAGCTAGTCTTCGCGCCGGGTCTCACTCGCACCTCCTCGTACCCGGGCCATCTCGTTCGACACCGCACCGCCTCGCCACAACACGCCCGAGCAGCCTGCAAGATCGCTATGTCGGTCTGCTACGACTCTACCGGCATCCCCATCCCCTGCG
>Ga0308169_10002029_pt1 | contig 21914 bp, 21 predicted proteins | sample PhyBR1_2_FD_202139 | JGI IMG/M metagenome (GOLD analysis project Ga0308169, IMG submission 202139) | Phyllosphere microbial communities from UC Gill Tract Community Farm, Albany, California, United States - DLSLSB.R1 | ecosystem: Host-associated > Plants > Phyllosphere > Unclassified | place...
CGGAGAGTGAGAGAGCAAAGGACGCGCCGGACCTCCCTCCCTTCCCTGTAGAGCGCCCCGCCTCGGACCCTCATCCTCCTCTTCCCCTCCCTCGAGTCGACCTCCTTCCTCCCGCCCTTGACCTCGTCCTGCTCAACCGCGGCTCCCTCGGGCCCCTTTGCCGCCCTCACCGCCTCGCTCTCGCCCTCGACCGGCCCGAGGAGCGCGCCGAGCACGCCCTGCGCCGCCTCGTCGGCGCTTTTGGCGAGCAGCCACACGAGCGGCGTGCACACGATGGCGAGCGCGAGGCGCATCGGCGCGCGGCGCACCGAGGGTGCGAGCGTCGCGAAGAGGGACGCGCGCGTGAGGCCCGGGCAGACGGAGACGGCGAGGATGGGCGCCGCCGAGGTGGTCGTGCTCGAGGTCGAGGTCGGGCCCGGCTTGGCGGTCGCGAGCGAGGCGAGGCGCGCTTGAAGCTCGCGCCAGAGGAGAACGGCGGCGAGCGCGATGCGACCCTCGGCCTCCCACGGCGCGCCGCTCGGGTACCGCTGCTGCTGCTGCTGCTGCGCGTCGCCGCCGTGGGCCGGCTTGAGCGTGTAGTCGAGGTCGTCCGGGCGGAACTTGGTCGGCTGCGCGGCGGCGATGGCGTACAGAGGGCTGACAGTGCTGATGATGCGGAGTGGCGACGTCGACGTGCTCGCCGACTGAACGAGGACGGGGAGGAGGAGCTGGACGAGTGCGTGCCGGCCCGTGAGGCGCCGCATGCGGTGCCGCGACAGGCGCTCGTCGGGCGCCGCGCGCTGCGCGGCCCAGTTCTGCGCTGCGCCGAGCGCGAGCGCCGACGTGTCGGCGGCGGAGGACCCGGGCGCGTCGCCCTCGAGGAAGACGACGCCGTCGAGCCGCACCTCGTGCTCGCCCATCATGCCCGAGCGCGCATCTTTGCGCCACCGCAGGACGAACGCCCTGACCGAGTCGACCGAGGCGAGGTCGCACTCGTCGGCGTACAGGCGCTCGTTGCCCGTCGTCTCGCGCAGGAGGACGACGAGCTGGACGATGGCGGGCGAGGGCGGGCCCGGGTGCAGCGCGATGACCTGCGCGCCGCGCTGGGCGAGCGACTGGAAGACCGAGAGGCCCGTGCCCGAGAAGGCGCCCTGCGTGCGTGGGAGAGGAGGGGAGGAGAGTCAGCTCGCGCTTCATCAGCTCGTCGAGGGGGAGGGGACCAGTGCTCCACGACGGCGGGGCGTGAGAGCGAGAGAGGGACGCACGTCGATGATGAAGGTCCTGCCGGCCAGCTCACGCTCCTCGACGCACACGTAGCCCTTGCTCCACGACCGGATGCTCGCGACCAGGGCGACGACGAGCCCGCACGCGAGCACCTTGTACAGGCCATCGGTGGCGGATGCCGCGCTGAGAAAGTGCACTGCAGATGCGAGAGGCATCGTAAACGGGCCAGCGGGGGCGCACAGCCGAGGGCGAGGTCGGCGGTGAGGGAGGAGCAGCGACGAGGCGGTGCGACTCCGCTCGGAGCCGGCGCTCTCGAGGCTGCACCTCGCTTTGCGTCTTTCGAGCTGCACTGATCGCTTCCCAGACTCTCTCGAGACGCTGTGAGAACAAGGAAAAGGGCGACTTGCAAGGTGCGCTACAAAGATCGCCTCGGCGACAGGTTGGCGGCGGGCGAGGCCCGTCGTCGCCGACGAAGCCGACGCGGTGCGGGCTCGCTCGCAGCAGGCGGAAGGCGGGTCGAGGTCGAAACGGTGCGCGAGGGACGTGTCGAGGTGAGAGATCGAGAGGGCTGACGAGCAAGCCGAGGAAACACGCTCCGCCCCTTCGAGGAGCGGTCGGCGGCCGCGAGCGACCGAGACGTCGATGGTGCGGGGGCGATAGGCTCGGACGAGAGAAGGAGGAACTGCGAGCGAGAGAAGTCAGCGAGACGAGAGCCCGACGAGCTTGCGGCGAATCGACCCGAGCCGCTCTCTTGCTCCTTGAGGCTAGCTCGCCCGCGACGACGACGACGCCGCCGAGCACGGCGCACTTGCTCTTGCTCTTCTCGACGACGACCTCGAGCCGAGCCTTGCGCGCAACTTGAACACGAGCGAGACGCAGAGCTTGAACATGGACGGCATTTTGCTTTTTGACGGAGACGACGATGAAGGGGAGGAGAGGGCGTTCTTGTACGACAAAGCGGCACGATTGGTGATTGAACGAGGTTGAGGAAGCAGGGGGACAGGCTTGTGCGAGGCCGAGGCGAGGAAGGGTCCGAGGCCGACGAACGGCCTAGTCGCGGCGCTCGTAGTCGTCGTCGCGCGGCGCCTTGTCGCCGACAGGGCTCGGCGAGCGACGGCGGCGCGGCGGCGAGCGCGAGCGGTCCCTCGCCGGTGCGCCGGCGGGGGAGTACGACCTGTCGCGGCGAGGCGGCGGCGGCGAGCGTTCGCGCGAGCGGGACCGGTCGCGGTACGAGCGGCGCGAGTCGCCGCGGTCGTCGCGGCGGCGGTCGTCGCGGCCGTAGTCGTCGCGAGGGCGACGGTCGCCGCCGCCGCCACCGTAGCCCCAGCGGTCGTCGCGAGGGGGAGGGACGCGCCCGCCGCCGCCGTACCCTCCTCCGCCGCCGCCGTACCCGCCGCCGTACCCGCCGCCGCCGCCGTTGTAGCCACCGCCGTATCCACCGCCGCCGTAGCCGCCGCCGTACGGGCCGCCGCGAGGAGGAGGAGGGCCGCCAGCGCCGGCCCAGCGGTCGCCGCCCATGGACGGTGCGCGGTACAGGTCGTCGTCGCGGCGGGGCCCGCGGTACTCGCCCGGGGTCGGGTCGTGCGGGCGCCTGGTGGCCGAGAAGTCGACGCGGATGCGGCGGCCGTGCAAGTCGACGCCGTTCATGTCGTCGATGCCGCGCTGGGCGTCGTCGACCGAGCCCATGGTGACGAAGCCGAAGCCGCGCGAGCGACCGGTGCGCTGGTCGACGACGATGACGGCCTTGTCGCACTGGCCCGAGCGCGAGAACTCGTTGTATAGGTCGCGCTCCTGGGTGCGGATCGAGAGGCCAAAGACGCCGAGGACGTTGGAGGGCTCGGCGGCGGGGGCGTTGCCCGGCTTGGGTGGCGGAGGGGGAGGACGGTCGCGAGCGCTGCCGGAGGCCGAGGGCGGGGCGTCACGGCGCGGGGAGCGGTCGTCGCGGCGGGGGTAGTCGTCGTGGTCGTCGCGGGTGGAGGGGACGGCGGGGGCGAGAGGAGGGGGCGAGGGGCGGCGGTCGCGGTCCATGTCGTGGTCGCGGTCGCGCGAGTAGTCGCTCGGTGCAGGGTCGGCCATGGGTCGAGTGTGTGGGTGGCGCAGGAGTGAGGCCGTGGTGGAGCAGGACTTGGGCGCGACGAGGCGAGCGAGACGAGCGAAAGCTTTGCCCCGCCTCGCGCGCCTCGCCGGCCTCGCCTTCGCCGGCCTCGCCCTCGCCTCGGCTTGTCTCCTCGCGACTCTTTCCACCTTGCCGACTCGTCAACCATGGCAAGTCATGCTCCTCCAGCCTGCACACACCCAATCGCCCCGACCCACCACCCATCCCTCCCCACCACCGCGCCGCACCCTCGCCAACCCTCCCCTCGAGCTCGACGTTTTGCCCGACCCGCCCTCGACCACACCGCGACCGCCTCGCCGAGCACAGCCCGGTGCACCTGCAGCGTCTACTCCCCTCGTGTGACGCACGAGGAGCGCTTGCAGCTCGCCGCGGCGAGCGAGGGAGTCGATCGAGCTCGACGCGGAACGAGCGCGACCTCTGCGGGCGGCCATCTCGCTCTGGCGGCGGGCCGGCTGGGGCTAGGGCTGCGTTAGGAGGGGCACATGGACACGAGGAACAACCCGGGAGCACCAAGCTGACCTACGCTTTGCCTTGCCCCTCCCCTCCTCCTTCCCCCCTCCCCGCCTCTTCGTCCCTTCCCTCGCTTGCGTCTCTCGGGCGCAAACAGGGAATCGACATTGAGCGCCACCACGTCAAGAAGGGCAACCGCTCGGCGCCCAAGTCGGAGGACCCGTACCTCCTCCTCCTTGTCAAGGTGCGCCTCGTCGCCCTCACCTGAGCTCTCCTTCGGGAGAGCGAGTGTTGCTCTGTCTTCTGACACGAGCTGCGCGCCCCACAGCTTTACCGCTTCCTCGCCCGCCGCACCGACTCGCGCTTCAACAAGGTCGTCCTCCGCCGCCTGTACATGAGCAAGACGAACCGCCCGCCGGTCTCGATCTCGCGCATCGCCCGCCAGGTCTCCAAGTCGGGCAAGGCCATCGCCGCCGACAACACGGTCGTCGTCGTCGGCACCATCACCGACGACGTCCGCCTCAACGAGGTCCCCAAGCTGTCGGTCGCCGCCCTGCGCTTCACCCGCACCGCGCGCGCCCGCATCGAGAAGGCCGGCGGCGAGTGCCTCACCCTCGACCAGCTCGCCCTCCGCAAGCCCACCGGCGCCAACACGCTCCTCCTCCGCGGCAAGAAGACGGCCCGCGAGGCCAACAAGCACTTCGGTCCGTCGTCGTCGTCGCCGCTCACCTCCCCACCCGGATCTCGCTGACTCCCCGTCCGTTCTCTCTCGCAACAGGCTCGGGCGTCACGCATGCGAAGCCTTACGTCATTAGTAAGGGGAAGAAGGAGGAGGTGCGTTTGTTCACTCGTTCGTTGCACGAGAACGGCGGCGAGACGGCCTCGAGAGCGGCGGTCCATTCCGGCGCTCCTTCGACGTCTCGCGCCTCTCTTCTTCGCTGCTCGGGCCTCTCACTGACTCTCACGCCGTCTCTGCCTGCTCACAGATCGGTCGCGGTCGCCGCAAGTCGCGTGGCTTCAAGCTCTAAGCAGCTCGAGCGTCGGACCTACTCGTCTCTCGTGGTCGCACTGCGGGACAGGGACTCGTTGGCGGTCGCTTCTTCTCTCTGCGGTGGACAGCTGGGCAGATGCAGGTCGTGGTGGAGCAGGCGCAGGAGTACGTGCGCTCGTTCTGTCGCGGTTCAGGCCTGGGTCGTCGGCGGTTCGTTGTCGGGGTTGGAGTTGTCGCTCGCGAGCTCGCAATGTCGTTTCCCATCCCTCTCGGCATCGCTCACGGAGCTGCTCTGTTGTTCTGCTTGCGAGAGAATGCTTGTCCAAGCAGCAGAGAGCGCGAGCGAGCCCCACTCCACCTCGTCTCGCCCCTCCCCCTCCTCGCTCGACCCTCACCGGCCATGTCGCACGAGCCCGAGTCGCACGCCAAGCGGCCGCGCACCACCTTCTTCGACTCTGCGCCCAACCTCAACCCGACGCGCAAGCCGCCGCCGTCGTTGTACCAGCCATCGCCCTCGTCCTCATCAGCTCCCCTCGCCTCGACCGACCCTGCGCACCCGGACGGGACCAAGGGCCGCAAGCGCGACCGCGCCTCGGCCCCGAACGGCAACTTCCGCGGCTACTACGCCCGCAGGCGCGCCGTCGTGCCCTCGGCGGGCGGCGTTGGAGCGGCCGCCCCTCGCGCTGTCGACGCTCCAGACGAGCGACTCGCCCTCGTGCCGCCCGAGTGGCTCAGGGGCAAGCGCGTCCTCGACGTCGGGTGCAACGGCGGCGTCGTCACGGTCGAGGTCGCCCAGCATGCGCTCGCGGCAAAGGTGACGGGCGTCGACATCGACGCCGACTTGGTTCGCGCGGCGAGGAAACACGGTGCGCTCCTCTCTGCTCTCACAGGTCCGGCTCACACAGTACGAGGAACTGATGCAGCCCTCCCTCGCCCGCAGCCGAGCTCATGTGGTCGCGCCAAGCCCCGCTCCAGCGCCTCGTCGACGAGGCGGCCTACCTGTCGCACGCCCACCGCTCGTCGCGCTCGCCCTCGCCCAGCCACACCCTCGCACCCCTCCACCTCGATGACACGACCCAGTCGCCCTTCGCCTCGACCTCGCGCGCGCCGCCCTACTTCCCCTTGTCGCTCCCGCGCATGTTCGGCTACCTCCCGACGCCGCGCGGCCTCCTCACGACGCACCACCCGCAGCCCGAGGTCCAGACGGTCGGCGTCCTGCGCAGGGGCAAGCGCAAGGTCATGCCGCTCGAGGTCAAGGCGTTCCCGGACAACGTTCGGTTCATCCAGGCCGACTGGGTCAACGAGGAGATCCCCGACGACCGCGACGGCTACGACGTCATCTTGGCGTGCGTCCCTCTCTCTCTCTCTTTCCTCTGCGTCCTCTCCTTGGAGCGCGCGCTGACTCGCACGCCCAACCTCGCAGATTCTCGATCACCAAGTGGATCCACCTCCGCTCGCTCAACGTCGGCCTCCTCACCTTCTTCCGCCGGTGCTTCGACGCGCTCCTGCCCGGCGGCCGCCTCCTCCTCGAGCCGCAGCCGTTCAGCACGTACGCGCGCTCGGCACGCGCGTCTCACGAGCAGGACCTGCAGGACAACTACGCGCGGCTCGTCGAGGGCGCCGACAAGGGGTGGCGCGCCGAGGAGGGCGACTTTGAGCGGGTCTTGATCGAGTTGGTCGGGTTCGAGAAGCGGGAACTGCTCGGCGAGACGGGCAAGGTCGGTGCGTCAACCCCTCTCTTCTTCCTCTTTGACTCGCTCTCGCCGACGCTCGCAGCTGACGAGCGCTCTCGCCCTCCGTCCCTCTCTCGCACGCAGGCTCAACATTCCGCCGACCAGTCGAGGTGTACACCAAGCGCGGCGGTGGGAGCTGGGGCGTCTAAGAAGGGCAACGCGCACCGTTTCGCCCGCCTGCGCCGCTCGGACCCGCCCATCGAGAGCGCCTCGTCCTCCTCCCCGCCCCCGCTCACGCCTCGTCCGCCAGTTCGACCCGCCTTCGTCGCTCGTCTCTCGTCTCTCCTTTCGTCTGCGCATCGTCGCTCGTACCGATGCAGCAGCACCAGCGCGCGCAACCGGACCGTCGCCGAGGAGCAGCCGCGAGCCGTTGACTGCGCTACTTTGCCCGTCCGCATGCAGCTCGCGCCGCTCTGCCACCTTGCGCCCAATGGCATCGTCTCGCATCGGCCGTCTGCTTCGTCGAATGATGGCGCTGCGGCAAGACGGCGACGATCGAGAAGCGGGCCGTGCATCCCTCAAGGTGCGCACCCTTCCCCTTCGCTTCTCCCCGCCGACCACCGGCTCACGTCGTCTCCCTCCTGCAGCTCGAACGTGTCGGGCTCGTCGCCGTGTGGAGCGCGCGGTGCAAGTGCGAGTGCGGGCGAGTGCAAGAGCGAGCGTCGAGCGAGGTGCGCCTCTCCTCTCTCTTTCCCTCACTCCTCCTCGTCCTTACACCTCGTCCTCCACAGTCCCTCACTCCTCTTCCTCCTCGCCGCACCCTCTGCCTCGCAACCTCTTCTTCCCTCGACGTCATGCGCCTCTCGCTCGCCCTCGTCGCCCTCCTCTCCCTCTCCTCCTCCGCGCTCGCCGACAGCGCTCCCTCCCTCCTCGCCGACGACGCCTCCCTCGCGCTCGACAAGCGCACGTTCGGCCTACTCGGAGCTGGGCTCGGCGGCGGCTTCGGCCTCGGCGCAGGCGCGAGCGCGGGTGCTTCAACCGGCGGCAGCGGGTGCGCCTGCGAGGGCTCGTCGGCGGGCACGAGCACCGGCGCAGCCTCGTCGACGTCGGGCTCGAAGGGCGGGCACGGCTCGTCGTCGGCTGCGCACCACGAGGCCTCGAGCTCGGCCGGCGACGCGTCGTCGGGCAAGGGCGTCGGGTCGGCGCACGGTTCGCACTCGTCCTCGTCGTCAACTTCGGGCCACAAATCGTCCAGCTCGGCCAAGCACTCGTCGGCCGCTGCGTCCAAGCCGCACAAGTCGAGCAGCAGCACCTCGGGCGCCCACGGCTCGAGCAAGAGCGGCGCGGCGGCGTCGGCGACGCACAAGGGCTCATCCGGCTCGCACATGTCGGCCTCGCCCTCCTCAACGGCTAACCCGACGCCGCACAAGTCGGGCGCAGCCGCCGCGAGCCACTCGGCGGTCAGCTCGTCGTCGCACTCGTCGGGCGGCGGCATGGGCTCGAGCTCGACGTCGGGCTCGCTCAAGGGCCAGGCCGGCATCGAGGCGTCGCTCAAGACGTGCACGTCGACCGTGCGCTCGCTCGGCGTCGAGATCGAGACGGCGCTCGCGTCGTGCAACACGAGGAGTGCGTCGGCGGTGGTCGGGGCCTGCGCCGAGATCTTCGTGGTGCGTCCTCCTTCCCCCCTCTCTCTCATGCTTGGGCTTCGAGTCGAGCTGACTCTCGAGGTCGCATCTTGCAGGAGATGCACGCCGCGATCAAGGTCGCCGCTCGGGCCTGCGTGTCGATCGCCGGGCGGGGCGGTCTCGCGCTCGAGGTCAGCGTCGGTGCGTCCCCCTCATTCGATCCACGGAGTCTTCCTCGGGTCGCACAGCTGACTCTCTGCCTGCACTCGCAGTCGCCGAGCTCCTCGCCGGCCTCCTCAATGCCTTCCTCGCCGCCCTCCTACCGCTCTTCGCCCTCGTCGCGCACGCACCCGGCCTCGTCCTCCTCCTCGCAGCTCACCTCCTCCCACTCGTCTTCACGTGCGTCTACTTTTACTGCCTCTCTCCGCACTTTGCCCTGCGGCAACTGCTGACGCTCGTCTTCGCAGCCTCGCCTCGCTCTGCCACGTCCTCTTCGCCGTCTCGACCGGCCTCCTCTCCGCCGTCGTTGCCCTCCTCGACACCAAGTTCACCCTCGTACTCAACACGATGGGCTGCGGCTCGCTCCTGAGCGTGCTCGGGCTCCTCTGAAGAGCATGAGCTACCGCTCGCGTGGAGCGAGCGCTCTCCCAAGTCAGCGTCGCCGGCGCCTTCTTCCCCTTCCCAGCCATCTCGCAGCGCCCTCTGTGTCAGTACTATGTGTGCACGGACGCTCTCTCCTGAAATGCAGCGCCGAGTCCCCCTCCTTGTCAGCATGAGCGAGCGGGTCTGCGTCGGCCGAGCCGCCGGACGAGAGCTCCACCTTCTCAAGCTCCGGTTCTTCGACTTCGCGCGTGCGATGGCCGCTGCTGTCTCTCCTCGTCTGCGCTTGCCCTCAAGAAGCGGACCCTGAGACCCGCAGCTGCGGGTGCGAGCTCTCGTCCGACGATATTTGGATTTCGACTGGGACCGGGTCGCGCGCGCGGGCTTGGCGTGCGGTCGAACCCTTTCGGCCGACGCTCTTGCTCGAACGGATCTCCCACGAGAAGCTCGCTCTGCCTCTGCTTGCGTCACCTGCGCACCTGCGCGCCGCTCGGCTCGCCTTTGTCCTCCGCCGGCTCGACGGTCCCCGTCTCGCTACCCCGTTCTCTTTCCTCGACTACGCCGCTGTCCCCACTCCTGCAGCATGCGCACCAGCTCGTTCGCGCTCTTTGCATCCGCCTCTGCGCTGCCGCTCCTCGCCGCACAGACCCTGCGCGGCGACGGCTTCGCGCTTCTCTATCCCACCGCTCGCGACCTCGCCGACGGCTCGGGCCGTACCGGTGCGTCTCGTCTCTCGTGCTCTCGTCGACGGTGGCTGACTCTCGAGTATGACAGGCTACTGCGCCCCTCGCAACACGACGTCCGGCACGCGCATCCCGGTCCCCCTCAGCGGCACCTTCCCTCTCGTCCTGCGCGCCGGCGACAACTCGACCAAGGCCGACGTCTCGGCGACGATCAGCTGGGGCGACGATCCGGCGCCGTACGGGCCGTACGACGGCAACCTGCGAAACGGGACCGAGGTCGCCAACGAGCTGTTCGACGACTTGGACGGGCAGGGCAAAGGGCTCGTGCGTCCTCTCGCACTCTCTCCTTCTCTAGCTATTGCGCGCTCGACAAGCTCACGTGAGCCCTGCAGTACGATTGCTACGAGACGAACGTCCAGAACCTCCTGCTCGACGTCGAAGGCGGCAAAGTCACCGAGGGTGCGGTCGGCACGCTCATGTGCGTCGACTTCCTCTCCCTCTCGCCCTTCCTCTTTATGCTCCACACGACTGACTCTAGGCGAGACTGCAGCGTCTACTACGACGAGTCGGACGGCGCGACCTGGACGCAGTGCTCGGACGTCGTCCTTGTCTCGAACTACACGCCGCCGTCGCAGTACCGCTCCTGCCCGGGCACGAGCGCAGCGCACCGAGCATCGGCGACGAGCAGCCTCCTCGCAGCTCTCGGCGTGCTCTTGGCACTGTCGGCTGCCGAGGCCTGGGCAGCCTAGGTGCGCCGAGGTCCGTGCGCGAGGTCTCGAGGTGAATTTCGCGCGCTCTCTTCTTGTAGATAGCTCTCCTTTCCGTGCGTGCATAGTCGGTGCAACGAGCTTTATGTGCAGACGATAGTGCTATGCGAAAGCTGTGAGGTATGATGGACGAGAGAAAGGTGGAAAGGTGGGAGAGGAAGAGGAAGCGGGAGGGAGCAAAGAAAGGGAGGGAGGGGTTTGTCGAGCTCAGAGAGTGAGGATGGAGAGGACAGGGCCGAGACCGAGGTGACGCAGGAGCGGGACGGCGACGGTACCGCGCAGGAGGTCGAGGACGACGTTGAGAAGGCCGACCACGACCGCGAAGAGCGAGTTGAGCAGGATGACGAGCCTGCGAGTGGAGGTGAGAGTCAGCATGAAGCTAAAGAGTGAGTGGAAGAAAGGGCATGAGACGCACTGGGTGTTGAGGGGCAGGAGGAACGGCGCGAGGAGAGGTCCGAGCGCCGGCGAGGCCGACAGGTGCTCCTCGAGCGGCTTGAGGGCGACGAGGACGGCCTTGATGAGGTCGGCAACGAGAGCTCCGACTGCAGGAGGTGACGGCGACAATGTCAGCCGAGCTGCAGGCTGATAACAGCGTAGAGAAGCGGACGCACTCGTGTTCAGGTCAAAGTTGCGGGTCGTGAGGTCGCGCTTCGCGACCTTGACGACGGCGTGTGCGGCGAGCGTGACGGCGGACGTGATGTCCTGCGAGGGTCTGGCGTCAGACGTGGCTAACCTCGAGCGCGCACGAGAGGGAGAGAGGGGAGCGCACCGTGAGGATCGGACCGGCAACCTGGACGACGGCGGCGGCGTTGCCCGTCTTGACGCCCTCGAGGGCACCGGCCAGCTCGACGCCAAGCTCCTGGACGCTGACGACGCAGACCTGTAGAGCGGCCTGGATGCTCGCCTCGGCGGCGACCGAGAGGCGCTTCTCGAGCGCGGCCGGCTCGTGCGAGGGCGAGGAGGCGAGGGCGGTGGCTGCGAGGCCGAGGAGGGAGACGAGGGAGAGGCGGGAGAAGAGCATGGCGAACGAAGGACTGGGGTCAGGCTGAGAGACGGAGGAGGAGGGGAGGGATGGAGAGAAGAGAGAGCAGCTTTGCGTACGCAGGCTGGGTCGGCCGGGCCGGCCTGAGCGCGACGACGAGAGGAGGCACCTTTTAGCGCCGGTCTCGAGCTCGCCGCTTGACGCTAGCGGTGTTCGCTCGGTCTCAAGCATGCGAGAGTCTAGAGAGAAGCGGAAGCGTATGCAGCTGAGCGGCTCGTCGGCGCAGAAGGCACTCGCCGCCCTCCACCGGCCACCGCTGCGCACCACAGCGCGCTCGAAGCTTGTTCTCGCCGGCCCCGACGAGATCGAGTGCCGCCGCCTTCATGCATGCGACCGAGGGTCGTCGTTCTCCTGGACGGACGGCGAGCTGGCCGAGGGCGGAGACGAGGGCCGCGCGTTGGCGGAGGTGGGGCTGTGACGCGCGCACACGAGCAGGAGATCGATCGGCTTGCCGGCGAGAGCTTAGCCGTCGCAGGGCAGAGAAGCCGGGAAGTGGTCGACGAGGAGGAGAGCGGCGGCGAGCGCGACCTCGCAGACGACCGCTCACTCCGCTCAGCAAGCTCGTCGACCGTGCAGGGCCACAGCTCGTGCTCCCAAGGACCCACTGGTGCGTCCGTGACCTGTCCCAGCCCGCCCTCGTCTCGCTGGACCCCGGCCTCATCCTCATCTGTCGAAACAGCTTCCGCCTCGTCCACGATGGAAGACGACCGCCCGAGTGCCGCACAGGTCGACATGGAGGAGGCAGAGGAGGATGCCCTCCCCGACTGGTCCCGCTTTGCCTCGTTCGCCAAGTGAGCTCCCCCTCCCCCTCCCCCAGCTCAACCTCGCTCAACCCGCACTCGTAGCTGACCCACTCTCCGCTCGCCTTGCAGGTCCAACCGCGACAAGTCCGAGGGCGCCGTCCTCGTCCCCTTCATCCCCAAGCGCGGCGAGAAGGACTTCGAGCCCATCACCTCGTCCGACGCCTTCCCGCCCGCGAGCAAGGAGGCCACCCTCTCGGCACACCAGCGCCAGCTCCTCCAGGACTCGCGCAACGCTCTCTACACGGCCTTGTCGTCCGGCTCGCGCCACCACTCGTCGCGCGCCCACAACGCCTTCACCTGGCGCCCCGACCTCGACGGCGGCCGCGCCACCTGCGACGCCGGCAACGCCTCGTACGGCATCCACTTCAGCAACATCGGCCACTTCAATCAGTACCGCAAGCAGCTCGAGTTGCTCCCCGAGGAGACGCTGTACATGGTCGAGCGCGGCGCCGTCGAGCTGTGGTGGCAGGGCGACGACGGCTCGAGGGTCCCGATGAGCGTGCAGCAGGCGTGGAACGAGCTGATCGGGCACGACGAGCTCACGCCGGAACGGTACCAGGTGCGTCCCTGTCCCTCTCTTGCTCATCGAGACCGCCCGCCCGAGCGTTCGCCCGACTGACCTCCTCGCGCGGCAACAGGTCTACGCCTTTCTGCGACGACTCGGCTACGTCCTCACGCGCGCTCGACCCATCGCCGGCACCGAGCGACCCGTCTTCGTCAAGCCTGTCCCGCTCTACCGCACCCTCCTCGACTTTCTCTCGCTCCCCTTCCTCTCGACGCGCGACCTCGTCCTGCGGCTCGCGCACGCCGTCAAGGCGCTCGTTCGTCAGTCGCCCAAGACGGCCAAGCGCATCCGGATGCACGTCACGCGCGCAGTCGGCAAGCGCGAGGGGCAGATGTCGTGCTTGGCGGCCGGCGGGAGGTGGACTTCGTACGGTGCGTCGCTCTCTCCCTCTCTTTATGCACAGCCTCGCCCGAAACTCCGAGTTGACGGGCTCCTGCGTGTGTACACAGACCAGATCTTCTCTCGGCTGCAGATCATCCCGAGCGGGCACGACCGCGCCCTTCCTCGCGGCCCCCTCGCGCACGAGCCGTCCGTCTTCAACCCGCTCGTGCCCGTACCCGAGGCGAGCCGGCCCGAGGGCCTGCCGAGCCTCGAGGAGTACCCGTTCCAGCCCTTCTTCCACGTCTACAAGCCCGTCACCAAGTACAAGAAGAGCTCGCCGCCACCGCCCGACTTCAAGCTCGTCGTCATCAAGTGCGTCCTCTTTCTCGTTCTTCTTCCTCGACCTCTCGCTACGAGTTCCTCGACTAACTCTCTTCTTCCTTCTTGCAGCGGCACGACGACGCCCATGCCCGACCTGTTCGAGTTCACGGCGATGTTCGAGTTGTCGCCGTTCCCGGAGCAGCCGACGCCCTCTTCGTCGGCGCCTCGCACAGCCGTCTCGACCGCCGCCAAGTCACGCGCACCTCCTTCCACCCGAGGCCCGCCGCGCAACTCTCCTTCCGTCGCAGCACCCGCCCCTCCCCCAACCCGCATCCAGTCCCTCCTCTCCTCGATCCCCTTCCTCCCTCGCCTCTTTCCCTCGCTCGCCCTCCCCTCCGCACCAGACACCGCCGCCCGCCGCCCGCCGCGCAAGCCGTCGCCGTACCCGCAGCTCAAGACCGGGCGGCGCACGATCCTCCTCGCCGTCGTCGACAACGGCACGAGCAGCCTCCTCCGGTTCTCCGAGGCCGAGTTTGCGAAACTGCCCTGGGCGGGCACGCCGAGGTCGGCGTAGCTGGATTCCGGTTTCTCTGGAATAACATCCTGCTGCACCTGTCGAATCGTTCGAGAGCGAGTCGCGCCGCGAGGAGGCCAGACCGGCAGCACCTCCTCGTCCTCCTCCTCTCGGCTCTCGGGCCGCACCGCTCGCTCCTTTGCACGGGCGAGAGGTGCTCCTGCTCAGCGAGCCTTTAGCACTGGGCGCGCTCGAGAGAATGGATTAGTTCGAGTCGGCGTGGCGAAGAGGCTCGTGCGCGAGAGCGTGTCTCCTGAACGGCGACGAACGCGCCGAATACCGAGCAGCGAGCGATCAGAAAAAGTCAAGACGACCGCTAATCGAGCCCGAGTGAATACAAGCTTGATTACAAAAAGAGTCAAGTGGCCGACTCGCGAATAGGAAAGCGCGCCTCGAGCGAGCGGCTAATGTCGACTGCAAAAAAAGCTAAGCGGCGGGAACAAAAGCTGGGGGGCGCGAACCCCAACTTCGACAGGCGTAATGCGCCGCGATCCGCCGGACAAGACCCGGTGCACCAAGCCGGGTCGAGAGACGTCTCGAGAACATTACTATCGTCAGGTGGACGGCCTGCTGTGAGCAAGGCTAAGCAAGGCAGTGTGTATGGCCGTCCGGTGGTGCGACGAGGGAGAGCCGATGAACCTAGGTGCGCTGACAAAGGAAAGTACCGCTTTGCAAAGAGCCGCAACACGCACTCGGTCCATCGCCTTCCCGGTCCTCCTCCTTCACCCTCGACACGGCTCGACTTGGGAAGGTCACGAGCGACTCGAGCATTTTCTGCTGCTCCATGAGAGAGTCACTGCGCCCCTGAACTGCGACGAGGCGAGGAGGGAGAGCGAGCCAGAGCGTGAACGAGGAGAGCGCGCGCGGCGCGCGCGTGGCACCGACTCGGCTCCTGCCCCACCTCGGTCCCTCTCCTGCGTCGCTCGTGCTGCGTAGCGTCGGCGTCTTAGGCTCGGGCACGTCCAGAATTACCTCTCACGTCGTTCGAGGGCGAGCCGGTGCGCGAGAGGGTGAGAGCGGCAGCACCTCCTTCCTCCTCCTCTCGCCTCTCGAGCCGCACGGGTCGCTCCTTCGCACGGCCAAGAGGTGCTCCTCCTCAGCGAGCCTGCAGCACTTTATGCGCTCGAGAGAGGCGTTCGGCCGAGCTGCCGAGGCGAAGAGGCTCGTGCGCGAGAGCACGGCTCGAAAGGCGGGCGAGCCTCAAGTCGGCGAACGAGCGCGCAGGACCGAGCCGTGAGTGAGAGATGCTGCCGCCGAGTAGCTTTGAGAAGCACGGCATTCTTCTCAAGGACATGAGGGCTCGTGCGCTAGAGCGCGTCTCGAAGGGCGAGCGAGTGCCGAAGCGGCGAACGCGATGACTTTCGAGCAACGAGGCGAGCCCCAACGAGAAGATGGGCACTCGAGGCTTGTGTTTCAGAATCAGGGCACGGCATGTTGAGGCAGAGCTACGGTAGGGGTACAAGCGCAAGCGCGAGGGACAGATGACGAAGCGGAAGAGGGAAGGGGTGCGAGCGCGCGAGGGACGGCGCTTAGAGCTTGGCCGGGCGGGTCGGCGCGGCGTACTCGTCGAGGTGGGGCCTGCAGAGAGGTGCGACGGCGTCAGTGAGGGAGCGACGTCGACGAAAAGGAGGAGAGAGATGGAGAGAGAGAGGGACGCACGTGAGGTCGGTCGTGAGGAAGTCGGACAGGGCCTGGGCGCGGATCTGGCTCTTGAGGTAGCGCGCGCACAGGTCGACGCGCTTGTCGTCGAGGCCGCTCTTCTTGGTCTTGACGGCCTCCTCGTCGATGAGCTTGTCGACGTAGGCGTGCGTGATGGGCTTGCCGTCGACCGTCTTGGCGCCGTGCCGGACCCAGTGCCACAGCTGCGAGCGCGAGATCTCGGCCGTCGCCGCGTCCTCCATGAGGTTGGCGACGGGGACGCAGCCGAGGCCGGCGACCCAGTTGGCGCAGTAGTGCAGGAGCGCCATGCAGTTGCCGCGCACGCCGTCCTCCGAGATGCCGCCGGGCACGTTCGTGTTGAGGAGGTCGAGCGCCGTGACGTGGACGTCGTCGCGGCGGATGTGGTACTGGTTCGGGCCGGGCATGCCCTTGTTGAAGATGTCGAGCGCGATCTTGACGAGGCCCGGGTGGGCGACCCAGGTGCCGTCGTGGCCGGCGTCGCACTCGCGCTGCTTGTCGGCGCGCACCTTGTCCATGACGGCGTTGTTCTTGGTCTCGTCGTTCTTGATCGGGATCTGGGCCGCCATGCCGCCGATGGCGGCGACGCCGCGCTTGTGGCACGTCTTGATGAGGAGGCGCACGTAGGCGTCCATGAACGGGACCGTCATCGTCACGTTGCTGCGGTCGGGCAGGACAAAGTCCGGGTGCATGCGCATCTTCTTGATGAACGAGAAGATGTAGTCCCAGCGCCCGCAGTTGAGGCCCGACGAGTGCTCGCGCAGCTCGTAGATGAACTCGTCCATCTGGAAGGCGGCCGTGATCGTCTCGATGAGGCACGTCGCGCGGATCGAGCCGCGCGGGACGCCGATGTAGTCCTGCGACATGCAGAAGATGTCGTTCCACAGGCGCGCCTCGAGGTAGTGCTCCATCTTGGGCAGGCTGCGGGCGAGGGTGAGTTTGAGAAGGTCAGCACCTTCGTCTCCTCGAGGCCGAGCGAGACGAGGAGGACGACAAGGGACGCACTAGAAGTAAGGGCCCGAGCCGCGCGCGAGCGCCTCCTTGGCGCTGTGGAAGAAGTACATGCCGAAGTCGAACATCGAGCCGGACATGGGCTGGCCGTCGACCGTGATGTGGGGCTCGTCGAGATGCCAGCCGCGAGCGCTGCGAGCGACGGCGACAGGCTCGTCAGCGAGAGCTCGAGACCGACCGACAGCGAGAGGAGGAGGACGCACCGGACGAGGAGGGTCGCGATCTTGTCGTTGAGCTTGTACTCCTTGCCGTTCGGGCCGGTGAAGGCGATCTTGCGGCGCACGGCGTCGTACATGTTGACCTGGCCGTCCATGTTGTTGAGCCAGGTCGGCGAGTTCGAGTCTGCGAGGGCGAGGGGCGAGCGAGTCAGCGGGAGAGGACGAGGAGCGACGAGAGGGGGGAAGAGAGACGCACCCTCGAAGTCGGCCATGAAGGTGGCGGCGCCCGAGTTGAGCGCGCTGCAGGGCGGGACGGCGAGTCAGCGACGACTCGTCAGGACGAGAGGGAGGGGGACGCACTTGATGACCATCTTGCGGTCGACCGGGCCCGTGATCTCGACGCGGCGGTCCTCGAGGCCGGGCATGGGCCGCGGGCCCTTCCAGGTCGGGTCGTTGCGGACGTGCTCGGTCTCGGCGAGGAAGTCGGGGAGGGCGCCGGCATCGAACTGGGCCTGGAGGAGCTGGCGGCGGTGGAGGAGCTGCTTGCGGGTCGGGTTGAACGAGCGGTGCAGGACGGCGAGGAACTCGAGGGCGGCGGGCGTGAGGAGGTCCTTGTGGCGGCCTGTTGCGGGTGCATCTAGGGGTCAGTACACGGTGTGCAGTAGCGGCGACGGCGGGTGAAGGCGGAGGAGGGTGGCGAGGACGAGAGCGAAGGGCGCGGGGAACCGCGGAGGATAGCCTCCGACGAGGTGCGGGGAGGAGGGGAGGCTCACCCTCGACGGGACCTGCGGTGGTCAAGGATGCAGGTGCGAGTCTAGTCAGTGTGGAGTCCTTCAAGCACTGGAAGATGGCCGCCTGCGGTGCGGCGAGGGCTGCCCGTGTCGTCCCGGCGAGCTGAGCTCCCTTCCGACCTCGCTCGAGTGACGCACCCCTCCATCCACGCCAACCGCGCGCCCTGCAGCCACCGTGCACTGCACCATGCAGCCCGATAAGCTGCCCTCGAGCCAGACCTGCAAGTCCCACCCCCGCCCGGAAGGCGAGGAGAGCTCGGCGAGCCGACGCGGAGATGGCGGCGAGCGGTCGACGATGCTGCCGCGCGCGAGAGCGAGAGGGCGGCGGGAGGGACGCACCGTTGATCTTGACGCCCTGAGGCAGCTGCGAGGTGCTCATGGTGTGGTACGGTGTGCTGGGGAGTGGTGGGAGGTGGAAGAGGTGGAGCGTGAGAGGGCGAGGCGAGGCGGCGCTCGACCAGCGGAGCCCGGTTATCCGGGCGACCTCTCTTCGCTTGTGCGCGGGCAACTCGGCTTTTCGCTCTATGCACACCTGCAGTTGCTCGTTACTTCTGCGACATGCTACACGCCAAACATCCGCAGGAACATGCGCCCGATCCAGTCGCCGTCGTCGTGCTCGCCCGCGTACTCTCGACTCTCCTCGGCCAGCTCGTGCGAGATGACGCCCTTGGCCTCGCGCATGTCAATGACCTCGTTCACGATCGTGCTGTTGAACTCGGGGTGGCCTGCAGAGCGAGAGAAGAAAGGCGAGTCAGGCCAAGGTTCCGACGAGAGCAGCTTCCCGACGGCTCCGGCGGCACGACGGCGGGAACGACGAGAGCGAGAGAAAGAGAAGGACGACGCACCTTGCAGCGTCAGGATCGACACGTTCTCGACCGTGTGCGGCACGCCCTCGTCCTCGACGAAGCGCACCATGCCGTGCACGTCGCACCCGGACGACGACCCGAGCAGGTCGAACCCCTCGGGGACGGTCGGGACGTGGTCTCGGTGCATCTGATGGATCTTCTGCGGACGCACGGAAGAGGAGGAGTCAGTCGCCGTCCAGGCTCCGGCCGGGAGTCGTGCAGAGGAGAGAGAGCGAGAGGCGAGCGCACAATCTTCTCGTGGCCCTCGAACAGCTGCTTCCCTCGCTGCGTCATCTCGATCCTGCGCGTGCCGATCTCCCACCCCTTGGGGCTACGCTCGCACGTGCCGCCGTACGCGCGCGCGATGACCTGGTGCCCGAAGCAGATGCCGAGGAGCTTGAGCGACGCATTCTTGGACGGCAGCGCCTTGATGTACGACATGAGCTCGAGGATCCAGGGCTCGTCCTCGTGCGCCGAGGCGGCTGCGATCAGGGTGTATCAAAGGTCAGCTCGAGCGCATAGGCGAGGTACTCGGGCGCGAGAGAGGGACGCACCGCTGCCGGAAATGAGCATGCCGTCGGCCTTTGCGAGCTGGTCGTCGCTCGGGAAGTGGCCCTCGACGACGTTGAAGCTGTCGATCGTGAGCTTGTGCCCGCTGCCCTCGGTGCCCGGCTGTGCGCCGTGCTCGGTCGCGGCGAGCCGGACGCCTCGTCGAAAGAGGCCGGCGAAGATGTCGTGGTACGTGCCGAACTGGGAGACGACGCTGCGGGCGAGGGGGTGGGTCAGCGCGGAGCAGGGAGTGTGTAACTCGGCGCAGGGAGGGGACGCACGCCGGGATGGGCTTGTCTGCGAGGAGGAGGAGGATCGAGACGTCGCGCGAGGCGGTGAGCGGGAGGTCGATGGTGGCCGTGCGCGGGGCCGTGTCGTCGGGGGTGGCCATGGTCGAGTGGAGTGGGTACAGCAGGAAGGCAGTCCCAGCAGAGCAGATCAAGCTCGTGTAGCCGAAAGAGCGAGGAGGGCGGAGGCGGAGCCGGCTCTGGTCGCTTGGCGCTCCGTCATCATTCGCCTGCACCGGCCGAACGCCTGCTGTTCCTTGCCAGCCAGGCTCAACAGCCGATCGCGGCGGTCCCCGGTACCTCGACCGCGCTTCCCTGCGCACGTGCGGTTGCGGCGGTCGTCGAGCGAGTCGGCCTCGAGGTGGACGCGGCGGCAGCGGCGCACATCGCCTCGTGAGGAGCTGTTTGGACTGCCAGGACATAGAGTGCGTCTTTCTGATCCCTTCACGAGTGCTTGCTCGCGGCCGGAGCTGACGAGTCGCCCTCGCCCTCATCTCCTCCAGGTTCGCCTCGGCACCGATTCCTCCCTCCTCGCCCAACATAGAGCGCCACCTAGACGCGCACGACCTCGAGCTACACCATGCGCCACGCTCCGCCGTCCATCTACCTGCCCGGGCTGGTCCCGGTGCCCCTCCCCTCGGCCATCCTCGACTCGCTCTCTTGCCTCGCCGCCGCCTACGCTGCGCCGAGCAAGAGCGTCGCTGACGGTATCGAGAACGGCGACGACGAGACGGGCGACGCGTTCGAGCTGGGCTTCGCGCGCGGCTGGCTCGAAAAGGTGCTCGCGCTCGGCTCGAGGGCGCTCGCGAGGGGCATGGACGAGACGGGTGAGTGGGAGCGAGCGGTGGACGAGGCGGCGAGGCTGCTCGCCGACTTGTCGGGCCCTTCAGGTGCGTCTCGAGCTGCGGTCCCTCGCTCGACGCTGCGCTGACTCTGCTTGCTCGACGTGCAGCGCAGGGCTCGACGACCAAGACATACCTCCTTCCCGACCCTCGACACGCCCTCCCCCCGCCGCTCTCGTACCCGTACCCGACACCGCCTCCGACCCGGCCCAGCTCGACCGCCCCTTTCCTCCCGCGCACCTCGCCCTCCACCGCCCTGCCGAGCGCTCCCTCCGACACCTCGTCCTCGACCCTGCGCCTCACGATCCGGGACGGCACCCTCCTCGAGGCGTCGACCGGCCACCGCACATGGGGCTCAGCCTCCGTCCTCGCGCACCTCCTCGCCGCGTCGCCCTCGCGCTTCTTCCCCGCCCTCTCCGCCTCGACCTCCTCTCCTTCGTCCCCTCTGCGCGTCCTCGAGCTCGGCAGCGGCACAGGCCTCGTCGGCCTCACGGCCGCCGCCGTCCTGAGCCGGCTCGGTGTCGGCGCACGACGAGGAGCCGAGGTCGTCCTCTCGGACGGCGGCGACGAGCCCCAGGCCGTACTCGACAACTTGCGCGAGAACGTCGCCGCCAACGAGGGCGCGATCATAGGCGGCGTGAGCGTGCGCGTCGAGCGGCTCGACTGGAGGGACTACGTCCTGCCGCTCGAGGAAGGCTCGTCGGCGCCGGACGCCGAAGAGCGGTTCGACGTCCTCCTCGGGACCGACCTCGTCTACGAGCGCGGTCAGGCGACGCTCCTGCACGCCGCCACCGCAGGCCTGCTGCGCTTCCCTTCCTCGGCGTCGACCTCGTCTACCTCGCGCCCGACGTTCTGGCTCGCCCTCCCGCTCCGCCCGACGCACGCCGACGAGGACGCCGAGGTCGCCTCGCTGTTTCCTTCGCCTTCTTCGACGATGGGGGCGCCGCCGACCTCGCACCTGCGCCGCATCGACCCTGCGTCGGGCAAGACGTACCGCCTCGTCGCCGTCGAGCGCGAGGAGCTCCTCGGCCCGTCGGGCTTTGCGGCTACGCGGGCGGGAGCAGGTAGGGTGGGGAGGGGAGGGGCGGCGGCGATGGGCGAGCTGCGGTACTGCGTGCTGAGGATCGAGTGGAAGGAGGTGCCGTGAGGGAGGGCTCGAGCGGCGAAGGAGGAGAGGGCCGAGGGGCTGCTGCTGTAGACGGTCGCGGCGTATTGTTATCATCGCATCCTGCATCCCTTCCCGTCGGCGCTGTGCGAGCTCGAGAGTGTGGAGCGTTGCTGCAGAAAATTGGCCGATGTGGGCGTCGGCGCGAAGGCGAGTCGAGGACCGGCGCAGAGGGGAGCGTCGCCCCCCCTCTCTGTCCCTCTCGCTCGTCCAGCGCAGCGCACCTCTGCACAGCTCAGCTCGCTCCTCTCGCCCTGTGCGTCCACATCTCGCACCCTGGCGTTGCGCCCTCGCTCACCTCCACCTCGTCCTCCCCACCTCCACCGCATTCTCTCGCTCGCCCTCGCCCTCTCCTCGCTCGCAGACCAGCTCAGTACCGCACAAGACCCTCATCATGGCCTATGCTTGCCGCTGGGGAATCCTCGCTACCGGTACGTCCCGTCTCGCCCTCTCCTCCTCGCCTCCTCGCCGCAGCTCACCTCGTCACCCCCCTCTCGCAGGCTGGATCAGCACTCAGTTCGTCCTCGACCTCCTCGTCGACCCGACCACTCGCGACGTGACCGACGTCAAGCATCAGGTCGTCGCCGTCGGGTCCCGCTCCGCCGAGAGCGCCGCCAAGTTCGTCGACTCGGTGTGGAGCAAGGCGGGCGTCACCGAGGGCAAGGACGAGGTCAAGCAGTACAGCAGCTACGACGAGTTCTTCCGCGACTCCGTGCGTCCCTCGCTCTCACCTCTCTCGTGCAGCAGAGGACCACACGCTGACCTCCGCCTTCTTCCCCCGCAGGACGTTGACTGCGTCTACGTCGGCTCGCCGCACTCGCACCACTACGCGCACGTTCACGCAGCGCTCTCGGC
>Ga0308169_10002031_pt1 | contig 21902 bp, 19 predicted proteins | sample PhyBR1_2_FD_202139 | JGI IMG/M metagenome (GOLD analysis project Ga0308169, IMG submission 202139) | Phyllosphere microbial communities from UC Gill Tract Community Farm, Albany, California, United States - DLSLSB.R1 | ecosystem: Host-associated > Plants > Phyllosphere > Unclassified | place...
CGACGCCTGAATGTGGAGCCTCACTATCAGCTTAGCGTTATAAGGTCGAATTCGAGTTACTTGGAGTCCGTAGATAAATGGTTTGCGTGGAAAGGGCTCCTGACGGCTGTTGGCTCAATCATTGCTTGCATATTTGTCTATGGCACGTTTGCCGTTGGTTTGCAATCTGACGGTATTCCATGGAATAAGATGGCGGCGGAAGATAAGTTTGCCCAGATAATTTTCTCTATGGCTATTTTTCTTCTCTCGTTCCCTCTGATTTGGCTTGGGATCTGGTTGATAAAAAAGGAATCGTTTGCGTACACACACTACCCAATCAGATTTAATTACAGGAGCAGATTGGTTCACGTTTTTCGTACCGATGGCACGACCGTATCTGCGCCGTGGGAACAGGTGTTTTTTACGCTCGGACATTTGAAACAGTGGAATGAGTGGGAAGTGCGAGGGCACATCCTTGAGCCGGATCGAGTCACAGTCCGTGAAACGTTCGCACTTAGTTATGTTGGCTCCCTAAATGCGACGGATGCTGACCCAGGGACAATGGAGTATTCGTCTGAGGATTTTGTGAGGGCACACTGGGAGTTCGTCCGTCGTTTTATGGAGGATGGTCCTGAATCGGTCTTGAGTCAGGTGCGGTTCTGCATGCCTGTCGATGGTCGGCGCGAGAGTTTTCGTGTAGGCGCAGCCAGGGTGTTCGCGAATTTCGCAAGCGCGCCGATCGTGCTCTACTGGATGATGTTCCCCTTTTGTTCTATCGTGAGTGTTTTCAGATGGATCGCGATGCGAACTAGCAAGGTGCCACAATGGCCGAAAGATATCGAAGATGACTGTGAGGTGGACCGTAACGATCCATATGCGATCAAAGGCGCACCTGATGGCGAGCGTGTGGCAGTCTTTCCAGAGGCTGCGCTTGCTGCCGGAGTTCGCTTTTGTGGACCCTTATGCAACTCGACGACGTCGAGTAAGAAACGCGACGCTCGTACCGAAGGAGCAAAGCGTTTGCATAAAGATTTAGCGAAAGCGGAACGAGAGAGAAGTTGAATTTTTCGGCGAGTGACGTTTCAATTATGGTGCCGAGGACTCGACTCTTCGATCTGAGCGGGTGATAGCCGATCGCACCGATAGCCGTGCGTGAACTCAACCCGCGCCGGTATCCATCTGCATCATCCCAAAGATATTCCCATCCGGATCCTTGACGTAAGCCAGCCACCCAACCCCGGCAATCGCCATCTTCGGAACGCACAGCATCGCACCGCCACCGAATGCCTTCGCGAGCGACGCATCTAAGTCAGCGACGTCCACCGTAATCACAAACGCATTCGGCGAGGCCATCGGTCCAGGTGCCGGCCCGGGTCGGGGCAGGAGACCGCCATTGATGCCCGGCTGGCTGTCCGGTCCTGTGTTGATCATCCAGTACTCGCCGGCCGGGAACTTGCTGAAGGACCAGCCGAACAAGTCGCTGTAAAAATCGATCAGCGACTGCGGATTGGTTGCGTGGATTTCGAAATGCACTGCGCGTGACATTGGGAGCTCCTTTTTGACGAGTCCTATTTCGAGCACGACTTCGCTGGGAAGTTTCAACGCTGACGCTGGCTTGCGTCAAAAGGGAGGCGGATCAGCCGCTCGCCTGCCACGGATCGTAAGTCCCGACGCTCCAGACATGCCCCTCCGCATCCCTGCACGTGAACCCACGCCCGCCATACTCCTCATCCACCAGCGGAATGACGATCACGGCACCCATCCGTAACGCGCGCTCGTGCACGGCGTCCGCGTCGTCCACGGTCAAATAAACGGTCTGCGTCTGGCGCCCGCCAATCTCGTCAGGCTGGGCGAGCAGGGCGCCGTAACCGCTATCCGGTCGCACCGATCCCAGCATGATCATGCCCTTGCCTAGGGCGAGTTGTGCGTGGACGACGATGCCGTCATCCCCCTTTACAACAAGATGCCGCTCGAAGCCAAACACCTCGCATAACCAACTGATGGCCGCGTGGGCGTCGCGGTAGCGCAGGCAGGGAACCACAGCTGAGGACATCGCATTCTCCGGTAGCGAAAAGGTGACTGAATGGTACACCCGCCGCGCCACGGAAAATCACATCTGCTGGAACAAATGCGAGTGATTCCGGCTCACTTCCAGCTCCTGCGGATAATTGCGCACTCTAAGCATCTGCCTACCGCGCAGGTCACGCGAGACTTCGGCGATGGCGTCGACACGCACCAAGGTCGAGCGGTGGATCCGCCAGAACTCGTCCGGATCGAGCTCGTCGGCCAGCTCCTTCAAGGTCTTGCGGATCAGCAGTTCGGCAGTCGCCGTCTGCACCCGAGTATATTTTTCGTCCGACTGGAAAAACAGGATTTCGCGCGTACTCACCATGCGCAGGCTGCCGCCCACTTGCGCCTGGATCCAGCGCAGGTAGGAACGCTTCGGCGGCGTGCCTTGCTGTAGCAGGCTGCCGAGTTGGGCCAGTTGGGCGCCGATGTCCTGCGGTGCCTGCTCCAGGCGGCGGCGCAGGCGCTCGCAGGTGGTGGCGAGGCGCTCGGCGGTGACGGGTTTCAGCAGGTAGTCGATCGCGCCGTGCTCGAAGGCGTCGACGGCATATTGATCGTAGGCGGTGGCGAAGACGATATGACAGCGGTTGTACAGCTGGCGCGCCGCTTCGATGCCGCCCATGCCGGGCATGCGGATGTCGAGGAAGGCGATCTGCGGCTGGTGGCGTGCGGCCATTTCCACGGCTTCGACGCCGTTCGAGGCGAGGGCGACGACCTGGAGTTCGGGCCAGACTTCGTCCAGGCGCGCGCGCAGTTGCTCGCGCATCGGGGCTTCATCGTCGGCGATCAGGGCGGTGACGGCGGTCATCTTGCTCATGCTCCTTCCATCATCTTGTAGGGGATGCGCACCGAGGCGCAGGCGCCGCCGCCAGGGGGCGCTTCGATGACCAGCTCGGCCTGGGTGCCGTACAGCAGTTGCAGGCGTTCACGGATGTTGGCGAGGCCCACGCCATCGTCGGCGTGCAGGTCGATGCCGATGCCGTCGTCGCAGACGTCGACGACCAGCGTGGCGACATCGACCCGGGCCCGCACCGTGATGGTGCCGCCTTCGATCTTCGGTTCCAGGCCGTGTTTGATCGCGTTTTCGATCAGGGTCTGCAGCATCATCGGCGGGAAGGGCGCGCTGCCGAGGAAGTCCGGCACCTCGAAGCGCACCGCGAGCCGTTCCTTCATCCTCGCCTGCATGATGGCAAGGTAGGCGCGCGACAGTTCGAGCTGTTTGCCGAGCGTGGCGCCCCCGCTCGAGCGCATCTGCGGCAGGCTCGAACGCAGGTAGGAAATCAGGTGGGCGTGCACCTTGGCCGCTTCGACGGGATCGGTCTCGATCAGGCGGCCGATCAGGGCCAGGGTGTTGAACAGGAAGTGCGGTTCCACCTGGGCTTGCAGGGCCGCCATTTGCGCTTCGGTCAGGCGCCGCTCCAGCGTGGCGACCTCGGCCTTCAAGGTCGCGTCTTTCGCCACCAGCTCGGCGCGGCGCTTGCCGCCGGCCAGGACCTTGATGCCGAACGACACGAAGATGTACCAGACCGCCGGTTCCGGCATGTTCACCATCCCGAAGAAGACGAGCGCAAGCAGCCAGGTGACGGCAAGCTGGCGCCATTCGACGACGGCCAGCCAGTCGAAAAACGCCCAACCGAGCTTGCTCGCTTCCTTGGCGGCGTCGCGTAAGAAATCGAGTGCCTGGTTGATCTGGCTGGCTTGCATGGTCAATCCTCGAGCGGGGTGGTCTTGTCGCCATTGATCGCCAGTACCGCGTACTTGATGGCGAGGAAGATCGCGAACAGCATGAGGGCGGTCGGGATGACGGCGATGGCGCAGGCGGTCAGCACGGCCGCCAGCAGCAGGGCCGGCCAGGGCAGGGCGGAGAAAGTGCGCAGGCCGCCGCGCAGGATGCGCATGCAGTTGGCGGCGGCATCTTCGAGTTCAGCGGCGAAGGATCGGAAGGTGGTCGTTTTCATGTCTGTGCTCCTCGGGGTGGGGTGTCGATGGATGCACTGTATCCGGGCCGGCCAGGGCGGGCGAGGGCACTGCGACGAAGCGTGGATTTCATGGGCTAACCGGCAGCGGCAACCGACGAACGGGACGGCGTGCGTGCGTCCCAATAGCTCTTCAGTAGGCCGTAGAAGGCGGTATCGGCTTTTTCGCCATGGACGATCCAGCGCTCCGGCATCAATCCCTCCCGGCGGAACGCGAGTTTTTCCAGCACCCGGCCCGAGGCAATATTCTGCGGGTCGATGTCGGCTTCGACCCGGTTCATGCCGAGCGCACCGAAGGCATGCTCGAGCACCGCTACCAGTGCTTCGCTCGCATAGCCGCGGCCCCAGTGGCGGCTGCCGAGCACATAGCCGGTTTCGCAGCGACGGTTGTCGCGGCTGAAGGCGAACAGGCTGGCGACACCGACCAGTTCGTTCGTCGCGGTGACCACGATGCCGTAGCGCAGGCCGCTGCCGTCGGCATAGTCGCGCATGGCGGCGGCGAGCATCTCGTCGGCCTGGGCCATGTCGGTCCAGGCGCTGCGCGACCAGTAACGCACCACGTCGGGGTCGGAAAAGATGGCAAACAGGGCGGCGCCGTCGCCATCAAGCAGCGGGCGCAAAGTCAAACGCTCGGTCGTCAGGATGGGCGGCATCGGCTCGGGCATGGCGATCTCCAGTCAGCATTGCGCGCTTACCCGCGATGGCTGAGTTTGCGTTATATCAAACGCGTTGGCATTCTCACACGGGCTGTCCGCCCTGTGATTTAGCATGATTGTTTATCGCCGTTGACTTCGCATATACGCAAATTGATATGACGGCATCACGGCGCGCGTTTATATTACCGGATCGGCAGGTTCTTTTGCATTTTTGCAACGGCCCCGGTCCAGGCCGGCCAGCGTAAAAGTTCCGCAGCTTTACATTCGCGGCGCGGACGCGCACGATTGCCTCATCGTTTTCTCATTCAGACCAATATTCAGACCAATTATTCAGATCAATTATTCAGATCAATTATTCAGATCAATCATTGGCTGCAAACAAGGGAGAGCCTGCATGAACGAGTCCAGACCCGAATCGATGTCCGCCTTCTGGATGCCTTTCACGAATAACCGCGACTTCAAGGCCAATCCGCGCCTGCTGGTCTCGGCCGAAGGCATGTACTACAAGGACGTGGACGGCAACCAGATCCTCGACGGCACCGCCGGCCTGTGGTGCGTGCCCTGCGGCCACGCCCAGCCGAAGATTGTTTCAGCGGTGCGCGAGATGATCGGCCAGCTCGATTTCGCGCCCACTTTCCAGATGGGCCATCCTGCCGCCTTCGACCTCGCCGAGCAGCTGATGGATTACACCGGCCACAAGTTCGGCCACGTCTTCTATACCAACTCCGGTTCCGAGGCGGTCGATACCGCCCTCAAGATCGCGCTGGCCTATCACAAGGCGCGCGGCGAGGGCGGGCGCACCCGCCTGATCGGGCGCGAGCGCGGCTACCACGGGGTCGGCTTCGGTGGCCTGTCGGTCGGCGGCATCGGCCCCAACCGCAAGAGTTTCGGCCCGCTGCTGCCGGGCGTCGACCACCTGCCGCACACGCATAACCTGCTCAAAAATGCCTTCTCGCGTGGCGAGCCGGATTTCGGCGCCGAGCTGGCGGACGAACTCGAGCGCCTGGTCGCGCTGCACGACGCCTCCACCATTGCCGCCGTCATCATCGAGCCGGTATCGGGCTCCACCGGCGTGCTGGTGCCGCCGAAAGGCTACCTGAAACGCCTGCGCGAGATCTGTACAAAACACGGCATCCTGCTCATTTTCGACGAAGTCATCACCGGCTTCGGGCGCCTCACGACCCCGTTCGCAGCCGATTATTTCGAAGTCGAACCGGACCTGATGACCACCGCCAAGGGCCTCACCAACGGCGTGATCCCGATGGGCGCGGTGTTCAGCAAAAAATTCATCCACGACGCCTTCATGGAAGCGCCCGCCGGCATCGAACTTTTCCACGGCTACACCTATTCCGGCCACCCGGTCGCCTGCGCCGCTGCGCTCGCCACGCTCGAGGTGTTCAGGGACGAGCAGGTGCTGGAGCACGCGAAGGGACTCCAGGCCTATTGGGAAGACGCGGTGCATGCTTTGAGGGGCTTGCCGCACGTGATCGACCTGCGCACCATCGGCCTGATCGCCGGCATCGAACTGGAACCGATTCCGGGCAAGCCGGGCGCACGCGCCTACCAGGCGTTCAAGAAAGCGTTCGCCGACGGCATCCTGATCCGCACCACGGGCGACATCATCGCGCTGTCGCCGCCCCTCATCCTCGAGAAACAGCACATCGACGAATTGTTCGGCAAGCTGGCTACCGTATTGAAGAACCTGGACTAGAAGAGACAACACATGAACGAAAATGAAATCATTGGACACTTCATCGGCGGCCACGTCGTCGACACCGCGGGCGAGCGCTACGCCGACGTGTTCAACCCGGCGCTCGGCGAGCCCTGCGCCCGCGTGACGCTGGCCAGCGTCGACGAAGTCAACGCCGCCGTCTTCGCCGCGCAAGCCGCTTTCCCGGCCTGGGCCGCCACGCCGCCGCTGGCGCGCGCGCGCGTCCTCTTCAAATACCTGCAACTGTGCCAGCAGCACACCGACGAATTCGCGGCGATGATCACGCGCGAACACGGCAAGACCTTCAGCGATGCGCAGGGCGAAGTCGCGCGCGGCATCGAAGTCGTCGAATTCGCCTGCGGCATCCCGCAACTGCTGAAAGGCGAATTCACCGACCAGATCGCGCGCGGCATCGACGCCTGGGCGATGCGCCAGCCGCTGGGCGTCGTCGCCGGTATCACGCCGTTCAACTTCCCGGTGATGGTGCCGATGTGGATGTTCCCGGTGGCGATCGCTTGCGGTAATACCTTCGTGCTGAAACCGTCGGAACGCGATCCGTCGCCTTCGCTCTTGCATGCGCGCCTGCTGAAGGAAGCGGGCTTGCCGGATGGCGTCTTCAACGTGGTGCAGGGCGACAAGGTCGCCGTCGACGCGCTGCTGGACAACCGCGACGTGCAGGCGATCAGCTTCGTCGGCTCGACCCCGATCGCCGAATACATCTACGCGCGCGGCAGCGCCAACGGCAAGCGCGTGCAAGCCCTGGGCGGCGCCAAGAACCACATGGTCGTGATGCCCGACGCCGACATGAACATGGCGGTCGACGCCCTGATCGGCGCGGCCTACGGCTCGGCGGGCGAGCGCTGCATGGCGATCTCGGTGGTCGTGGCCATCGGCGACGCCGGCGACAAGCTGGTCGCCACGCTGGCCGAACGCACGAAGAACCTCAAGATCGGCGAGGGCATGAGCGAAGGCGCGGAAATGGGCCCGGTCGTGACGCAGGCCGCGCGCCAGCGCATCGAGCGCCTGATCGGCGAAGGCGTGGAGCAGGGCGCGACCCTGGTCGTCGACGGCCGCGGCCACAAGGTCGACGGCTTCGAGAACGGCTTCTTTGTCGGCGGCACGCTGTTCGACCATGTGAAGCCGGAGATGAGCATCTACCGGGAAGAGATCTTCGGCCCGGTGCTGTGCGTGGTGCGCCTGCCGGACATCGGCAGCGCGGTCGAGCTGATCAACGCCAACGAATACGGCAACGGCGTCGCCGTGTTCACGCGCGACGGTGGCGTGGCGCGCGAATTCGTGCGCCAGATCCAGGTCGGCATGGTGGGCGTCAACGTCCCGCTGCCGGTGCCGATGGCCTTCAACAGCTTCGGCGGCTGGAAGCGCAGCATGTTCGGCGACCACCACGCCTATGGCCCGGAAGGCGTGCGTTTCTACACGCGCCACAAGGCCGTGATGCAGCGCTGGCCGAACACCGCGAGTTCAGGCGTCGAGTTCGCGTTCCCGCAGATGAAATAAACGTCACCGCACATGACCGTAGGGTGGGCCTCGGCGGCCCCGCGGTCCCCCGCCCACGCGGTGATAGTGAGGGCCAGATCAGCCAACACGACGAATAGAAGGGTAGGTATCACCGCGTGGGCACAAGTGCCCACCCTACAAAAGCAACAGGTACGAAGCAGTCGAACACCAGCACTCCAACAAAAACCAGGGATGCACATGATCGAGACTCTCCAGCACCTGCCGCCCGCAGCCGACTCGCACGGCGCGCTCGCGGCCCAGTTCACCGACCTGGCGCCGCCGTTGACCGCCCGCCAGGCCGCCATCGAGGCGGCCCGCTGCCTCTACTGCTACGACGCCCCCTGCATGCGTGCCTGCCCCACCGGCATCGACGTCGCCAGCTTCATCCGCAACATCCACGAGCAGAACATCAACGGCGCCGCCCTCGGCATCCTCAAGCAGAACATCTTCGGCGGCAGCTGCGCGCGCGTCTGCCCGACCGAGATCCTGTGCGAAGACGCCTGCGTGCGCAACCACTACGCCGAGCGCGAGCCCGTCAAAATCGGCCTGCTGCAGCGCCACGCGGTCGATAACGCCCGCTTCGCCGGCCACCCGTTCGCACGCGCCCCGTCGACCGGCAAGACGATCGCCGTGGTCGGCGCCGGCCCGGCAGGCCTGTCCTGCGCCCACCGCCTCGCCATGCTCGGCCACGACGTGGTCGTATTCGAATCCAAACCCAAGGCCGGCGGCCTGAACGAATACGGCATCGCCAAATACAAGCTGCCCGGCGACTTCGCGCAGCAGGAAGTCGACTTCCTGCTGTCCATCGGCGGCATCGACATCCAGTACGGCCAGTCGCTGGGCGACAACCTGCAACTGCACGACCTACACGCGCGCTTCGACGCCGTCTTCCTCGGCCTCGGACTGGGCGCCAGCCGCCGCCTCGGCCTGACGGGCGAAGACGCCCCCGGCCTGCTCGCCGCCACCGACTACATCGCGGCGCTGCGGCAGGCGGGCGACCTCTCGCGCCTGCCGGTGCCGCGCCGCGCGATCGTCATCGGCGCCGGCAACACTGCGATCGACATGGCGGTGCAATTGAAACGCCTGGGCGCCGACGAGGTGACCCTGGTCTACCGCCGCGGTTTCGACGCCATGAGCGCGACCGGCCACGAGATCGAGATAGCGAAAACCAATTTCGTGCGCATCCGCACCTGGGCCTCGCCGCTGGAAGTGCTGGTCGACGATGCCGGCCGCGTGAACGGCATGCGCTTCGAGGAAACCCGCATGGACGAGGGGCGCCTGGCGCGCACCGGCGCTTTCATCGAGATCGCCGCCGATGCCGTCTTCAAGGCGATCGGCCAGGCGATGGCGCCGCCGCCGGAACTCGATACCCTGGCCCAGGACCTGTGGCGCGACGGCGAACGCATCGTCGTCGACGGCGCGCTGCGCACCAAGGTCCCCGGCATCTACGCCGGCGGCGACTGCGTCGCGCTGGGACAGGACCTGACGGTGCAGGCGGTCCAGCACGGCAAGCTGGCCGCGCTGGCGATCCACAACGACATTGCAGCGGAGGCAGCATGGCCGACCTGAGCATCGATTTTTGCGGCATCAAGTCGCCGAACCCGTTCTGGCTCGCTTCGGCGCCGCCGACCGACAAGGCCTATAACGTCGTGCGCGCCTTCGAGGCCGGCTGGGGCGGCGTGGTCTGGAAGACGCTGGGCGAAGACCCGCCGGCGGTCAACGTCTCCTCGCGCTACTCGGCCCATTACGGCAAGAACCGCGAAGTCATCGGCTTCAATAACATCGAGCTGATCACCGACCGCAGCCTTGACATCAACCTGCGCGAGATCACGGCCGTCAAAAAGGCATGGCCGGACCGCGCGATGATCGTCTCGCTGATGCTGCCCTGCGAGGAGGCGCCGTGGGCCGCGATCCTGCCGCTGGTGGAAGCAACCGGCGCCGACGGCATCGAACTGAATTTCGGCTGCCCGCACGGCATGCCGGAACGCGGCATGGGCGCGGCGGTGGGGCAGGTGCCCGACTACGTGCAGATGGTCACCGCCTGGTGCAAGAAGCACACGCGCCTGCCCGTCATCGTGAAACTGACGCCGAACATTACCGACGTGCGTGCGCCGGCACGCGCGGCGCTGGCCGGCGGCGCCGATGCGGTCTCGCTGATCAACACGATCAATTCGATTACGCACCTGGACCTGGACCGCATGATCGCCTTCCCGGCGGTCGGCAAGGCCAGCACCCACGGCGGCTATTGCGGTTCGGCCGTGAAACCGATCGCCCTGAACATGGTGGCCGAGATCGCGCGCGATCCCGCGACCAGCGGCCTGCCGATTTCAGGCATCGGCGGTATCGGCAACTGGCGCGACGCGGCCGAATTCATCGCGCTCGGCGCCGGCTCGGTGCAGGTCTGCACGGCGGCGATGCTGCATGGTTTCCGCATCGTCGAGGAGATGAAGGACGGCCTGTCGCGCTGGATGGACACCCAGGGCTACCCCAACATCGCCGCCTTCTCGCGCAAGGCGGTGCCGAACACCACCGACTGGAAATACCTGGACATGAATTACCAGGTGATTGCCCATATCGACCAGGACAAGTGCATCGGCTGCGGCAAGTGTTTCGTCGCCTGCGAAGACACCTCGCACCAGGCGATCGCGCAGCTGGTCACGGAAACGGGCGCGCGCCGCTACGAGGTGATCCGCGACGAATGCGTCGGCTGCAACCTGTGCGAAATCACCTGTCCCGTAGAGGCCTGCATTGCGATGGTGCCGCAGGACACCGGCAAGCCGTACATGAACTGGACCCAGGATGCACGCAACCCGCGGGCGGAAGTCCAGCCTGCGCCCAGCGTGGCGGGAGCGGCGGCAGTCATCGAACCTGCCTGAGTTCATGCGACAGGCGCGGGGGCTTTTCCCCTCGCGCCCGTAATGACCTTTGCGCTACACTGGGTTGCAAGCATCAACCCAATTGGAAAGGCATATTGTGACGCAACACCCTGTCAGCACCGAACTCTGGAATCACGACCTGGCGCCCACCAGCGCCGCGCAGCGCACCTGGCGCTGGTATCACTTTGCCGCGCTCTGGGTCGGGATGGTGATCAGCATTCCCGCCTACATGCTCGCGTCGAGCCTGATCGAAAGCGGCATGTCGGCCTGGCAGGCAGTGGTCACGGTGTTCCTCGCGAACGTGATCGTGCTGCTGCCGATGCTCCTGATCGGCCATGCCGGCACCAAATACGGCATTCCGTACGCGGTGCTGGCGCGCGCTTCATTCGGCACGCGCGGTGCGCGCCTGCCGGCGCTCATGCGCGCGATCGTCGCCTGCGGCTGGTACGGCATCCAGACCTGGTTCGGCGGCAGCATGATCTACACCTTGCTGGGCGTGCTGCTCGGCGCCCCCATCGGTGGCGACAATCTCCCCGGCCTCGGCATCAACGCCGGCCAGTTGGCCTGCTTCCTCGCCTTCTGGGCCATCCAGATGTATTTCGTCGTGCATGGCATGGAATCGATCCGCAAGCTCGAAACCTATACGGCGCCCCTGAAGATCGCGATCTGCTTCGTGCTGCTCGGCTGGGTCTATAACAAGATCGGCGGCTTCGGGCCGCTGCTCGACCAGCCCTCGAAGTTCGTCGAGGGCGGGCCGAAGGCCGGCATGTTCTGGAGCGTTTTCTGGCCGTCGCTGACGGCCATGATCGGCTACTGGGCCACGCTGGCGCTGAACATTCCCGACTTCACCCGTTTCGCCAAATCCCAGCGTGACCAGGTCGTCGGCCAGTCGCTCGGCCTGCCGCTGCCGATGGCGCTGCTGGCGGCGCTGGCGGTGACCGTCACCTCGGCCACGATTGTCTTGTACGGCAAGGCCCTGTGGGACCCGGTCGATGTCGCCAGCCGCATGACGGGGGTGGCGGTGCTGGTCGCCCTGTTGATCCTGCTGATCGATACCGCCAGCGTCAACCTGGCCGCCAACCTGGTGGGCCCGGCCTACGATTTTTCCGCACTGTCGCCGCAGCGGATCTCGTACCGCGTCGGCGGCTACATCACGGCCGGGATCGCGCTGGCGATGATGCCGTGGAAAATCCTCGAGTCGTCGCAGAACTACATCTTCATCTGGCTGACCGGCTATTCGGCCCTGCTCGGACCGATCGCCGGCATCATGATCATCGACTACTATTTCATTCGCAAGACCGAGCTCGACGTCGACCAGCTGTACCGCGATCAAGGCGTGTACACCTACCGCGGGGGCTGGAATATCGCCGCCGTCGTCGCCTTCGCCGCCGGCGTGCTGCCCAACCTGCCGGGCTTCCTGAACGCCGCCTTGCCGGCTTCGTTCCCGCACGTGGGCGAGGCCTTCAAGGCGATCTATACCTACGCCTGGTTCGTCGGCGTCGTCATTGCCGCCGTCGTGTATGGCCTCATGATGAAGGGCCATACGGCTCAGGCAGTGCGCACGACGGCCAACGCTTCTACCTGATCCTCTACCTGACAAAGGAGTGTCCATGACGACGATTATCCGCGGCGGCACCATCGTGAACGCCGACCGCGCCTTCCGCGGCGACGTGCTCTGTTTCGGCGACAAGATCGTGGCCGTCGGCGAGAGCATCGACGCGCCCGCGAACGCCACCGTCATCGACGCCGGTGGCCAGTATGTGATGCCGGGCGGGATCGACACCCACACCCACATGCAGTTGCCGTTCATGGGCACCGTCACCGCGGACGATTTTTTTACGGGCACCGCGGCTGGCCTGGCTGGCGGCACGACGACGATCATGGACTTCGTGATTCCCGACCCGAAGCAGTCGCTGATGGAGGCTTACCGCACCTGGCGCGGCTGGGCGCGCAAATCCGCCGGCGACTACACCTTCCACGTCGCCGTGACCTGGTGGGACGACTCGGTGCACGCGGACATGGGCACCCTGGTGCGCGAGCATGGCGTGAACAGCTTTAAACACTTCATGGCCTATAAAAACGCAATCATGGCCGACGACGAGACCCTCGTGAAAAGTTTCAGGCGCGCGCTGGAACTGGGCGCGATCCCGACGGTCCACGCCGAGAACGGCGAGCTGGTGTATCAGTTGCAGCAGGAGCTGCTGCAAAAGGGCATCACCGGCGCCCGGGCCCACCCGCTGTCGCGCCCGCCGGAAGTGGAGGCGGAAGCGGCGAACCGCGCCATCGCGATCGCCAACGTGCTCGGCACGCCGGTGTATATCGTGCACGTGTCCTGCGCCGAGTCGCTCGACGCCATCACCCGCGCCCGTGCCAAAGGCCAGCGCGTGTACGGCGAAGCACTGGCCGGGCACCTGGTCATCGACGACAGCGTGTATGCGAGCGAGGACGAGGATTTCGCCCGCGGCCACGTGATGAGCCCGCCGTTTCGCAGCAAGCACCACCAGGCGGCGCTGTGGCAAGGCCTGCGCGGCGGCAACCTGCACACGACGGCCACGGACCACTGCACCTTCTGCGCCGAGCAGAAGGCGGCCGGCGCGGACAATTTCACGCGCATCCCGAACGGCTGCGGCGGCGTCGAGGAGCGCATGGCGATCGTCTGGGATGCGGGCGTCAACTCCGGCACGCTCACCCCATCCGAATTCGTGCGCGTCACCTCGACCAACGCGGCGCAGATTTTCAACATGTACCCGAGGAAGGGCGTGATCGCCGCCGGGGCCGACGCCGATATCGTCGTCTGGGACCCGAACGGCACCCGGACGATCTCCGCCAAAACCCAGTTCGCGAAGGGCGGCTTCAACGTTTTCGAAGGCCGCACCGTACGCGGCATCCCGACCCACACGATCGCCGCCGGCAAGCTGGTCTTCGAACGCGGCGACCTGCGCGCCGAAGAGGGCGCCGGCCGGCACATCGACCGGCCCGCGTTTACCACGACACAAGCATGAACCCGTAGGGTGGGCGGGGGAATCAGTCCGGGGGACTGATTCCCGCCCACGCGTTCAACGCACGTTCGCACACCGCACCGCTCGACTCTGGGTCTATCACGGAGCGGTCACTACCCGGAGAATAAAAATGTCCGACACCCTGCGCATCAACGGCCAACGCCTGTGGACCTCCCTGATGGAGCTCGCCCAGATCGGCGCCACCCCCAAAGGCGGCGTCAAGCGCCTCACGCTGACCGACCTCGACCGCCAGGGCCGCGACCTGGTCGTCGGCTGGGCCCGCGAAGCCGGCATGACGGTCACGGTGGACAAGATCGGCAACGTCTTCATGCGCCGCCCCGGCCGCGACAACAGCCTGCCCCCGATCGTGACGGGCAGCCACGTCGACACGCAACCCACCGGCGGCAAGTTCGACGGCAACTACGGCGTGCTGGCCGGCATCGAAGTGGTGCGCACCCTGAACGACAACCACATCGTCACCGATGCCCCGGTCGAAGTCGCCTTCTGGACCAACGAGGAAGGTTCGCGCTTCGTCCCCGTGATGATGGGTTCCGGCGTCTTCTGCGGCGCCTTCAGCCTCGAGACAGCTTACGCGGCCAAGGACGTCGACGGCAAGACCGTGCGCGAGGAACTCGAACGCATCGGCTACCTCGGCACCGAAGAACCCGGCCAGCACCCCATCGGCGCCTATTTCGAAGCCCACATCGAGCAGGGACCGGTGCTGGAAGACGCCGACAAGGTGATCGGCGTGGTGCCCGCGGTGATGGGCCTGTCCTGGTACGACTGCACGGTGTCCGGCATGGAAGCCCACGCGGGCCCGACGCCGATGGGCCTGCGCCGCGACGCGCTGCAGGTGGCGACCACCATCATGCAGGAAGTGGTGGCGATTGCGAACCGCTACCCGCCCTACGGACGCGGCACGGTCGGCATGGTGCAGGTATTCCCGAACAGCCGCAACGTCATCCCCGGCCAGGTGAAATTCAGCATCGACCTGCGCAACGTGAACGACAAGCTGCTCAACACGATGCACGAGGAAATGCTGGCCTTTGTCGCGAAGACACGCGCGGACACGGGCCTCGGCATCGAGATCGAGCGCGTGTCCTATTACCCGCCTTGTCCCTTCCACACCGATTGCGTGGACGCCGTGCGCGCCGCAACAGGCAAGCTCGGTTATTCGACGATGGACGTGGTCTCGGGCGCCGGCCACGACGCGATCTACACGGCCCGCGTGGCGCCCTCGGGCATGATCTTCGTGCCCTGCAAGGACGGCATCAGCCACAACGAGATCGAAGATGCGCAGCCGGCGCACCTGGAAGCCGGCTGCAATGTACTGCTGCATGCCATGCTGGAGCGCGCCGGCGTCGCGGAGCGGGTAGTGGCGGCCGGGGAAGAAGCGAACGCCTGACGCATCATGGGACGGGGGAGGGACGTGCTCATGGCATACCGGCGTGCACGGGCCTTGTGAAAACTTGGCTAAAATGCCGGCATGCCGAGCAAAACCCCTACCTTTCCCGGTCCGCTGACCGCGCGTGGCGCCGTGCTGGCGGTGCTGTTGTCCGACGAAGACCAGACCGGCGCCGAGCCGCTGCGCGGCCGCGTCACGCTGGCGGCCATCGTCCGCACCCTGAAGCGCAAATACAACTGGCCGATCGAAACGAGCAGCTTCCCGTCGAACGGGGCCGACGGCCGCGCCACCTGGGCGACCGTGTACAGTTTGCCGCCGGCGGTCGTCACCCGCGCGCTGAACGCGGGCGGACGCGACTGGCTCAAGAGCCGGGCCACGGCAAAGCGCGCGCCGCCGCGCGAAGACGAGTAAGCGGCACCGGAGCCAGCTTCGGCCAGGTGGCCTGACTTGCAGCAGCGCCAAATTTGATGGGGTACAGGTCCTTGGAACGATTGCCGCCGCGTTCGGCCACACTCGCGTTCACCGCGGCGGCGATGCTCGCCTTTGCCGCCAATTCGCTGCTGTGCCGCCTGGCGCTGGCGCGCGGCGGCATCGATCCCGCCAGCTTCGGCGCGATCCGCGTGGTGTCGGGCGCGCTTGCCCTGGCGCTCATCGTGCGCCTGCGCGCCGGCCACGAAACGAGCGTGCGCGGCGACTGGATGTCGGCGGCGATGCTGTTCGCGTACGTCGCCTTTTTCTCGTTCGCCTATGTCGGCCTGGCGGCCGGCACCGGGGCGTTGATCCTGTTCGGCGCGGTCCAGCTGACCATGTTCGGCGCGGCCTTGCGGGGCGGCGAGCGCTTCGCCCCGACAGCCTGGTGCGGCCTGGGACTGGCGGCGGCCGGGCTGGTCTACCTGGTGCTGCCCGGGGTGAGTGCGCCGCCGCTGTTCGGCGCCACGCTGATGGCGCTGGCGGGCGCGGCCTGGGGCGTGTATTCGCTGCGTGGACGCGGCGCGCCCGATCCGCTGCGCGCCACGGCCGGCAATTTTCTGCGCGCGGCGCCGCTGGCCTTCGTCCTGTGGCTGCCGTTTGCCCGGCTCGCCCACGCGGACGCCACCGGCATCGTGCTGGCCATCGTGTCGGGCGTGGTGACCTCGGGCGTCGGCTATGCGCTCTGGTACACGGCGCTGCGCGGCTTGACGGCGATGCGCGCGGCGACGGTGCAGTTGTCGGTGCCGCTGATTACCGCGTTCGGCGCGGTGCTGTTTTTGGCGGAGCCGCTGACGGGGCGCCTGATGCTGGCCTCGCTGGCGATCCTGGGCGGAATCGCGCTGGTGCTGGCTTGGCGTGCCAAGCGATAAGTGTCCTTATTGTTTGCCGTCGCGTAACGTAGGGTGGACTCCTGAGTCCACGCGTTACGGCATTTGCATGTCCGACCCCTTGACGCGGACGCTGCCTGCTCGGTCCCCGGCGCCGTCGCGTCAGATCAAACGCTGCACCGCGTGGGCACAAGTGCCCACCCTACGTTACGCGTCGGCCAACATATCTCGCGTGCGCTCCTTGCGACTCGCTGCCCAAAGTTCGATCATTGTGTTTCCTTGATCTGGATGTCGCCGCCTTCGATTTCCCAATGACAGCAATCAGTACCCTGATCCCCCGGGCACGTACTCTTTTTTCGCACATTGCATCACCTCGACCTGACACCGATGAGGAGCGAACATGGACATGGTTTATTGCCCGGGCTGTGCGAGCGACCTGCATGACGCTAACGGAGCCTGTCCGGTGTGCGGTGTCCCGCGTGCAGCACCGGGCGCCAGGGCTGCGCCACGCAATCCCTTCAAGCTGATCGCACTCTGCGTCCTGTACGCCGTCGCGCTCTGGTTCGCGTCGATGTTCGCCATCGACGTCGTCTTCGGCGCGACCGATGGCGCAGGCACGGGCCAGCCGGGGCACACGTTCAGCGGCTCGCTCCTGCTCGCGTCCATCGCCCTGTCCATCGCACTGACCGTCCGCGGCGACCTGCCCGGCACCGCAAAAACAGACCGCGCCTAAGCCTTGACCGCCAGGCCGCGCAGGAAATCCAGCAGCACCTGCGCCGCCAGCTCGGCATCGTCCGCCGTCATCGTCTCCAGCGGATTGTGGCTGATGCCGCCGTTGCCGCAGCGCGTGAACAGCATCGCGACCTCCGTGATCGAGGCCATCTGCATCGCATCGTGGCCGGCGCCCGAGAGCAGGTCGAAGCGCGGCAGCCCGGCACGCTCGACCGCCGCGCCCAGCGCGTCCATCAGGCGCGGCGCGCAGGGAGCAGCCTGCGCTTCGACGATCTTCCACAGCTTTTCCTCGATCCCGCGCCGCGCGCAGATCGCGCTGATCCCTGCCAGGATGTCGTCGACAGCCGCCAGGCGCACGCCGTCATCGGCGGCGCGAATGTCGAGCGAGAGCTTGCAGGCGCCGGGGATCACATTCACCGAACCGCCCGGCACCTCGAGCTGGCCGACGGTGCCGACCAGCGCGGCCGCGCCGCTGCAGCGTTCTTCCACCAGCAGCACGACCTCGGCGGCAGCCGCGGCCGCATCGCGGCGCATGCCCATCGGCGTGGTGCCGGCGTGGCTGGCCACGCCCGTCAACTCGACCAGGTAACGCGAGCTGCCGGCGATCGCCGTCACCACGCCGACCGGCAGGCCGCGCTCGAGCAGCACCGGTCCCTGTTCGATATGGACTTCCACGAAGCCGAGCAGGTCGTCGGGCTTGCGCGCAATCGCCGCGATGGCGGCCGGGTCCTGGCCGCTGGCGAGGATGGCATCGCGCAGCGTGATGCCGTCGTCGTCCACTGCATCGAGCAGTGCGGCGTCGAACTGTCCGGTGATCGCGCTGCTGCCTAAAAAGGTACTGCGAAAGCGTACGCCTTCTTCTTCCGCGAAGCCGACCACGTCCAAATGAAAGGGCAGGCGCTCGCCGTGCGCGTGCAGGTGCGCGGCAATGGCGACCGGCAGCAGGATGCCGAGGCGCCCGTCGTACTTGCCGCCGTTGCGCACGGTGTCGTAGTGCGAGCCCGTCACCAGCGTCTTCGCATCCGGATCGTTCGAGGCATAGCGCCCGACGACATTGCCGACCGCGTCGATGTGCGCCTCCATGCCGGCGTCAACCATCCACTGCGCGATCTGGGCGGCGGTTTTGCGGTGCGCCGGTGTGAGGTAGGCGCAGGTGAGGCCGGTGTCGGCATCGCTCCACGCGCCGATCGTTTCGCACCAGTCCATCACGCGCGCACCCAGTTCCGGCGTCACGCCGAACAAGGCGTTCAGGCGGATCTCGGCGATGCGGTGTACCTGGCGCAGGGCCTCGCTGAACTCGTCGGCGCGCGTGTTCTTCAGGCGCCGGGCAAAGGTGTCGATGATGGCGGTGCGCGTCAGGCCGCGTCCCGTCGGGCCCTTGACGGCAAGGATGAAGGGGAAGCCGAACTTGTCGTTGTAGTCGCGGTTCAAGGCGTGCAGGCGCGCGTATTCGCCGGCGCTGCACAGGTTCAGGCCGGAGGCCGCCTGTTCGCTCGTCGACTCCTGCGTCAGTTTCCCGGCGATCGCCGCCTTGCCCGCCAGTTCGGGGTGGGCGCGCAGCAGGCCGAGGCGCTCAGCCTCGGCGGCGCTGTTCACGACCTCCTGCAGCGCGAGCTTGAGCGCGGCGGGCGTGGCGAACGGACGGCGCGGCGCGGCGCGTTCGGCGATCCAGGGCGAGTGCTCGTAGATGCCGTCCAGCGCCGCGGCGAAGGCGGCATCCTCTAACGTATTCAGGCTTGCAAGCGTGGTCATGGTCGGCCTCGGGTGGTCAAGCGTTCGATGATAAATCCTGCGCGCGCTCGGCTCATAAGCCAGCCGATATACCGCTTACTTCTGCACCAGCGCCCGCGCCGCCTGGCCCACCAGGTCGCGCAGCCATTTGTGTTCCGGCGACTGGTGCACGCGCTGGTGCCACAGCTGGTAGAAGCGCATCGGCGGGAATTTCAGGGGCATGTCGAAGGTCTTCAGCGGCAGCGTCTTTTCGTAGGAGCGCATGAACTGGCGGCCGGTGGTCAGCACCAGGTCGGTCTGGGTCAGCATGTAGGGAATCAGCCCGAAATAGGGCGACTCGACCGCGATCTTGCGGTGCATTCCCTGGCGCGCGAGGAAGGAGTCGATCACGCCGTGGTAGCCGGGCAGCGTCTGCGAGGGCGCCACGTGCGGCAAACTGAGGTAGTCTTCGATGGTCATCCCGTCGGTTGCGGTGCGCCGCGCGTAGGGGCTGTCGGCGCGCATGGTGCAGACGATCGGGTCTTCGAACAGTTTGGAGATGTGCAGGTGGGCCGGCGGCTCGTCCCAGTTGGCGATCACCAGGTCCATTTCTCCGTCCGACAGCATGCGCAGGTAGTCGGCGCCGGCGCCCATGCCATGGATTGCGACCCGGCTGTTGGGCGAACCGCGGCGCACCGCGGAGACGACATTCGGCAGGAACTGGGTATCGAGATAGTCGGGCGCGGCGATGTGGAAGGTGCGCGCCGCCTCTTCCGGTACGAAGGCCGACTTCTTGACGAACAGGCTCTCGGTCTCGTCGAGGATGCGCTTGGCCGGTTTCAGCAGGCTTTCGCCATGCTGGGTCGGCACCATGCCGCGCGCGCCGCGCACGAGCAGCGGGTCGCCCGTCAGTTCGCGCAGCTTGCGCAGCGAGGCCGAGATCGACGGCTGCGGCTGGTTCAGCTTGAGCGCGACACGCGAGACGTTCTTTTCCACCAGCAGCAGGTAGAGGATGCGGATCAGGTGCAGGTCGAGGTGCTGGGGCAGGGCGCTCATGTGCGTGTTATATACGAGTGGGTATGTCGAATATACGATATCTTTCATGTTGTACAAAATGAAATCGGTTTATCGTCACCCAGTTACAGCGACAGTTACAGCTACCAATCACGCGACAAGGACTCTGCATGGACGTGTTCGGCCCCCTGGCATCCTACGGCCTCGAATGGCTCAATCTGCTCGTGCGCTGGCTGCACATCATCACGGGCATCGCCTGGATCGGCGCTTCCTTTTATTTTGTCTGGCTCGATAACACGATCAAGCCGCCCGCGCCCGGCTCCGAGCTGGCGAACAAGGGCGTCGCCGGCGAACTGTGGGCCGTGCACGGCGGCGGTTTTTATAACCCGCAGAAGTATCTCGTCGCCCCCGCCGAGCTGCCGCAGGAGCTGCACTGGTTCAAGTGGGAAGCCTATTCGACCTGGCTGTCGGGCTTTGCGCTGCTGTTCATCGTCTACTACCTGAACGCGCAGGCGATGATGGTCGACCGCGGCGTGGCGGACCTCACCAGCTGGCAGGCGGTCGGCATCGGCCTGGGCAGCCTGGTGGCCGGCTGGCTGGTCTACGATGTATTGTGCAAGTCGCCGCTCGGCAAACACGACCTGTTGTTCGGCCTCGTGATCTTCGCCTTCCTGGTCGGCAGCGCGTATGTGCTGACGCACCTGCTCAGTGGCCGCGCGGCCTACCTGCACATCGGCGCGATGATCGGCACCATCATGGTCGCCAACGTGGCGCACGTGATCATTCCCGGCCAGCGCAAGATGGTCAATGCAATGATGGCCGGCGAGAAGCCGGACCCGGTCTACGGCATCCGCGCCAAGCAGCGCTCGGTCCACAATAACTATTTCACGCTGCCGGTGCTGTTCCTCATGATCAGCAACCACTATGCGATGACCTATCGCCACGAGCACGCCTGGGCCGTGCTGGCGGTGATCATGGCGGCGGGCGTCCTGATCCGTCACTTCTTCAACCTGCGCCACAAGGGCCGCATCGAGTGGAAGTATCCGGCGGCGGGCGTGGCGCTGCTGGCCGTGCTGGCGGTGCTGATCGCACCGAAAGCACCAGGCGTACAGCAGCCTCGCACTGACTCCGCCGCCCAGTTCACGCAAGTGAAAACCATCGTCGACCAGCGCTGCGTGGCCTGCCATTCGGCGCACCCGACCCAGCCCGGCTTTGCCACCGCGCCGGCCGGCGTGATGCTCGATTCGCCGGAGCTCGTCGCCCAGCACGCGGCGCGCATCTACCAGCAGACGGTGCAGCTGAAGGCGATGCCGCTGGCGAATCTCACCAACATGACCGACGCCGAACGGGCGCAGGTCGGCGCCTGGTTCGAAGCCGGCGCAAAAACCGGAGCAAAACAATGAGCGACAAACAGCAGCTGCTCGACTGGATCGACGCCCACTTCGACGAGCAGGTCGCATTCCTGCAATCGGTGGTGCGCATCCCGACCGATACCCCGCCCGGCAACAACGCGCCCCATGCCGACGCGGTGGCAGGCATGCTGTCCCGCTTCGGCTGGCAGGCCGAGCGCCACGTGGTGCCGGTGCAGGAGGTCCGCGACTACGGCATGGAGAGCATCACCAACCTGATCGTGCGCCGGCCCTACGGCGACGGCCCCACGATCGCACTGAACGCCCACGGCGACGTGGTGCCGCCGGGCGAAGGCTGGATTCACCCGCCCTACGGCGCCGAGATCGAAGACGGCTACCTGTACGGGCGCGCTGCCGCGGTCTCGAAAAGCGACTTCGCGACTTATATCTTCGCCGTGCGCGCACTGGAAGCGCTGGGCGCGCCTTTGAAGGGCGGGGTCGAACTGCACTTCACCTACGACGAGGAATTCGGCGGCCTGCTGGGGCCGGGCTGGCTGCTCGAACAGAAGCTGACCAGGCCCGACCTGGTGATCGCCGCCGGCTTCAGCTACCAGG
>Ga0308169_10002034_pt1 | contig 21875 bp, 18 predicted proteins | sample PhyBR1_2_FD_202139 | JGI IMG/M metagenome (GOLD analysis project Ga0308169, IMG submission 202139) | Phyllosphere microbial communities from UC Gill Tract Community Farm, Albany, California, United States - DLSLSB.R1 | ecosystem: Host-associated > Plants > Phyllosphere > Unclassified | place...
CGCCATGTGAATACATTAAAGGGAGTGTGAGGTGGGTACCGCAATATTCATGGTGTTAATGGTCAGTGGTTACTGGTACACCAGCCGCGATTTAAACAGCCGCTTTAAAATCCGTCGCTCGTCGGGTTGGGATGTCTACTTCCTGGTCGCGCTCTACGGCTGTATTTTTGTTCTTCAGGGTGTCTTCGCCACCGGCATCATCTGGTTACTGTTGCTCTGTATTTCCGGCATTGCCAACGCCGTTCAGATGATCCCCGGCGTGCATCTGAAGTGGCAGGTAGAGTTTATGAACTGGAGCTTCCTGGGCATCCAGGCACCGGTCGTAATCATGCTCGCCTTTTCCATCCTGCTCTGCCTTTATCGCTCAAACTGGGCAGGCAGTGCACGGCTGAACGTTTCAGGTCGTAAAGACCTCTATCAGCAACTTTCGCGCTCCAATGGTGTGGAACAACTGCTGTTTCAGTGCATGGAAGAGGGTGAACTGGCATGGATTACCATGAAGTCGCGTCGCATTTACATCGGCATGATTCATGCCTCGACGTTTGAATATGAGAGCACCAAAAACATTGTACTGATCCCGATGCTGAGCGGATACCGCGATAGCAAGACACTGAAGCTGGCGGTGGAACACAACTACAGCAAGTGGTACGCGGAGCATGACATCACGCTCGATTCGAAACCCAAAGATGCAATGTCGTTCCGCAAAGTGATCATGGTTGAGCAGATTGAAAGTCTGTCACTGTTTGATCCCGCCAGTGCCGCCGCACTTTCAATGGGACATCCGCAGGAAGTGGAGAAGAGTCAGGGTACTGACGACGCGGACAGCCCGGATGATAAAAGCCGGGATGCTGCGGGTTAAGAAAGCCAGGAAAGGACCCTGGCTTCTGTCTATCAACAGTATTGCTGCGCCGTATCTCTTAAAAGATCAGTGAAATTATAGATATCGTTGAGTGAGGTGATTGGATGGCGAGTCTCTTTTTTCTCGCCATCAAACATCCCGATATATAACTGACTACGATTTAAGTGAAGACGACAAATGGGCTTACGATTATTGTCATCTATCAAAATACCAAGGTAACTTTGGGTATCGCGTAAGGTAATGCGTTGAGGCTCAATAACTTTTCTGATGATTGATTTTACGATATGAAATCCTTCAATTTCCATTTCAGTAGTGACAATGGTCCCGTTATCCGCCTCGCTTTTATCACCATTGTTTTTCGACAAATCTTCGTTATTAGGCTGGTTTGATATCATCGCTCCACCGCTGATAGCAGATTTAAGTCTCTCATTAACCTGATCATTGAGCCACTGAGTTGCAGCTTTTTTAGTTAGTATAGAGAATTGCTCTCTGACTTTTTGCGTAAGGATGCCGTCGTAAACACGTGAGGCAAAAAGTTTAACGAAGTCCTCATCGGGTTCGCTGAATTGGCTGGAAATCATTTTTTTTATCTGACTGATAAATTTAAGCTCGCCAGCTGCACTGACAATCGAATCAACATCAAAAGCGCTTTTGGTGAGTTTAATCAATTCTGGCACCACGTGTTCATCGATATCCAATAAATCCAGTTCTAAAAATGGCTTCTCATCCATTTTATTCGGTGCATCCAGATCGGTAAAAAATTTATAAAGCTGGCCATTTGTTAAAATAGAAATGCGTGCATTGGTCACATGGAAGTAGCGGAAAAGTTGCGAAGCATGTTTAACGTTTAAAGGTTCACCAATTTTTTTACATTCTATCAGGATCTGAATTTCACCCCCTTTAGATATGGCGTAATCAATCTTTTCACCTTTCTTAGTGCGGACATCACAAATGAACTCCGGGATAACTTCTGTCGGGTCAAAAACATCATATCCCAGTATCTGACTGATGAAAGGCATAACAAAAGCACTTTTAGTGGCTTCTTCTGTCTGAATAATTGCTGCTTGCTGCTGGATCTTAGCTGAAAGACCATTGAGGTTATTGAAAATGTCCATTGCTCACCCTGTTTTTGTTCGACTCAAGTCGTGTATGAGCTTCATTAGCTGATTTAATGAAGTTACCGGGATGTAACATGCTAGAAATTTTTATTTGTTATATAAATCATTTGCTTAATTTATTCTTGGCAGGCCGAATTGTTCCTTCAATTCATTTTAAACTATGGAAAAATTATCAGAAAAAAATGAAATTGGCTATTTAGCGATCGCTAATTAATGACTTTTTTTTCATAAGGACTGGTTCTCATAGCAAATGTTGAATTTTTTCGGCTACAGCATTCAGCAACGTTATGATCATTTATCGTTTTGCCATAGCCTGGAAAAAACTCCCTCACGCCATATTTTCCGCCGTAAACAGCCGAAACGCGACTTTACCCGCCTGATAGACATCCGGTTGATAGCCGGTTTCCAGATGACTCAGCATCAGATCAATCGCTAACCGGGCATGCTGTTGAGCATGCTGATCCAGGGTATATGCCACTTCATCGTTCAGCAGCAGCTGGCGGGTCACCGCATAAAGCTCGTGCGTGATGTAGGTGCATTTACCCAGCAGCTGATGAGCGCGCAGGGTATCGCTGACATCGGTATTGCCCATGCCAGTGTTGTAGACGCCCGCAATCGCCTGCGATGGTTTCAGGTTGCGGGCCAGCACGCTGCGGATAGTTTCCCGCTGATCCTGACCCGATAGCACCTCACGCAGATGACGCTGCGGCGCACGCTGTTCCATCGACTCCCGGAAACCGGCGATACGCTGGCGATGGGCGCGATAATCAAAGCGGCCGCTGACCATCAGAATGTCACCGGGCTGGCTCACTGTTTTACTCATCAGTAATCCTGCCGTACGGCCCGCCTGATACTGGTCGATGCCGACATGACACAGGCGGTCTGCATCGGGCAGATCGGTGACGATGGTGATCACCGGCACATTGCGGCTGCGGCACAACGCAAGAGCGCGATAGATGGGCGGCGAATCGTGTGCAAATACAATGATGCCGTCGCGGGTACTGCTGCGGGCGATAATGCTTTGCGCCAGCTGCTCAGGCTGCGCTTCAGCCACCAGGGTTTTGTGCAACTTCAATCGGCGATAGCCAAGCTGACTGGCGACCTCGCTGAAATGGGTAGTGAGCTGCTGAAAAAAGGATGAGCCGTTATTACTGAGGAACACCTCGATTTGCCACGGATGCTGGTACTCTTCTGGCAGCAGACGCTTGAGTCCCACTTCGCGCGCAGCTTTCAGGACCTTGCGGCTGGTCTCCAGCGACACGCCGCCACGCTCATTCAGCACCCGATCGACCGTCGCGATCCCGACGCCCGCCATTTTTGCCACCACCTCTAAGGTGAGCTTTTTCATTCAGACTCCACGGGAAAAATGGCGACTAGCTGCTGCCTGCCAGACTGTTTATCTCTTCTAACCGGTTAAAAGTAAAAGATAAAGCGATTTAATGATGGAAACCCATCATCAGCGCTGTGCCGCAAGGTTTTTACCGGCAGTGCGGTCGTCAGGCTAAAAAGCACAGCGAGCCGCTGTCCTGGCGGAATACCCGTTAAGCTTGTGGTGAGACAATTAACGAGGAATGAATATGGCTCAGCAAAAAGAGGTTCTGATTATTGGCGCTTCACGCGGTATCGGGCTGGCGGTAGCACAGGCGTTTGCTGGTGAGGGCTGGCAGGTCACGGCGACGCATCGCAGTGGCATTCCGGAGCAGGGCAACAAGCCAGACATTCACTGGCATGCGCTGGATATGACGCACTCATCGGCGGTTCAGCAGCTTGCCAGCCAGCTCAGTGGCAGGACGTTCGATGCGATTCTGATCAACGCCGGGATTTCCGGGCCTTCACACCAGAAGGTGTCGCAGAGTGACGATCAGGATCTGGCACAGCTGTTCCTGACCAATGCGATAGCACCGGTTCGCAGTGCAGAGATTCTACTGCCGCTATTGAAGCCGGAAGGCGTGCTGGCGCTGACCTCCTCTCAGCTCGGCAGCCTGAATGAAAACCCGCAGGCGCAGATGCCGATTTATTCGGCCAGCAAAGCCGCCCTGAATATGCTGAGCCGCACACTGACACCGGCAGTTGACGCACAGAGCGGGACGCTGCTAACGCTGCATCCCGGCTGGGTGAAAACGGATATGGGCGGTGAAAGCGCGCCCCTGACGGCTGAAGAGAGCGCGGCCGGTATCGTCCAGCAACTGACCCAGTGGCGCGGACGTGGGGGTCATCACTACGTTGATTACGCCGGCCAGCAGCTGCAATGGTAAGTTGATACGGGGCGGTTACGCCCCGATGTCACGTAGTGCTTTGCCCTTCATCAGGTTGCGTTCAATGTGCTCCAGCGTCACATGTTTGGTCTCGGGTACCAGCATCAGCGTCAGCACGATAAACACCAGATTGAGCGCGCCGTAGAACCAGAAAGTGTTGGCATTTCCCAGCTGATCCAGCATCGTCAGGAAAGTCGCACCCACAATCATATTGCCGACCCAGTTAGTGGTGGTGGAGGCGGTAATGCCGAAGTCACGTCCTTTCAGCGGCTGGATCTCTGAACAGAGCAGCCAGATCACCGGTCCGGCCGCCATTGCGAAACCGACGATAAACATCAGCAGCATGGCGACAGCAAAGTATTTACGGAAATCGGTTTCGACGCCCATGTGCAGCAGCGTTCCCAGCACGCCCATTCCCACCGCCATCACCAGAAAACTGGTGGTGAGCATCGGCTTACGACCCCAGCGATCGACAAAGAAAATCGCAATCAGTGTGGCCAGCATGTTGACCAGCCCGACAATCACCGTGCCCCACATCTGCTCACTGGTGCTGGAGAAGCCAGCGATGTTGAAGATTTTAGGTGCGTAATACATCACCACATTCATACCGGTAAACTGCTGCATCACCTGTAGCAGCATGCCGAGCCACACCGCGCGGCGGAAATTACCATTAGAACGGAACAGCGACCAGCCACGCTGCTTCACCTGCAGGCTCTCACGAATCTCTTCCAGCTCCTCCCGGGCCTGCTCACTGCTGTTACGCAGCCGATCCAGCACCCGCTGCGCCTCGTTAAAGCGTCCGTGTGCTGCCAGCCAGCGCGGGCTGTTGGGCAGAAACAGCACGCCGATAAACAGGATCACTGCCGGAATGGCGATAACGCCCAGCATCCCGCGCCAGTTGCCGCTGTAGCTGAACGCGGTGTCGGAGAGATAAGCCACCACGATGCCGGTGGTCAGCATCAGTTGATACATCGAAATCATTGAGCCACGAATACGTTCCGGCGCAATCTCCGCCAGATAGAGAGGCGCGGTGTAAGAGGCGATCCCCACCGCCAGACCCAGCATCACGCGGGCGCAGACCAGCGACTCCACATCGGGTGAAAAGGCTGACCACAGGGAGCCAATCACAAACAGCGTCGCGCCTGCCAGCATACTTTTCTTACGTCCCAGCTTTGATGACATCCAGCCCGCCGCCAGCGCGCCCAGCGCCGCACCAAACATCATCGAACTTACTACCCACTCCTGCTGATGGTTAGTGATCTGCAAATCCTTCGCCAGAAACGGCAAGGCACCGGCAATGACGCCGATATCCAGACCAAACAGCAGGCCGGAGAGCGCCGCCATAAAACAGACGAACCAGGTAAAGCGATTCTGTTGATTTCCCGATTTTTTTGCCGCAACCATGCCGGTCTCCTTACGGTGATGTCATGTCAATATTGTTAATGTTATGTAAACATAGTCGATGCCAGTGTGGCACCGATCACACTTCCGGTCATGGCTAAGGTTGCACTGGATTTTACGTGACAATAACGCACTGAAGATCAACCGTGTGGCGCCGGGAGTGGAAGGCTGCAGCAGAGGCATGAATATACAAAGCAGGGGATTCGGTTCAGATTTTGCAACTGTCCGCCTGCGGCATTACACTGCCGCTTTTCTGCCATTGATTGAAGGTGCTTATGTCTGAACCTTTCCAGCGTCAGCCGCTGCCTTTGCCGGGCAGCCATAAAAAAGTGCTGCTGCACTCCTGTTGCGCACCCTGTTCGGGTGAAGTAATGGAAGCGATGCTGGCATCCGGCATTGAATATACAATCTATTTCTACAACCCGAATATTCATCCGCTCAAGGAGTATGAGCTGCGCAAAGAGGAGAATATTCGCTTTGCAGAAAAATTTGGTGTGCCTTTTGTTGATGCGGATTACGACCGGGATAACTGGTTTGAACGGGCGCGTGGGCTGGAGTGGTCACCGGAACGGGGTGAACGCTGCACCATGTGTTTTGATATGCGTTTTGAGCGCACGGCACTCTACGCCCACGAGAACGGCTTTCCGGTCATGACCAGTTGCCTGGGTATTTCACGCTGGAAAGATATGAAGCAGATTAACGCCTGTGGCGTCCGTGCAGCGGCAGCGTATCCTGATCTGATGTACTGGGATTTTAACTGGCGTAAAGGCGGCGGATCGTCGCGCATGATTGAAATCAGTAAACGTGAGAGTTTCTATCAACAGGAATATTGTGGCTGCGTTTATTCACTGCGCGACACCAATCGTCATCGCGTCACCCAGGGACGTGAGCGTATTCAGATTGGCGTACAATATTATCAGCCGGATGAATCCTGATTAGCGTAAAGTGCAGAAGCGTCTGCCTGCGCATATCCGCGCACTAAGGGCGTAACAATCGGACTGTTACGCCACAGCTCTGCTTCAGGCTTCCAGGCCGCACGTAACTGCACCGCGCACAGGGATCATCAGTGTCACTCATCTGCTGCTTCGCCTCGTCGTTCATCAGACGTTTACGGCAGGCGCTCGGCGTACAGCCCATAATCTGCTTAAACGAACGGGTAAAAGATTGCTGGCTTTCAAAATGGTATTTCAGCGCCAGACTGATGATGGGCGTGCGGCTGTTTTTTAAATCGTTTATACAGGCATTGAGCTTTTTCTTACGAATATAACGCGCCAGCGTTTCATTATGATAACGGGCAAAGAGCTTCTGTAAGTACCACTTAGAGTAACCGGCCTTTTCTGCAATATCATCAACACTTAAGCGCTGATCCAGATTATGATTAATCCACTCAGTGATTGAGATAATCACACTCTCGTTATATTTATTTTCGTTCATAGATACCCCGCTATTTAATTCAGGAATTCTAATTAATTTATCTTAATGTGCTTATTCTTTGCGTAAAGTTTTTTCAGTATTTGAATCGTTATCTCTGATGATATTCATTTGAAGGGTAGTTATTAATAAATAAGATGAATTGTGATTAATCTGTTTTTAATTCCAGGTAAATGGATAATTCATTCAGCCAGAGAATAATTAAAACGAAGCATTATTCTGCTGTCAGTCTCCGGCTTAACCCTGTCAGCGCCCGTGTAATCAACGCGATAGCACAGCCCATCAATAGATTTTTGGCTGTGACATGCCAGGCTTATGAGTCACCTTTAACCTGGAGAATCCCCGGATGAGCCCGACATACGCGCTGAAAAAACCGCTTGCCGCCTTGCTCACCTCGCTGGCTTTATTTGCTCATGCCCCCGCTAGCGCCACGCCTGTCTATGGCGAGCAGCTTGAAGGATTTAAATACCCTTATCCTTTGCAGCATTTTGATTTTCAGTCCCAGCAGCAGCCGCTGAGTATGGGCTATATGGATGTGAAACCGACGCAACGGGCTAATGGCAAAACCGTGGTGCTGATGCACGGTAAAAACTTCTGTGGCGCGACCTGGGAAGAGACTATTCGCGCACTGAGCCAGCAGGGATATCGCGTTATCGCGCCCGATCAGATTGGCTTCTGCAGCTCGACCAAGCCCGCCAGTTATCAATACACCTTTCAGCAGCTGGCGGAGAACACCCATCAGCTACTTGCCCGGCTGGGTGTAGATAAGGCGGTAATTGTGGGTCACTCTACGGGCGGGATGCTGGCAACGCGTTATGCGCTGATGTATCCGGAACAGACGCAGAAGCTGGTGCTGGTTAACCCGATTGGGCTGGAGGACTGGAAAGCCAAAGGCGCGCCATGGCGCTCGGTGGATCAGTGGTATCAGCGCGAACTCAAACTCAGCGCAGAGGGCATTAAGAAGTATGAGCAGAAGACTTACTATGTCGGGCGCTGGAAACCGGAATATGATCAGTGGGTCGATATGCTGGCCGGACTCAACAGTGGGCCGGGTCATCAGAAGGTGGCATGGAACTCGGCCTTAATCTACGACATGATTTTCACGCAGCCGGTATTTTATGAATTCGGCGATCTGAACGTCCCGACGACTCTGATGATCGGCACCTCAGACACCACGGCCATCGGCAGTGATATCGCCTCTGCGGAGGTGAAAGCCCGGCTGGGTGATTACGCGGTGCTGGGGAAAGAGGTGGCAAAACGCATTCCGGGCGCGCGCTTAATTGAATTTCCCGGTATGGGACATGCGCCGCAAATGGAAGAACCGGCAACGTTTAATCAGACGCTGCTCGACGATCTGGCCCGGCCCTGAACCGTCAGGCGCTGCGGCGCCTGATCTTACACCGCGATGCGTTTCTGCTTTTTTCTGAGGTACATCTGCTCATCGCTGTCGTGCAGCAACTGCTCCAGCGACTGCGGGTTTTCCGCGTCAAACTCCACCACGCCGGAAGAGAATTGCAGGCGGTAACGACGGTTCAGGCTGATCGACTGCTGTTGCAGATAATGGTCGAACTGCATGAGTAGCGTTTCACTCTGCTGCTGCTGCAGGCCATTAAACAGCACAACAAATTCATCGCCGCCCAGACGGGCAAACAGATCGGAATGCTTGAACACCACTTTCATCGCATCAGAGAAGTCCATCAGCGCGCGGTCGCCTTCGCGATGGCCCAGCGTGTCATTAATCTGCTTAAATTTGTCGAGATCGAGGAAGGTCAGGCTGGCGGGACGGTTTTTCATCCGGCACTCATTCAGCACCATCTGACCCAGCGTCATAAAGCCGCGGCGATTGGTAATCTGCGTCAGTTCATCACAGGTGGCGGTCTGAAAGGCCACCAGTTCCGCTTCCGCCATGGCGGCCAGGTCGCGCATCGTGGCCTGGTCCTCTTCATTAAATTGACGTGGCTCACGACCAATAATACAGAGCGTACCCATTTTAGCGCCGCCTGGCGCCCGCAGCGGACAGCCCGCATAAAAGCGAATGTGCGGATCGCCTGTCACCAGCGGATTATCATGAAAGCGTTCATCTTTTAATGCATCTTCAACAATCATGATCTCATCCTGCAGGATGGCATGGGCGCAGAAAGAGATGTTCCGGGGCGAGCCTGTGGGTTCATAGCCCTGAGCGGATTTAAACCACTGATGATCGGCTTCCAGCAGGCTGACTAGCGCGATAGGAACGTCATACAGGCGCCGTGCCAGCCGGGTTAAACGATCAAAACGTTCTTCCGCTGGGGTGTTCATGATGTTCAGCTTACGCAACTGCGATAAACGTTGTGCCTCATCGGCGGGGATTTCAGGTGCTTTCATCACAGAGCCCTTTGTTTTCTAGCTGAAGCCAGGTTCTGGTGTTTGCCTTACAGCGAAGAAGAAGAGCGTGATATCACGACCACGCTCTTTATGAGGAGGGGATCAGAGCACTTTTTGTTCGGCGAGATCAAGGGCGAAATAGCTGAAAATGAGGTCCGCACCGGCACGTTTAATCGCACCGAGACTCTCCAGCACCACATTACGCTCATCAATGGCACCAGCCTGTGCGGCAAATTTGATCATCGCGTATTCACCACTCACCTGATACGCCGCCAGCGGCAGTTCGGTGCGTTCACGGATGTCGCGCAGGATATCCAGATAAGCGCCTGCCGGTTTCACCATCAGTGAATCTGCGCCCTGCGCCGCATCGAGCAGCGATTCGCGGATCGCTTCACGGCGGTTCATCGGGTTCATCTGGTAGGTTTTACGATCGCCTTTCAGTGCGGTACCCGCTGCTTCACGGAACGGGCCGTAAAACGAGGAGGCGAACTTGGTGGAGTAAGACATGATGGCGGTCTGGGTAAAGCCCGCAGCGTCCAGTGCCCGGCGAATCGCCTCAACCTGGCCATCCATCGCCGCTGACGGAGCGATGAAATCTGCACCAGCTGCTGCGGCTACCACCGCCTGCTTGCCCAGGTTTTCCAGGGTGGCATCGTTATCGACGCCGTGATCACACAGCACGCCACAGTGGCCGTGGCTGGTGTATTCACAGAAGCAGGTGTCAGACATCACGATCATTTCCGGCACGGTATCTTTGCAGATGCGGGACATGCGCGCCACCAGACCGTTTTCGTTCCAGGCATCGCTGCCGGTGGCATCGGTATGGTGCGAAATCCCAAAGGTCATCACCGAGCGGATACCTGCTTTGGCGATACGCTCAATCTCATAGGCGAGACGTTTTTCCGGAATACGCATTACGCCAGGCATCGCCTGAATCGCTTTGTAATCGTCGACTTCTTCTTCAACAAAAATAGGCAGAGCTAAATCGTTCAGGCTCAGGGAAGACTCCTGAAACATTTCACGCATCGAGGCGCTGGCGCGCAATCTTCTTGGGCGCTGGATAAGGGAATAATCAGACATTTTCATTCTTACGCAGGTGAAAAAAGTAACAACAGTTTACTCTCTTTGCCCGCGAGGTATGAAGGTTTGTGTGCGGTAAGAGAGGGGGAAAAGGGCTCTCCCGCCGGGCGGCGGGAGAGCAGAACAATTACTCGTTAATATCCGGATGCTGCTGCACCAGGTTTTTACGTTTCGCTTCCAGACGGGAGATCTCTTCGTCGATATCTTCGATTTTGTGCTCGATATTATCGTGATGCTCCTGCAGGATTTCGCGCGCTTCTTCCATATCTGACGCTGCCGGTGTCGCGCCTTTCAGCGGCTTATTGGCCGTTTCTTTCATGTACAGACCGGTAATCAGACCAATGACCGCCACCACCATCAGATAGTAGGCTGGCATGTAGAGGTTATTCGTCGTTTCCACCAGCCAGGCGGCCAGAGTAGGCGTCAGGCCCGCAATCAGTACCGAAATGTTAAACGCACTCGCCAGCGCACTGTAGCGGATATGGGTCGGGAACATGGCAGGCAGTGACGAAGCCATCACGCCAGTAAAGGCGTTGAGGATCACCGCCAGAAGCAGCAGACCGCCAAAAATCAGTCCCAGCACGCCACTGTTAATCATCATGAAGGCGGGAATCGAGAAAATCATCAGGGCAATACTGCCGATAATGACAAACGGACGACGGCCAAAGCGGTCACTCATCATGCCGATCATTGGCTGAACAAACAGCATACCGATCATGATGGCAATAATAATCATCACGCCGTGGTCTTCGCTGTAGTGCAGGTTATGCGACAGGTAGCTCGGCATGTACGTCAGCAACATGTAGTAGGTGACGTTAGTGGCGATAACCAGGCCGATACAGGAGAGCAGGCTACGCCAGTGTTTGGTCGCAATCTCTTTAAACGAAACCTGCGGACCATCCTGCAGGCCTTCGCGGTCGCCCTGTTCCAGTTTGTCCACGTGCTGCTGGAATGCCGGGGTTTCTTCCAGCGCATGACGCAGGTAAAGACCGATAATGCCCAGCGGCAGCGCGACGAAGAACGGCAGACGCCAGCCCCACTCAAGGAAGCTCTCTTCCCCGATAATGGAGGAGATCAGCACCACCAGGCCCGCGCCGAGCACGAAGCCCGCAATCGAACCAAAGTCGAGCCAGCTGCCCATAAAACCGCGTTTGCGGTCAGGCGAGTACTCGGCCACAAAAATTGAAGCACCGGTATATTCACCGCCCACCGAGAAGCCCTGCGCCATCTTCGCTAACAGCAGCAGAATCGGTGCCCAGATGCCGATGGAGGCATAGGAGGGTATCAGGCCGATACAGAAGGTACTGACCGACATGATGATAATGGTGATGGAAAGGATTTTCTGACGACCATATTTGTCGCCCAGCATCCCGAAGAACAGTCCACCCAGCGGGCGAATAAGAAATGGAACAGAGAAGGTGGCGAGCGCCGCGATCATCTGAATACCCGGCGAGACGTCCGGGAAAAACACTTTACCCAGCGCATAGGCGACGAAGCCATAAACACCGAAGTCGAACCACTCCATCGCGTTACCCAGAGAGGCCGCGGTGATAGCTTTACGTAAACGAGTATCATCGATGATAGTAACATCATCGATCCCAATTGGTTTTACACGCTTCCTACGCAATTTCATAGAATTACCCTGTAATGGAACACAAAAGTTCTCAACGGCGCGAGCCGTGGTGAGTCATCAGATCGCTGCGTTGAGAAATTTAAGCATAGCCGTAAATAAGCGCTATTTACGCGACGGCTGACACAATAATTACGGTTGTTATTATTGCGAACAGCGACAGAGTATACCGTTTTTGTGTGATATCTGTCATGTTTGAGCTAAAAATGGCCTCCAGAGAGGTGATTTTTCGCTGTTTAGCTCCACAAAAAAATTATCACTCTGCGTGACGACCGCCGTTTTTTTCAGCAAATCAGAGGATATGACAGGGATTAAGGAGGGAGGCAGACACCGTAGGTGGTTAAACGGTGTACAAAGCCGGGCACCAGGCGGGGCGAATGCGTAAAAAATGGAACGGCGGAAAAGGAGATTGATGAGCTATTCAGCCGGAAACCTGGTCAGTTCAGATTGAGTTCAGACAGTGGCCTTTGGCCGGGCATCAGGAACGTGCTCCTGCTCAACCGGCTGGTCACCCGCGGCGGCCAGCCAGGCGATGAACGCCTCGTTGTCCATTGGGCGTGCATAATAATAGCCCTGGATATAGACCACGCCGCGCCGTTGCAGATAGCTGAACTGTAAGGCGGACTCGACGCCCTCCCCAAGCACTTCCAGTTCCAGCTCATTGCTGAGCTGAATAATGACATCCAGCACCGGGGTTCTGCCTTCCAGGGATTCAATCGCGTTGATAAAGCCGCGATCGATCTTCAGATAATCCAGGGTGAAGGTCTGTAAATAGCTGAGCGAACAGTTACCGGTCCCAAAATCATCAATGGCGACCTTCATTCCACAACCGCGAAGCTGCTCCAGCTTGCGAGCGACCTCAGCGCCATCTTTTATCAGGCTTCGTTCGGTCAGCTCCAGGGTAATCAGGAACTGCTTGTCTTTTATCCGCTCGGCAAACTGCAGCATGTCGTCGACAAAGTCAGGATGCTGAAGATGATCTGCTGCCACGTTGATGGCCAGGTGGAAATGGGGTTTAACCTCCCAGTCCATCACATCCTCTGCGATTAAATTGAGCAGATGGCGGGTCAGCGGCACAATCATCCCTTCCGCTTCTGCTGCGCCAATGAAAATATCGGGCCGCACGCCGTTACCGTCTGGCGTTGTCCAGCGCAATAATGCCTCTACGCCGCTGCAGCGTTGCAGCCGGTTGTCATAGACCGGCTGATAATGCGCCCTGAACTGCTCGCTGTTGATTGCCCGCCGAATCTCATCGCGCCATGAAATACGTCGCTGAAGCCAGTTCGCCATCAGCATCATCAACAGAATCGAGAAGATAGCCGCCATCGGCATGATGATAAACATCACCTGACGCCATGCGGCGATCAGTTCAGAAGGCGAGGCAATCAGGGTGACAGAGAGCGGATAGCGGGTTGACCTGGCCTGATAAATCATCGGTTCAAACCAGCTGGACGCGGCGATTTGTGGATTGCCAAACGCGATCGGTGCACCGTCGCTGAAGTTCATGCTGAAATGATAGTGATGGGTGCTGTTGATAGCGCGCATAAAATCGATCAGATACTGGCCATCAATCATTGCCCAGAATCCCTCGCCATCGGGCAGGTCGCGCATAAAAATCACTGCCGGACGATCGGGAACGCCAGATGTTCTGGCAATCGACAGGCTCCACCAGGCTTTTCCGGTGACGGGCGCGTCGCGCAGGATCATATCCTTCAGGAAACCAGGCTCTGCTCCATAGGCTGAAGAACAGGCAATTCTGTTTTCTTCCATTTTACCGACGCCGCGGAAATAGGGATTCAGTGAGGCGATGCGCTGCAACTGATTTTGAATCTGGCTGCAGGGCTGGTGCTGAAACTGGCGCAGCTCGGTAATCATATCCCAGGCGCTGTCGCTCATTCTCTCAGCCTGAGATAACAGCGTATTTGCAGCGCTCACCTGCTGCTGCCTGACGGTGTGGCGCGCATCCAGGGCGGTAAAAAAAATGCCAATAATCAGAGGCAGCACGCCGGAGATAATAATCACCAGCCTTGCGTAGTCGCGTTTTCGTTTCAGTAGCGGCACTGCTGAATCCTCTGAGTATTATTTGTTCAATGCAGGGAGCTAATCAGTCGCGCAGCATAGCATTTCTCCGGGCCGGGCAGATTAGCGTTTCTGCGATCAACAGAACTGACCCAGGTCAATTATCGACCAGACAGGGCATTTATTGACAGGTTGTTTTGCTTTCATTGGGGGGCAGCAAAAAAATCAGGCGAGAAAGTGGAACTGCCAGGGAAAAGGGCAGTTCGCCGCAGCGGGTGAAGAAGATCCTGGCCCGTCAGCGGGCGGGCGCAGGGTAAGACACATTAACTAATCGGCAAAATAGATCTGTTTCAGCGCCACTTCAACACCGCGCAGCTCAGCAAGTCCTTTCAGGCGGCCAATCGCGGAATATCCTGGATTGGTGCGCTTATGCAGGTCGTCCAGCATCTGATGGCCATGATCGGGACGCATCGGTATCGCCCGCTGATTGCCCGCCCGACGACGGCGCTGCTCTTCCGCCAGAATAACCCTGATGACGCCGACCATATCGACGTCGCCCGCCAGATGGGCTGCTTCGTGGAAGCTGTCAGGGTTCTCCTCACGCTTCGTGGCGCGCAGGTGGATAAAGTTGATGCGGTCAGCATACGTTTCCGCCATCTCAACCAGCGCATTGTCGGCACGCACGCCATAAGAGCCGGTGCAGAAACAGAAACCGTTGTGCAGACTGTCCACGGTTTCTTTCAGCCATTGCATATCTTCCTGCGTAGAGATAATGCGCGGCAGGCCGAGAATAGGACGCGGTGGATCGTCCGGATGCACCGCCAGTTTAATCCCCACTTCCTCCGCAACCGGTACGATGGTGCGCAGGAAGGTTGCCATATGCTCGCGCAGTTTCGCTTTGTCGATGCCGTCATACTGCGCCAGCTGCGCCTGAAACTGCTCCAGGGTGTAACCCTCTTCAGCACCTGGCAGACCGGCGATAATATTGCGCACCAGGGTATTTTTCTCTTCTTCACTCATCGCGGCAAAGCGCGCTGCGGCGGCCTGCTGCCCGGTAGCGCTGTAATCCTTCTCCGCACCGGGACGCTTGAGCAGATAAAGTTCGAAAGCAGCGAAGGCGTCGGCATCGAAGCGCAGCGCTTTTGCGCCATCCGGTAGCGTCCAGGCGAGGTCGGTACGCGTCCAGTCCAGCACCGGCATGAAGTTGTAGCAGACAGTATCAATGCCGCAGGCGCCCAGATTACGTATCGACTGCTGATAATTAGCGATATAGCGGAGGAAGTCACCACGCTGGGTTTTGATCGCCTCATGGACCGGGATGCTCTCCACCACCGACCAGACCAGACCTTTTTCCGCCAGCAGAGCCTGACGCGCTTTGATCTCCTCAACCGGCCACACCTCTCCGTTAGGGATATGGTGCAGGGCCGTCACGATACCGGTCGCGCCCGCCTGACGCGCATCATCCAGTGAAACCGGATCATTCGGGCCGTACCATCGCCATGTATGTTCCATTTTTACTCCTTACTGTGATGTGGCCCAGTGGTCAGGCCGCTGGACCAAGAGTAGGATAGTGGACAAAGCAGGGCCGTGATCGGGATCGCAGCATGACAAACTGCATCGACGAAGAGATCGGTTTTAAATGCAATAAGAGGAGAGGGTGATGACGCTACCCGTCATAAAAACCGAGCGGCTCTACCGTCAAATCGCCAACGTTATTATGGCCGGCATTACGCGCGGTGATTTTGTCGCCGGTGGCCTGCTGCCACCGGAGCGCGAGCTGGCGAAACAACTGGGTGTCAGCCGCTCGTCAGTGCGTGAAGCACTGATTGCGCTGGAAATGACTGGCTGGGTCGATATCCGCACGGGCAACGGCGTTTACGTCGCGCAGCCGCTGCCGCAGGCCGCCGTTCCGCAGGAGAGTTGCAGCCTGCAGGATCTGCTTCAGGCGCGTGAAGCGTTTGAGGGGATGCTGGCAGGCTTTGCCGCACGTAACGGCACCGCCGGGCAGCGGGCGGCATTGCTGGCGCTGACCGCCGAACTGCAGCAGTACAATGAAAACGATGCGGCCTTTCTGGAGCAGGACAAGCGCTTCCACCTGCTGATCAGCGAGATGAGCGGCAATGATGTGTTACGCGACCTGCTGGAGCAGTTATGGAACCGGCGTCACAGCCCGCATGTGCAGCGACTGGAACGCCATTATGCCGATAACAGCTTTGCGCAGGAGATGAACGCTGACCATCAGCAGATCGCCGATGCGATTGTGGCGGGTGATGAAGCCGCAGCCCGCCAGGCGATGGAGAGTCATCTGCAGCACGTGCAGCAGCGGCTACTTGGTTAATGCCCGCGTCCGCTTAGGTCGTCCGGTGCCCAGCATAATCGCCAGACGGCTACCGCCTGGCGTGGTCTCCATCAGGATTTTGGTAATGCTGGTGAGCGGCACCGAGAGCAGCATACCGACCGGACCGAGCAGCCAGCCCCAGAATATCAGCGACAGAAATACTACCAGCGTTGATAAGCCCAGGCCGCGCCCCATCAGACGTGGTTCCAGCATATTGCCGAACACCATATGAATCGCGGTAAACAGTGCCGCCACCATGGCAGCATCAAACAGGCTGTTCAGTAACAGCGCCTGCAGAAAGGGCGGAATGCCGGCAATAATCGGGCCGATATTGGGAATGAAGTTGAGGATAAACGCCACAACAGCCCACAAAAGCGCGAACTTCACATCCAGCAGATAGAGACTCAGCCAGACGGCGATGCCGGTGATCAGGCTCACCAGGGTTTTCAGCGCCAGATAGTGCGTCACGCCTTTCAGCGCTTTATGCAGCCCGGCGATACGAATTTTGGGGTTCACCAGCGCGTTACGCATTTTGTAAGGCAGGTGATGGACCTCAAACAGCATAAAGACGACGGTCAGCACCAGCAGCACAGTATTGGTCATTGCGCCGGAAAAGCCGCTCAGCGCCACGCTTGCCAGGTTCATCATGGTATTCGGGTCAAAACGCTGTACCAGCGCATTCGTTGAAATATTGAGATGAAAGCCCGCCGCCAGATGTTGCAGCAATGTCATTTTCTGCTCCATCGTGGCGCGCAGTTGCGGGTAGAGATCAGAAAACTCGCTCATGGAGCTGGCAATAATGGCACCCAGCAGCAGGATACCGCAGAAGATCACGGTAATGACCAGACCAATCGCCAGTCCGCGGCGGAAGCCACGACGCATCAGCATCGTCACCAGGGGATTCAGCACAATCGCAAAGAACGCCGCCAGCAGAAGCGGGACCAGAATATCGGACGCTGCCCGAACCCCGGCGAGGATGATGACCAGCATCGCCAGTTTTATCAGAATATTTTGTCCGATCTTTTCCCGTTGCAGCTCGCTCATTCTCTCTCTCGTAATGTAATTTGGCTGCTGAAAGTGTAGCTGAAAGAAAATTAACAATCTGATTTATCAGAGAAACGGTAAAGCGCGGCGGCAAAAGGGTGGGGTAATCAGCGCCACATTACTCAGCTATAGCGGCAGTGCAGCGACCTTCTTTTTTCCCGCTTTTCCCGCCGTTTTCATCTGCCTGATAACCGTGCCATTGTGATGCGCGGGTGGCGAAAGCGGGTATAGTTAAAGGATTAACCTTATCATTCAGCCAAATACGAGCGCGAGGACGCATGCCTGAACAGCCTGCAGTGGAACAGAACGTCCCATCCGGAAACCGGAATATCTCTCTGCTGATCCTCTCTATAGTGGCGTACAACTTTGCCAGCTATCTCACCATTGGTCTGCCGCTGGCAGTGTTGCCAGGCTGGGTGCATGACCAGCTGGGCTTCAGCGCATTCTGGGCGGGACTGGTAATCAGCCTGCAATATGTGGCGACGCTGCTGAGCCGGCCACACGCCGGACGCTATGCGGATAGCTGGGGACCAAAGAAAGTGGTGGTGACGGGCCTGGTGGGTTGTCTGATCAGCGGATTGTGTATTCTGCTGGCGGCCCTGATCGCATCACCGATATGGAGCCTGACGCTGCTCTGCATCGGCCGGATGATTCTGGGCGTGGGCCAGAGTTTTACCGGCACCGGCACCTCATTGTGGGGGGTGGCGCGGGTTGGTTCGCTGCACATTGGCCGGGTCATCTCCTGGAACGGTATCGTCACCTATGGCGCGATGGCAATCGGGGCACCGCTCGGCGTGGTGATCTTTCAGGCAGGTGGCCTGCTGTGGCTGTCGCTGGTGATTGTGGCTATCTGTGTGGTGGGCATCGTCTGCGCTGTGCCGCGTCCGGCCGTAAAAGCCAGCCGGGCCAGACCGCTGCCGTTTCGGGCTGTGCTGGGAAAAATTGCCGGTTTTGGTGCGATTCTGGCGATGGGATCGGCGGGTTTTGGCGTTATCGCCACCTTTATTACCCTGTTCTATCAGGATAAGGGCTGGGAAGGAGCCGCTTTTGCGCTTTCCCTGTTCAGCATGGCTTTTGTTGGCGCACGCCTGCTGTTTCCCAATGCGATTAACCGCTACGGCGGTCTGCGGGTCGCCAGCGTTTGTCTGGCGGTTGAGGCTGCCGGACTGTTTCTGGTCGCCGCTGCGGGTAATCCCTGGATGGCAAACGCGGGTGCCTTTCTGACCGGGGCCGGATTTTCTCTGGTGTTCCCGGCGCTGGGCGTGGTGGCCGTAAAAGTGGTGCCGCAGCAGAATCAGGGCAGTGCCCTGGCAACCTATACCGCCTTTATGGATCTGTCGCTGGGGATTACCGGGCCACTGGCCGGATTCATCATGAATTATGCGGATGTCTCACGCGTCTATCTGCTCACGGCGCTGCTGGTCTGTGTTGCGTTTTTCTGTACGCTGCGCCTGTTGCGGCGTCAGGGATCGCTGCCAGCAGCAGACGGTTCTTCAGAATAAAAAAAATGGCCCAGTAGCGGGCCATAACGTCTTTTCAGACACAGATAAACGGATAAATGTGGGATGCAACAGGCTTTATGCCTGCAGCAGTTCAATACTGTGGCGGATCTGGCGTTCAGTCTCCGCTGGGGTCCAGCTGTGGAGCTGGCCGGAGAAAGGCTCAAAGGAATAGACGCCCCTGTAGCCGAGCATCTCCAGCCGTTTAACCTGTACCACGCTCTTCAGCACATCGTTATCACTCAGCATGATGCGTTCTTCGTCGGTCAGCTCGGCGGTCGGGCGTTGATCTTCAACGCCTGACAGGTGCACCAGTCCAATCTGGTCAATATCAATGCTCACCGGGAATTCCTGTTCAGCATTCTCATAGAGATGATGATGAAAGGTATCCAGCAGCAGCTTAAAGGGCACGCCTGCCGCAGCGATCAATGCCTGCGCCTGCACGGTCGAACGCAGTGAGCTGACCGGAAACCCCAGAGGCTCCACCAGCCCCAGAATGCCATAGTGGGCAAAGCGCGGCGCCAGCTCCTGCATTGCCGCCTGTGTCTGCTGAGGCGATACGGTAATCCCCTCATTCAGCGGACACATCACCAGCGCTTTCGCACCAATCTGTTGTGCCGTCTGTAACAGCGCCTCGGCCCGGCTCAGCAGCGCGTCATCAATACGGTTAAACGGATAGAGCGCATTAATGCTTATGATATCAATGTGATACCTGTCGATCAGGGCGCGCAGCTGATCGGTGCTGAGATCGTCAGTAACGCTGCCGCCCGGCATATCATTACGCAGTTCAACCTTGCTCAGGCCCAGACGCTGAACCAGCTGAAAGAAGGCTTCCAGCGAGAGCCGGGGCGCAATTTTGCGGTTAATACAAAAACGAGTGGGATCAATAGCCATGTGCTGACTCCGGGACAGGAGATGTTGCGGCTAAAGAAAACATTTATTTCATTAATAGTGAATTATGAAATGTAAATTATTAGATCAGCCTCGCATTAATTTCATATTTCGTTTCATCTCTATCCATAAACACTGGATCGACTTCGCAGTAATACCACCGATTCATGTGACAATCATTTCCCTGCTGAGCTTAGTCTGGCCGCTGATAATGGCCTCGTCCCCTCATCATGTTTTCCATGACAGACGGATGGAAAAATGCGATCTGTGCCGCTAAAAGCAAATTTTTCAAAAAGAACTATTTGAAAAATTTATTCCACTGTAATAGCTTCTTAGTACGCTTTCAGGTTTGCCGGGTCAGGCAGTGTGGCAGGCCACAGGGTCTGTCTGCAGCGAACTTAACCATCTTAAGAGGCAACATCATGACAATCATAGGTAACTTTATTGGCGGTAAAACCACTTTCAGCGCCAGCAACGAAACCATCCCTGTTTACGATCCGGCAACCGGCAAAGTGGTCCGTGAACTGACGCAAAGTACCGCTGATGAAGTGGCTCAGGCAATTGGTGTCGCGCATGACGCGTTTTCAGCCTGGTCTAAAACCTCGCCGCTGCGTCGCGCCCGCGTTCTGTTTAACTTTAAAGCGCTGATGGAGCAGCATCGTGATGAGCTGGCAGCGCTGATTGTCTCTGAGCATGGCAAAGTCTGGTCCGATGCACTGGGGGAACTGACGCGTGGCATTGAAGTCATTGAGTTTGCCTGCGGAATTCCTCATCTGCTCAAAGGCGAATATTCCCCGAACGTCGGCGGCGGCGTTGACAGCTTCTCGCTGATGCAGCCGGTCGGCGTTGTTGCGGGCATTACGCCGTTCAACTTCCCGGCGATGGTGCCATTGTGGATGTTCCCGATCGCACTGGCCTGCGGTAACACCTTTGTGCTGAAGCCACCGGCGCTGGATCCGTCTGCGGCCGTGCGTATGGCTGAACTGCTGACTGAAGCGGGCCTGCCGGATGGCGTATTTAACGTGGTGCACAGCTCTAATGAAGATGCTGAGCAGCTCTATAAAGATCCGCGTATTGCCGCGGTGAGCTTCGTCGGCTCTTCAGGCGTCGCTGAGCATATCTATAAAACCGCCAGCGCCCACGGCAAGCGTGTGCAGGCATTTGGCGCGGCGAAAAACCACGCCATCGTCATGCCGGATGCCGATCTGGATGCCACCGTTAACGCCATCATGGGCGGTGCGTTTGGTTCTGCCGGTGAACGCTGTATGGCACTGCCGGTTGTTGTCGCCGTGGGCGATGACACTGCCGACAAACTTATTGCCCGCCTGACACCGCTGGTGAAAGCGCTGCGTATCGGCCCGGGAATGAGCCAGGGTGCCGATGAAAATGAGATGGGTCCGGTTGTCTCTGCCGCGCATCAGAAGAAGGTGCTGGGTTACATCGACAAAGGCGAGCAGGAAGGCGCGAAGCTGGTGGTCGATGGCCGTAACGTGCAGGTTGCGGGTCATGCAGAAGGTTACTACGTTGGCGGCACGCTGTTTGATAATGTCACTTCGGAGATGGTGATCTGGCGTGAAGAGATTTTTGGGCCGGTGCTGAGCATCATGCGCGCACCGGACTACGACAGTGCACTGCAACTGGTTAACAGCCATGAGTTTGGCAACGGCAGTGCGATTTTCACCAGCAACGGTCACACCGCGCGTGAGTTTGTGCAGAACGTTGAAGCGGGCATGGTGGGTGTCAACGTGCCGGTTCCGGTGCCGATGGCATTCCACAGCTTCGGTGGCTGGAAACGTTCCGTGTTTGGTGCGCTGAATGTTCACGGGCCGGATGGCGTGCGCTTCTATACGCGTATGAAAACCGCCACCGTGCGCTGGCCGTCCGGTCAGCAGACCGTGTCTGAATTCAGTATGCCAACCTTAGGCTAATTTATTTCAACGTCGATC
>Ga0308169_10002035_pt1 | contig 21872 bp, 17 predicted proteins | sample PhyBR1_2_FD_202139 | JGI IMG/M metagenome (GOLD analysis project Ga0308169, IMG submission 202139) | Phyllosphere microbial communities from UC Gill Tract Community Farm, Albany, California, United States - DLSLSB.R1 | ecosystem: Host-associated > Plants > Phyllosphere > Unclassified | place...
ATCCAGGCCTGCACGGCGGCGGTGCTGCTGCTGGCGGCGAACACGGCGTTCAACGGGTTCCCGCTGCTGGGGTCGATCCTCGCCCGCGACCAGTACGCGCCCAAGGCGCTGAACACCCGCGGCGACCGCCTGATCTACTCGAACGGCGTGATCGTGCTGGCCCTGGTCGCCTGCGCCATCCTGCTCGTCTACCAGGCGAGCGTCACCGGGCTGATCCAGCTGTACATCATCGGGGTCTTCGTGTCGTTCACGCTCGGGCAGACCGGCATGGTCGTGCACTGGACGCGGATGCTGCGCGAGGGCTGCGCCGATCGCGGCGCGGTCTACCGTGCGCGCGGCATCAACGCGTTCGGCGCGCTGCTGACGGCCTCGGTGCTGATCGTCGTGACCGTGACGAAGTTCACGCACGGCGCCTGGCTGGTGTTCGTCATCATGCCGATCCTGTTCACGCTGATGCTCGGGGTGAACCGCTACTACCGCGACGTGCTGGTCGAGATCGAGCCCGACGCGACCACGCAGTTCGGCTCGCACGGCGATCACGCGATCGTGCTGGTCGGCACGATGCAGAAGCCGGTGCTGAAGGCCCTCGACTACGCGATCGCGGCGCGGCACGAGTCGCTCGAGGCGATCCACGTCGGCATCGACGACGAGGCGACGGCGCTGCTGCAGCGGCAGTGGGCCGAGCAGAACATCGAGGTGCCGTTGCGGATCGTGCCGTCGCCGTACCGCGACATCAGCATGCCGTTGATCAAGTACATCAAGGCGCATCGCGACGAGCACGGCAGCGAGGTCGTGACGGTCTACACGCCGATCTACATCGTCGGCCACTGGTGGGAGTCGCTGCTGCACAACCACAAGAGCCGGCGGATCCGTCAGCGGCTGATGCTCGTGCACGGTGTGACGATCTCGCTCGTGCCGTGGCTGCTCGACTCGTCGGAGGTGCTCTACGGACGCCGCTCGCGGCCGATCCCCGGGCAGGACCGCCGCGGCGAGCCGATCCGCCCCACGCCGGTGCAGCGCCGTCCGCTCGAGCCGGCCGGTCGTCGGTCGGAGGCCGCCGGTGGTTCGCTCGGCGCCGACGCGGGCCCGTCGGGGCGTGCCGGAGCCGCGATCGAAGGAGGCGCGGTGCAGCGCGGACTCGACGCGCAGCCCTCGAAGACGGCCCCGTCGCAGACCCCGGGCGCTCCCGGTTCGGCGAAGAGCAGGCGCGGCGGCGGCTCCGCGGCCCGGAAGGCCCGATCGGCCGCCCGCAACTCGACCGGAGCCGCGCCCCGCAAGCGGAAGTAGCCCAGCGAGACGACCCGAACGGGGCAGCGCCACCCGCCGAGGGCCCGTTTCGAGTCATCTCGATGCTTGCGACCCGGGTCGCTGCGCGGGGCGCTCGACCCCCGAACAGGGGGCGGCCCGCCTTCTGGCCCCGCACCTCCTCCGGTTAGGCTCATCGGACGCCAACACCGGGCGACCTACCGATCGCCGCCCCTGGGAGCCCCACACATGACCGACATCTTCGACTTCGGCCCTGACGAGAAGACTCAGCAGGACGACCACCGCGGACGACCTCGCAAGAAAAAGCGCCTGTCTCGACCGGTGAAGACCCTGATCGTCGTCGCGTCGATCCTGGTCGGCATCCTCGTCGTCCTGGGTGTCGTGGTCGGCCTCTACGCCATGAACCTGGCGCGTACCTTCGATGACGGCAAGACGACACTGCCCGAGGCCTTCCCCGCGGAGTCGACGAGACCGACCGCGTCGGCTACCGGCGCCATGAACATCCTCTTGATGGGATCGGACTCACGAGGCGACGAGACCAACCTCGAAGACGCGTCGTCCTCCGACCAGCGCACCGACACGATGATGCTGATGCACATCGACGCCGACCGGAAGAACGTCTACGTCATGTCGATCATGCGAGACCTGTGGGTCCCGATCCCCGGCAATGGCGAGAACAAGATCAACGCCGCCTTCGCCTACGGCGGGTCGCCTCTGACGGTCCAGACCATCGAGCAGCTCACCGGCGCCCGCATCGACCACGTCGCGATCATCGACTTCGAGGGCTTCTCGGGCATGACCACGGCCATCGGCGGCGTCGACGTCGTCAGCGACAAGGCCTTCACCGCTCGCGGCACGCAGATCCAGGTCGGCACGAACCACCTCGAGGGCAAAGACGCGTTGAACTTCGTTCGCGAGCGCTATTCGTTCACCGACGGCGACTACACGCGCGTCGAGAACCAGCAGCGCTTCTTGCAAGCCATCGCAGACAAGGTCATCTCCCGCGACACCCTAACGAACCCCGGGGCGGTCACGAACTTCGTCGGCTCGGTCTCCGACTACCTCACGGTCGACGACACTCTCGATGCAGGGGCGATCGCGTCGCTCGGCGTCAGCCTGCGAGACGTTAAGAACGACAACATCCACTTCTTCACGATCCCGACCTCCGGAACGGGCATGATCGGCGGTCAGTCGGTCGTGCTGCAGGCGGAGGGCAAGATGCCCGGCCTACGTGACGCCCTAACCAACGACACCTTGGACGCGTACCTGCCGACACTCGCTGGCTAGAGGTAACGTCTACGCACTATTGACATCTAGCATGTCGTACTCTTAAAAGTCTATATAGCCAATTACTTGCCTCATTTGTCCCCCATTTGCGCAGAGTGAGGCGCTACACGCGGCTACCTTTGCGTGGAAGTGACCAGCAGTCATTACTATTACGTTCTAGGGTTATTCACGCTGCGGCCGCAACAGGGCGGCCCACGCAGAATCCTTTGCCGCCGGCCCGAAACCGTTGGTGCTGATCTAGAGACTGCCCGAGGGGGACAGGACCGTTGACGACTGCTTCCGCTGATTCAACGCTTCGTCACGGCCTAGTGGGCGATGCCCCCGCTCCGTGGGCCAGAAATTACGCCCGCCGACTCGCCTTGACCGACACGCTGATCATTTTGATCGCTGTGATATCCGGCGAACTCACGTGGTACGCGCTTAACGAGGGCTCGTTGGTGGATCGCATCGCTTGGGGCGAACTATCCACCAGGCACACGATAGTCAGTATTTTACTGCTGGGTGCATGGTTGCTCGTCCTCACCGCGTACGGCACCCGGGACTCGCGCATCATCGGCCAGGGCACCCTTGAATACAAGCGAGTACTCGAATCGTCCCTCATGCTCTTCGGCGTGTTCGCGATCGTGGCCGTTGTTCTTCGCCTCGATCTGGGTCGCAGCTTCGTGCTCACGGCATTCCCAGTCGCGGCCGTAGGCCTCGTCCTCTCCCGATGGGGTTGGCGCCAGTGGCTGGTCGCGCAACGACGTGTCGGGCAGTACTCCGCCAAAGCTCTCCTCGTGGGGTCCCGACACTCCGTCGAGCATCTCGCCGACCAGCTGTCGGGTCAGCCTTCAGCCGGTTATCGCCCCGTCCTCGCCTGTCTGCCTCACGGCACTCAGGGAAGCAGCATCGGCAAGGCGGGGGTCCCCGTGGCTGGCGGCCTGAGCGATGTGACCGCTGTGCTGGGGCGTCACCACGTCGACTGCGTCATTGTCACGAGCAGTGACGAACTATCACCCCTTGCTGTCCGGCAACTCGGATGGTCCCTTGAGGAGTCCGGCACGCAGCTCATCGTGGCACCCGCGCTGACCGACATCGCCGGGCCTCGGATGCATACGAGGCCTGTCGCGGGACTCCCACTCATCCACGTCGAATCGCCTGTATTCGCCGGGCGCAAGGCGTGGACTAAGACAGCCATCGACCGTGCTGCCGCGGGCTTGGGCGTCTTGCTCCTGTCCCCGCTCCTGCTGGCGATCACGATCGCCGTGGCGACCACCTCAAGTGGTCCCATCATCTTCCGCCAACAGCGTGTAGGTCTCGGCGGAGAGACCTTCACGATGTTCAAGTTCCGGTCGATGCGGGTCGATGCCGAGGCGTTGCTCGTCAAACTCCAGGAAGAGCAGCGGGATGCGGGCAACCAGGTGCTCTTTAAGATGAAGGAGGACCCCCGAATCACTCGCGTCGGATCATTCCTCCGCAGGTACAGCCTCGACGAGCTACCTCAGTTGTTTAACGTCTTGAACGGGACTATGTCGCTGGTCGGTCCGAGGCCGCCCCTTGATGCCGAGACCAAAGCGTATGAGAAGCACAACTTCCGGCGCTTCCTCGTCCGACCTGGAATCACCGGCCTCTGGCAGGTCAGTGGACGGAGCGACCTCTCGTGGGAGGACTCAGTGCGGCTCGATCTCTACTACGTCGAGAACTGGTCGGTTCTCAACGACCTCATCCTGCTCGGACGCACGGCACGAGCCGTGCTCACTGGGCACGGGGCCTATTGACCCTCCCCGGTCCTTGGTCTCAGCTGAATCGTCGGCACCATTAGGAAGGCCCTTTTGCTCGAATCCCATCGCACCTCACGCCCCGACGCGTTCCGTCGGCTGGTCGAGCAGAGCGACCTGTCGGGCGGCGCTTTCCTCCTTGTCGCATCCACAGGTGGCCACCTCGTCGAGCTGCATCGGTTGGTCGACATGTGGGGCGGCGCCCCGCGGGCCCTCTGGGTCACCTTCGACACACCCCAGAGCCGTGACCTGCTGAAGGATGCCGACGTCGCGTTCGTCCCGTACGTCTCACCCCGGGACTGGCGCGGAGTGCTGTCAGGTGCCCGGCTGATTCGTCGTCAACTGCGTTCACGTCCTGTTGACGGCATGGTCAGCACAGGAGCGGCGGTAGCGCTCTCAGCGGCGCTGGCAGGGCTGGCCACCAAGACGCGCCTCTTGTACGTCGAGAGCATCGCGCGGACCAGGGGCCCGTCACTTACAGGCACTCTGCTCCGCCGAGTGCCTGGCGTGCGTCTGCGCACTCAGGTCGAGGCCTGGTCCGACAAGCGGTGGCCCTACGCGGGCAGTGTACTTCAAGGCTACGAGGCGACCACGTCCAGGCCCACCATCGCGAAGCCTCGCCTGTTCGTCACGCTCGGCACCATCGCCCCCTACCGATTCGACAGCCTCGTCGACGCGGTGCTCGCGACGGGACTCGCCGACTCCACGACCGTTTGGCAGACCGGAAGCACGACCCGCGACGACCTGCCTGGGCGCGTTGCCGAGACCATGGGCTATCTGGATGTCCGGGCTGCCATGAGGAATGCCGATGTGGTCGTGACACACGGAGGCGTGGGAACAATCCTCGACTGCCTCGATATGGGCAAGCGCCCAGTGATCGTGCCTCGCCGCGTCTCCCGCGGCGAGCATGTCGACGATCACCAGCTTGATTTCGCCCATGAGATCCGCGGGGCCGGTCTGGGGGCAGTTTTCGAGGCTCTCGACCTCACAGCCGACTCCCTCATCTCAGCCTCGAGCAGGGCCGTGGCGCCCCGAGTCTGACTGGCGTCGTTCAGGCTGCGGCGTCGCTTCGATGTGCCGTGGCCGCGCCTCGAGCAGCCCTACCAAGCCGGTAGACGATCGCATATCCGGTCAGCGACACTCGCGCGAGCGCAATGCGGCCACCTATCCCGCGATGGCTTCGCATCACCTGGATGACACCGCCGGGACTGAGACGCCTGAACTCCCGTCGGACCAGACGCTTGTCCAACGTGCCCCAGGAGCCAGTTCGGAGGGCGCTGTCCAGGCCCGCCAGCAATGTGAGCCCTCCACTGAAGTACGCCTGATCAGCGGTCGAGAGGTTGGCCCCTCGCGCAGTCGCAGCCTGAAGGAAGGCCCGCTCGCACATCAGAAGCGGAGCGAAGGAGTCGCGCCTCGTGGTAATCGATCCTGCGGACCGGACATAGTCGTAGACGAACGCCGGAATGGCCACGAAAGTTCTGGAGTTCTCGAGAGCGCGGACAAGGCCCATGAAATCGGACTGTGAGCGTAGAGACGGGAACAAGGACGGAGGCAGCACAGAGCGTCGGAACAGCTTGCTCCAGAGGAAGCCCCTGATCTCGCCTCTCGCCATCGACGCGAAGACGTCGTCGACAGAAAGTTCGACTGCCTCCTCAATATCGAGCCCGTCGATGGGGATCACGCGGTCGAGCGAGGAGTCAGACTCGGTCGCGCGAGCGAAAACGATGTCCGCATCGTGCTCGACGGCCGCGGTGTGCAGGTCCCGCAAGGCGGTGGGGGGCATGTCGTCGTCGGCGTCGATGAACCAGACGTAGTCACCTCTTGCCTGCGACAGGGCGACATTGCGCGCCTCTGCGACTCCGACATTGTGGTCGAGTCCTATCAGGTCGGCGGCGGCGAAACTCTCGAGCTCTCGACGAGCGACTTCACGTGACGAGTCATTGGAGGCATCGTCCACGACGATGATCTCGAAGTCGGTGAACTCGCTCGCAGCAAGTCGCCGCAGGGTCGAGGCAAGGGTCCGCTCGGCGTCGTGGCAGGCCATGATCACTGAAACCGCTACGTCAATCATCAGCGCTTGTACTCCTTGATGAGACGGCCCGAGAGGCCTCCGACGAGACCGCACTGCCAAGCAAGGGGTACGAGGTCGATAGAGCGGAGACGTCGGTGACGGATGACCCCGACGACGAGCCGGACAGCTCGATATGGCAACGAGGCGGCCACTCGCACTCTCATGAGCATCCGCGCCGATTCGGTCGCCTGGACCCGCGCCTGCACATTTCCTCCACGGACTGCTCTTCGCCAGATCCATCGGAATGTCGCCCGGACGGCAGGAACATCCTCCTCAACGACGGCTTCGTCGACCCAGGCGATTTGAACTCCGCCCCGGGTGAGCCCGGTAAAGAACGCCGTGTCGCTTCCCCCCGTCTCGGAGAACGATGTGTCGAACCTCGGTCGGCCGGCTCGGACCCACGCCGGGATTGAAAGCAGCGTATTGTTCGTAGCCGCCGTCGCCAGGTGTGTACCCGTCTTGTGTCTGGGACGCTGGATAAAGCCTCCCTCGACGATCCAACGAGGACAATCGGGCGCGAAAACCGAGATGACTGGTCCCGTCACGACCTCGGTGCCTTGCTCGAGCCAGCCCTCGACCAATCGATCGAGCCAGTCCGACGCGACACGTTCATCATCGTCGACGAATACGACGGCGCGATCAGCGGCGGTGACCTCGTCCAGGCCTCTGTTGCGTGCCTCGGCTATCCCCGGTGCTGGCTCAACGACATAGGTTAGGTCGAGGGCACTGGAGTGTGCCACGTCGCCGGCGCTCCCCTCAACGTCGTTGTCGATTACCACCACCCGGAATAAGTGCCTCGTGTGCATCCGTTCGAGCGAGCGCAGAAGATCTGCCAGCAGGGCCGGCCGACGATAGGTCGCAACGGTGATCACGATGGGACGACCCTGGACGGAGCTCCCGTCGGCCCGTCCGCCGCCGTTCTCTCGCTCATGAATGGGCACAGTTGCCTACGGGAGTTCGACGAAGCTGCGAACGTCGCGCAACTCGGCCTTGGCAGAGAAGGGGACGAGCCCGGCAGGATCCGCGTATCCGTAAGCGATGAGCATGATGACCTTTTCGTGCTCCGCGAGGCTGAGAAGCCGGCGCATCTCGCGTTCCTTTTCAGGCATGTCGGGCCAGTTGATCACACAGGTGCCGACCCCCTCGCTCTCTAGCCCCAGGATGAGCCCCATGGAGGCCAGGCAGCCGTCGATGTAGATCAAGTGACGATCTCGGGGGTCGAAGAAGGCGGACATGTCGCCGACGACGACGACGATGCCCGTCAGCTGATCCGCATAGCCACGAGTACCCATGGGTACGGCGGCGACCTTTTTCACGCTTGCGACGTCATCGAAGACGAGGTACCGATAGGGCTGGCGATTACACGCCGTCGGTGCTTCCAGGGCCACGGACATGGCACGGTCTACGATCTCGCGCGCCACAGGGCGGGGGTCGAACCAGCGGACCGAGCGCCGGCCGCGCGCCAGTGCGAGGAGATCCGACGGTTCGACCGGGGATTCCTCGAGCACAGGATGGTGAGGCCCATGATTGCGGTCGTCACTGGAGCCCGAGCCTGCCGCAGCAAAACGGACCTCGAGCTTCTTTAGGGACTCGTCATCTGCCGCGCGAGTGGCGTCGAAGAAGTCAGCGAGCACCGAGTTCATCCAAAGTGATTCTTCATGTCCGAGAGGCCCGCCAGCCCGACCCCGCAGGGTCACGAACGTGTCCACCGTCTTCTCGATGTAGTCCATGCCGAAGACGGGTCGGCGCGGTCGCATCGTGAGGCCCTTCTCGAGCATGTGAATGTTGCGGCGCAGCTGGTAGACATCCTCCGCGCGGTTCGACGAGCCCTCGTAGCGGTCGATTCCTGCCCGGACCAGTCGCCCTTCTCGCGCAAGGGGGCCACTCGCGACACGCACGGCAGCCTTTACGGCCCGGATCGACGCGCGACCTCGGGCGAGGACGCCTGCGGAACGGGAAACTGGGGATGCAGTCATGACTTCTTCACTTTCATGGGTGTTCCGAACGACGAGCACGTGCCCACAACAGGAGGTACCGGGCAGGCGCGACCATTGCGATGGTCATTTGCACGCCGGCTTGTCGCGAGCGGCGGCCCAAGAAGCAACTCAGGTAGCTTGCCACGATGTAAGAGCTCACGGTGGAGATAGCCGCGGCTTGGATTCCGATGATGGGTAGCAGTGCCAGGTTTAGCCCGATGTTGGCCATCGCTCCTACCGTGTGCCTGACGACTGAGGCCCACAGGATCCCCTCAGCGATAATCCACTTCGAGTACACAGCAGCCATGAACACAAACGGACAGGCGATGACGAGGATCCACAGAATCGGCACGGATGGCCCATAGGTCTCTGAGAAGAACGTTCGGATGACGAAAGTTCCCGCCAGGGCTGCTCCGACCGCCACGACGACGCCGAGCCAGAACGCACCGTCATATGAGCGCTGCAGGGCTGATCGATATGCGGCGCTCCCCGCCCCTTCGACGCGCCTCGTCTTGAGCAGCAACGGAAGCGTGGCGTTCATGAACACGACCGGGATAAAGAATGCAAGTTCACTCATGCGTGCCGCTGCCGAGTAGACACCCACTGCCGAAGCTCCGAGAACGGCTTGGATCACGATGACGTCCGACCGGAGGTTAGCCTGATTTGCGATCCCTGAGATGAGCAGAGGCCAGGACTCCCGCACGAGTCCGAGCGAGGCGCGGGGCGACACCCGGCCGAAGCCGGGTGCGGATCTGTCGGCCAGGAATTTGACGAAGATCGCTCCACTAGACACGACGGCTTCCGCGATGAACAACGCGATGAAGATCCAGAGGTCCTGGAAGAAGAAGATCGAGACGAGTCGGCCAACAAAGAAGACGATTGTCACGGACAGACGCCGCCAGGCCACGACCTTGGTCCTCATGGCGGCTCGGTACCAGAGTTCGGGCGCGTCGAAAGCCCGAGCCACCAAAGAAGAGGCAGCGAGCAGAGCCGCGGCCGCCGAGATGTCGTCCGAGCTCGTGAGACCGATGAGTGCGATCAGCCCGACGCTCACCAACGCGAGGACTTCTCTGACCACCAGGAGGCCGGTCATCGTCGCCCGGGCCTCCCTGCTGGGGTCGAGGAGCATCTTTACGCCTAAACTCGCCAGGCCACCGCTCATGACGGCGACACCGACAGCGCTCAGCGCGGTGGCGTAGGAGTACGCCCCGAACTGTTCGACGGGGAGCGCGACGACGAGCAGCAGCCCGATGACAGAGTTAGCACCCATCGCGGCGCCCTGTTGCAGAGCTCCCCAGGAGCCGTTGCTGACGGCGAGCTTTCCATCGGACGGGCCCGCTTTGCCATCCGAAGGGCCTTTCTCATCGTCGCCGGTGCTCCGCCTCACTGAGTCTCCCCGGACAATCGTCCATAGCTCGTGCGCAACGTCTGAGCGACGGCCTCGGTCGATGCGTGTTCGAGCAGCCACCGTTCCGTGGCCCCGGAAGCACGTCGTGGGTTCGACAGCGCTTCGATAAGAGCCTCGGCGAGATTAGAGACCACCGTGGCGTCGTCGTTGCCAACCCAGGTGATGTTGTCCGACGCGCCGTCGAAGCTGCGCCACTCTCCTGCGGTTGTGGCGACGACTGGCGTGCCCTCGGCGAGCGACTCGAGGATGAACATGGGAAGAACCTCTTGGCGACTAGGTAGGCAGGCGACAGTTGCGCTCGCGAGGACGACGCGAAGCTCTTCTCGACCGAGAACACCGCGGTAGTCGATGCCGTCCGGGAGAACGACCTCGCCCGTGTCGGGACCGCAGACGACGAGCTCGGCATCGGGCACCCGATGGAGGACGTCTGGCCATGCCGCCAGAAGGCGGTCCACGCCCTTCCGTGTGCCGACCTCGCCTCCGAACACGACAGTGCGACGGGCCTGCCGATCATCTCCGCCTCGACGATGGATATCGACTGGATTGAGGACGCGTACAACGCGTGCCTCGCCGGTCAGCTTCCTTACGACATCCGCATGATTCTCGCCGAGGCAGAAGACGACGTCGGCGGCCTGTAGTACGCCGCGCGCCGACGATGGATGTCGATCCACATGATCGACGAAACCGGCCCCGTGCAACGTGACGGCGACCCGGAAACCGAGACGATGCGCCGACCGGGCGATGAAACCCTCCCGGACAAAGCTTCCGCCCTCGCTGAGGTGCACGTGCACGATCGTGCTACGGCGTCGATGACGAGCAGTTACCCAGAGAGGGAACGCCGCAGCGGATAAGAGTCCGCGCACGGGTCTGCCTGGCCAGTAGGAGGCATAGGCAACGGAATGGCGACTGCCGAGATCCATGCTCAGGTACTGTTCGATCACCGCTGCGATGCCGCCGGGCATGCTGGTGACGGGGCCGACTTGGACGACCAAGGGCTCAGACTTCACTCGTCGCCTTGCCTCGCTTTGTACGCCGGTTAAGACGAGGCAACGATTTGACAGGCTCATCGCCGGCACCGTGGAGCAGCGCGACGCTGATGCCGACGATCGTGTAGAAGATCGAAGCGATCGGCGTGCTCGTGAACACCGGCAAGCCGATAGAGGCGAATGCCGTCACGACGAGCGCACCCTTGCCGAATGTCGAGATCCACTGCAGGTGCGCCTCCTCGTGCTTCCCCGCACGCAGGAACGTACGCAGGATGGCGACAATGAATCCTACGAAGGCTGCGGCGCCAATCCAGCCGGTCTCACCGATAAGTACGGGCCACTGCGTGTCGGTCAGGAACGCGGAACTCATGCCGGGCATGTTACTCAAGCCCCACACGCCGTCAAATCCAAGCTTGGTGTACTCGGGGCTGTAATCCACGCCGGCTAGGTAGCTTCCGTATCGGGCGAAGCCTGCACCGAAGGGGGCATGCTCCGAGGCCACCTGGAACGACCCGAGCATCAGGCGGGTTCGCGCAGCGGGCGCATCGGTGTAGACGTACTCGTCAAGAGTTGACGTCAATGTTTCCTGGATCTCGGAAGCGAGCACGAAGAGAGCGACCGGCACGAGAACGAAGGATCCAACGACCAGCACGCCACGCGCCTTCCGCGGCCAGGCAACGAAGACGGCCGCCAGGACGCCAATGATTGCGGTCCTTCGGAACGACGCGAGGCTGGACACGAACGCGATGACTGTAGCGACTCGGGCGAAGCGGATGTGACTTAAGTGCGCACTCGTGGCGAACGCGCCCATGGCGAGGATTCCTGCGACATTCCCCAGAATGAGCGGGTGGTCAAAGAGGCCCTGCGATGAAAGGAGACCGTACCGGTAATCCACATAGCCGCCGGCTCGGCCACTGAGAATCTCGATCCATTCGAGACCGAGATAGACGTTGGCCACCACCGACACTCCCACGACGGGAATGACCAGACCGACCACGGTCCGAGCGAGCCTCTCGATGTCTCGCGCGTTCCACGGCAGCTGGGCCAAACCGAACGCCAGCAGAGGCATCTTCATCAGGAGGAAGGCACCCTGCCCAAGGAATTCGGTACTGACGCCTTGCAGGAATGAACTGGCGACACCGAGTCCGAGGGTGAGTAGCAAAAGATTCTGCCCTGGGAGGCGGACTATCTTGCGGCCGAGCAGTTTACTCACTATCGGAACGATGATGCCAAGGAGGATCGACGCGGCCTCGTCGACGTACGTCAGGGCGTCGACACCCAAGCCACTCTCCAGGCTGGGCCCGAGCAGGCACGCGGCGACGAGAATCAACGCTAGAGCCTTGATCTTGACTCGCAGAGCCAGAAGCAGTCCGATGGCAATGGCGGTCGCCCCGAAAGCTGGGACGAGCGCCGCAGCCGCCGCCACCCCGACGCCGATAAGACACAGCACTACCAGCAAGGCGGCTGACCACAACTTGCTGGGCAAGGCCGCCCGGCGGACCTTCTTGATGTCCTGGCGCTCTCGGATACTCATGACTGGCCTCGAGCTCAGCGGATCGCGTTGATCGTGGTGGCCCACATCTCGTCGACCTGCGCGACCAGACCCGGCTTTCGAGCCTTAATGGTGCGCAGCCCCTCCTCGTCGCCGTGGACGGCGCAGAACGTCTCGTGAGCGTTAGCCTCAAGCTCGGTCACCCATGTAGGAACACCAAAGTCGCGAACCAACTCGGCGTACTTATGCGACCATCCGAGGGCGACCGCGGGCACGCCCATAGCCAAGGCACCGACTACGGCGTGGAAGCGGCTGGCGACGACGATTTCAGCCTGGGCGAGCATTGCCTTCAACACGAGAGGGTCGGAGTCTGCCAGGACGGTGATGTTCTCAGCAGCAGCAAGCTCGTCCGCGATGTCCGCGTCTCCGTCTTCGTGCACGACGATGACGGGCCGGAGGCCCTCGGCTCGGCTGGCAGCGATGTATGAACGGAGGACTTCGACATACCTCGCGCGAGTGGTGGTTCCTGAGCTGACTAGCTTTGCATTGGGCACTATGGCGGCGAACGGATCGTCGAAGAGGGCGTCCAGCGGACTCGGCACGAGGCCGATCGTGAAGTCCACGGAGCGGACGATGCGTGCACCGCTCGTCAGGGACTCGAGAAACTCGAGGCTGACGTCGTCACGAGCGAAGACGACTTCCGCCTGAGAGATAATCTCGCGCGTCAGTTCCGCCTTCGCGCGGTCTTGGAAAGGCCCGAATGCCTGGGGCAACATCACCTTGTGAACCCCGGCGGCCCGCCACCGACGGCCGAAGAACGCCTCGCGCTCGTGACGATCGAGCGAGAACGAGTCGCTGTATGCGAATCCAGAGGCGTCCAGGACTGCGGTGATGTCGCGATCCCTTACGAAGCCGAACTTATCGCCCACGACCCGCGGGATACGGTTACCGATGAGAACGCTCGCGCGTCGATACCTATAGTGATGAAGGGTCTGACCCAGCCCGAGTCGGGCGCGGGTCGTGAAGTCGCCCTGCCAAGGGTTCGACGAGAGTTCGAACGATGACCCGAGACGCTCCACGACGGCACGGAGCATGAGCTGCGCACCTCTATTGACGGGGCTGATGCCCCTAACGTCGACGGTCATTGTGATGTCCTCTCGTAGCTAAAGCCGTCAGCGGCTACAGAGCCATGGATGTGCCGGCTGAGTGATCGTAGACGCGAAGCACTCCTCATGGAGCCCACGTTGATCCGCCGTCGGCGGATTTGACGATCTGACCGGCCGCATCGACCCAGATGTCCTGGCCCTGTCCGGAGATCGCCGTCGCGGGTGCGGGGTCGGTGACTGTCGTCGCGCAACCCAAAGCTGTCGCCGTCACTGCGGCGACGGTGATGCTACTGATCTCGAGACCGGCGCAGGCGGTCGAGCCGGTGGAGGCGAAGACGTACTCGGTGCCGTTCTCCCCGAGAGCTACGGCACCGGAGAGAGAGGTCGGCCCTGACCAGGTCCGGCCCCCGTCGGTGGTCTGATGCAAATTTCGATCGGCGCAGAGAACGGCCGCATTGCTACCGTCGATGGAGGCGAACTGCGACACGACGTCGCACGGCGCAGCGACGTCACCTGTAGGCGAGTGCACGACCGCCGGCGCGGCAGGGTTCACATACCAGGCGCCCGTGAGTCGCTCGGGACCTTGGACGAAGTCACCCCCGGAGGTGTAGCTCGTAGCCAGCGTGGCGGTGCAGTCCTTCCCGTCCAGACCGGCGAGGAAGACTTCGGTCTCGCTCATTGCCCCGAGTCGGAATACCGATGAAAGCCCCGTGAACACGGGCGTGCTGTTCCACGTCTGTCCACCATCAATGGATTTCTCGAGCGCAGCTGTTGTCGACGGCGTGCACGTGCCTGCACTCGCGCGGTAAGCCGTGCTGCCGTCGACGACGGCCAGGTAGGTGCTCTGCGCTGTGAGCGGCGAGAGCGGCGTCGCCGTCTCAACATCAGCAGGATCGGTCGACGGAGATGGGGCCACCGGCTCGGTTGTCGCCGCGATGTCTGCATCTACCCCTGTCACCGAGTCGTCTCCCCTGAGCGCGTAACCGACAAGGGCCACGTCACCAACGAGGAAGAGGACCAGCGCTGTGATAATGAGGGGACGGAGTTTGCGCTGGCCCCGCTTCCGCCTCTTGTCCATAGCCTTCGATTTGGATTTCTTCACAACATCGCCTGTTCTTTCGTCACCGTCGAGGCGACCGTCAATACACGGACAACCGTGTCCGCAGCAGGGACAAGCTGGCGACCCGATTCTGTGAATACGGAGTCGTCACGCTTGTAGGGGTCCACGACATCCTCGTCAAGAACATCGGCTGGCCCTTCTACCGCTCCTCGCCTTGCTGCCACTGCAGCGACGGCAGCTCGCAGCCTTCCCGCGACGTCCTCCGGCGGTAGCGCGGCGCTGTCGCGCAGATCGGCCAACGTCAAGCCCTGGCTCAGCCTCGCGAATTCGCGGAGGGTGAAGGTGTAGCGCGCCGCTCGAGGAAACATGGATACGACGTCCCGTCGGTGCTCGCGAGCCATGCCAAATACCAGGTCAGCTCCCGCTACATGACCCTCGAAGAGATACCGGGCGCTGTGCCGGCCGGGCTCGACACCATGCGCACGGACAAGAGCCTTCGCCTGATCGGGCATGTCCTGACCGTCCTGCGCCATCGTCCCCGCGCTCTCGACGGAGATACCGGGCACACCAGACACATGCAACCCATTACGCAGATATTGCTCGGCCATCGGGCTACGGCAGATATTGCCCGTACAGACAGTCAGAATACGAAAGCCATCATGGGCAGGAGTCCTCGGGCCGAGGGAAAAGCTCACTGGCTCGACCAAGACTTGAGCCGGCCGTTGTCAGACTGCTGCGCTTCGACATCGTCTACTTTGTCCTGGTCCATGCCGTAATACGCGCCATAGTTTCCGTAGCCGTAGGCATCCGGCCCCTTGGTCGGGAGCATTGTCATGACGACCCCGAGCACCCGACTTCCGATGTGGTCCAGGCTGCGAAGAGCGGATTCCAGTTCATTGCGAGTCGTGCGCCCGGCAGCAGCAACGACAATCGCACCACCGGTGAGCTTGGACAGAATGGCGGCATCGGTGACCGGCAGAAGCGGAGGCGCATCGATCAGGACGAAGTCGAAGGACTGGGTCAACGACTCTAAAACCGACACCATGGCCTTCGAACCCAGCAACTCGCTCGGGTTCGGGGGGATGCGACCTGCGGGCAGCACCATCAACGATCCGCGCCCCCAGGGCTGAAGAACATCGGCGAGGTCGGCGCGACCGATCAGCACGTCGGTCAGACCGACAGCTCCCTCCAGGCCCATCGTGTCAGCGAGTCGCGGCAGGCGGAGGTCACCATCGACGACAGCGACGGACGCTCCGGTCTCGGCCAGTGCGATAGCGAGGTTCGATGTCGTAGTCGTCTTACCCTCACCAGGAAGCGAGGACGTCATGACGAAGCAACGCGACGTCGACTCTAGGTTGACGAACTGCAGATTCGTTCGGAAAGCGCGGAAGGACTCAGCCCGGGGGCTGCGGGGGTCAACGCTGACGATGAGAGGGCGTTTCTTCGCACCCGGATCGAAGCTGATGCCTCCGAGGATCGGTGCGTCGGTTACGTGCTCAACGTCATGTGCACCGTGAATTCGGGTATCGAGGGTGGTTCGGAGGACTGCGGCCCCTACGCCTAGCGCCAGTCCGATGAGAAGGCCAACGGCGATGTTAAAAGCAGGTCGCGGCGACGACGGCGACTCTGCAGCCGTGGCGGGCTCGATTGTCGCGATCTTCACAAGGCTCGGTCCGCCACCGGTGGGTGACTCCAGGTCGTTCACTACGACGTTGGCGAAGCTCGTGCCCACGGCCTCCGCGATCGTGGCAGCTCTCTCTGAATCAGTGTCCTCGACCGTGATGTTCATCAGGACTGTGTTGGTAGGAGACTCTGCTGACACCTGACCCGCGAGCTCGCCCGTCGTCAATGGAAGGTCGAGCTCCTCGATGACGGGGGTGAGCACGCTGGTGCTGGTAACGACGTCGATGTACGAACGGACTTTCTGCTGAGCAGCGGTTCCGCCCTGCACGAGCTCGTTCGCGCTGGATGCATCCGATGACTGAACGCTGACGAACAGCTGAGTCGATGACACGTATGTGGGTGTAGCCAAGATGGAGGCCAGCGCACCCCCGGCGATTCCGGCCAACGCCATTGCAGCGATGAGGATCCAACCTTTGCGAAGGATCCTAATGTAGTCACGCAGCTCCACGCGGCGGCCTCGTTTCTGTCGTCGAGCGAGTCAAATGGGAATCCCCCCAGAAGACAAAAGTTAGCTCGGCGATCGCGCGACGAGGCATCGTCGGCAAGGCGATCAACACTCCTGAGCCTGTCTCATCCTGCCACACGATGTGAGTTGAGACGGTCTCCGCATCGATTGCCCCTTCACCACTCGTTATGCATAAGGGTTGATCTTTGTTTCTTGGTCCCCATAAAGAAGGACATCCCCTGTACCCACCCGGCAGAAATGGGGTCATCCCTACTTGCTAACCCTCTTTTCCTTCCGAGAAAAGAGTGCTGGACTGGTTTTGTGCGCGCCAGATGGTGCGCCAAACGGATCAGTAAGCCACACCAAATATCTCGGAGACCATCCCATGCCGAAGCTTGCACCCACCCTGGCCGTCGCGAGTGTAGCGGCCCTCCTTCTCAGCGGACTCGCCGCTACTCCTTCATCTGCCGCGACGAACACTGCCACAGTCACGACCGCGACGATCAAGACCGCCTTACCGGCGACCGTCTACAAAGGCGGCCTCTATGTCGAGACCTGGGGTGCAGCAGCCACCGCGGCCAAGAACCTCACTGCCGCAGGAAAGACCGCCGAGGCCGAGGCCGCGCGAACAATTTCGGCACAGCCTGTAGCAATCTGGCTGTCTGGCTACTACAGCGACACCGAGCTTGTCGCCCTGATCAATAGGAACATCGTTGCGGCAGAGAAGAAGGGGACTACTCCCGTCTTTGTGACATACAACATCCCCGGACGTGACTGCAGCAGCTACTCAGCCGGCGGAGCCAAGGACGATCCGTCCTACCTCCGCTGGAATGCGCTGGTCGCCAGCGCGTTGAAGGGGCATCGAGCGGCGGTACTCATCGAACCGGACTCTCTGGGCCACCTCTCCACCTGTCCTGAGAAAATCCCTTCCCGCGAAGCGACTCTCAAGACGGCCGTCACGGCCTTCTATGACGCTGGCATCCCCGCCTACCTAGATGGCGGTAACTCGAACTGGGTCAAGGCCCCTGTCATGGCTGAGCGCCTCAAAGCTTCTGGCGTATCCAAGGCACGGGGCTTCTACACGAACGTCGCCAACTACCGCACGGAGACTCAGGAGAAGTCGTACGCGGAAGAACTCTCCAGACTGTCTGGGCCCAACGTCCATTACGTCATCGACAACAGTAGGAACGGTAAAGGCTGGAACGGCGAGTGGTGCAACGCGAACGGGGCTGGCCTAGGTCGCACTCCTCGAGTCGCGACCAACGGAGTGAAGATCGATGCATTCCTGTGGGTCAAAACCCCCGGCGCCAGCGACGGGCCCTGCAACGGCGGCCCCGGGCCGGGCAAGTGGTTCGGCTCGTACGCCATTGCCCTCGTGAAAAACCGCGCCTACTGACGTTCTCGTCCCACCCTCAGCAGGACCATTTTTAACGCTAACTCGGTTACCCCGGGCGCGAGGCTGATCTTGGCACACCCGCAACGGTCACTGCAGGGGAGAAGGACATGCGCATGGCGTAGCGCAGTAAGTCTCAACCGGCCTCACCCGCACATAGAGAAATTTCGCCCGCAGGTGATGGCCATCACTTCGCGCTTCGAGGCCGAGCCTGCCCATACTGAGGCTGAGGCGCAAAGCGTCCCAGGTCCCTTGAGGACCTTCATCAAGACCCACTACTCGCCTCATCACCGGAGTTGACATCTTGCGAACGCGACCTAAGATGCTCGGCGTCACTGGAATCATGGTGCTTCTTGCAACAGCGCTCCTAGCAGGACCTGCCGACGCAGCCGCATCCGTGCCACCGACCCACAAAGCCTACCCGGCCGGCGGCACCAACTCACTGGGCCCTGGCATCTCAGAAGGCAACACCAACGCGCAGCTAGCCGAAAGGCTCCCAGCCACCATCGTCCCTAGCTGGACAGTAACCCCGCCGATTTGCCCATCATCCGGCGGAGCCAATCCAAGCTCGATCGCCGTTGCGGGCAACCAAACCGTCGTACTTGAAAGGCAGTACCAGTGTTCGTCCGTATCCACATACGACACTGCTACGGGCAAGCTCATCTGGCGCAAGAACTACCACTTTGCCACTTCGGCGCCCGTCATCAATGGTTTGGTTTACGTCTCACGCGACAACTCCAACGACGGCTCATGGGCAGTCGATGCTCTCGAGCTCTCCTCGGGATCCGTGCGGTGGAGTAAGCCGATCATCAGCGATCGCATTGACTCAGTCGGATCGGGGGTACTCGTCGCAGACACCCAGATGCTTGATCTAAGAACGGGTTCAGCGACCCCCCGCCTCCAAATTCCTGCGGGCACATCGGGCGGAAAATCTCTCGTGGCAGGTGGGCGCGTCTACCGCAACTCGAGCACGCAAGTATCCGCCTGGTCTGTGGCTACAGGGGAACGACTCTGGACGTATGCCAAGGTTGGCAGCTCAGCTGGTGGCGACGCCCTACCGGCCTTGCATGATGGGCGCCTATATGTCCGAAGCGACTCTGAACACTCGACTGTTAAAGTCTTTGATCCGACAACGGGCAAGGTCATGCGGCAACTGCCGGTGAGCACGGCACCCCTCGCTTTCGACGGTGATTTCGCCTTCTTCACCAAAGCTCGACAGAACGCTCAGACCTTCGTCACGGCTGTGAACGTAAAGACGGGGGTTGTCGCCTGGTCTCGAGGCCTCCCGACGAGAGGCGGTGCATGGGTTCCGTGGTCCGGAACGGGCCCCATCGTCGCCAACGGCCTGGTCTGGATGATGCACGCACCCGATACCGGCACTCCTGCTCACCTGACTGCCTTTGACGAGAGGACAGGAGCTACCTCGACTAGCACAACGCTGTCATGTGAGCCCGGCACCGAGGGGGCATTGACTATCGCGCAGCAGCGGCTCTTTGCGTCGAGTAACTGCGGAACCGTCACATTTGTGGCCCGTTGATCTAACTAAACCCGGCACCGAGAATTAACTCGTGGCGGCGCGCGCAGGAAACTATAGTTGTTGAGGTTGAGTGTCGGCAGGCCCCAGAGGCAGCTGACTCGCAGCAGCGGATCTGCACAAATCCGTGAGACGAGCGGGTAGTTGCGTCTGCACCCCCGCTCGTCTCTCCGGGTGTCGTCTCGGGCTGAATTTGGTTTCGGACGCCAACTGGCCGATCTCGTGTCTGGGTCCCTTGCTCTGTCGGGGCCACTTACAGCCCACCGCACGTATCATCTGAACCACGAGAAGCGTCACCTTGCCCTGAGGCCGCCCCAGCACAAGGAGCCACCCGTGAGCCGATCTCTCCGCATGTCCCTCTGGATCGTCGCCCTCTCTATTGCCCTGGTCGTCCTGCTCGTAGTTTCGATCTCGTCAATCAGATCGACAGATGGTCTCGCTACGCCGCCGCCGTCGGCGAAGACGACACAAATAAGGCCAACGGAGGCTAGCGACAAACCTGATGACACGACGGCGACGGTCTCGACGAAGACGATCAGATCCGCATCCCCCGCAACGGTCTACGCCGGCGGGCTATATGTCGAACCCTGGGGCCACGCAGCAAGTGCAGCCAAAGAGCTGGAATCCGATGGTGAGTCAGACGCAGCCGAAGCTGCCTCGATCATTGCCGAAGAGCCGGTCGCCATCTGGCTCTCGTCCTTCTACGACGATGAGCAACTCGTTGACCTCATCGACCGGAATCTGAAACGAGCTGAGAAGAACGGAACAACGCCCGTCTTTGTCACCTATGACATTCCGAACCGCGATTGCGGGGGCGAATCTGCGGGCGGTGCCGCGAGCGACGTGGACTATCTGGACTGGAACCAGCTGGTTGTCGACACAATCCGTGGTCACCGTGCCGTCATTCTCGTTGAGCCCGACTCCATCGGGCACATCTCGACGTGCCCGGAACAGGCTGTTGACCGCACCGAAACACTCGATTCAGCGGTCTCAGCGATGTATGAGGCGGGTATCCCGGCCTACCTGGATGGCGGAAACTCCACCTGGGTCGACGCTCAGACGATGTCGGAGCGTTTGCAAGCGTCAGGCATAAGCAAGGCCCGAGGCTTCTTCACGAACGTCGCTAATTACAACACGGAGGAAGCGGAACGGTCCTACGCGGAAAAACTCTCGGATCTTCTCGGAGGAGACGTTCACTATGTCGTCGACGTAGGCCGCAACGGCACTGGTTGGCGGGGCACGTGGTGCAACGGAGAAGGTGCAGGGCTGGGCCGCTCTCCCCGCGTAGCCGTGAACGGCTCAAGGATCGACGCATTCCTCTGGGTAAAGACTCCGGGGGCGAGTGATGGACGGTGCACCGGCGGACCGGCGGCTGGACAGTGGTTCGCGAGCTATGCGGAGGATCTCGTTAAAAATAGGGCCGAATAACTCGGGCCGCTTCGATAGCCGTCTCGCACCGCGCCAAGCCGGTCGGCGGACGCCTGTATCAGGCATACCTCCCCCTGGGCTATGCCCGCTGGCTACCGTTGGCCGCTTGTCGACGCAGATCGAATCTGATCGAAATCCTCCGTCGATGCCCGACTCCTTCGGCGTCGCTGCAGCCGCGCGCGCCTCCTCGCCACCCGGCTCGAGCGGCGCATCCACAGGGCCATCACACCGACGATCGACCCGACCAGGGCGCCCGCCGTGTTCGCGATGACGTCGTCGACGGTCGCGAAGCGCGACGGGAGGAAGAAGTGCTGCCCGAGCTCGACCGCGACGCTGCCCGACATGCCGACCAGCACGCCGAGCCACCAGCGCCGGCCGCCGACCAGCAGCACCACGATCAGACCCATCGGCACGAAGAAGACGATGTTGGCCGCGAACTCGAGGGCGTTGTAGTCGAACGACTCCGGCACGCCTCTGCGGTGCAGCAGCGCGAGGCCCCGGTTGATCAGCGGGCGCGCCCCCTGGTCGACAGGCGAGGGCCAGAAGGCCACCAGCGCGACCGCGAGACCGTAGAGGGCGAGGGCGAAGATCGCGATGGTCCGACTCGCCCATGAGGCGCGCAGCGTCGGTCGGGTCATGGTCTCGCCTCTCGTCGGGCGTCGTGAGCTGCGCTGACCCGACGGTGTTTCGAGCAATCGTGACAGACGCCGCCTGAATGCTCGAGACCCCGTGCCAGACGGCACAGGTGACTCATGGGGTACATGCTAAGATCGGTCCAGTTTTGCAACTGTCATCAGTCGGCTGTACCCGGTTCGTCCGACACCGCTTCCGGGCCGAATTCAGAGGGGGTCACGCATGGGGCGCGGCCGTCAAAAAGCCAAGCACACCAAGGTCGCCAGAGAGCTGAAGTACTTCAGCCCTGACACCAACTACGGTGCACTCGAAAAAGAGCTGGCTACCAAGAGCGACTCCGGCGACGA
>Ga0308169_10002036_pt1 | contig 21870 bp, 15 predicted proteins | sample PhyBR1_2_FD_202139 | JGI IMG/M metagenome (GOLD analysis project Ga0308169, IMG submission 202139) | Phyllosphere microbial communities from UC Gill Tract Community Farm, Albany, California, United States - DLSLSB.R1 | ecosystem: Host-associated > Plants > Phyllosphere > Unclassified | place...
CTCGAACAGCTCATAGGCCGTCCACAATCGCTGGCGATCGATCAGGTCGCCCTTGGCGACGATCACCGATCCCTGCGCGAGGGCCCCCATCGTCTTATGGGCGCTGTAGACAGCGGCATCTGCCCCTTTCGTGAGTGGATCATCCGGCAACCCTTCACAGAACGCGAAGGCACCACCCCAGGCAGCATCGACGATAAGTGGTATGCCGTGTTGGTGACAAACGGCCGCGAGCGACGCTATGTCGCTGGTGACGCCGTAGTAGGTCGGGCTGACGACGATGAACGCCTTGGCGGTCGGATGAGCCGCCAGAGTGGCGCTCAGCGCCTGCGGCTCGACGCCATGCTCGATGTCCCATGCGTCATCAATTTGCACGGGTACGATGACGGCATCGAGGCCCGTTGCTAGCGCATAGGTTCGCTCGGCCTTGTGGGCGTTGGCAGCGATTAGAATAGTGTCACCTGGCCCGGCGACGGATGCCATGACCGTATGAAGGCTTTGCGTGGACCCGCCAGTTACAAATCGGCAGAAGTCGGCATTCCAGGCCTCTGCCGCGATCTCATGCGCACGTTGAAGAGCCAACTTGCCCTCGGTACGGTCGTCAAGCCCCTTCGGCGTCAGCACGTCGGCCTGGAACACGCGCTTGCCGAGCAGTGCCTTCATACCTCCGGGAATGGCCACGCCTTGGTTGTGGCCGGGCGCTCCGAAGCCGATGACCGGCCTCTTCTCGATCGCCGCCAGCGCATCTGCCAACGGCGCACTCTTCTGATCCATGCCGAACCCTCTCCTGATCGAGTGGGTCAAACGCACGAACACCAAGAAGCCCCGCGGGGCACCGTTAACCTTTATCATCAAACAAGCGGTTAGCCGCTAAGACCGTGTTACGATCAGGCCGTCCGCCTATCGGTCCTGGGCAATGGCCAACGCATGACCTTGTCGTTCAACAGCGGCCTCGTGCATATCTGCCAATTTCGTGTGTATTTCTGCGTGCGCTTGATGCCGCGCTCGTTCTGCCATTTTACGGTGTTCGCTTGCCCGGCGCCGATGATAGGCAGTGATATCCTCCATGATCCGTCCGTTTTTGATTTGTTCTGCATTGCCCGGTCTAATCGTCCAGACGTATGAATGGCAAGCATGAGCGTTTCCCGCGCCAATCTGGAACGAGACGTGGCTCTGGCATCCGCAGGCAAATATGGAAGAGGTAGGCCTATGAAAAACGACGCCCCGATCAACGTCAACGCAGCAAGCGCGGCGGAGTTGGATGCCATCCCGGCGCTAACGGGACATGGGTTTGAGATCGTCCGCTATCGTGAGGAACGTGGCGGGTTTAGTGACCTCAGACAACTCGATGAGGTACCCGGTCTTACCGGTAAGGCCGATGGCGCAATTGCCTCACTGACCGTCGGCGATCGCTAATTCAGACGGGGCAAGCGCAGTCAGCGCGGGGGTGAACAAATGTCTCAAGTTGGGAAGCGGCAAAGGGTACACGAATGTCCGGATTTGGGTCCCATCCCCTAGCTCGCTATCGGGAACTGGCGCCGAAGCGGAACGAGGATGTCTTCGATCAAATCGGTGCGATCAAGGCCGAGAGCCGCTCGACGAATTGGGAGGATGATCGGTGGGCGCTCCCTCATGCCGCCGTGGCCAATCTGAACGGAGCTGGCGTTTGACGCATGCTGGGCGCGCTTTCGCCATCCGCGGTATTCCACGCCCGACAGGCGCGCTGCTACGACAAGATGCGTCAGCCGCTGTGTGCGATCGATGAGGTCGAGGACGCCCGCCGCGTACTCTAGCGTAGTGCCGAGCCGCTGCTGCACCGCTTCCTCTATGATGGTCATACCGCTCATCGGATCAAAGCCCCGCCCGCCGGCGCGCGGTTCGTCCAGCGGCACGCGCAACGAGACGGATCCCTGTTCGGTGACTCGGATGACTGCACCGCGCTCCTGGCGCAAAACGAGGTCGGACCCGTCCAATCCGCTTGCGGTGCCGAGCGTCCGCTCGAACAACCGCGTACCGCCGTAGAGCGCGGACTGCTCTAGCTGCTCGGCAAGCTCGGGCGCTTCAAGTTCCGCCGGCCGCAGGATGCGCTGGCGTGGACCGCCAATGACGACGAGGTCCAGCATTGCGGCCATGACCTGATTTCTGTGCTCGGGCTCGAGCATTGCGACGGAGCGGGCGGTCATCTCCTGCTCGTCGACTGGAGCTGTAGCGCTTGCTAGCGTCACGTCGTGAAGTGCGCGCGTTATTCCGTCCTGCAGGTCGTCCACCCCGACGAAGCCACCGCGGAACAGCCCGCCCTCCCAGGCCTGAACCTCTGCGATAAAGGCGGCCTGCTCTGGCTCGGGGGAAATACCCTGCTGCACGAACGCGAGGACCGGCTTTGTCTCTCGGGCCTCCCGATATTCTTGGTGGGTCGCAGAGAGCGATGAGCCCGCAGGCACGAAGCCGTAGTCCTCGCCCAGAATAAGGACGACTATGTCTGATCCGCGCAGCCCCTGCAGACAGCCGATCTGCGGCGAGTTTGGCTGGGCCCCGAAGTCCTCGGCCATAACGGGATCGTGGCGGAGGGTGATCACGGCGCGCCGAGCTGCCGCGCGTTGGGGTTCGAAACCGGAGATGAGGGAGCTGATAAAAATTCGCATGAGCCGAGATTAAGCGCGCACTGTGGATTGTCCATGAGCGATGCGGTGGCGGTTGTAGCCGGGCGGAGATGCTGCCGAGCCAACCTGAACCAGTTTCCGAAGCTGGGAACCGGGCAGGGCGCGCTGAACGTCCACAACTGGGTCATCAGTTTTCCAGGCCAGATGTTGATTGTCCGCCCGCCACAAGTGCTAATCGCCAAAGCCGCTTCGCGCCGCGAGAATTGCGCCACCGGCAGTCAGGCCGCAATAAGACTAATTGTCGCGCGGTTTCTACCCTCGCGCTTGGACTGGTAGAGAGCTACATCGGCTGCCTGGATGAGGCTCGAGCCGTCGCGTGCCATCGTATTTGACCACGTCGCGATGCCAAATGACATGCTGGTTGATCCGAGGCTGCGATTGCCATGCCGGACGGTCAGCTCCGCGATTCCGCGCCGGACGATCTCGACGCGACCTGCCAAAGCCTCCGCGGTCGTGCCCGGTGCGATGATCGTAAACTCCTCACCGCCGAAGCGGCAGACCACGTCGCCGTCGCGAAAGCGGCTGCGCATCTCCGCCGCGACATTCTGCAAAACCGCGTCGCCGGCATCATGCCCGAACTCATCGTTGAATCGCTTGAAATGGTCGATGTCACACATGACAAGGCTGAGCGGCGTACCGGCGCGGGCGGCCCGCGCAATCTCCAGCTTTAGCGTCTCCTCCATATAGCGGCGGTTGAACAGGCCCGTCAGCGGGTCGCGGATTGTCTGTTCGCGCAGCGAGCGCTGGAGGCGATGGTTCACCAACGCCGAGGCGATGTTCTCGGTCAGCACGTTCATGCGGAAGCGATTCTCGCTTTCGATCTGACCCTGAAGGTAAAGAACGCCGATCACCTCACCGCCTGCGAGCAGGGGCTCGCAGTGGTAGATTTCGTCTCCGCCGACATGGCCGCACACGATGTCGTGACCGGGTTCGGCCACCGAGTGGCTCTGCCCGCGGCGCAACGCCCAGCACCGTTCCGGCGCGAAGCCTTCGGGCGGAACGTCGGTGCCGCCCCAGCTGGCAATGGGCACTAGGCAGTTGCGTGAATTGTTGTGCGCATAAAGAGCGCCGGGAAGGTTCGGGAGCACGCGCGGAACAAAGACCTTGATGATCTGAGCCAGCTCGTCGTCGGTGCGGGCGGCTTGCATGCGGTGCGACATGCCGCCTAGCAGCTCGATCACCGAGCCGCGTTCGCGCAGAGTTTCGCTGTTCCGGTGCAGTTCGGCGTTGGCGGTTTGCAATTGACGCTCGCTCGTCGCCTGATTGGCGACGGCGTTTCTTAGCCTCTCCGCCATGGCATTATAGCCGTGTGCCAGTCGGTCGAACTCCTCGGAACCCATCCTCGTATCGATCCGCGCGTCCTGCTGGCCGCCCCCCAATGCCGTCATGGCGCGCATCATCGTTGCCAACGGCCGGCGGATACCGCGGGTCAACAGCGCGAAGCTGCCGATGACCAGCAGCGCGACCACGACCGCCCCAATGATCGCGAGCCGCCGCCCGCTGCCAAGCCGCCGGTCCGCCGCGTCCTGCCGGCTCGTCTGCAAGGCGCGCTCTTCGTCGAGAAAGCCGTTGGCCCGGACGTTTATCGCATCCATCAGCTCACGGCCGCGACCACCGGCGACGATGGCGACGGCACCGGAAAAATCGCCATGACGCGCTAGGATCAAGGGCTGCCGGAGAAAGGCGGCGCGCTGCGCCATGAGTGTCGCAATTTCGCGCGCTCTCGCATGTTGCAGCGGGTTGTCGGTGGTCTGCCGAACTGCGACCGCCATGTTGCGCGCCGAACTCTCCACCCGCTCGGCAAACGATCGGGCGTAGGCGGGATTGCGCGTGATGATGAAACCGCGCTGACCCGACTCCGCCTCGCGCAGATCCCCCAACGCTGCCTCCGTCGTCTCGATCACTTCTGCCGAATGGCCAGCCCATTCGAAGCTCTGGCTGGTCTGCCGAGACGCATCGACGAGGAGCCCTGCCAGGGAGGCCAGGGCGATCAGGACCACGAGGCCGATCGCCGCGATTCGTGCTGAGAGCGATGACAACATTCCTTTGCCGTACCTGTCAGGGTTTAGCATCCTGTTACTTTGGCTAGCATCATGCACACGAGAGACTGCACTGATGCCAAAGCTCGGCAGTGAACGAATGTCCGATTTAGGGCAGAGGCTACAGACCGCGGAGTGACCGCAATTGGGTCAGGCTGCGCATGCGATGGGCGAGGCCGGTATCGACTAACCTAAGCCGTTCGAGTAGCTAGTTGGGAATAACAGCTCCGGACGGAATCCGTCATTCGACGAGGGCAGAGGACAATAGTCAGTCGCTGAATCCGTGTCATAGAGGGCGTCCGGTAACTGGTCTTGAACGGCGTCGTTCCTGCGGTCATTCGGCACAAGTATTAAGCCGCCCAGCGCTAGCTGATGGTTGCTTGTTCGCGCTGAGCAGGTTGGCGTACTATACCTGAGCAGAGTCAATCCCTTACCCGTGGGACTTATAGCGCGCCGCTTATGACTGTAATCTCGGGCCTATAACACTAGGCATTACGGATTTTTAAAATGGGATAGTACCGGCCGAAATGATAAATCACACTCAAGCCGCGAAATTCTTACGGGCGCTTCTGTGACACTCCAGTTACGGTTTATCGCTATAGAAGCAAATTCTAAGAAATCCAGCTTCCCAGATTGATCGACCATCGTTTCTCTCAATTTACCAAACGAGAGAGCGCCCTCCGCCATCTGACTTTCTATGATATCTGCCTTACCGCTGTCGTAGGGATACCCTGCAAAGTCCGAAAGGGTCCGGCCGCGAGAGTCGACCATAAGGTACCCGATACCGCGGGGCTGAAGATAGGCCACCGCTGCCAATGCCTTTTGGAGGGTCCGTTTGCGAAACATGTTAAAAGCGGGCTTCACTTCGAGAACGACTATTCGCCCCTCCCGATCCCAAACCATGGCATCTGGATAGTAAATATGCTTCTTATCTCCTATTGTATAATCTATAGCAATGGGTTGCTCCTGATACCACCGCACCTCCGGTGACTTTTCTAGCCACGTATATACCGCAAACTCCATGCCTGACTCACATTCTACTACCCTGCCTAGTTTGTGACTTTGTAGGCTAAGGGCGTATTGTCTGCTTCCTTCGCTCGGTGAGCGCTTAGCGACCACCATATCTTTTGGGATTGCGTCAAATACCTTGAACTCCCCTTGCAGGACGGCCTTGCCAGTTGCGTCTGCCCAGCGGTCCAGCCGCCAGCGACCAAATAGCTCTGGATCGCGAGAAGCACTTAGAGCAGCTTCGTCAGCGACCCGGCGCAGATGTGAAATCTTACCCGAAGCGCCCGCCGCGAGCATAACCATCAAGGTGAGCTGCTTGGCCGCCAGAAAATTGTCGTTGACGAGCGTGACGACGGTGCGGGCAGCCTGAGCTGGCTGCACCCAATCCTTTTTCTGCGATACATCGCCAAGCACCGATCGAAGCCGCGCTGCGCTGGCGACCCGTCGGGGCAAAGCCGCCTCAATCTTCTTAAATGCCCGATTGCGGCGCTGCCGTATTCTCTCCCTGCTACGGTCGAGTTCGCGGCCAAGCTGAGCCAGAGTCACGCGTTCGCCATCGCCGGTTAAGCCCAGTAGCCGGATGGCGACATAGCGATCTTGAATATCGGAAAGGCAGGCATTGACGATCCCAGCCAACGCCTCCCGCATGCGATCCGGGAGCGGATCGTCCGCGTCGATACCATCGTTCGAGAGCGCAGATGGCGACACAGCATCAAGCAAAAGAAAATCAAGCCGGTCATAGGCTCGAGAGACGGAAGCGATAGCGCGACGACCAGACGTTCCTTGAGGTGCCTGCACTTTTAGAATCAGCAGAGCTGCTATCAACTCGTCTATGCTCGTGGACAGTGGAGTAACCGGCGAAGACTGATTAGGGGCTGAGGGCTTGTCGCTCAGGCTCGCAGTTTCAAACCGGGTTCCATCTGCCGTCAGTCCAAGCCGCTCCAACCGCGCACGGATCGCGCGGACGCCCCGTTCATGGCGCTGTGCCAGTTCATCCACCGACGCGCCACCCCGAAAGGCCATGTCCAGCTGCTCGTCCTCTCCCGGTGACCAAGCCCTTCCATGCCGTGACGCCATTTCACCATCCAAACCGCTGTTGTAGCTACCCCTACTTTGCCAGCCAAACCAGGTGTGTGAAGCCTGGTCGTTCACCGCGCCCACCCCCTGACGAACGCCATGCTCAGAAAACGGTCGTTTCCTGTACAGGTCCTTCCCGTCCCCTATGATGCTGCAAACCCTGCGCTGGCAGACAGTTAGACAGGGAGAGTGTTCAACAAACGGATGGGTACCTGTGGAACTGCCCAACGCGAGCGGTTGCTAGAGACGGGGAAGCGGAAAGACGGTTGAGCCTCGAAACTGGTAGCGGTGATGCGTTCGAGCCGGCTCTCGCGCTTTACCGCCGTCGGGGTTTCACGAACGGAGCTGCGTTTGGAGAATATAAAGCTACGGCGTTCAACCAGTTTTTACATCTGAATTATAGTCCCACTACCATCTTCAATCACCGCGGTCCCGCCAACGCAGCATCTGACAATCTCGGGTTTAATCGTCTGCTTCGCCGGAAGCGGAGCGACCGCTATGCCCGCCTTTCAACCCGTTGAGGCAACGGATCAGCCGCCGAGTGCTACCATCTAGCCTGATGAACGAATGGCTGAAGTTGGGAGGCGCGGAAGGGCGCCTGAACGTCCGGGTATGGGTCGTTATGCCAGACACAGTGTTCCTTAACCGCGCGTAGGCCTCGATAACGCAACGTCCAGTTTGACTTAGCCCAGCGAGGTACGGCGACCACGTCTTTCGTCGAGAGAAACCTGCGGCGGCAGTCGCTGGCGAAACCCTCAAGGCGATGAGCGGGTTGCGAAGCAGGTTTGAGCGTATTCTAACAATTTTGTTAAGATGTTCGAATGCTTTGCCTCTTTGCCAATTTCTGGTCACTATCGATCCGTTATATCGGATGCGACTGCCAAGATTATCCGTAGGAACCCGGAGGGCTCTTTGAGGCCTTGAACGCCATCGGCGTTTTAACGTGAAACCTGCGGTAGTGTACGGGCGGCCATCCAAACCGAATGAAGGACCGTATCGATGACCGATCAGAAGGACCTCCCACACGATACCGGTCCAGCAGGCGGTTGGGGGTCGATGAAGGGCATTTCGCGGATTTTCGGCGAGACCTGGCCTGCAGGTGGCGCGGTGCGAAGCCTAGGCCGAATGAACAAGCCGAAGGGCGTGATGTGCGTGTCGTGCGCATGGCCGAAGCCCGCCAATTATTCAGCGTTCGAATTCTGCGAGAACGGCGCCAAGGCGACGATGTGGGAGCTGACTAAGGCACGCTGTACGCCCGAATTCTGGCAGGACGATGCGCACTCGGTCACCGCACTGCGCGACTGGAAGGATCACGATCTCGAAAAGACCGGACGGCTGACGCATCCGCTGCGCTACGACTCTGCAACCGATCGCTACGTCGCGGTCAGCTGGGAGGATGCGTTCGCGGCGATCGGCGCGAAACTCCGGTCGATCGATCGCGAGAGCACGGTGTTCTACGCGTCGGGCCATGCCGGGCTTGAGGCGTCGTATCTCTATGCGCTGCTGGCGCGGACATACGGCAACAACAACCTGCCGCAGAGCTCGAACATGTGCCACGAGACGACTTCGGTCGGGCTGACCAAGGTGATCGGCTCGCCGGTCGGCACGATCGTCTGGGACGATCTCGCCGAAACCGATGCGTTTTTCTTCTTTGGGCAGAATCCCGGCACCAACAGCCCCCGTTTCCTGCATCCGCTCAAGGACTTGAAGGATCGCGGCGGTAAGATCGTCACGTTCAACCCGGTGATCGAACAGGGTCTAGTGTCGTTCGTCGATCCGCAAAGCCCCGCGGCGATGCTGACTGGCAAGGAAACCAAGATATCTGATCAATATCACCAGCTGAAGGCGGGCGGCGACGTCGCGGCGATCCTGGGGCTGTGCAAGTACGTGGTCGAGGCCGACGACTCGGCGCAGGCGGCGGGCAAGGCCGAGGTGATCGACCACGCCTTCGTCAAGCAGCACACCACTGGCTTCGACGACTTCATCCAGTCGTGTCGCGACGTGAGCTGGGCCGAGATCGAGCAGGAATCGGGGCTGACCGAAGCGGCATTGCGCGACGCCGGTGAGGTCTACATCGCCGCCGAAAAGGTGATCGGCGTGTACGGCATGGGGCTGACGCAGCACACGCACGGCGCGCTCAATATCGCAATGCTGGTGAATTTGCTGCTGCTGCGCGGCAACATCGGCAAGCCCGGCGCCGGCTGCTGCCCGGTGCGCGGGCACAGCAACGTGCAGGGCCAGCGCACCGTCGGAATCGCAGAGAAGGTCAAGCTCGTGCCGCTCGACAAGCTCAAGGAATTGTTCGGCTTCGATCCGCCGACCAAGGACGGCATGAACATCGTCGAGGCGGTCGAGGGGATGTTCGCGGGCAAGGTCCGCGCGTTCGTGTCGCTCGGCGGCAACCTGGTTCGCGCGGTGCCCGACCAGAAGCGCATGGAGCAGGCGTGGGCGGCGCAGGACCTGACCGTGATGATCTCGACCAAGCTCAACCGCAGCCATCTCTTTCCCGCCAAGCAGGCGTATATCCTGCCCTGCCTCGGCCGGTTCGAGGTCGACGAACAGGCGACCGGCAACCAGTCGATCACCACCGAAGACAGCTTCTCGATGATCAGCGCATCGGTCGGTCATACCGCGCCGGTGTCGGACATGGTCAAGAGCGAGCTTGCGATCGTCGCGGGCATTGCTAAGGCCGCGGTCGCGACGTCGGCCGGGTTGAAATGGGACGAATGGACAGGCGATTACGGGCTCGTCCGCGACCTGATAGAGCACACCTATCCCGACGATTTTCGCGACTACAACGCGCGGATGTACGAGGCTGGCGGCTTCTACCGCGGCAATGGTGCGCATGAACGGATCTGGAAGACGCCCGAAGGCAAGGCGGTGTTCACGACGCCTGGCCAGTTGAACTCGCTTGGTTTCAAGGATGCACCGGGGCGCTACCGGTTGATCACGATGCGATCGAACGACCAGTTCAATACGACCATCTATGGCTATTCGGATCGCCTGCGCGGGCTGAAGGGTTCGCGCGACATCGTGTTAATGAGCCCCGAGGATATCGAGGAGCGCGGGTTCACCGATGGTCAGGCCGTGACTTTGGTCACCGATGTCGATGACGGGCAGGATCGTCGGCTCGGCGGGCTGACGCTGACCGCCTACAAGCTGCCGCGCGGGACGATTGCCTCCTATTATCCCGAGTGCAACGTGCTCGTCCCGATCGGCCATCACGATCAGCTGTCGAAAACGCCGGCTTCGAAATCGGTGCCGGTGCGGGTCGAGGCGGGCTGAGCGCTCGGCGCGGGCGATGATCGGACGGGGGACGCGCATACCGGCGCGACATGGCTTCAGCTGCCTCGCGTTGATGCTGCTATCGGGTTGCGACGTGCTCAGGCTTGGCGTGGTCGGCCATGCCGGGCCGGTCGCGGCGAGCCAATGGCATCTGTATCTCATCGTCGGCGCGGTGCTGGTGTTCGTCGCCGGCCCCGTGCTGCTGCTGACGCCGATCATGGCGTGGCATTACCGGCTGTCGAACGCGAAAAGCGCGTTCAAGCCGAAATGGGACTTCTCGTGGTGGATCGAAGGGTTGATCTGGCTTCCACCGGCGGGGATCGTGATGGGGCTGGGGATCGTGCTGTGGAATTACACGCACGCGCTCGATCCCTATCGCCGCATTCCCTCGGCACAGCCTCCGCTCGAGATCCAGGCGGTCGCGCTCGACTGGAAATGGCTGTTTATTTACCCCGACGCGCACATCGCGATCGTCAACGAACTCGATATCCCGGTCGGTCGTCCCGTCCATATCACGCTGACCAGCGGGACCGTGATGCAGTCGCTGATGGTCCCGCAGCTCGCCGGCCAGATCTACGCGATGGCGGGCATGACCACGCAGCTGAACTTTGCGGCAAGCCGGGCGGGCGTGTTCCGCGGTGAAAACACGCAGTTCAACGGTGCCGGTTTCCAGGACCAGAAGTTCGCCGTCATCGCCCGTCCGGCCGCCGGCTATCGGCAGTGGCTGGACCGCGTTCGCACAAACGGCCAGCCGCTCGACGCGGCGCTCTATGCCCGGCTTGCCAAGCGATCGGTGATCGCACGGCCGCTCTTCTATGCCTCCACGCCGCCCGACCTGTTCTCGCATATCGTCGCGCAAACCCCGGATAAGACACGATGACGGACGGTCTCTGGCCAGCCTTGCTCGGCCGTTTCACCTGGAACGCGCTGGCGTTCGTCCGCGCGTGGGAAAACCCGACCGTCAACGAGATCATCGGCGCCGGGGCGGCCATGATGGTCGTGCTCGGCGCGGCGGTCGTGATCGCGATCATCACGGTGACGGGCAAATGGGGTTACCTGTGGCGCGAATGGCTGACCAGCCTCGACCACAAGAAGATCGGCATCATGTATGTCGTGCTCGCCTTCGTGATGCTCGCGCGCGCGCTGGCGGAGGCGGTGCTGATGCGGATGCAGCAGGCGGCGGCGGTGAACGCGCCCGGCTTCGTCGAGCCGGATCATTTCGCGCAGCTGTTCAGCACGCATGGCAGCATCATGATCTTCTTCATGGCGATGCCGTTCCTGACCGGCATCATCAATTATGTCACGCCGCTCCAGATCGGTGCGCGCGATGTGGCGTTTCCGCTACTGAATTCGATCAGCTTGTGGCTCACCGGCGGCGCGGCGGGGCTGATGATGGTATCGCTGGTGATTGGCCGCTTCTCGACCGGCGGGTGGAGCGGATATCCGCCCTATACCGAACTTGGCTTCAGCCCCGATGTCGGGCCGGATTACTGGATTTGGGCGGTGACGCTCGGCTCGATCGCCTCGACGCTGTCGGGGCTGAACTTCGCGGTGACGCTCTACAAGATGCGCTGCCCCGGCATGACGCTGATGCGGATGCCGCTGTTCTGCTGGACGACGCTGTGCACGTCGATCCTCATGATCTTCGCGATGCCGCCGCTGACCGTGGCGACGGCGCTGCTCGCGCTCGATCGCTATCTGGGGTTTCACTTCTTCACCAACGACCTCGGCGGCAACATGATGAACTACGCCAATCTGTTCTGGCTGTTCGGTCATCCCGAGGTCTACATCCTGATCCTCCCCGCGTTCGGCGTCTATTCGGAAGTGGTCTCGACCTTCTCGTCAAAGGAGCTGTACGGTTACACCTCGCTAGTGCTCGCGACGATGGCGATCGCGGTGCTGTCGTTCACCGTCTGGGTCCACCATTTCTTCACGATGGGGCAGAGCGCGAATTTGAACGCGGTGTTCGGGATCGCGACGATGACGATCGGGGTGCCGACTGGCGTCAAGATTTACGACTGGATCTGGACGATGTTTCGCGGCGAAGTGCGGTTCACCGTGCCGATGTTGTATTCGCTGGCGTTTATGATGACGTTCGTGCTCGGCGGATTCACCGGCATTCTGCTGGCGTTCCCGCCGCTAGATTACCTTGTCCACAATACGCTGTTCCTGGTCGCGCATTTCCACAACATGCTGATTCCGGGACTGCTCTACGGGATGCTAGCAGCGACGCATTACTGGTTCCCCAAGGCGTTCGGTTTCCGGCTGAACGAGAAATGGGGACGGATATCGTTCGGCTGCTGGGTGGTTGGCTTCTACCTCGCCTTCATGCCGCTGTACGTGCTCGGCGCTGGCGGCGCGACGCGGCGAAGCCAGGCGTTCTTCGAGCCCGCGTTTCGACCCTGGCTGTACGTCGCGGGTGTCGGCGCGCTGATCCTGCTGACCGCGCTCGTTTCGCTGTTCATGCAGCTCTGGGTCAGCATCCGCGAGCGTGACGACAACCGCGTGTTCGCGGGCGATCCCTGGGACGGGCGCGGGCTCGAATGGTCGACCTCAGCGCCGCCGCCCGAATATAACTACGCGGTAATACCGGCGGTTGACGGCCGCGACCCGTTCTACGACGGCAAGCGTGACGGCGATGTCTACGCAGCGCCGACCACGTATGAGGATATTGCCGTCCCGCGGAACAGCATGGTCGGCCCTGCCACGGGTATTCTCGGGGCGGTGCTCGCGTTCGGTCTGGTCTGGCACATCTGGTGGCTGGCACTGCTGTGCCTTGGAGGTATCATCGCCACGGTGATCGCGCGCAGCTTCGTCCGCGACGTCGAGCGCATCGTTCCCGCCGCCGACGTCGCGCGGATCGAGGACCGCTGGCGCCGCATGATCGCCGCGGCGCGACCGATCTCCCGCCATCACGAGATGACCTCGGCCAACCAGGGTCTCGCCGAGGTGACGGCATGAGCGCCGGCGAGGTGAAGCATGCCGGCCTCAATCTCGGCGCCACCGACGAGGACGCGCACGAGCAGGCGGAACCCGACGTGTTCGGATTCTGGATATTCCTGATGAGCGACGCGGTGATCTTCGCGCTGCTGTTCGCGATCTATGGCACGATGCTGGGCGCGACCGTCGGCGGCCCGACCGCGGCCAGCGCCTACAAGATCGGCCCGACCTTCGCCGAGACTTTGATCCTCCTGACGAGCAGCTTCACCTTCGGCATGGCCTCGATCGCGATGAAGCACGGCGCCACGCCGCGCGTATTGCTCGGCTGGCTTGCCGCCACGCTGATCCTCGGGGTCGCGTTCTTGGGCCTCGAACTGCACGATTTCGCGACGATGACCGGCGATGGCGCGGTGCCGATGCGCAGCGGGTTCCTCTCGTCGTTCTTCGCGCTCGTCCCGCTGCACGGGCTGCATGTACTGGCCGGCTGCCTATGGCTGGTCGTGATGATGGTGCAGGTGCCGATCTTCGGGCTCGATGCGCGGGTGAAGATCAATCTGCTGCGGCTCGGGCTGTTCTGGCACTTCCTCGATATCGTCTGGATCGCGATCTTCTCGGTCGTCTATCTGCAGGGACTGATCCGATGACCGCGCCGCAAACCGATCTCCGCCGGGGGAAACGCCACGAAATCCGGACCTATGTGATCGGCTATGCGCTGGCGCTCGCACTGACCGGTGCGGCGTTTGCCGCTGTGCATTGGCCGAGCTTCGCGGCCCCAACGACGCTGAGTATCGTATTCGGTCTCGCGCTTATCCAGATGATCGTCCATCTGCGCTGCTTTCTGCACGTCAGCCTCGGACAATCGTCCCGCGACGACCTCTTGCTGATCCTGTTTTCGACGCTGATCATCGTCCTGATGGTCGCGGGGACGATCGTCATCATCGCCAATCTGCACGTTCGAATGATGTAAGCAACACGGGTGGTGCCTGAACCTGAGAGTTCGGCGCAGGCAGCACACGAGCAAAATCAGTCACCCGAGACGGTGGCCCGATTGTAAATCAGCCTTATTGCTGCACCTGTACGAAAGATCCGGGCAAGTTGAAGCAGATGGCGGCGAACGCCCGCCCACTTAACAAAACGCGAAATGTTGGCTGTGTGATACACGATGCCGGTGGACACGTCGCTTTGATACGACGGCTTTGTTTCAGTTTCTTCCATTCTAACGGCGCCGCCCTGCGATCGGTAACGGATGAATGAGTGTCTGGAGTCGGGAAGCGCGAGTAGGACCCTGAGCGTCTGCCTTTGGGTCGTCGTCCCCCAAGTACGCGTCCGCGGTCTATCTAATCTTCCTCGATCGGAAAGGGGACAGTCTGAACAGCTTATAAGTCTGCATGGGGATAACCTGTTCGCAAACGATCGAACTCACGTGGAGTTCGCAACGGAGCGTCAGCCCACGGGCCGTAGGCATGAGTACGATAGGCGATATGTTACCCGTCAGTCCGTATCACGGCACCTCCACGCGTCGTCCCGCAGGAAGGCCGCCACGTTGTTCCCTAGCGCGGCGGTTGCGTAACCGCCTTCCATCACGATCACGCTCGGCACGTCCAGCGTCGCCAACCGCGCCGCCAATAGGGTGAAATCGTCCCGCTGAAACGCGAAGTGGGAGATTGGATCGCCGGCATAGGTATCCGCGCCGAACGAGACGACCAAGAACCGCGTGCCGAATGCCGCGATCGCCGCCAGCGCGCGATCCAGCGCCGGTTGATACCCCGCCCAGTCGGTACCGCGCGCCAGCGGCAGGTTCAGCGTCGTGCCGATCCCCGCGCCAGTGCCTCCTTCGTCGGCATGCCCCCAGTAGAACGGATAATCGGTCGCCGGGTCGGCGTGGATCGATACGAATAGCATGTTTGGATCAGCCGCAAAAATATCCTGCGTGCCGTTGCCATGATGATAATCCACATCGATGATCGCGACCGGCCCCAGTCCGATCCGGCGCGCTTCAACCGCGACGATGGCGGCATTATTAAGGAAGCAATAGCCGCCCAGATAGTCAGCGCCGGCATGGTGCCCGGGTGGGCGGCAAAGCGCGAACGCAGCGCGCTGCCGATCTTGCGCGACCACGTCCAGCGCCGTCAACGCTGTCTGCGCTGACCAATAGGCCGCGGTCCAGCTATTGGCCGTGATCGGCGTTCCGGCGTCGTAGCTGTACCGCCCGAGCCGCGCATCGATCCGCGAGAGGTCCAGGTCACGCCGGCCCACCACTGGCCAGGTATAGCCGATCGCATCGCCCTCGCGTCCCGCCGCTATCCAGTCGCGATGCGCAACCCGCAGAAAGTCGAGATACGCCGCGTCGTGCACTGCCTCGAGCGGCGCCATGCCATGATCGCGGGCTGGTGTCGCCGGGCCGACCGCCTTCATTATCGTCGCGGCCCGCTCGGGGGTCTCGTTATAAGCCGTCCACCCGCCATTATGCAGTTCCCGCCGCGGTGCGTGCGACAGCTGGCGCGGATCGAACACCGTAATCATGCGAACATCCCCTCGACACAACCTTGGGCGAAGGCATAGAAACGCGCCATCTTGCGGTTCCCGGCCTCGCGCCCGCCGCTGGCCTGGTGTCCGGCGGCCATGTCGGTCAGCAGCATCGCCGGGCTGGCGGAGGTCGATCGCGCGCGCACCTCGGCAACCAGCTTTGCCGGTTCCCAATATCCCACCCGGTCGTCTTTAAGACCGGCGGTCGTCAGCAGCGGCGGATAAGCCGCGCGCCGGACATTCTCGTACGGGGAGATCGAGGCCATGTAATCATAGTCCGTCGCACTGGATAAAGGGTCGCCCCAATCGGGCCGGAACAGCGGCACCAGCGGATGATCGGCATCGCTCATCGTGTTGAGCATGTCGACGAACGGCACCGAACCGATGACCCCGGCCCATAGTTCGGGCGCGGCGTTCAGCGATGCGCCGACGAGCAACCCGCCCGCTGACAAACCGTACGAAACTACCTTGTCGCGCGCTGCGTGGCGCTCGGCGATCAGGTGCTGCGCGCAGGCGACGAAATCGCCGAAGCTGTTATGCTTGGCATGCAGTCGCCCGTCGAGGAACCAGCGGCGGCCCTTTTCCGAACCACCGCGGACATGCGCGATGGCGTAGCTCCATCCGCGTTCGACCAAGACCGTTGGCGCGACATCGAACAGTGCTTCGCTCGACACGCCGTACGCGCCATAGCCATATAGCAACAACGGTCCGGTGCCGTCGGCGATCGCGCCCTTACGAGTCAGCAGCGTGATCGGCACGCGTGCGCCGTCCGCCGCTGTCGCGAACAGCCGCCGCACCTCGAAGCGGGCCGGATCGAACCCGGCGATGCGCTGCGTTGCGATCACCGTGCTGCGCCCGCTGGTCAGTTCGACGTCGACCCAGCGCGGCGGGCTGGCTGGCGTTTCGATCATCGCCCGGCACGTTGTACCGCGATGGTCCTGCCCGATCGGTATGGTCAACGCATACGCATCGCCCGAGATTGTGACTTCCCTTTCTTGACCGCCCGGCAGGGTCAGCACCATGCGCGGCAGCACGTCGCGCCGCTCGAGCCGCACCAGCGCGCCCTGGAACGAGGCCATTTGCAGGATTTGCGTGCCCCCTCGGTGCGGCACCAGATCACCACGTTCGACAAAAGTGCCGCGATCGACCCGTGCGATCCGGCCGTCGAGCGCATCCGCATCTTCGATCAAAGCGACCAAGTCGCCATTCCATTCCTCAATCGAATAGCGCCGCCCTTCAGCGCGCGGCCATACCACCACGGGTGCGTCCGTCTCGCCATTGACGGGGATCAACCGCACCTCGCTCGTATCCGGCCCCGATAGGGTGATCGTCACGAATCCGTCCGCTGCGGTGCGACTGACCTGCATGAAGATCGCCGGGTCGGCCTCCTCGTACACCAAGACCCGCGCGCCACCTTTTACCGGCGTGCGATAGATGCGGGTCGGCCGGTTGCGCGCATCGCGCCAGATCCAGAACAACCAGTCCGACGAGGGGGAGAAGATCAGCCCGCCATAGCCGTACGCGTCGCTATCGACGAGCGTCCGTACTGCGCCGCTGACGATATCGCGTACGCAGATACGATGCCGGTCGTTGCCGCCGACATCCTCTGCCCACGCATAGCACGTTCCATCCGGGCTGACCTGTTGTCCGGTCGTGCGATAGTAGGCCTGGCCGCTCGCGCGCACCGCCTCGTCAAGCAGCGTCTCGACGACCGACGATCCGATGCGACGGCGCGAATAGAGCGCGTGCGATCCGTCGGGATACGCGGTGTCATATGCCCACCCGTCGCTTGTGAGATTGGGCTCGGCATCGCCGTTGGGCACGCGCGCCTGCATCGTGCTGAAAAACGCGGCCTCGTCCGCCGCCACGCGTTCCAGTACTGCCCTAGAGTAAGCATTTTCGGCCAGCAGATGCTCGCGCACCGGCGCGGGCAGCGTCTCAATGCTGCGTTGCCCGCTGGCTGGCACGTATTTGATCCAAGCATAGGGGTCGGTCCGCGTCCTCCCGACCTGGGTGCGCACAAACGGGATGCGCGGCGTGATTGGAGGGGGCGGCAGCGCGCGGCCAGCGGCGCGCGCTGGCACCGTCACGCCGCTCAGGATCGCGACGGCGCCAACCTCCGCCAGGAAGCGGCGACGTGACAGGGCGAAGGGGTATGTGGCGAGCGACATGGCGGTCGGCGTTCCTCATGGGGCGGTCTGAAGCGAGGGTAGGGGCGGGCGCCCGACCTCAGCAATCGATACGTCCGGCTCACCGCCAGTTTGGCCCAATCGCAACAGCCATCGACCCAGCTAGCGCCATCACGGCGCTCGAAAGCGTCACAAATACTCGTAACCTTGCCTTGGGACACTTCGAAGGGGGCGAAAATGCGCAACAATATTTCACTCTTATGCCGGGTTAGCGCCACCGCGTTAGCAGCGATAGCCTTCGCGCCCGCGGCGTCGTTCGCCCAATCCGCGACCGCCGTCGATCCCGAGGCGACGGATATCGTCGTCACCGCGACGAAGCGCAACGAATCTACACGGGATATCGCTGGTTCGGTCTCAGCAGTCACCGAACAGGATTTCCAGCGGCTCAATGCGCAGAGCCTGTCGGACTATATCACCCGTGTCCCCGGCGTCGTGTTCAACGACTACCAGCCCGGCGTGTCGGAAGTGGTGATCCGCGGCGTGGCATCGACGACCTATCACGAGGCGAACCAGGCCACGACGGGCTATTACATCAACCAGATTCCGCTGGTGGAGCCAGGCTTTCCCCTGGTCATCCCCGATATCGACTCGTTCGACGTAAAGCAGGTCGAAGTCCTACGCGGCCCGCAGGGCACACTGTTCGGATCGTCGTCGCTAGGCGGCGCGATAAACTATGTTGTCAACGAAGCCGATCCGTCCGCGATCGACGCCGGGGCCGAGGGCATTGTCTCCTCCACCCGGCGCTCGGGCGACGCGAGCTATGCGGCCAAGGCGATGATCAACCTGCCGATCATCGCCGACAAGCTGGCGGTGCGCCTGGTCGGATTGCAGCGTTACGATGCGGGCTATCTCAACAATACCGGCACGGGTGAGAAGGGCAGCAACGATCTGCGCGTGCGCGGCCTGCGCGGCTCGATCGTCTTCACGCCGACCGAAACGACTAAGATCGCTGCGCTGGGATTGTATCAGGAATATGATCTCGATGATCAGACCTACGTACAGTTCGGCGTTGATCCGTACGCCAAGACGTACGATCGCAACACCAATGTCGACGAGTTCCAGGATACCGAGATCCAGCTGTTCAGCCTACGGCTCGATCAGGAACTAGGCTTCGCAAACCTCACCGCGATCGGCAGCCATACCATCAAGAAAGCCAATCTGGCGTTCGACGATTCGATCTTCGGCGGCAATGATCCACGTACCGACACGCCGCAGCTGTCCAGCTCGGTCGGGAGGTCGAAGACCAATTATGGCGAGCTTCGCCTGGCCTCCAGCGGGACTGGACCGTTCACCTGGCTGATCGGCGGCAATTACACCAAGCTTCGCTCGGATTCGACGGATGGTGCGTTCGTCGAGGGGATCGGTGCCTATATCGATGCCAACCCGGCATTGTTCGGGGGCCAGGCGGGTAGCGTGCTCGCACCTGCCGATCTGCTCCGCCGGACCATCGGGACCAGCCGCGTGCGCGAAATCGCGGCATTCGGCGAACTGTCCTACACGCTTGCCGACGTAGTCACGCTGACCGTCGGCGGTCGGTTGTTCGAATACAAGTCGCGGCCGCGACTGCAATTCCTACCCAACGCCGCGCTGGTCGCACCGTTCGATTATGCGCCCGGCACGCGCAAGGAATCGGGGTTCGTGCCCAAGGTCTCGTTGTCCTACAAGCCCAGCAACCGGCTGACCGTGTACGGCCTCTACTCGGAAGGGTTCCGGATCGGCGGGATCAACACCTATGCCGTAGCGACCGGCGTGCCGCTCGAATTCGCCAGCGACTCTACGCAAAATTACGAGGTCGGTGCGAAGTTCGATCTGGTGCCGGGCACGATGTCGTTTGATATTGCCGCGTTCCACATCAAATGGAACGACATCCAGTCGCGTCTGTTCACGCCGGTCGATTTCAACGCCTATACGGTGAATGGCGGCGGTGCGAAGATCGACGGTATAGAAATGTCGCTCGTCTTCCGCCCATCGCGCAACCTGACCTACACCGCCAACCTGACCTATAACGATGCGCGCCTGTCGGGCTTGCTGCCGGACAGCTCGGCCGCCGGCGGCGGCTACGCGGCGGGCACGAGATTGCCCGGCGCATCGGAATGGATACTCGCCAACCAGCTCGACTTCGAACTGCGAAATTCCCCGCTGCGTCCGCGCATCGGGATCGCGCATCGCTATCTGTCGAAGGCGCCGGTCGCGTTCGGCGCGGCGCTGCAGAAGGGGGACTACAGCCTGATCGACCTCAACGCCTCGATCCGCGTCGCGGACGGCATCGAGGCGGGCGTGTTCGCTAAGAACCTGTTCGACGAATATGGCATCCTCAACGCGCCCTTCTCGTTCGCCGGCAGCGTCACGCGGCCCCGCACGATCGGCGCCAGCCTGCGCTTCGGACTTCGTTGACGATTGCGTGATCGGCGCGAAACAGGCAGTTTCGCGCCGATCGAGGGCATATTGTAGGGATCCGGCCGATCGAGCATTCGCACAATTTCGAAACCTGCACCCGGCCGGTATGCGGCCTGACCGATGAATACCCGGCGGGTTTCGTCGATCCGGTCCATACCCATGACCGTATTCAGGTGCTCTATGCCTGTTCCGGCGTGATGTCGGTGGTGACGCCAGCGATCAGTTTTGTGGTCCCGCCGCAGCGTGCGGTATGGCTGCCCGCCAACATGCCGCACGAAGTGTCGTGTCGTGGCCCGGTGTCGCTCCGCACGCTCTACATCGATCCCGCTCTATATGCGCAGGCGCCGGAATGCCGGGTGGTCGAGGTCAGCGATTTCCTCCGCGCGCTGATCCTAAAGGTCGTTTCGTTCGGCCACGAATATGATTGCGATGGTCATGCGGGCCGCATCGTCGAGGTGTTGCTCGACGAGGTCGCGGCGATGCCGATCGCTCCCTACGGCGCGACGATGCCGAGCGACGAGCGGCTGCTGCGCGTGTGCAAGGCCATCCTGGCCGACCCGGCGGACAATCGCGATGTCGATCAGCTCGCCTGCATCGCCGGGATGGCGCGTCGCACCTTCACCCGCGCGTTCAAGCGCGAGACCGGGATGGGCTTGGCCGTATGGAGGCAACAGGTGCGGTTGATGCAGGCGCTGTCGCTGATGGCGGCGGGGCGGCCGGTGACGACAATCGCGTTCGACGTCGGCTATGACAGTCCGAGCGCGTTCACCGCGATGTTCCGCCGCGCCTATGGCGTACCGCCCAGCATGTACGCACTACCGTAAATCGCCAGCTGGCCCGATTGCGGCGATGTTTGGCCTGACCGCCGTCTTCGCGCGACCGGACAGCCCCTATCAGATCGACACCGGGCCGGCAGCGCCCGAAACGGAGCAGGACGAGGCATGACTTCCACGATCGAGGCGATGGCCGAGCAGGATGACGTCGATCCCGAGATCCGCGGGTTCATCGCCGCGCTGAACCACGGCTACGGTCAGTTCTCTGATTTCGACGCGCTGCCGCTGCCTGAACGGCGCGCGGCGGCGGAAACGGTACGGGAGCGGTGGCGCGCCGGTGGCCCTGTGATGGCCGAGACGACAGAGACGGTGATCGCTGGCTGCCGCGCGCGGCTGCATCGCCCGCACATGGAGGCACGGACCGCGCCGCCACCTGCCCTGCTCTATATCCACGGCGGCGGCTGGACGATGTTCAGCATCGAGACGCACGATCGCCTGATGCGCGAATATGCCGCGCGCGCCGGTATCGTCGTCATCGGCATCGATTACAGCCTATCGCCCGAGGCAAAATATCCGGTCGCGCTCAACGAAGTGGTCAATGCGTTCCGCGCGCTGCGCCGTGACGCGGCCACGTTCGGCATCGATCGCGCCGCGATCGCGATCGGCGGGGACTCCGCCGGGGCAAACCTTTCGGTCGCCGCCTGCCTAGCCTTGCGCGCCGCGAACGAACCGCTGCCTGTGGCGATGCTGCTCAATTACGGCGCCTTCGATCCCGCGGCAACGCCGAGCTATGCGCGGTTCGACGGCCCCGCCTATATGCTGACGATCGCCGAGATGGATCGCTTCTGGGAGAACTATACCGCTGATAGCGCTGCGCTTACCGATCCCCTCGTGGCACCGCTCAAGGCCGACTTGGCCGGCCTTCCGGCGACATTCCTGGCGATCGCCGAGTGCGACATCCTAGCCGATGCCAACCTGG
>Ga0308169_10002037_pt1 | contig 21865 bp, 37 predicted proteins | sample PhyBR1_2_FD_202139 | JGI IMG/M metagenome (GOLD analysis project Ga0308169, IMG submission 202139) | Phyllosphere microbial communities from UC Gill Tract Community Farm, Albany, California, United States - DLSLSB.R1 | ecosystem: Host-associated > Plants > Phyllosphere > Unclassified | place...
CCCGCCCCAAATCCCGTCCCCCCTTCGCTCACCGCCTTGCACAGCCCGAGCAGACGTTAGCGTTCGCCGTCGATCGACCCGACGATCCCGCCTGAGATAGATAGTTCCCGTCGAAAACGGAGCTGCAAGCGGCGGTTTTGCACAGCTTCGCAGGGTGAGTTCGCTTTCCCCCTTGGGCTGCCTGTCGCTCTCGACGACGTGTGCTATGGTATTCGTGATCATCTTGACATCATGCACGCCCTGGGAGGTGCCCTGGCAGCCCTGCAACTGGTCTTGGCGTCCAGCTATAGATAGTCACACGCTGAGCCATGTTGGTGTCCACATCGCGAGGCTGTCCTGTCCGGCGACTTGGCCCAAATGAGTGCTGACGGCATAGAACGCTTTTGTGCATATACCCCCAACAACGAGTATATAAGGGTTGACACGAATCTCTTCTCCTGCTCATCTTGACCGGCACACCCCCCCTCACGCACACAATGCACGCCCACATCCTCGCCCTAGCTGCGATTGCCGGTCTTGTTTCAGCCCACCCGGTCGAATGGTACCACGCGGCCGACTCGCCAGTCGCAAAGCTGTTTGCCAAGCGGGACGCAAACCCCGACGACCCGAGTGAGTCGGTGTGACCTCTCTGCGCTCGCGACCGAACCACATCCGCAACCTCGACGGAGAGGCTTCAGGATACGCCGAGCTCATGTCAGACTTTGCATCGGCCTACCCCGCCGGCTGGGTCACTCCCCCGGCCTCCTCGCTTCCCAAGGCATGGACGGACAAGCTCGCGTCGATTCAAATGCCCGACATCCAGCCTTCGTCCCCGAACAATGGGTACCCGACGTACACTGGAAGCGAGTCTGGCGCGGATCAGCACATCTGTTCGTTCACGTACCAGTGCTCGACGTCAGACGACCTGGTCAACCCGCCAGAGGGCGTCCTCGCGGTGGGTCCTTGCGTTGTTCAAGTCGACGAGGAAGTGACTGACCCGCAGCTGTCGTTCGATGACGGACCGACGTCGGCGTCCCCTTCGCTTTACTCGTTCCTGGCGCAGAACCAACTGTCGGACAAGACCACGCACTTCATGATCGGCGGGAACATCCTCGGCAAGTGAGTGTGGTCCTCAGCACGACGTGGGCGGGTCACGCTGACTCCCAGCCCGAAGACCATGCAAGCGGCGTTCCAGGGCGGAGGACACATTGGCGTCCACACCTGGTCGCACCAGTACAGTGCGTCGTGTGGATCCATCCGCTGCGGTCCGCCGTGCTGACCCCAGTGACGACGTTATCGAACGAGGCGGTGCTTGGTGAATTGGGGTGGACTGTTCAGATCATTTCCGACCTGAACGGCGGGCGTATCCCCAAGTTCTGGCGTCCGCCTTACGGCGACGTCGACAACCGGGTGCGCGCCATCGCCAAGGGCGTCTTCGGCCTCGAGACGGTTCCGTGGAACAACGGTGCGTCGCACAAGTTCCCTGATCTGGGCTGGTGCTCACACTGCAGATACGGGCGACTGGGCCATCTCCACCGGGCAGTACACGCGCCAACAGGTCGACGACACCCTGAGCGGATGGCTCTCCGGGCCCAAATCTCCTGGACTCAACATCCTCGAACACGAGCTCAACGACAACACCGTCGGCGTCTTCATGGACAACTATCCCAAGATGGTCTCAAACGGTTGGACCATCAAGTCCGTGGCCGACGCATGGGGGATGCAGTGGTACCAGAACAGCGTGTCGAACACCGGCGACGTCACGTCCATGGCCGTTGCCGGGAACGCCGTGTCCTCCGCAAATGCCAGCGCCAGCGCCGGCGCCAGCAACAGCTCGAGCCTGGTGAGCCGGAGCGACAGCCTCACGTCGTCGAGCTCGGAATCGCAATCGCAGAGTGGAGCGGCGCAGAGCCTGACGAGCACGAACAGCGCGAGCGTCACAAGCGCCGCGTCAGGGAGCCAGACGGCCGCCGCGAACGCCGTGGCCTCGGCGTCGCAGAAGAGCGGAGCGCAAGTCAGGGCTGTACCGGGTGTTGCTCTCGCCTTCGTCGGCGTGATCGCGGCGGCGATGTTGTGAGGTGGAAAACGAGGACTAGAGAGATATGCTTGTCGTTGCTAGACGGAGAAGGACCATAACGAACCAAACGATCAACGTTAAACGCGGACAGTGTTCCCTGACGGCCGCATGGACAATAGCACATACAAGGACAATGATACATCTTGATGCATTATAATCTTACAAGAAGAACACATCATCGGGTCGTAACTCATCCTTCTATCATCTTTCAGAAACTCGGCACTTCGACCAAGCCAAACCCATGCGGATTGCAGAAACGCTCATTCAATATGCCCGTAATGCCGAAGAGCGTACTCTGCCGCCGGATGCGCGCGCACCTGTCGCTCCATCTCGGCATTGAGAGCCCACACCCATCTGTCCCGCTCGAGCTGCGCATGAGCCGTCCACTCTGGTCGCCTGGGCCACTATCGACCCACCCTAGATCGCGCCCGGAAGATCAAAAGCTGCGGAGCGTGCTTGGTCAAAGCCGGGACGTGGAATCTCGCCTTGTTCTTCTCCAACTGTGCCTTGTGCGTACGAGCTTCAAATTCCTCCGCGGGCATGTCGTCCTCTACGTCCCAGGGATACGCTTTCTTACTGCCCCAGCCTGACTTGCCACGGAAGAGCCGCACGCAAAACGTCGTGTCTTCCGCGCCGTCCCCGCTCTATTATGAGCGCAACCCTGGATCCTGCCCCTTTGTTCACGAGCTCACCTGCAAGCCATCCTGGTAGAACCTCTGCCTTGCCGCGAAAGCATTCTCCTCTCGGACCTCACGCACCTCATCCTCTGCCAGCATACCGGAATATGTCTGCCGTCAGCTTCTTTAGAGCACGGATCGAGGCACTCACGAAGGATCCGAAGAGCGGGTACTGATGTTGTCGCGGACAGAAGGGCTGCTTCGTGCGTATCTTGAACGTGATCAGGCTGCCACCGGCGAGGACCATATAGCGCGCTCTGACCAGTGAGCTTGCGCCTCAAAGCACCGCTTGTCTGCCTACCTGAACTTGTCTGTGGGCGATTTACGCAGGTAGAGCCTCCCCGCTAGGGTAACGCTCCGGCATCCCTTGATGGTGCACCAATCCCATATGTCGGACAATACATCGTCTGATGCATTGTGCAGTAGGGGCGCGGTGATTGTGTCCCCGCCCTTCTGCAAAGCCATAGCATCCATCCGCATTCGGGCGCTAATGTCAGCGCGCCAGCCTGCCAAGGATGATCACTCACTCGGCACGATGCCGTTGTCCCCAGAACTCGACGATGGCCCACAACCGCTCCACCCATTCTTTCGCGACGCCATGAGACGGCGCTTCGAACCGTGTAAACACCCCTGGCTCCATCTCCACCTCGAAAGAGCGGTCCCAATTCTTGATCGCGTTGGCGCTGCCGTCCTTGGGTTTCTCGCACATCCGCACCTGCTCGATGTTGCGCACGTCCACACACCCCATCGAGCGCTGAATGAGCTTTGCCATGCGCCGCCGCTCGCCGTCCATAAACTCCTTGTGTACCTCGGGGAACAGGTCATATGGGACCGACTTCTCCTTGTGCGGCGGCAGAGGTGGTTGAGCATGCTGCAGCGTCGAGGTGTACACGTATCCTGGGCATCAGGTTACGGATCACACGGAGAGAGCAGTCCACTCACCATCGTGCGTCGCGACGTAGATCTTTTGCTTCGGCGTTGTGCCAGTTGAATGGCGGGTCAAGTACCCCTCGATCCCGGCGGGCTCCTCTAGTTGACGATCGGTCAACTTGAGGGCCTTGGGCTGATGATGCGCTGGTCGTAGCTGCAGAATCCTCGGGACGCGTTCGGACTGGCGTCAGTAACTGCAAAAAAGACCGCTGTACATCCAATTGCCTCGACACCTACCGCGAGCTTGGCTATGCCCGCGAGCACCGCCCAATCCCGCTTCTTCCCCTCGGTCGTCGTGGCATACGCGACCCATTCAAGCATGCCATTGGGGCTCTTCCACGCCAGTTCGAGGTCCAATCTCTCCCCGTCGCTCTGCTTCCGCTGCCGCAACAAATCATCCACATCCATTGTCGACGACATCATCCCCCAGCATGTCCGGACGATACTCCTCGTGCTCAGGTCGGCGATAGTCTCGTCGGTGATTTCTAGATCATCGCCTGGTATCCTCAGCCGGATCGAGCTGCCCAGGGACGGCACGGCGATATCGATTCGCGTCGGCAGCTCGCCCTGCAGCGCCCGCCATATCTCCCAGTACCAGTCCAGCGCCCTCGACCGCTGTCCGAGCTTGAAGATGAACACCTGGCTGCCGCGTTTGCCGCGCCGGAGCCATTGCGCCTGACGCGAATTCTTGAGCTTGTCTCGGACAATGTTGGCACGGGTAGTTGACCGTTTGGAATTGACGGCTTCATCGAACTGGCGCCGCAGTTTGGACGTCGAGGTGGTGAGCGAAAAGGACATGTCGACCTCGTTGAAAACCGTCAGGGACGTTTGTAGCGCGTCGATGGGTATCGTGAACTCCAACTTGAGCCCGCCCTTCAGCCGGCCGATGAGGGGGTTGCTCTGCCGGTCAGCTCGACGGCGGCGCCCACGGCGGCCCACTTACGTGCTCCTTGTACAGCTGTACCTGATCCAGTCGCCAGACGACGATGTACTCTTCGAATAGGTCGAGACGGTGGCAGGGGCTCCGTCGCTGGTGTGAGCAGCATCGTGGGGGGATGACGCACCTGCTTCGCCTCGTCAAAACCTTCGAGACCCTCATCCCGATGCTCCCCGATCTTCACCAGCATCCGATCTGTCGTCAGCTGGGCTCGAGATCCAAGTCGCGGCAGCTCACCCCTCTTGAGCACGCTCACCGCCGTCGGATCCTCCTCATCATCCCACTCGTCCTCCCGCAAGGTCGCTTCTTGCGCACCTGCGCTCGTTCCCTGAGCCTCATCCCCATCTCTCGCCAGCACCGCCTCTGGATCTTTCGGCGGTTTGTCGCCCTGTCGAGGCGGCTGATGCGCCACAGCAACGTCCATGGCCTGCACGGGGTCAAACGGAAATGACACCGATTTCGACCGCTGTCCACGTTCACGTTCATTCGTGTCGGGTGCTCTACCATGCCCGACGGTCGTCGCTGGTTTACGTATGGCGGACTTTAAGCGCTTGAGTCCGGTAGGGCTGATGTTGCCGATGGCCGCTTCGTCCATCTCGTGGTTGGTCGACGGTGTGGCATCGCCTAGACCCTCGCCCAGTAAGGGCTGTAGCGACGATGCTTTGGACTGGCGCCTGAGGGAGCGATTGACGATGAGAGAGGACGTGCTGCCGGATGGGTGCGGCGGCTCGTGATCATCCGCCTCGGGGAGGTCGATGCGAGACGACGAGGCGGAGGCAGAGTGGGTGAACTCGGTCCGGGCAGTGACGAATGTGTCCTGTGTGCTGTGCGTGGTCATCGCTGGTCTGGTCGGTTCGGCTGGGCTTCCGCTCGATGGACCCGCGCCCGTGTTGCTGCGCGAGAGTGGAGCTGCACTCGGTCCAGCTGCCGCTGAATCACCGAACGGCTCGTCAAAAACCGGTCCGTCCGATATCGCTTTGGCGGATCTCCGCCCCAGCATCTCTGCGCTCGTCGTAAACTCCCTTCCGATGAAGAAGCTTTCTCCGCCCAACCTCTCCTTCCCCTTGGAACTTTTTCCTCCTTTCTTTGCCTTCTTGGCATTTCCGCCAGCGTGTCCATGGGAACCAGCCCCGTCGTCGCTCAAGCTATCCAGATCAAACTCCACTTCGTCCTCTTCGTCCTGCCCGAACACGCCCCGCTTCAGCACCTTGATCTTGTGCAGCTTCCCCCGTACCCCATGTTCGCCCTCTCCATCGTTGAACACCCCACCCCCGCGGCGCCGGCACCCGTCTTCCAGCGCCCCGGTGACACGGTCCAGCGCCTGCGCCTTGGCGCGGTGCAGCCGTGACCGGTTCGCCTGCGCCTCGGCGCTGCCCTGCACTTGCGGCGGCAGTGGGCCCAGGAATCGACGCGTAAGGACATGTATGGCCGAATGAGAAGTTGTGTCGATCACAGCCGGTGAGGGCTGGTGCGATGGCGTTTTAGGCGAGGCATGCGCATCTTGGTCCGCTTCGGGTGGGATGTTGGGGTTGCGAGGCTGGGTGAGCGGCTGCGAGGAGGAGGGCTTGTGTGGGACCGCGGGCATGGTAGGCAGTCGCGAGGTGGATGACGCGGTCTATGAGTAGGTCATCGGTGTCCAGGGGGCTCTGACCGAGCGGTGTGAGGAGTGTGGTGAGGCAGGAAGCGTAGGTAGAACGGTGAAAACAAGGCGACGCCAGGGATAGAAGCCAGACCGTGGCTCGTGACGTAAGACTCCCCGCCGGGCAAGCCTTGGCATCCTCGTCCGCCAATTCTCCGTAGCCCCACGCAATGCTCGGATATCACATACATGAGCCGTACATTCAAGAAATGGGTGTATCTTGCGAGGTGGGCGCGATGTATCGCTGCGTGTCGGCCCTCTGTGACCCGAAGACCCCTATACTGTCTTCGTATACCAGCTCGGTATACGTCGGTTTAGCCGTCATTTCCCGCCACAGCACACACACGGCTCCGCCAGCTCCCTCGACACAAAGCGCACTTGCCCTTCGATGACCTGCCTGATATTAGGTTGAGTGAACTGCGACCAGAAGAGCTCCCGAATCCGCGAGTGGGCATCATGGTCGTCCGCGTCTCTCGCCTCCCCGGCCGCTGCCCCGCTGCGCAGCTCGTCTTCACCGCCACTCGCGTCGCCACTCGTCGCACCCATTCGACCCTCAGCCAAGCCAGCCCCGATGAACTCGAACGAGCAATCATCCGGCCCGTCCACGAGCGCCACCCGCATCGCCATTTCTCTGGCGCGCAGCACCTCTATCATGTCCAGCATTCGCGAACAGTCAATCCCCGCAGAGAGCCTGTCCACGTAGAAGACGCGCAGCTTGACAGGTAACGTATCCGGCGTCTCGGGCAAGACCTGCTCGCTCATCCCGTGGATCATCACTGACGTGGGGCGCCACGCGCAGATAAAGTCATGCACGAGATTGGCGATCCCGTTGTAGTAGTGGTATCGCCAAAGAGCATCGCCGAACTCGTCCGCCTCGTCCGGGTTGGCTCGTAGGTGATCATGATCGCGGCTTGCCAGTTGGGCCGGTCCGAGCTCGTATGGTTGGAGAAGGAACCCACGTGCTTGTGCGTTTGTCGGGTAGGCAAAGCACAGGGCCGCGGGCGGCAGCATCGCCTGCAGCGCCAGGATGTAGACATGTAGGTGTTCGTCGTCGCTGTAACCCAGTTCTCGGACCACCTCGATCCCGAGCGAGAGGTGCGTCACGGCCGTGAAGATGCGTCCGGGGACAAGTCTCTGATACACGCTGACGAGTCTGCGGAGGGCAGCCATGTCGGTGATTGTCAGATGGGTACAGGTGTTCAGGTTCGCGAGCTTGCGCGAAGGCGCGGCAGGAGACGGCTGGTTCGAGGTCTGGGATCTCGCTACAATCAGCCTCGAGACTGATCGCTCGACCCGAATTCGCACCTGCCAAGACGCCACACAAGACTCGGTCAACGTTGTTTTCCCGCAGGGTCAAATGCGAGTAGTCGATGACCGGGCCAAACATACCGTAGAATGCTTTCGAGACGGGCACAAGTGCCGCTGCTGTCGCCATACGCCCAGTGTGCTCGAGCATGTCCCGCAGATAGAGGAAAAAGTCATTCGGAAGGACTTGGGCGTGCTTGGCACCGGGGGTGATCGCTAGATGCTGGAGGTCACCTGTCGAGATCATCTCGCAAGACATTTGTTTCGATCAAATCCGGGTGGGAACGAGTTAGCAACAGTGCAAACGACAGAGCCTGGTGCGCAGTCCCTTCCGCCGGCGGTCGGGTCAGTACTCATGGCCAGGGCGTCAGCCAGTCTCGCACTGACCATCGCGTATCATTGTTCATACACATCCGCCTCGCACAGACGTAATCAGATCGTATCTTCCGTTCGTGCAAAATCCTCACCCATCTAATCGCCCTAGTCCTTCCTCGCGCCATGACCGACAATCCCGGCCCCGCTCGCCTGCGCCCACTTCTCGTCGCCCTTGACACCGCCCGCTGCCCCCTTGAGCTTCGCCGCCGCCTCGGCCGCGAGCGACTTGTCCTTCTTCTTCTTGCCTCCTCCGAGCAAGAGGCTTAGGCCGACGATGCCGCCAAAGATCCACACGCCCGTCTTCTCCTCGCCGCTCAGCGGCCGGTCGTTTGGCTTGTACTCGCCCTGCGGCTTCTCAAAGCCTTGCGCGGCGCCTATGGAGGGGAGGCTGCCCGAAATGCCGGACGACTTGAGCGCCCGTCCTGGCGCACCGAACGCAGAGGACAGGGCGGACGTCAGGCCCGAGAGGTCTACCGACGTGTCCTCCTCCTTTGTCTCGATCGAGTGGGGGTCGGTGGATTCGTGGATCGCATGTGTAGGCCCTCCGCCGTGGTGCGTCGCCGCCGAGGCGACCGTGACGACCTTGGGGGTGGTCGAGGTCGGCTCAGTGGTTTCCTTGGTCTCTGCGCGGAAGTTGTCCGGCTCGACGGGCTGGTCTCAGCGTGGGGTAGCGCCGACGCGGACTCACGATGATCTGCTCAGTCTCCTCAGGGTCCTTTGGCGTGGGAATCTCGACGCCGAACGAGCTGCTCTTAGACGACTCGGTGGCCTTGGTCTCCGGCAGACCGGGTGCGACGGACAGCTCCTCGGGAGAGAGCGGCTCCGTCTTGGGCGCCTCTGTTCGCTGCGAGGCGATCTCGGGTCCGGTCGAGGTCACCGGCTCGTCGGTGGTCGCGGTCTCCTCGGACGCCGGCGGAGTCGGCTGCGAGCTGGACCGGGACCGCTTCTTCGCTGCGGACGCGCTGGCCGATGTGGAGAGCTGGCGTGTGAACGAGGAGGATGACTGGGCGGAGGTCGGGGTTGGGACGGAGGGCATGGGCGGGAGCATGGCAGAGATCTCGGCGCTCTTGATCCGGTCGACGAGCACCGCTCTGGGGTGAGTCGATTGCACGGAAGGGATGGCCTCGACCTACTTGGTGCCCGCTTGCGAGAGGCCCCGCTTCTTCAGCTCGCTCTTGAGCGTCACGACCGTCTCCTTGCCCCAATTGCGCTGACTGCTGAGGAGGGTGGCGGACGCAAGACCGGCCGTCTGGGTATGGGCGACGGGCGCGGCATGCGCATGGGCGATGGCGGTGGATCGAAGCGATCCTGACGATTTTGACGCCCGCAGGACGCCGGAAGACAGTTTACGTCGGATCATGGTGGAGTGGTGCAGAGAGCGCAGGGTGGTGATGGATGACCTTGTTGATCTTTGTAGGTGGATCATATGCGGTGCCATGCTAAGAGGTGGCTGTGGAGTTGTTTTGGAATGCGAGGGAGCGGATTATGGTCGGTACCAACCCATGGGACGGTGTCATCGAGTGACGCTCTCGGAGCTGGACGGGGGGAACCAGCGGGGGTGGGACGGAGATACTGCCCATCTCCGCTAGAGGTTCCGGCTATGATCGCCCTCGGGTTCTGAAACCGCCCGTCGAGCAAAGAACAGCGTTCGACCAGTCCAGCTCAGAGGCGAGAGCCAGACCAACGCAGGAGGGACTGTCCCAGGATGACGGAACGCCAAGGCTTTGCGTCGGTGCTTCTGCACCGCGCGCATGCCATCCTCACCACCATCCTCCTCTACATCCTCTCTCTCGGGCCCATGCCCCGGCATGTCGGCTTCGTCATGGACGGAAACAGGAGGTACGCCAGGACAAAGGGGATGAAGGTGTCGCAGGGGCACACTGATGGCTTCCACTCCTTGAGACGGGTGAGTCGAGGGAGAGTGTCCACCACGGTATAGCCGGGACATGTCACGCCTGATCACTTGGCTCACCGGCAGATTCTCGAAGTCTGCCTGAAACTGCGCATACGAGCGGTGTCGATATACGCCTTTGCCATCGACAATTTTTCGCGCGACGAGAAAGAGGTCGAGGCGCTGATGACCCTTGCCCGGACGAGGCTGCTGGAGCTGTGTCAGCACGGGTGAGGAGACCACCGACGACAGCTGTGGCCAAACTGACCAAAGGGACCTACTGCAGGAGTACGGTGTGAGAGTGCGATTCATTGGACGGACAGAGATGCTCCCCGAGCACGTGCAAAGGGCCATTGCTGAGATGGAGGAGATGACTGCGGAGAACAAGGGGTGGGTTCCAGACATGGCATCGCTCATATCAGGGGTGTTCTCAACGTTTGTTGCCCTTACTCTTCTCGCGACGAGGTCGTACACGCCGTGAAGCGCGCAATGGAGGATCACGCGGCCTCGAGGTGGGCCATTGAGACACTGAGTGCGCTTACTCGCAGTACATCATCGTCACAGGCCATATTCGACCAGCTCGAGACTTGCTCGTCGGCACGAGATGTGTCCACCGCGAGCTGCCCTCAGTCGGGCAAGCTCGACATATTGGTCCGGACATCCAACGTCAAGCGGCTGAGCGACTTTATGATGTGGCAGGTGGGTGCGCAGGAAAGGGCAAAGCTCACCGCAGTCCAACGACGACACCCAGCTCCACTTTGTCAAGACTTACTGGCCCGAGTTTGGCCTGACCGACATGCTGCCAATACTGTTAGGTTGGCAACAAAAAGCGTGGCTCAAGTATGTAGGCTGGTAGAGCGGTGTATGCATGTGCAAGGTATATATATATCGTGTACTTTGTCTCAATCACATCGCCCATCCTCTGGGCCGTCCTTCCATCTCCGGTTCAGACTCGTCCAGTCGCATTCGAATCTCTCCTTTCCCAGCTTCTCGTTGACCTCATTGTGCCGCTCGCACAGCCAGCGACTGAGCGCCTCCCTTCCGCTCACGTCTGGCGGGTTCTCCTTGACCTTTTCCTGGAAGTCGTCCGCGCAGGGCACGCAGGGATACAGCAGCGATAGTGACGACAGCAGGCTGAGCATGTTGCGCTGAGCGGCCGGTGGGGCGGAGACGGGGTAGTAAGCCGCTGTCGTGTGCAGGAATGTCCAAGTCGACCGGCCCAGCAGAGCCGTATCGGCGGGGCAGTCTTTCCGGTCGAGCGTCTGAGGCGAGGATGTAGAGTAGTCGGTCGTATCGCGAGACGCCGCCGCTCCACCCATCATCGCTGCAAAGCCGGCCATCCCCCCCGCGGCAGCTGATGTAGAGCCGGAGCCATTCGCAGCTGGCCGCTTCTTCGTCTTGAGCTTGGCCCAGTCTTGCCACGAGTTGCAGACTTTGCAGACTTTGCCTTCGGCGTCGAGGATGAGTCCGGGCGGGAGGTGCGGGTGCGTCTCTTTGGTCGTCCGCAGGGGTTCGCTCGTGGGAGCCATTCTGCGCGCGGACAAGAACGTCTGTGAGGGTTGTGCCTGTGGGAGATTCTTGTCCCAAGTATGGCCCGCTTATGCAGCAAGACGACGGACGACGGCCGAGAGCGTGCCGGGAAAGCCGACGGCCGTGATCGTGTTGGGATGAGCGAATACAACCGGGTTGTAACTGACACGTGGTGGGGGTTGTAATTGATCCCAAATATCCTTACAGTACGTGTCAATACTTTGGTTTTACCGTAAGAGCGGTATCAGGCGCGCAAGCGACAAAGTAAAACACGCAGGGGCGTCGTGTGTTCCCGGCTGGCTCCCCTTGGGCGCGTCGTTTGGCTGGGATTGAGTGAGTGACCCTGAGAAACCATAGTCAGCGGCGGAAACATCGTTCCCTCAACGTCACACGTCTAACAGACACCGCCTCGACCAAAACCAATCCTCTTCAGCCACTCGTTACTCTCCCGGTCCACTTCTACATAGCCCCCTTTCCCAACCCATCGACTCTACCTTGCATCTCACACATACCACAGAGATAAACGCTCTCTAACTCTTATACCTCGACCACCCATCACTTGCCGCGCAAGTCGTCGCCCATCCACGCACATAACCTTTCCGCCCGCGTGTGTTTTTTTCTTCCGACGCTCTGACCGGTCCGCCAAGACCCATCGGCTCGGCCTCTTACGCGTGAGCAACGACGACGACGAGTATCACGACGTTCATTCAACCTACTTCCTCCCTTTAGACCCGTCCAGAGGGTGAGTTCTGGACTTTTCACACCTGAGACGGCGCTGATCACCGCGCGACCCGCATCACCGCACGCCCTCCCCTTCAACAACACACTGATCGCCTTCCGCCCGCTGATGTATACCTCCGACGTCGACTGATCTCCCGGCCCATCGAGCCCCATCGCGCCTCCCCTCGTTACCATTGCCGACTCTGACTCTTCTGCACCCTCCTTTGGCTCAACCCGGCCCTAACATCCCCTCGTTCCATTTCGAAACATTTACCCCCCTTCCCACCCTGTCACTAGCTCGCTGCGCTTGCCGTCGATCCCCAGATTTACACCCAGGACACGCATCTTGCACGTCCTCTACACCTCTCCTCAACCGACAACTTAATTTGCCAACATGTGTGGTGCGTCGCTCCTCCACTATCCAGCCCACGCTCATGCCAGGAATCTTTGGATACTGCTCCTTCCTCGTGGAGAAGGACCGCAAGTACGTGTGCGATGTGCTGTGCAACGGTCTCGCCCGGCTCGAGTACCGAGGATACGATTCTGCCGGTGAGTCTTGCGCCCCTCTGCCAGTCATGGACTGACCCCAGGAATCGGAATCGACGGCGACACGCCTGATGCCCCCATCATTCTCTTCAAGGAGGTCGGCAAGGTTGCCGCACTGCGAAAGCACATTGCTGAGGGCATCGCGTACCCCTTGCCCGGTGCGCAGACTAACGGCGCTGCGCCAAAGGTCGACATGTCCAAGGTGTTTGTTTCGCAGACGTCCATGGCCCACACGCGATGGGCGACGCACGGTGTTCCGAACCCTAGCAACTGTCACCCCCACGTCAGCGACCCGGTCTCGCAGTTTAGCTTGGTCCACAACGGTATCATTACCAACTACAAGGAGCTCAAGCACGTCCTCACTAAACGGGGTTACTCGTTCAAGACCGACACCGACACCGAGGCCGTCGCGGTCTTGTGTCAATACGTCTACGAAAGCCAGCCGCACAAGCGCCTCAACTTTACCGAGCTGATCAAGACGGTTGTCAAGGAGCTGGCAAGTTGATTCACGAACTTGAGTCACCGAGCTGACAAGCAGGAGGGCTCGTTTGCGTTCGTGTTCAAGTCGACCCACTTCCCGGACGAGATTGTCGCCGCGCGACGAGGATCGCCCTTGCTCATCGGTGTCAAGACGGACCGAAAGCTGAAGGTGGACTTTGTCGATGTCGAGCTCCCGGTCGACGAGAGGGGTGAGTCGGGTTGACGTTCCGTGCTGACGGCAGTGGACGAGGGACATGTCGGGGTAGGCGGACTTCTTAGCGTGCCGGGCGGAGCCGAGGGCCCCAACTCGAACGCGCACAAGATCCGACGATCCCAATCGCGCGCTTTCATGACCGAGGATGGCATGCCGCAGCCCATCGAGTACTTTATCGCTTCCGACGCGTCGGCCGTGATTGAGCACACCAAGCGAGTGCTCTACCTCGAGGATGACGACATTGCGCACATTGCCGAGGGTGGTGAGTCGGGCGCGAATAGCCATGATCACGACTTACGCCAGAACTCCACATCCACCGACTGAGGCGAGACGACACCGTTTCTTCGGTTCGAGCGATTGAGACTCTCGAGATCGAGCTCGCCGAGATCATGAAGGGCCAATTCGACCACTTTATGCAGAAGGAGATTTACGAGCAGCCCGAGTCGGTCGTCAACACCATGCGAGGTCGAGTCAACTTTGACACCCACTCGATCACGCTCGGTGGACTGAAGGCGTACCTCCCGGTCATCCGACGGGGACGACGACTGCTGTTTGTCGCGTGCGGTACCTCGTACCACTCGTGTATCGCCGTTCGTCCGGTGTTCGAGGAATTGACCGATATTCCGGTTGCTGTCGAGCTCGGTACGTGCTCGCACCTTAACCTTTACTCACCACAGCGTCCGACTTCCTCGACCGAAGAACGCCGGTGTTCCGAGACGACGTGGCGATTTTCGTGTCGCAGTCTGGTGAGACGGCCGACACGATCTTGGCCATGCGGTACTGCCTCGAGCGAGGCGCGCTCTGTCTTGGTGTCGTCAACACTGTCGGCGTAAGTAGCGTCTCTACGGTCGTGAACCACGCTCACCACAGTCCACGCTGTCTCGAGAGACCCACAGCGGTGTGCACATCAACGCCGGTCCCGAGATCGGTGTCGCCTCGACCAAGGCGTACACCTCGCAGTACATCGCTCTCGTCATGATGGCCGTTCAGCTCTCGGACGACTCGATCCGAAAGACTGCTCGTCGACAACAGATCATCGACGGCTTGCACGACATCCCCGAGCAGATCCGAAAAGTGCTGAGCATGGACAAGGCGCTGCAGACATTGGCTCAGGACATGCTCCAGGGCCAGAAGAGTCTGCTCATCATGGGACGAGGCTACCAGTGTAAGTCGTAGTGGAATGACTGTTCAAGCTCACGCCAGACGCCACGTGCCTCGAGGGTGCGCTCAAGATCAAGGAGGTGTCGTACATGCACAGTGAGGGTATTCTCGCCGGAGAGCTCAAGCACGGCCCGCTCGCCCTGGTCGACGAGCACCTCCCGTGAGTTGCAATGTTCGCATTCAGGGGATCATCTCACGCCAGGGTCATCTTCATCATGACGCGAGACTCGCTCTACCCCAAGGTCGCCTCGGCCCTCGCCCAAGTCACCGCCCGAAAGGGTCGACCCGGTAGGTTTCTTCTTAACGGTTGTGTGCCAGACTGACCTCAGTGATCATCTGCAACGATGACGACGACTCTGTCCCGCAGTCGGCCAAGGTTATCCGAGTCCCGCGAACTGTCGACTGTCTGCAAGGCCTCATCAACGTCATCCCCCTGCAGCTTTTGTCATACCGTGAGTCGAGCAGCGTCCGTCGGGGATGAAGCTCACAGACAGACCTCGCCATCATGAACGGCGTCGACGTCGACTTCCCCCGAAACCTCGCCAAGTCTGTGACGACCGAGTAAACACGAAGCAACCACCACCACATGACAAGCAAGACGTCTTACTTTTCCGTTTCCGTTCCCACATACATAGCATTGGCCTTGCCCGTTGATTCCCGTCGTTCGACTCTGTTCATTAATCTACCCCTTTTCTAGCGATTGGATGGACTGGATTTCCATGTCTGCGCGTTGGGTGATGTGCTACGACGCGCTGCTGCAGGTGCCCATTGCAGAAATGGGATGAAGAATCAGTCGCGTCGGGGCAAAGCCGCCAGGCACGGCAAAAGAGCTTGGCCTGTGCAGCCGCAGCAACATCATGGTCCACCACCGCATCCGCAACATCTTGTCCATTTTACATTCGGCTCCACGGCCAGTGCCTTTGACTCTCATCTCCCCCATGACTTGATCAACCCAGACGACAGCGTGACTGGCGAACAATGTCACGACACTCGCCACATCATTCCCCCCGGCCCTCAGCGATATCCACCTCGTCGGTCATCCGCTCGTCGTCGACCTCGCACTCGCCCTCTCCGTCCGCGTCCGCTTCGCCCATCTCTCCAGCCAACGAGGGTTTGTCGCGCCGACATAGCTGGAACAGGCCGCGTGAGAGTGATGGTGATGGCAATTTGAGCGTGCGCGTCCAGCACGCCGTCATTGAGGGGCAGCACCAGACCGGCCTGGGCATAGGTGCTTTGCCCGGATCGACTTTGAGCAAACACCCGACGGACGAGCACGATCTCGGCGTGAGCTGGCAAAACTCGCGCGAGACAGTCTACCCTCCTGCGCCTACACTCGCTCCGGAAGCGGCGACGGCGCCGCGGCCTTACTTCTCGCAGTACCCATCCACATCGCAAGCTTCGCTCGACTCGAACCACTCCGACGGGGACACTCCGCCCGAGACTGACGGGGAGAGGCTGACGTTCGCTCCTCCCCAGCCGGGCTCCGCTCACCGCCGCGTACCCAGTAGAGCCTACGACGAGCAAGGCAATCCGAGAGCGGCATCCATGGGCGCAAGGGTAGCTGGGGCGGTGAGCCGGAATCCGACATTTCGGCATGTGAGCCGGACGCTGCGCAAGGCGAGCGTGAGGGTTGTGAATATCATGGGCGCCGAGGATGCCCGCGGGAGGGTCAAGCTGAACGATGAGGGGGAAGAGGGGCATGATGGCAAGGATGTCGACGAGGATGTGCCGATGGGCCTGGTCCAGGAGCCGGAAGGGTCGGGCGGGGAAACTCGTCCGGAGCCCAAACCGCCGGAGGGGAGGTTACGGGGAAGGACGCTGGGTGTATTCGGACCCTACAGTCCGACGAGGAAGGCCATGGATGCCCTGCTGCGGTTCCCGTGGGTCGGCGCGACTGTCCGAGGGTGCGTCCGGCTGACGGCAGATGGACGGAACCGGTCATCCTAGGTCTCATCATCTTGAACGTCGTGGTGCTGATGATCCAATCAGCCCCAGCGCTGTACACCCCACGTGAGGACGACGGCTATTTCCATGGCTGGGAGGATATCGTCTTGCTGGCCTTGTTCGCGGTCTTCACGTGAGTCGACTTACCCCACGCGCGACGCTAAGGCCAGGCTGGAGATGTTCGCCCGGATGGTCGTCACCGGACTGATTCTCGACCCAGAAACGGCCCCAAGTGCAGCGCTCCTCGGTCCGAGCGGTATCATCCCTCGCCTCTCGCGCCGCCTGACCCGCGCACAAGCGTCTCTTCACCGTTCCCAATCAAAGGCCCGCCCGATATGGAAATCCCGGCCCCTTCCGAGCGATGTCATGCCCGCACCGAAACGGAAACAGACCGTCATATCCGAGGCGCCCTTCCAGCAGGCCATAGGGCATCAGCACGTCCTCTCCGCTCAGGGGCGTCCGTATCTGCGCCACTCATGGCATCGCATAGACATGATCGCCGTCATCGCCTTCTGGGTCACCTTCTTCCTCGCCTTGTCCGGGCACGAGGCGACCGCGAACCGACACATCTACATCTTTCGCGCGCTCAGTGTGCTCCGAGCAGGGCGGCTGCTGGTCGTCACAAGCGGAACGACCACCATCCTCCACTCGCTCAAACGCGCCGGACCCCTGCTTATCACCGTGTCGTTCTTCCTCATCTTCGCCTTTGCCCTCTTCTCCATCATCGGCGTGCAAAGCTTTCGCGGGTCGTACCGTCGACAATGCGTCCTGACGGACCCGCTCAACTCGACAAACGTCATCGAATTGGGCCAGCTTTGTGGAGGATATATAACGGAAAGTGGGGACGTGGCGCCGTTCCTGTTGTTAGATGGAGACGTGTCGGATGTGTCACCAAAGGGCTACATCTGTCCTATGAACCAGGTCTGCCAGGTAAGCAGAGGGTTTGGCCGCCGCCCGTCTGACCACAGACCACGGACACGAACCCCAACGGCAACTCGAACAGCTTTGATAATGTCTTTGCCGCGCTCGTGCAGGTCGTGGTCATCACCTCGCGTGAGTGGCCGCCCTCTTGCCCGGCTGACCGTAGTCAACACGTGGACCCCGATCATGTACTACGCGATGGACTCGGACTTTTTCGCCTCGTGCTTGTACTTTCTCGTCGCCGTCATCGTGCTCAACTTTTGGCTCATCAACCTGTTGACGGCGGTGGTCGTGAACACGTTCAAGGACATCCGAGCGGAGACGAAGCACAGCGCCTTTGGCGCGGACGAGTGGGTGAACAGCCCGTGACGGCGCTGACGATAGCGTGGCGTCCGAGCCTCAGTGGTCGACCGAGAAGAGCAAGAAGGAGCAAGGGAGGATTCTAAAGGTTTACGAGAAGACGGAGTGGTTCTGGACGATACTGGTTCTAACCGATCTCATCGCCCAGGCGGTAAAAACGGCCAGATCATCGCAGAGCACCCTGAACCTGCTCAGTGCGTAGACTCTGCAAATCAAGAACCACAGCTGACAGACGGACAACATCCAACTCGCCTTCACGCTCGCCTTTGACGTCGAGATGATCATCCGCGCGATCGGACACTTTCCGGACTATCGCATGTTCTTCGCCCGGTTCCGGAATGACTTTGACTTGTTTCTGGCTATCTCGACGTCGATCATACAGATCCCAGCTATATCGTCGAGCGTGGCGTATCCGTGGTTGACCATCCTGCAGCTGCTCAGGTGGTACCGCTTCATTCTCGCGTTTCCACGGATGCGGCCGCTAGTTGTGAGTCACACGCGCGCATCGGAGGCCTCGCTCACATCAGACGACAGTGTTTGGCAGCTTTACCGGGCTGCTCAACATGGTCATATTCCTGTTCTTGGTAAACATGATTGGCGCCATCATGGTGGGTTGCGCATGCCCAACACTGCTCAGGCTGATCGTCAGGCGGTGCAGCTGTTCCGAGGCGACCTCGAAGCGGGCGAGACAATAACATTCTCGCAGACGTACAACTCGTTCCTTGGCATGTACCAGGTGAGTCGTCATGAATCCAACACCCGCTGAGGCTAGATCTTCTCGTCGGAGAATTGGACGACACCGCTGTACGCCGTCATGTCGATCGAGCGGTCATTCGGACAGCGATGGCTCGCCGCAATCTTTCTGTGCGGCTGGTTCTTGTTCGCCAACGGTGGGTGTCCTCGTCCTCGTATAGGCTGACAGTCAGCGATCGTGCTGCAGATGTTCATCGCGGTGATCAACGAGGTGAGCACGGCATCTCGATACCTGGCTGATGAGCAGAACTTTGCAGTCGCCGAAGAGCAGAAGCGTAAACGCCAGATCGAAGAGTTTATACGTAAAGCCGAACCCGCATCGGCGCACGTCAGCTGGATCGACCGGCTGAACCCGTATCGACTCATGAGCGCGAACCGGAACGCAGTCAAGGTCAACACGCTCCCGCCGAACCTGGTCTTGCCATTGAAGCAGAACGTCGGGCTGGACGTTGGCGCCCTGCCGCCAAAGGTGCGCGACAGGCACCTTTGCTTTTTTGCTGATGTCAGGAGCTGGACGGAAGCTCGGGGACCAAGGGCGCGATGCGGCGGTTGTTCGGACGCGGCACTGATGTGGAGACGATCCCACTGCGGCATCTCCGGCGGACCAGGCCGAGATCTGCAAGGATCGAGGATCTGGACGACGTCGACGATGATCGGGGATTGTGGGTCAAGCCTTCATATTGGAAGCTGACCGCCAGGAGCGACCTGCTGGCCCCGCTGAACGCTGGGCCATCCGCCGACGAACACTTAGACGCCCTGCGGGAACGCCGAAATCAACAAGCCGACTTCATCATGGCGCACCCAAGCTTTGACAAGAGTCTATGGCTGTTCAAGCAGTCCAACCCGGTACGGCGCTTCTGTCAGGCATGTGTCGACCCAGCCTACGGCGAGCGGATCTTTGGCCGTCCCGCGAAACCCGTTCTTCGGCTGGCCATGAAGGCAATCGTATTCTGCACGATCGTCGGATCCATCGTTGTCGCTGCAATCGCCACGCCCGAGTACCGCAAGCAATACTACGAGGAGAACGGCTTCCACCGCGGCACGTGGTTCGACCTCGTCGAGGTCGCCCTTGGTACGACGTTCATCCTCGAGGCGCTGGTCAAGATCATCGCGGATGGGTTCATATTCGCCCCAAACGCCTACTTGCTCTCGCTCTGGAACGTGCTCGATTTTCTCATGCTCATGGCGCTGCTTGTCAACATAACGACGTCGCTGATCTACATCGGTGGGCTCAGCCGCGTGACGAGGGCGTTGAAGGGGTTCAGAGCGCTGCGGTTGATCACGCTGTTCGGCCGGTTGCGGGATACGCTGCATGCGGTCCTGTTTGCCGGCGCGCTGAAGATCCTAGACGCGTCGATTTTGATGGTGCTTTACTTGATCCCGTTTGCCGTCTGGGGGCGAGTCATCCGCTTGAAAGCCGGAGGGAGCTGACACCAGGCTGAACATCTTCTCCGGCTTGCTGTACACATGCAACGACGGCGACAGCACGGGTAAATCCACCTGTATCAACGAGTATCTAGCAGCGCCCGTGGGCCCCTCGCTCGACTTCCTCGTCCCGCGCGTCTGGGCCAATCCAACCCTCGACGCGAGCAAGTGGGCTTTCGACTCGTTCCGAGAGTCCCTTCTGATTCTGTTCGAGATTGTATCGCTTGAGGGCTGGATCGACGTCATGGCGTCGGTCATGGACATCACCGGCCGGGACCAGCAATCAAGTACCAACGCTTCGCAGTGGAACGCCCTCTTTTTCGTCCTGTTCAACCTGTTCGGAGGGGTCATCATCCTCACGCTGTTCTTGAGGTGAGCCTGCCTGGAGCAACCAAAACTGATAGCAGCGTGATCATTGGCAACTTTAGCACCAGGTCGGGCGTTGCCCTCCTCACGGCGGAGCAGCGGCACTGGGTAGATCTGCGCAAGTATATCCGGGCGCAGACGCCGTCCCAGCTGCCGAGGTCGACGCCACAGACAGGTCTCCGGGCTTGGTGCTACCGGCGCGCAACGCAGAAGCACGGATATTGGCAGAGGGCCTTCACGGTGATATATTACTTGCACATCCTGCTCTTGATGTGAGTGAAACCCATCCGGCTGGGTCCGCCGCTCACACCAGGACGGAGGATTTTTCCAGCAACATCCTCACCGACATTCAGGCGGGTGAGGCGACCGAGAATGCCAAAGCGGGATCTAGCTAACGCCCAGACTATATCTTTCTCCTGCTGACCATACTCTACGCCATCGACCTCGTCATACGCTTTTACGGCCTTGGGTTCAAGTCGTTCCGCGCCAACGGGTGGAACCTATTCGACGTAGTCGTTGTCACCGGCTCGTTCGCCACGACGATACCCGCCTTGCAGAATGCCAGCCGTGGCTCAACGGGCAATACCGTCGTCGTCCAGCTGCAGAAGCTCTTCCTCGTCGCGATTGCGTTCAAGCTGGTGCAGCGGATCGACTCGCTCAACCAGCTGTTCAAGACCTCTGTGTAGGCCCCAAACCGCGCTATGATCTGTGAGACCGCTGCTGATCTCCAGAGCGAGTCTGCCGGCCATCGGCAACCTGTTCTTGCTGTGGGCGACGCTGTTCTTGTTCTATGCGATCTTATACGTCGAGGTGTTTGGCTTGACCAAGATGGGCAATAATGCCCAGACGAGATTTCAAAACTACTACTCGTTTGGGAACGCGCTCGTCATGCTCGCTTTCATGTCGACTGGGTGGGTCGGGCAGAGTCGCGCCGGGATTGAGGCTGACGGCGCAGCGAAGGATGGAACGGGTTCATGCACGACTAGTGGGTGTACACTCGGAACGCAGAGGGACACAAACTGACAGCAGCACGCTGACTTACCCACGTTGCACCGAATCAACAAACTACTTCCTCTCCGACTGTGGGAGTTCCAGCTGGTCGTACGGCCTTTATCTGAGCTGGAACATCCTCAGCATGTGAGCCGCTCCAACGGCTTGGCGAATAAGCTGACGCCACAGGTACATCTTCTTGAACATGTTCACGGGTGTGGTGGTTGAGTCCTTTGCATACGTGTACCAGATGCCCGGCGGCGCGTCGCTCAACCGAGAAGAGATGCGTACGTGACGTGTCAAGGCGCTCGAGACTGACCGGGCAGGCGCGTTCAAGAAGCTCTGGGCAGAGTTCGATACAGAGCGGACAGGATATATCAAGCGAAAAGACTTTGTCAGCTTCTTCTCGGTGAGCTGTGCGATCTGCCAAAGGATAGGGCTGAGACGCAGCGGCTCTCTGGAGTGTTCGAGGTCCGCCTGTACCCTGTCGAGTACAGCATCTCCAACCTGCTCCGCTCGGCGATCCCCGACCCCGTGGCCAACTCGTCTGGCAAGCTGCTCGTCGCGACTGGCGCAAAGCGGGCGGTTGATATACGTCGTGTCGAACACCTCATCTCGCAGATTGACTACCGCCAGGTCCGGCAA